>RRZU012630206.1_pt1 | contig 14167 bp, 12 predicted proteins | sample 2165561 | NCBI WGS metagenome assembly RRZU01 (sample SAMN10456909, study PRJNA506462) | wastewater metagenome | isolation source: wastewater sludge | place: USA: Moscow, Idaho
GATTCGGGCGGGGTCGCCAGCAACGAGCACCTCTTGCGACAAATAACCGCGGGCGCGAAGCCTATGCCCAATGCGCCTCGACAACAACCGTTCACTCAGAAGTGCGGGAATGCCGATGACGAACAAGGAGATGTAAAAGGCTCGAGACAGCTCGTGCTGAGCGAGGTAGGAGAACACACCGGTCGCGGCCGCCGTTGCGCAGCCAGCCGTGGCCACGCGGCGAAACTCGTCCATGCCCGAGACGCGATTGCGGAGACGGTACGTGCCCAGCGTGACGAGGAAGAAGACCCACAGCACGCCGATGACGAGATCGATGGGACGAACGACACCAAGCCAGCCGTTCGCCGTGATGAGGTGGCGCGCACCCAGCGCCGCGACCGTGCTAATAGCGATGGTCGCGAGATCGCCTGCGACGAGAAGTGGGATCACCACGCTCGTCGAATACGTCCCTGCCCCACGCGTACGCGCATTTAGGACAGCAGAGACATCAGCTGCAACAGATACCATCGTCCCCCCGAACGAGTGGTCAGGCCCCGAACCCCCCGGATCGAGGTGAGCACGGACTTTGTCCCGGACAACCGGGACATCTTGCCCAAGGAGCATGTGCCGCGTGCTTCGGGTCTGAATATATGGCAAAGCGCAAGTCCTATCAAGTTCGCTTCACGGGAGTGAAGCAAGTGACTCAACAGTACGAGCCTTCGGTACGCCTTGTGATACACAAAACGTCGCTTTTTCTTACCTTTGAGGAAATCAGTCTTTTTGAACCGATGGGTTCAGTGTTCCGTGAGACGTCTCAAGGAGGCATTTACGCGACGAGAGGCCCCCATGGCCCCCCAGGGCGACCGACACCCACCGGACACATCGGCGCTCTCCCGAGAGTAATCGCCTTACCTGCATCTGCCTAGGGATTTTTCCTATGAGGCCTCCCCACGGTCACCCGAGCGGGCACAACCCCGCCGAGCCAGCATTTAGCGCGCAGCCTCAATAGGTGCGGACGACTAATCGAGCAATGCGCGCGAGTCCACAGGTATGCGAATCACGCCCCCCAAGCGCCACGAGACCACGTTCTCGACCAACGGATATCGGCAAACGGAGCACGTCGCCAACGTAATACCTATTCACGTCGGTAATCTCGAACACGCCCGTTTCGAAGGGACGCCCGGCCAGAAATGTCAACCACTTTCTTGTCCTATGAATAGTGGTCCTGCTGACAGGATCCGCTCAACGCGATCCCTATTGACAAGGAAGCGCCGATCCGTCCCCTCGAACTGATCCCGGCTTCACCGGGATTTCTGACTCGACAGACGAAAAACAAAGGGCGCCCATGTGCGCGATAAAGGCTGATCCCTAATCCGCTGGATTGAGCCGGACCCCCGCCGTGACCGAGCCCGGATCGCACGCCCGCCACGTGTGCCATGTCGGGCACACCATAATGGGCTGACCACGACCGACAAGGACTCCACGCATGTCAGTAACCCGTCGGGCAGCCGTCGTCGCCGCCCTCGCCGCCCTCGCACTCTCAGGGTGCGCTCAGGCGAGCGATGCTTCGCCTTCACCGAGCGAGACGCAGGCGAGCCCGATCGAGACGGCCCAGCCTGGTTCGAAGGTCGATGTCGCTCCACTGACCGAGGCCGTACAACAGGCGGCGGCGGATGAGACGACGTTCCATGTCAAGCTGCGGGAGACGACCACCGGCAAGGAGGACGTGGTCATAGAGGGTGACATGGACCGCACCGAGCCTGACAGCCCCCGCATGCAGATGAAGACGACGCAGGGCGCGCAAACGACCGAGGTCATCTTGGTCGACGGCTCCGGTTACCAGTCAACCGATGGCGAGACCTGGACGAGGACCAGCGACACTGCGCGGATTCTGCAATACCTCACCCAGCAGGAGGTGGTCCTGCAGTACGCCGATACGGCGCACTATGACGGCGCTGAGACCATCGGCAGTACGCCGACCGCCATGTACACCCTCAAGCTGACGCTGCCGAACTTCAACGGGACGACCTCGATGAAGATCTGGGTCGACGCCAAGCACCAGATTCGCAAGTATGAACTGACAGCCAAGGCGGCCGACGAAACCGATCAGTACACCGGCACCATTTCCAAGATCAACGAGAAGGTCAGCATTGAGGCGCCGGCCGTCGGCTGAGTCCCTGCGCATGGGGCGGGAGCCGGGCCTGCGACGGACATTCGCACCGATCCCTGGCATCATGGAGCACCTGCGCAACGGAAGGACGAGCATGCGGGTCAAGACTCTTGTAGCCACAGCCGGAATCGCGGCCCTGGTGGCCCTGGCGGGGTGCGGCACGTCCGACCCAACGTCGAGCACCACTGCCTCGGCGAGCGCAACGCAGTCAGTCACGCCGGGCTCCGAGGTCAACCTCGACAAACTCAAGACTGAACTCACCAAGGGGATGGAGTCGATCAAGACCGTCCACGTGCTCGTCAACGTAGGTGGGTCAACTGTTCAGAACATCGAGGGCGACGTTGACCAGACCGATCCGGACAATGTGAAGTCCGCGATGAAGACAGAGTCGGGCGGCGTCACCACAGAGGTGGTCACCGTCGGCGGCGTGACGTACGCCTCCGCCGACGGGGGGAACACCTGGCAGAAGACCACCAGCACCACCGCGACCCAGCCCTTGAGTGACGTCGAGCAGTACCTGAGCAACGTGACCAAGGCCGTCTTCACCGGCACAGCGATGGTCAACGACTCGGAGGCCCGCGCCTACACACTGACCATGACCATGCCGTCATCGACCTCGCCCGTCGAATACAAGGTCTGGGTCGACGATGAGGGCCGCCTCGTCCGCTCGGTGCTTGAGATGGACGTGCAGGGATCACAAGTGACCTACAACACCACACTCAGCAAGTTCAACGAGCCGGTGACGATCACCGTCCCCACGAACGCCTGATCAGCGGGACGCAGATGGCTGAACTCAGCGTCGAACGCACCGCGATCCCGGACCTGCTTCTGGTTCGCATTCCCGTCCATGGCGATGCCCGAGGCTGGTTCAAGGAGGCCTGGCAACGGGAGAAGATGACGGCCTTGGGCCTGCCCGACTTCGGTCCCGTCCAGGCCAATCAGAGCTTCAACGCCCGCCAGGGAACCACGCGCGGGCTGCACGCCGAACCGTGGGACAAGCTCATCTCGGTTGCGGCGGGCCGCGTCTTCGGTGCCTGGGTGGATCTTCGTCCCGGACCTGGATTCGGCCGCACGGTCACCTTCGAGTGCGGGCCGGAAACGGCGGTGTTCGTGCCGCGCGGGGTTGCCAACGGATTCCAGTCGCTCGAACCAGACACTGTGTATACGTACCTGGTCAACGACCACTGGAGTCCTCAAGCGAGGTCCTCGTACGCCTACGTCAACCTCGCCGACCCGCAACTGGCCATCGAGTGGCCGATTCCTCTCGACGAGGCCATCGTTTCCGATGCGGATCGCGAGCACCCCGTACTGGCGGAGGCACGCACGGTTCCCGAGAAGACCACCGTGATTCTCGGCGCAAACGGACAACTCGGGCGAGCGCTCCAGACTGCGCTCCCCCACGCTCAGGCCTTGACGCGCGACGAGTTGGATCTCGCGGACCCTGCCGCCGTCGCTGGGCATGACTGGTCACAGGTCGGCACGATCATCAACGCGGCAGCGTTCACGGCAGTCGATGCCGCAGAGACGCACGAGGGGCGGCGAGACTGCTGGGCCATCAACGTGACGGGGGTCGCTGCCCTCGTCGACGTGGCGCGCCGCCACCAGATCTGGGTTGTGCAGCCGTCGAGCGAGTACGTCTTCGACGGAACGCAAACCCCTCACGTCGAGGACGAGAGCCCCGCGCCGCTGGGCGTGTACGGCCAATCCAAGGCGGCCGGGGATGCGCTGGTCGCCACGTTGTCAGGTCGACACCACATCGTGCGGACCAGTTGGGTCTTCGGCGAAGGACGCAACTTCGTGGCCACGATGGCCGGCCTGGCGCGGTCGGGAAAGGTCGCCCGCGTGGTGTCCGACCAATCGGGACGGCTGACCTCCGCCAAGGACCTAGCGGATGCCATCGTGCACCTGCTCACAACCAAGGCGCCGGCGGGGACGTACAACGTGACCAACAGTGGGCCCGAGCAAACGTGGGCAGAGGTGGCTGCGGACGTGTACGCCCTGTGCGGCCGTGACCGCAGCGATGTCGTCCCCATCACGACCGAGGAGTACACAGCCGGGCGCCAAGGGATCGCCCTCCGCCCTCGGCACAGCACGTTGGACCTGAGCAAGTTGCAGTCCACAGGGTTCACACCGCCGCCCGCTCATCAGCGACTCACTGAGTACCTGTCTTGACCGACGGTTGCGCGAGGCCACGGTGGGAGTCCTCCCGCTAGGTTGGGGGCATGCCGAGCTTTCGTCCCTTTCGCGCGCTGCGCTACGCCCCGGACCGCGACCTGGGCGCCGTTACTGCACCCCCTTATGACGTGCTCGGGGAGGATGACCTGGCCGAGCTCACTGCACGGGACCCCTACAACATCGTGCACGTCGACGTCCCCAGCGGCCTGCCCGGCAGCTACGACGAAGCCGCCGCCACGCTCGCACAGTGGGTGAGCGAAGGGGTTCTCGTACGCGACGATAAGCCGTCGTTCACCATCTACCGGATGGCCTTCACGGACGCGACTGGGTCACCCAGACGGATCTCCGGCGTCGTCGGCGCCCTCTCTGTCCATGACTACGACGAGCGTGAGGTCCTGCCCCACGAGCGGATCACCCCGAAGGCCTCCACCGATCGGCTGGATCTCACTAGGGCGACCCGCGCCAACCTGTCACCGGTGTGGGGCCTGTCGCCATCGGCGGGTCTGACACAGGTCTTGGGCGAGCCTGGTGAGCCGCTGGGCAGCGTCGTCGTGGACGGTGTCACCCACACGGTCGAGCGCGTCACCGACCCCGACCGCGTGGCGGCCATAGCCGAGGCAGTCGAGCGCGAAGCCGTCTTGATCGCCGACGGACACCACCGGTACGGAGTGGCTCAGGACTACCTGCGCGAGCAGACGGCGTCCGGCGATACGACGGGGGCGGACTCGACCCTCGTCTATGTCAACGAGTTGGTCGCCGACCAACTCAGCCTCGACGCGATTCATCGGTTGTACTCGGGTGTTCCGCTGCCGAGGCTGCGTGCCGCACTGGAGGAGAGCTTCGAACTTTCACCCGGCCCGACCGTCACGGAGGCAGTGCTGGCCGAGATGACCGAACGTGCGTGCCTCCTTCTGGTTTGCCCCGACGGCACGTCGTCGTGGCTTTCGCCACGCACAGAAGCCTTCCCTGGCGTTCGCGACATCGACGGGGCAAAACTCGAACACGCTCTGGCGGAGATCGACGCCACGGTCACCTACCAGCACGGGGTCGACCGGGTGATGGAGGCCCTTGCCACTGGCGAGTTCACGGCGGCGGTCCTCATTCGACCGACGTCGGTGGACGAGATCATGGTCACCGTCCGCGAGGGCCTCCTCATGCCGCCGAAGTCGACCTTCTTCACGCCCAAGTTGCTGACCGGTTTGCTCGTGCGCGAGATTGCCTGACGACCAACGACGCGTCACGCTGACCGGTAGCCTTTGCTCGTAAGCACCAGTGTGGAAGGGTCCAGCAAATGACGCGAATTGCGAACGCTGCTCTGAGAGCCAAGGTCACCACGGCCGAAGAGGCAGCGAAGTTCGTCAAGCACGGTATGAACGTCGGGGTGAGCGGCTTCACGGGTGCCGCATATCCCAAGCTGCTGCCAGGGGCGATCGCCGAACGCATCCAGGCGGCCCACGATGCGGGCGAAGAGTTCATGATCGGCCTGTGGACCGGTGCCTCCACCGCCCCCGAGTTGGACAGCGTGCTGGCTGAAGTGAATGGTGTGAGCTTCCGCACGCCGTATCAGTCCGACCCGATCATGCGTAAGAAGATCAACGAGGGCATCACCGACTACGCCGACGTCCACCTGTCGCACCTCGCGCCCCAGATCTGGGCGGGCTGGTTCGGACACCTGGACGTCGCGATCGTCGAGGTCACATCCATCAAGGAGGATGGCACCGCAGTCCCGTCGTCGTCGGTGGGGAACAACCGGACGTTCCTCGACCGTGCAGACAAGATCATCCTTGAGGTGAACTCGTGGCAGAGCGAGGGCCTTGAGGGCATGCATGACATCTACTACGGCGCTCGGCTGCCACCGCATCGCAAGCCGGTGCAGTTGTTCGCCACCGGAGATCGCATCGGGCAGCCGGTGTACGAGATTCATCCCGAAAAGGTCGTCGCGGTTGTCGAGACGAACCACGAGGATCGCAACACGCCCTTCAAGCCGGTTGATGAAGACTCCCACAAGATCGCGGGGCATCTGCTGGACTTCCTCCAGTACGAGGTCAGCAAGGGTCGCCTGCCAAAGGACCTCCTGCCGCTGCAGTCGGGCGTGGGTAACGTTGCCAACGCCGTGCTGGTCGGGTTGATGGAGGGTCCGTTCGAGAACCTCACGTCCTACACCGAGGTTATTCAAGACGGCATGGTCGATCTGCTGGACACCGGCAAGATGACCGTCGCTTCGGCGACCGCGTTCTCCCTGTCTCCGGAGTACGCGGAGAAGATGAACAACAACGCGCACGAGTACTCCGAGAAGATCATCTTGCGGCCGCAGGAGATCTCGAACCACCCGGAGATGATTCGTCGCCTGGGCGTCATCGCCTGCAACGGCATGATCGAGTCCGACATCTACGGCAACGTGAACTCGACCCACATCATGGGCTCGAAGATGCAAAATGGGATCGGCGGATCGGCCGACTTCACCCGCAACGCCTACATCTCGGCGTTCGTCACACCATCGATCGCCAAGGGCGGGGACATCTCGTGCATCGTGCCCATGGTGTCGCACCATGACCACACCGAGCACGATGTGCAGGTCCTCATCACCGAGCAGGGCTTGGCTGATCTGCGAGGCACCTCGCCCCGCAAGCGTGCGCGCAAGATCATCGAGAACTGCGCCCATCCGATGTACAAGGACATGCTGACCGAGTACATGGACATGGCCGAGAAGGTCGCCAACGGTATGCAGACGCCTCACGACCTGCGCAAGGCCTTGGGCTGGCACGTTCGCTTCCTCGAGACGGGCACCATGAAGGAGTCCTGATCGCACAGTCGGACACTCGTCGGTGGCCGCCTCGGACCTCAGGTTCGGGGCGGCCACCAGCACGTTCTAAGCTTGTTGTCGAACAGGAGGGCGAATGACGCAACCACTCCCGGACGGGGCGCAGGGCTTCGCGGGCGACGACGGCAGTTGGGAGCCGACGGACCCATTCGCCGCCCAGCCGCGAACCTCTCCTGACGTGGACGCGGAGAACGGGGGAATCGCGACCCTCCCCCCGCCCGACGACAGCACCCCTGAACGCTCACCGAACAATCCGCGCACGGGCGAGCCCCGCCGGCCGTGGACAATCTGGGCCTCGACCTTGCTCGCGTATTGCGCAACGACGATCATCGCGGTTGCCATCGCGTTCGTGATGTGGAACTCGATAGCCGACTTCGCTCATGCGTCGTGGATCAATGGGCTCATGCGCACCGACAAGGGCTCCTGGGTGCGAGTCGCGTTCTCGATCATCAATGCCGTCTTGGCGGCCTTCGTGGGAGGAGCGCCCGCCTTCGTTGGCTACTACGCGTTCGTCGGTTCGCGGTGGACGCGCTGGGGCGGCCTGGCGGCGACCCTCATCTCCCTGTTTTCCTTGACGCTCAGTCCCCTGGCCGCGCTGGCCATCATTCCAACGGCCATCTCGGCGGGACTGCTGTGGCTGCGGCCGTCACGGCGCTACGTCAACGCGTGGACAGCGCAACGGGAGTGGAAGGTGACGCAGTTGGACCTCCCCGACCGCATCCGTTACGGACCGGTGCCGCGCTACTCGCTCGACTGAAAGCGCCGCGCGAACCGCGCGAGGGCCCCAAAACACACGGCGGAGGGTGAGTGTTCAAAACGCTCGCCCTCCGCCGTGCGTATCAGCGAAGTCAGTTCACCATGCCCTTGTACAGGCAGGCCACCAGATCATCGATGTTCTTCTCGATCGCCTCGCCAGCCACGACGGCGGCATCGCAGAATACGAAGGTCTCCGGCTTGTCGCTGAGGTGTTGCTTGACCGCCTCCAGCGCCGCCTTGTCTGCGTACGTGTAGTAGTTGATCTTCTGCACACCGCGTTCGATGCAGGCGCGGTACTCATCGCAGCTCAGCCCCGACCCACCATGCATGACGATCGGGACGCCCGTCGCCTCTCGGAGCTGTGTGATGCGGTCGTACTGGATCTTGGGCTCGGCCTTGTACAGACCATGCACCGTCCCGAACGAGCACGCCAACGCCGTCACACCGGTTGCGGACACAAACTCCGCCGCCAAAGCCGGTTCGGTGTACAACGTGGAGTCACCGACGCCCCTGTCGGAGGCGATTCCGTCCTCGCGGCCCGGCATGACGCCCAACTCGCCCTCGACACCGAACCCGTAGCTGTTGGCCAGTGCGACGGCCTCTTGGGTGAAGCGGAGGTTCTCCTCGTACGGCAGGCGCGATCCGTCGTACATGGCCGAGTTGAAACCCACCTCGAAGCCGCGGCGCACGTAGTCGACCGTCTCTCCGTGATCGACGTGGACAACGAGTGGCGCGCTGGAACGCTTGGCGAGTTCAACCATGGCCGGGCCAATGTTCTCGATCGCGTTGACCGACTCATGGACCTCGGCGTGCTGCACGATCATGGGGATGCCGTGCCGCTCGGCCACCTTGATCGTCGCGACCAACATCTCTAGTGTGGGTGTGTTGATGGCCGCGATGCCGCAGTTGTTCTTCTCGCCGTAGTCCAGGGCTTCCTTCAACCCGATGAGCATGTGCACTCCTTTGTCGTCTGCCGCGCGAACGATCATCGTCGGTCGTTCATGTTCGGAAGCCTCATTTTAGATTTGAGGGCGATGAGCGATCTCGGGGGCGGAGAGAAACTCTCATGTGCGCGTTACGCGTCGGACCTCAGAACCGGCGCGACGGCGGCGGGCGCAAGATCCATCGGGTCAGAACCAGCAGGTACGTGATGGCGGCAACCACGAAGTTGAAGATCAGCGCCGTGCTGTTGGTGCTGCTGAACGCGAATTGCAGAACAAATGGCAGCCGACGCGAGGCGGGTAGGACCAGGCTGAACATCCACCACTCGCGCACGCTCATGAGGAACCAATAGATCAACGTCCCAACGCCAAGGGCGATGGCAAGTCCGAGTCGTCCACGCTGTGGGGTTGATCGCGCGACCTTGCAATACGCCAGGTACCCCAGATATAGGGCCGCGCCCAGCACTAGCCACCGAGCAAACATGATGTCGGCCGTCAGCCAACCGGCGACAATGCCGCACGCGACTACGCCGACAGCGGCGGCGAGCCCGGCCCCCACGCGCTCGACGCGTGCGGTCGCCGGGGCAGCCGGATAGCCGCGGGGTGGAGCCCAGCCCGGATTCACGGAGGGTTGCGCTCCGCCTGGCGGCTGCGGCACCGGCGGGCCGTACCTCGCCGTTTGGTTTTCGGGTCGTGCGGGCCGCGGGGCCCCGGCGCTCGGGGTCTGAGAGCTGGTAGCCGGTGTTTCGGTGGGGGGAGCCAGCGGGCTGGCCCACTCGTACCCGGTCGTGCTGGCAGCCATCCACGACGTGTCGCTCGCGTTGCTGGGACGGGTTGGTTCGGTGACCAGCGGCTTCCAAGCCGTCCCGGTTGGCCCAACGAAATCGGGGCGCCCTGACGACGGCTCACCAGGCGGGATCTCGGTCGGATCGTCTGTCACCGTTTCCTCCTCGCGGCCGCCTATCACTGACAGTACTGGACCCCTCGCTGCGCCTGGAGCATTGCAGGGGCGCTCAGGCCGAGGTGGGTATGATCCGGTGGCGTGCCACAAGGAACCGCCGATGTGACCCGTCTGCTGTCTGGCGCGCGGTGGATGGCTTTGACGGGCGCCGGGATGAGTACCGATTCCGGAATCCCCGACTATCGAGGACCCAATGCTCGTCCCTCGAAACCCATGATGTTCGACGAGTTCACCTCCTCCGAGGCACAGCGCCGACGGTACTGGGCCCGAGCGATGGTGGGGTGGCCCACCCTGCGGAACGCTCGACCGAACGACGGCCATCGTGCCCTGGCGCGGCTGTCAGCTGCGGGGCTCACCGGAATCCTCACGCAGAACGTCGACGGTCTCCACCAAGCAGCGGGCAGCGAACACGTGATTGAACTGCACGGGACCCTCGCCCGCGTGCGCTGCTTGCGTTGTGGCACGCCCGTGTCGCGAGATGCGATGCTTCAAGCCTTGGAGAGTGCGAATCCACAGTGGCGGGAGCACCTCCCCCAACCGGTGTTCGACCCCGAGTACCGCACACCGGAGCGCCTGCGCCCCGACGGTGACGCCGAGGTCCAAGACTGGCACTGGGTTCGCCTCGTGACGTGCGGCGTCTGCGGGGGCATTCTCAAGCCCGATGTCGTGTTCTTCGGAGAGACGGTGCCCGCCGACCGTGTGCGTGCTGGGTACGCGATGGTGGACGACGCCGATGTCGTCGTCGTGGCCGGGTCCTCGCTCACGGTCATGTCCGGGCTGCGGTTCGTGCGCTACGCCGCGAAGCAGGGCAAGCCGATAGTCATCATCAATCGCGGCCCGACGCGAGGCGACGAACTCGCGCAGGTTCGACTGGAAGCCGGGACGTCAGCCGTCCTCTCGGACTTGGTCGCGGCGCTGCCGTAGCGCGGAGTGCAACTCCTCGAGCGTTGCCTGACGATCCGTCGACGACTCGCTCGTCGCTCCCCCCGCTCGCCTGGCTTGTGCCTGGCGCATGGCTTCGGCTTGGCGCCGGAACGGGTCCTGGAGGTCGTCTTGCTGGGGGCTTGTCACTTCGACAACGTGCGTCGTTGTGCCTGTGCGCGCGTCTCGCTCCGTGCGGGTCACATCGACGGTGCGGATGGACTGCACCCGCTCAGTTCGCCGACGCGAGCCGCCGAGCCCGGTCCCCACCCAGCCGACCGCCAGTGCGATGACGACGAACACGCCCAAACCCAGCCACCGTGTCGGCTCGGTCATCGCATGCCTCAGCCCCCAGCGAGCAGCCTCACCTAGATCACTGGGACCTTGACCGTCGGGGAACATGCTCGGCGGGACCACGAGCGTGAGGAACCACGCGCAGATGCCGGAGAGGATCACGGCCCTCCGCACGAGCTTCACTCCCAGCGGCTGGACAACCGAGTCGATCATTCGATAGACGGCCACGGCGAGAACCGTTGACGCCGTGAAGATCACCAGTCCTATTGCGAATGGGGGGATCGATGAGTCGAGCGAGAGCGTCGAGACCTCCAAGACCAGACCGCTCGCCATGATCGTGACTGCCAACAGCAAAGCGACAAGCGCCTGACCGGACCCCTTGCGCGCGGGCCGCTGCGCGGGCGTTGGCGTGACCGCCTGAGGTCGATCGGACGTGCCGACGCGCTGCTGCGACGTTGCGACAGGGTGTTGGCGAGGCGGCGTTTGAGGAGTCGGTGACTCGATGACGTGTGGCGCGAGCGGAACCGGTGCCACGACGTGCGGCTCCGAGAATGCAGAAGAGGGCGGGACCTCGGGGAGTCCCGAAGCAGCGAGCGGGGGCTCGACGACGGGCGGCCCCGAGGCGGCTGTTACACCGGGACCCTCTGGGGCTCCGCCACCTGCGAGGGGATTCACCCAGCCGTACCTCTGGCTGGCGGCATCGAGCCATGCCGTGTCGGACGCCGTCGCCGCCGACTCATTGCCCGCATCGCTGGACTGGCCCTCTGGCCTGTCGTCGCCACTGGTCATGATCGCCTGGGACCCTTCCGTCAGATGTTCGCTCCCATGGTCCCCCATCGGGGGCCCACAATCCCAAGTTGCCGCGTCACGCCTTGTCAAAGGTCATTTGGGCGCTGTTGGCGGGCAACTACGGTTAGCCAATCCTTCGTTGCGACCCAAAGACAGGGCTGTTGTACTACAGGGGTGACTGACTCCCTATCGATCACCAATGGCGACGACGCGGGGGTTGCTCAGCGCCTCAATCGCCTGCGCGCTGGAGTGCTGGGAGCCAACGACGGCATCGTCTCCGTCGCGGCCCTTGTGGTTGGGGTGGCCGGAGCCAGCACCGACATCGGAGCTCTGGCAACGGCAGGCGTCGCCGGTCTGGTCGGTGGCGCCATCTCCATGGCTCTCGGCGAATACGTGTCGGTCAGCAGCCAGCGCGACAGCGAGCGCGCCCTGGTTGAACGCGAGCGTCGCGATCTCGCGGCCCAACCGGAGGTCGAGTTGGAGGCGTTGACGACGGAGTATGAGAAGCGTGGCCTCTCCCGCGACACGGCAGAGACCGTCGCACGCGAACTGACCGCCCACGACGCGTTGGCTGCCCACCTGGAGGTCAAGCTGCACATGGACGGGGACAACTTGGTGAGCCCTGGTCAGGCCGCCATCTCGTCGGGAATTTCCTTCACCCTCGGGGCGCTCCTGCCCCTCGTGGCGATCCTCATCCCTCCCCCGGGAATGCGCGTTCCCGTCACGTTTGTCGCCGTACTCGTGGCTCTCGCCCTGACCGGAACCGTTTCGGCCAAGATCGGTGGCGCCTCGTGGCAACGGGCAGTGGTCAGACTCGTCGTCGGGGGTTTCTTGGCCCTGTTGGTCACGTGGGGTATCGGGACCCTGCTGGGCGGCACCGGGGTGGTCTGAGACCACCGGAGACTGGAGCGGGCGACGGGAATCGAACCCGCACTAGCAGCTTGGGAAGCTGCTGTTCTGCCATTGAACTACGCCCGCAGCACGACAGCCCCTGCAGTCTAGCCAATCGCGCGCCGACCCGCATGTCGCCGACGGCAGCCAGCGGACCACGGGCTAGGCGCCGACGCGCACGGCCGCCCTCGCCGACGATGCCAGCAGCTGCGAATGCGACCTCTCGACCGCCCGGCGCACGGGGGAAGCCAACTCGTAGCGCAAAAGAATGTCGTCGACCCGCTCTTGGGGCGTGATCGGTTGCCCGTGCGGATCGACGGACAACTCCAACAACGTCAACACATCCACGTCGGAGGGGAGGGGCGGTGCGAACCGGGCCAATTCGTGAGCCAGCCCGCGCTCGTCCGCCTCAGTCATGGCCTCCGCCTGATAGGCGACCAAAGAAACAACTGTGGGCGGCGCGGCTACCGAATCGAGAAATAGCGCCCCGTCAAGAGGCGAAAAGCCGGTCTCACGTACGAGCGGGCCGTGGCCGATGTCGTGCACCCAAGCAGCCACGGCCACATACTCGGGAATTCGTCGCAGCCTCAGCCATGATTCGGCCATCGTTCCAACGCTTTCCACATGCTTCCACCGAGCGTCCAAGTTGGACAGGTGCGCGAAGGCGGCGGCGCGAGCGGTGCTCACATCCCAGGAAAGGGGTGAAACGACGGGGCCGGGAGGCTGGAACTCCCCAGAAGTCGGGGCGGGGGTGCGATTCACGCGGCTATTGTACCTGGGAGTAACAGAAATGCCACCCTTTAAAGAAGCCCCCACCATCGCGCCCCGACCGGCCCTTAGGGTGAGCCCGGAGAAGCCCCTCACTTCGGCTGATGGTCCTGGCGGCAGGCTCATGACCCGATTACGTTACAACCATGAGCAACAGCGAGCCCACGGATGTGGGGCCGGCCGTCGGTGGCGATCGACCCGTCTCCCAATCCGACATTGCGCAGGTGTCACACCTTCTCAGGGCCGCGTCCGCTGACGGCCGCCTCACCGCCGAGGAGCTGCAGACACGGTTGAACTCGGCCACCAACGCAACAACCTTCGACGACCTCATTCCCCTCACGCGGGACCTGGTCGCCATCGATGCTCCGCAGATCCCTACTGTTTCGACGGGTGCCCCCTACGATGCACCCGCCTCTGACGCCCCCGCCCCTGATGCAACCGATTCGCAGGAAGACGATCCGTCGAACGGCACAATCATGGCTGTCTTCGGGGGTGCCACACGAAAAGGCAATTGGGTCGTGCCTGCCGAAATGAAGGTCTGGGCCGCCTTCGGCGGAGCGGACGTTGACCTGAGTGACGCCACCTTCACGAGCGACGCTGTTGAAATCACGATGATGTCGGCTTTTGGGGGGATGACGATCATCGTTCCCCAGAACGCTCAGGTGATCGACAGAACATCTGGCAGCTTGTTCGGCGGAACC
>RRZU011991870.1_pt1 | contig 14166 bp, 9 predicted proteins | sample 2165561 | NCBI WGS metagenome assembly RRZU01 (sample SAMN10456909, study PRJNA506462) | wastewater metagenome | isolation source: wastewater sludge | place: USA: Moscow, Idaho
AGCAAACTAAATATTTTTCGTTTTTAACGTCCTCCCATAAAAATAGAGGACTTGAAAACGGAAAATATGAATCAATTTAACTATGTTTGAAATATAAAACACTTAAGTGCTAGTGGTGCACTTTAGTTTGAAGACATACAGTCCATTCTTCTCCTGTCCAGAGATATACACCATGTGGAATATAGTTGCAATTCTCAGTAGAGGTGTGATACACAAGCATTCCTATTTGTGGTCTTAGATCTGTTTCGGTAACTCCTATATCCTTCAAGTCTCTATATGATGTTAGCTCTACTCTTGGTAAAAGCAAACCTTTGGTTGATGTTGTTCCATCTTGTTTCGTTTCATACTCTCGTAGTTCAAGTAATGAACCTTCTTGGGGTGTAATAACAGAGCCAATCGTAACTTGGGATGCTACCTGATTTGCAATAGATGAAGTAAAGAGTAATACTATTAAGGTACGATATATAGTTTTCATAACCATGTGTTATTTTTTTATCTGTATCAAATCTGAAGCTATCTTACAATTTGTTTTATAAGCATCATCGCTATTTCCTAAAACAAGACGATAGTAACCAACCTTGGCATGAAGTAATTTCAGATCGTGTTTATATGTTTGGTTGATGGCCACAGTTTCTCTCTTTTTCGATATGATTGTCCATTCTTCAGGATTTTCCAAATTGTTATTTGGACTATATATCCATGTTGTATGAATATCAGTTCCAAAAACACCTTCATTGACATAGTTTCCCTCGAGAAGAACCATCTCAGCGTCTGACTTAATTTGATGTACTTGATTAGGAGTTCCGTTCAATTGTGTTGTAATATCATTTTCATTAAGTAGTCGTACTTCGATATCATCCATAGCCCAGTCGTTACCACTATTGCTGATTTCTAGATTGACAACTGCAAATTCTAGTTTTGTAACTCCAGCAGGTACAGTAAAATCTAAGCGATACTGCATCCACTTGTTGTGACCAGATGTTCCACAAGGTACGTATTTTGGTGGTTGGTGAACATAACATCCATCTTCGAAACGATGTAGAACAATGTCAGAACTTTTTGATAATACTTTTTTTGATGTTTCGTCTCTTATCTCCAATCTTACACTTGGATCGGCTTTGTGTTTGGTTAAACCTGCTTTACCAAAACGTCCATTAAGATTTCCAAGCCACACGCTTAGCACAAGATCTGAACCTTCGCACAAGTCCTCGATATTGATACTATACATTGTTTCCTCTGTCATATTATTGTCTGGATCGCATAGAAACATGTATCCCTTCTTTTCGCCAGGAAGACGATTCCCTTGATTAGTTCTATCCTCAAATGTCCAGAAATCGGCTATGTTAATTTCCTTCATAAGGTTGTAGTAACCTATTTGTAGGGCATTCCCAGTTGTGTACTTAAGTAGCTTCCCCGCAGCACCCCGCATTTTTCCAGTAGGATGTTTGAGCGGTTCTGATGGATCATTTCCTCCAAAGTCTTCTTTAAATAATAGCGTTCCTCCAGTCACTCTGGGAACATTAGGCGGAAATGGTGGTGGAGGCGACTGGGCAAATATTGCTGTTGGGATGAGCAATAATAGTAAGAAGTATAGGTATGATTTCATTGTCTAAGTATAAGTAATTCGATTCGTGTATTACGAAAAAATGATTTAAGCTGTTAGAAGAATAGCTGTATATTTTGGTACAGCTTACGCAAAGTATTGTTTCGGATCTGAATATTTATATCGAAAGTGATATGTCTGAAAAATTCTGATTGTTTATAAGCAACGACGATGCCCTCTCTATGAGAAGCCTGTTAGCCAATATCTATTCATGTGCATGTAAGTTGCTGCTATAGGATAACAGCCGTTTGTTGTTTGATAATTATAATTCTAGTGCTAAGATAAGAATTTTTAATAAGGAGGAACAAATAAGGATCAAATAAGGATCAATTAATTGTCTTATTCAGAATCCTTAGTTTAAGGCGTATTTATATAATTATGTGTTTATTTAAAAGCATATTTATATAAATAATCAAAGAGAGGGGACAGAACATTTCATTCTCTTTGGGGAGGACTATATACTCTTAAAGTATGAGTAGATTAATTCGAATATTAACATGTAATTTTAGATTAAAATTTCTGTTTTATTCTTTGCTTATATATTTACTCTCCCATTCGTTGGCTATAAGCCATTCAATAGCAATGCAAATTATGATTTTATATAAATATTTAAAATCATAATTATATAAATACTCGTTTCGTTAGCAGTGCGCTATTTCATTAATAATACGTACTTTTGTAGAAAGCTAAAGCTAATGAGTATAAAAAACAACCAACTTAGTAGAATTCCTCAGAATTTCTCTTTTGACAAAGATGCGCTTCTCCGTACATTTGGAGAGGAATCGGCTATCATTAGAGACATTATAGTCTATGTGGCAAATTGCCAGTTCTCAGACTTGTGGGGAAATATTACCTTCTCTATTGAAGATTTCTGTAGAGAGTTTGGTTATAGCCGTACTACTTTGCAACGCACGCTTCCTCAGTTCAAGAATCTGCCTGAGAAGAAGCAACCTATCATAGATGATCATGTTTTTGATAGCCTTTTTGAATATGCTCTTTATCGAGCCTTGAAAGAGAATGTGGTGTTTAAACGTAGAAAAGATGACAGAGAAACATTTGAATCAGTGCAGCTGATTAGTCATCTCGACGTGATTTATGATAAAACCACTCGTAAGCTCTCCAAAAGACTTTACTCCATAAAGTTGGGGCATAAGATATTGGAGAACCTATTCAAAGAGTATCATATCATTGATTTCTATGACTACAAAAGACTTAAATCTTCTAAAATATCTTCGGTAGGGGCATTCCGAAACTTCTATATCTTCATGGCGAGGATAATTGCCCAAGTAAAATTCTATCAGCGATCTAACCAGCCCGAGAACTTCGTAGCTTCCATTGATGACCTATGTGGTGTGTTTGGAGTGAATTATGATTCGCCAAAGAATAAGAAGGCTTACATCTCTCGTACTTTGAACTATATTCAAGAATCTTTGGTAAACACCAAATTTGAATGGGAATATGTGAAGAATGGTACTCGGTACAATTACTTCGTTGAATTCTCATTTGCAGATGCTACTCTTGACTACTTTGACGAGAAACTTAAAGCTGTTTTCTTCAAGAAATTACACTCTTCAGCAGAGCAACTCTATCTGAGAGAAGAATCAGGAGGTTCTGGACGTTATTCTTCCATGCTCGAAGCATATAGAAACATCAATGTGGAGGACTTCTACAGATGGTTTATGAGTGATAGCTCCAAAGACAAAAAATTAAAAATTTGGGATGATGCCTATACTGAGATATTTGGTGTGTCAGCTCCTAGTGATTTTTAGTTGTGCAGTTGTGTATCCTCTTTTGTCTTTTTCTCCATTAGTTGTGTAGTTTGGTATCCTCTTTGTCCAATTAGCTGTGTAGCTCTATATCCTTTTTGTCTATTAGTTGTGCAGTTCGGTATCCTCTTTGCTTGTTAGCTGTGTAGTTCGGTATCCTCTTTGCTTGTTAGCTGTGTAGTTCGGTATCCTCTTTTCTTATTAGTTGTGTAGTTTGGTATCCTCTTATGTGTTAGTTGTGTAGTTAGGTATCCTAGCGCAGTACAAACTTGCTACTTATAATCAGGTCCTTAGTTAATCTAGTTGTGTAGTTCAGTAGCACATTATATTAAAGATTAACCAGAATAATAGGAAAGAGAAAACTACAAATCCACGAAACGTAACAACGAACTCAATACTTTATTTAATTTTTCTTTATTTAAGGATAACATATAAGGACACGCATGTATTGATTTTATAAGGTTCTAATATTGATTGGGGTTGATTCATAAATATTTAGATAAAACTAAATATTGAGTTGACATTTTTTTATTTAACTTTGGCAAACATAACAAACTTTAAGATTTATATAAATGCACAAATCTAACACCCTTGAAAGGTTGTTGACAATTTTTATTGTCACATTCTCGCTGCTGCTATTTTCTGAAAGATTATCTTCCCAAGTAACAATTGGAGCAAGGTTATCTGCAAAAACTGGAGCATTACTAGACTTAAAAGAAAATGACAATAATGGATCCAATTCGTCGAGAGGTCTTCTGTTACCAAGAGTTAATTTACAGAGTCTGGTTCAACTAGCTCCTGAAAATGGAGATTATACAGACAAAGAATCTCATACTGGTCTTGTTGTATATAACTTGGTACGTAATATAGAGAAAGACTTATGCCCAGGAGTATATATATGGGCTGGTGACCAATGGATAAAAGTTGGAAATAATGGCTGCCTTTGCGAATATACCTTTGTAGGAGCTGATAGTGCTACAAGATATCTATATTGTAAAGATTTTTCAGATATCGCAATTAATGCACAAAATGTATGTTCGACTAAAGCTATTGACAATAAGAAATATAACTATTCATTACTGAAAGTAGAAGATTATTTGAATATTTGGGACAAAAAGTCAAATAATAATCCTCCATCAGAATTTGCTGATGGAACAATTCTACTAGATCACAAAACTTGGGTGACCAAAGGATCCAAAGATGCCGATAAAACTCAGGTTGTGGGTATTGGATTTTCGTTTCCTGGAGGTCCAGCAATTGGTGGATATATAGACGGAAGTTCTACAATAAAATGTGTCCGAGACTAACCAACTTTACTGATTCATTACTTTTCTTAATTCAACACAAGATGAAAAAACTATATACTATCTTATTCTTTTTAATACTCTTATCTTCTCAGATTTATGCTCAATGTAACTTCAATGCAAGTATAACTACTTCTGATGCAGGAATTTGTAACAATAGCAATGGATTTGTTTTGTTTGAGGCTAGAGAAACTACGGCCAATACAATTACTCAATTTTACTATGTAGTTAGAAATCGATCTGATAATTCATTAGTAACTTCAAGTAATAATATAAATCCAGAGGTGAGTTTGCCTGCAGGAAGTTACACTGCGGAAGTAATTGCGCATTGTACAGCAGGAGGACAAGGTACTGTTTGGAGTAGGAATTTTACTATAGGTACAACTACAGATAGTGAATTTTCTGTAACATTTGGGGGCTCACGTGCCACCCTTATTAGTAAGCCTACAGGGAGAATTACATATAGTTTTTCTAAAAAAGGTAAGTATTCTATCAAAATGATAAAGCATCCCACAGGATACTCAGGTCCTAAACTATTTGAGTTTTCGGCTGCAGATTTCCCGAATATAGGAAATAATCATGACTATTATATTGAAGACTTAGTGGAAGGCACAGGCTACGAATTTGAAATTTCTAATGGCTGTAAGACTATAAAAGATGGTCCTAGAAGTGTATATAAAGTTCTACAAGATATGCCTAGTGAAAATGTTAGTTCAATCTTAAACTTAATTACTCGCAATACGATGGGAGATGGTGTAAATCAAGCAGCTCCTTCAGAGATTATGAATACTTTTTATATTAATTTAAATAGATCTGTAAATGTAGTGCCACTTCCTGTAGAGTATTGGAGGACTCTTGAAACTGAAAAGTTTTATGAATATACTGCTATCTTTCCTCAAGCGGGTCAAACTTTAGCTGGAGCAACTTGGAAACCTTTAGTATCTACTACTTCTGATCAACCTGTAAATAGTGTTGAAAATTCACCTTATACCATAAGACAGATTGCAGATAATGGTATTACATATAGACCAACTGTTTATGTCCGACTCAAACATGATCATAGTCAGATGATAAGTGGTAATCCATCGATGAGTATTTATAGTCAATCTTTAAATGTTGTTCCAACAGATCGATGCGATAGATTTAATATTAAAACAAGTTATTTTTATAATGGAAATACATTTCCGTTAGATTTAGTTCTCAGAACAGATCCCAATAGTTCTGATCCTAATGTTGAATTGTCCAGAATACATATTGCTACAAAAGAAGATCTAAAAAAAGGAAGTGAAGCTACATTTGAGAATATAGATTTGAAAGATGGATGTTATTTAAGATATGAATTTAAAGATCCAGGAGGGTTTCCTAGTGCTGCTGGAATTAAAGATCTTACGTCTTATAAGGTACCTCCAATTGCCAGCATTGTAGATCTAGTCGGAAATGCTTATGGTTCTATAGAATATTTAGGAGCTTCTTGTTATGGGACTTATTTATATCCTTATATTAATACAGGCCCAGGAAATAGTAGATTTGATTTTAGAGGTGTAAAGGTTAAATATATAGGAACAGAGCCTTTGTATAATAATGCTGCTACAGAATTTGAGATTCCTAGTACTTACTCTTACGCTGTAAATACTTTATATCTTACACCTAGAGTAAATACTGATGGATCATGGAGTAATAGTAATATTTATGCTTTGTTGCCAGGAAAAACATATTCATGGGAAATTCTTGTGCCTTGTGGTAAGACTGGCACTTATGAAAGAACAGTAAGAACAATAACAACGGCTCCTCCGAGTTCTCAAATAGAAGTACTTGCTCCTGAGAAGTTTGATCCTAAAATGGTTGCGTCTGATCCTGCAAATGGTTGTGGATTCTTAGAAATTGAGTTAGGTGAATTTGAAAATATAAGGAATATTTTTCATTATAGACAATCAAACGGAAACACTAGTGGGGCGACTACTTATTTTAGATTATGCAAAAAGACTAGTCCTACAAGTACATATTATACTCCCTTAACAAATAATGATGGTGTATATTATGATGGTTCTTCAGCTACTTATTTTGCAGTTCCACCATCGGGAACAATGAATTCGGAATTTACACGACCTAAAATTCGAGTTAATCGTCCTGGAAAATACTATTTAGTAGCATCAGTAGATTCTTATAGTAGTGTATCTGAAGTTGTTATTGATGCTGGCTGTGGACTTGTAAGAGAATTTGAAATTTCTGAAGCCGACTTCAATGCAACGATCAATATAAAACGTACTGCGGCTTATTTCTGCTCTCAGGACAAAACTTCAGGTATAATCTATTTGGCGAGAGAAGGTGCTGATTTAGGTAATAAATTTACTTACAGAATTTGGAATGATAGTAAAACTTTTGATAAGTCATTTTCTACTTCGAAGACCGAAATTGTATTGAGAGATGTGAATCCTAACTTGTACGGAAACAAGTTTAATGCATCCATTATTTCCGAAAATGGTTGTACAATCTCTGAAGCACGAGCAACATTGACAATGAATACGGTTTCTAATAGTGCTGCATTCATTACTCAAAGTCAATCGAGTAGCTGTGATGGAACTGTAGATGTAGATATTAGAGCCGAAGCTTATACTTCTACCAAGTATGAGTGGATGGATGCTAAGAGAAATACCTTGAGTACCACAAATGTGGTTCAAGGCAAATTTGCAACAGGAACTAAACTTATTTTGAAAGTAACATTCTCTACTGAAAATATTTTAGGAGAGATTACAGATTGTGATACTTGGGAAAAAGAATATTTTGTAGAGGGTATTCCATTAGATGCATTCTATTGGCGAAAAGATGCATCTAATTCCAATTGGAATCAGAGAACGAACTGGAACAATAAAGATGGACAGATTGCTTCTGGTATTCCAAATGCTTGTTCGGTAGTGTACATTCCATCTGTGGTAACTAGTTATTATCCAGATTTGGCTGGCAATACGACGGCAGTGACGAATAAAATTTATTTTGAATTTGGAGCTCAACTCTATAATCAACAAAATTTGAACTATAAAGAAGCTTATGTTTCTTATGACTATGGCTATTATGATATGACATCTCTCACTGAGGCTCCTACTACTTTAGTACAGCCTACTAAGAGTAAGAATCAAGTGACAGCTAGTACTACTAACAAATCTAGTTTAGCCTTCTCTACTCTTCCTGTAATGAAGAGAGCTCGCTGGTATATGCTATCTACTCCACTCAAAGGTGCGTCTCTTGGCGATTTTCAGCTTGATGCTAAGCCTTTCACTATGCAACGAGTGTATAAGCAGGTGATAGAGAAAGATCCTACGAGATTGACCGAGGAAAGCTGCTTAGTGATTCCTGATAATAATATATCGTTGTATCCTAATTCGAATTTTCATGCTTTAGCGCTTTGGATTCCTCCATACAGCTACGAGATTGGGGCAAAAGACCAAAGTGTGTTGCAGAGTTTAGATGGTAATATTCAGTTTCCTTACTTCTTAGATGAAAGTATTTTGAATATAAGAAAGGATAGAACTTTTGATCGTGCAACACTAAAAATGGATATATCGACCTTTAGTATGGAAACATTAAATACTATTGGGTCTAATACCATAACAGTAGATAAAAACTTTGGTCGATTTAGTAACGAAGACGAGAGTGGACAAGCTCTAGATAATTATACTATTCAGATAGTTACAGATGCTAAGCGTACAAGAGGAGAGGAGTTGATAGGAAATCCTTTTATGGCCCCAATTGACTTTGATGCATTCTATGCTGCAAATAGTGCTCAGATAGAAGATAATTATAAAATCTTGATAGATAACAAATGGGAAACATACTCTCTTAGCAATCCTTCTGGAAATACTCTTACTAAGTATATTGCACCGCAACAGGCTATTATCGTGACTTTAAAGAATAAGACAGGCAGTTGCAGCTTAAATTTCCCTTTCAGTGTAATGGCTCCACAGAGTATCACAACTAGCAAAGTGAAGGTAAAATAAAGGATATGATTGAATGTAGAAATAATATTGTATTTTTACAGCGAGTGAAAAGGTAGGGATAACGTGGGGACACGCCCGAACGTGTAACTCAGGACATACGCAAGTATGAATAGGGAGCTTCTAAGAGGCTCCCTATTTTGTTAATATTTATTTTTCTAGTGCATTCTTGAACAGAAAGTTTAAATTATTTGCTAGCTTTGTAAGACACTGACATACACCATATGTGTATCAAATACATATAATTACAAATGACACACCACCGACATGACTAAATATAAGATTCTCATTATACTATTTTGTACCATCTTTTTCACATCTATATTATGTGCGCAAGTTACTATTGGTAATGCAGAGACTCCAGTTCCTGGAGCTTTATTACAACTCAAGAATATTGGAAATATAAATGATGGGAGTGCCAATTCTGACAGAGGAATGACGCTACCGAGAGTTATGTTAACGTCTCTAACTACGTTAGACGATATCGCTAAGCTAAGTACCGAAAGCGACTTAGAATATGTTGGTCTGCTTGTGTATAATGTAAACGAACAGATGAAATGTTTTACTGATCCTATTCAAAAAGGAATGTATGTTTGGGATGGATCTACTTGGAATAGTCTGAGTGATTCTAAAGCAGTCTTTAGAGTGGGCAAACTGAATGATGTTCGTACAGGAGACACTCCACAGACTTATTATACAACAAAGATTCAGTTCGTAAAAGACGATGGCACCATACTATACAATGTAGAATGGATGTCTGAGAATTTACGAGCTACGGTATATAGTAATAATATAACTCCTAAAGAGCCACTAACTTTTATTACGTCAAGCACAAATGCCAACGAAGAAAAGAGTCAATATAGATATAATAAATATGATGGTTCAGATTTTAAGACTAGGGGTTATTATTATAATACCTATGCCACTTTTAATGGCATAGATATGACAGAATTGAGGTACACGAACCTAATGTTTTTGTGCCTGGACGTATTCAACAAGGTATTTGTCCAGAAGGTTGGAAAGTGCCCACTTATGAAGATTGGACTACTTTGAGACAGGTTCTATCTCAAGATAAGAATTGCTATTATATCAATCCAAAAGATAAAGGGAAGACTTACAATGTTATGGATGGGGCATTTAGTGCAAATGACCAAGAATTTAAGGCTGCAATGGGATATGCTGGAATAAGTAGATCTTTGGAAGATGGAGGAGTCAATCTCTTTGCAGATTCAAAGAATGGTAGCGATCCTTTAGCTTCTTTCTGGATGACTTATCCATCCCCTTGGTCCACCTATTTAACGCCGTTTTCTAGTCCAGCACACATCTTGCCAGGTGGAGTTGCTACTGTAGTGCAAATGGGAAATAATTATATGCCTGTACGATGTGTAAAAGGGGTAGCGTCAGCATTTTCCACAAATGTTACTCTAAGGTAATTTTTAACTATAAATTAACAATTCATGTTACTCTAAGACTCTTAATTTACATTTTTATATTCAGATCTCTCATTTCATTTTCCTTTGGCATGCCATAACCATCAAAAGAGTATTCTCCAAGGAAGTTTATATGCGCCCAATTCAATGGTGAAATATGTTTTAGAAGCTCTTCATCAAAATTTTCTTGAGTTTTAAGGTGCTCGATAGCTTTCTCTAGGTACTTAGTATTCCAAACACAAATAGCATTAATCAGAATATTTAAGGCACTAGCCCTCTGTAATTGATCTTGTAGTTCTTTTTCTCTAAGCTCTCCACGCTTGCCAAAAAAGATAGCTCTAGCCAGTGCATTCATAGCTTCACCTTTGTTCAACCCTCGGTGTATTCGTCTTCGTAAGGACTTATCCATAATATATTCAAGAATAAATATAGTTTTTTCAATACGTCCCATCTCTCTAAGTGCTGTTGCCAAGGAGTTCTGTCTAGCATATGAGCCTAGTTTAGACATAATAAGAGAGCCTGACACTCTTCCTTCTCGAATAGAGTGTGCTAGCCTTAACACTTCATCATAATTTTCTCGTATACAATTAACATTGATTTTTCCTTGAATAATCTCTTTCAAGATCCCCTCTTGTTTACTTATTGAAAATAGCTGTAAGTCAGTTATATCTCTAATTCTTGGAGCAAATCTAAATCCTAATAGATGGCATAACCCAAATATTTGATCTGTGTATCCTGCCGTATCTGTGTAATGCTCCCCAATACATAAATCAGTTTCATGATAATTTATGCCATCAATAATATGTAAAGCATCTCTTGCATTTGAACTGATAATATTAACCCAAAAAGTAGTATATTGATCACTAGTAAATCGATACATAGTTGCACCTTGTTTTGAACCATAATGTGGATTAAACTCAGAGTTCAGTGCTGATACTCCTATCTGCACTCGCATTCCATCACTTGATGAAGTTGTTCCATCACCCCAGAATAGAGGTAACTGACATTGATGCTGATAGTTGACCAAACAAGCTTGTGCTTTTTTCATAGCGTCCTCATACATTCGCCATTGAGAAGTATTTGCCATTTGATAGTAAGAAATACCAGGGGTTGATTCAGACATTTTTAAGAGTCCAATATTTGTTCCCATACCCATCAAAGTTGCCATAACAATTGCTTTCTCTTTACTATTTACACTATGATTACTCGATGCATGTGTAAAATATTTATCGAACTGAGACCAATGAGACACTTCTAACAAAAGCTCTGGTAGCTTGATGCGAGGAAGCATATCATATAATTTCTCACTCAAAAGCTCGGCTAATTCAGGAGTATCTCTATCAAGCTTTTCAACACGTATTTTATTATTTACAATATTAGCACCTTCTAGTCGATTCATATTTTTCTTAAATGAATCAATGACTAAATTTAAACTATGCAATCGTTCATTCAAGTACTCTTCAACTGAATTACTGACACTTAATTTACTTTCAGTCTGGCTAACTACCCACTCTTCTTTAGATATAATATATTCATCAAAACTTCGATAATTTCTACTACCCTCTACCGCTACATCTCCAGAGCGTATCCTATTTCTAAGTTCTGTCAATGTAGCTATTTCATAATATCGCCGATTGATAGTACCATCACCATTATACAAATACTTTGTCCATCGATTAGATATAAAGTCTAATGGGGCATGATCAGGCATTATTCGTTTTCCTGTATCATTTAACTCTTTAATTAATTCAATTGCTTCAATCAAAGGATACATTACGACATTTGAGGTGTAAAATCTTAAATGCTTAACTAAAGAGGGAGTATATTTTCTGAGATAGTTGTACTTAGTAGATAGTAAATCAATGTAGTCATAGTTCTTTGGTCTGCTAAGTTTCCTTGCATCTTCCACACTTTCTACAAGTTTATTCCAAGCCATAATAGATTCAAGAGCTTGGTAAGGATCTGTTCCTTCAAGGCGAGACTTGATAAGAGCTGTCCCTATATCAACATATTGGTTAATCTTCTCATTCAAGGCCTTACCATTATGTTTCTGTATTTCTTCTTGCTGTTTTCGTCCTTTTGAAAACAAAGTATTAATCTGTTTGTCATGTATTTCTACAGCAAAGTCGACTAATCGCTCACTTAAATCATAAAGAAAAGCAGCAAGTAAAGCATAACGTTTAGATTCATCAAACCTTCTAAAAGCATAGGGCTCATATTTAGAGCCTAAACGTGATAATTGTTTAAATCGATTAGGGTGAATCATTGATATATCAAGTTCTAGGTTGAGTTTCCGTATTTTATCTAATCTATCTATTGTACTCAAAAAAGTAGTTGGTGAACTTTGCCCAGGTTCTTCTTTTAGGTAAGCTAATGTAGTTATTGAGGTTGCTCCTGTAGACTCTATTAAATCATTAAGCAGTTGTCGCTGTTTGTTGCTAATAAATTGATTTATAACTTCATATATTTTATATTCGCTTTCTTGGATTATCTCAATTATTATTTTCTCAACACTTGTTATACCAGGGACTAGAATTTTATTATTTCGTAGATAATTGATGGCAAGTCTCATTAATCGTAATTGGTTGTCATTTTCCATAGCATATTCCATTAGATATTCTCTTAGTTTAGAATCATTGCACTCCTCAAAAGAAATATATTGATATACCTCTTTAATTGTTTGTATATGTGTGGATTTTGTTGCCCTACGAATTCCATACTCTTTCAAACTATCAAATTTCTGTATGTTTAATTGGTTACAGATGTGACAAATAATAGAGTTGGGGATATTATTTATATCATTACAGATGCTTCCTAGATGGCGTATGTGGCAAATTTGTAAGGCGAAACCGACTCTATTATAATCCCTCCTATTTTGATTTATCAAAGTGATATCTTGTTGATTGAGGGTGTAATGTCTAGCTATTTCTAAATCACTGATATGAGCTGATATTTCTACAAATTCTTTGCGCTGTTCTTCTGTCAATAATATCTTAGCGTATTTCATAATAATACTTGTTATAAGGAAAACGATCGTTTTTCTGTTGACACCAAATATAATAGTGAGTAGCCAAAAGTACGCAAGAAAACTCATCAAGAAAAACTATATAATGTTGTATCTTCCACTTTTTCTTTTCTCATTAAAATTAAGAACATGAAAATAGGATATATGCGCGTCTCAAAGAGTGATGGAAGTCAAAAACTTCTTCTACAAGAAGATGCATTAATAGATGCTGGAGTGGATAAAAATAGAATATATCAAGATTTAGTTACAGGAAGAAAAGACTATCGTCCTGGTTTAGAGGCATGCTTGAAAGCTCTTCAGCCAGGGAACACTTTGGTTATATGGAAATTGGACCGCCTAGGAAGAGATTTAAAACATTTGATAAACCTTGTTGATGAGCTCAATAGTCAAAATATAGGATTGCAAGTTTTATCTGGCTCTGGAGCTCAAATCGACACCACAACTGCTAATGGAAGGCTAGTATTTGGAATATTTGCAGCCTTGGCTGAATTTGAAAGAGAATTGATTAGAGAAAGAACACAAGCAGGGCTTGCAGCAGCGAGAGCTCGTGGACGAAAAGGTGGCAGACCCAGAAAGATGAATAAACATACATTGATAATGGCTATGAAAGCCTTAGAAGATAAAAAGGTGACAGTACAACAAGTAGCTAAAATGTTAAATATGACAACCACTACACTTTATGTATATCTTAATGGAGATGGGTCTACAAAAGAGTCTGGTGCAAAGTTACTTAAAGAAAACAAATAAGGCTTAGAGTAACATTTGTGGAAAATGCTGACGCGACCCCTATAAGTATTGCGTTAATTAAAAAATTCAGCTCACTTCTGATGAAGAGAACAGGTACAGAACATAAAAGCATTTCAGGTAATTGGGACTCTTCAAAGGGAGATTTTAGACTACATGGAGTAACAGCAGGAGCTGGAGGAAGATCATATTTAAACTTTCAAAAAGTTCCTTCAGCAATGGACTTGTTTATCTCTAAACTAAACACTCAAAACAATCAGATATCAAATATTATTGAAGCTTATAATTTAAGTTTCAATGCACAT
>RRZU010003237.1_pt1 | contig 14161 bp, 9 predicted proteins | sample 2165561 | NCBI WGS metagenome assembly RRZU01 (sample SAMN10456909, study PRJNA506462) | wastewater metagenome | isolation source: wastewater sludge | place: USA: Moscow, Idaho
CGCGGGTTCAAGTCGTTCGCCTCGACCACGTCCCTGGCGTTCGAGCCGGGTATCACCTGCGTGGTGGGCCCCAACGGGTCCGGCAAGTCCAACGTGGTGGACGCCCTGGCCTGGGTGATGGGCGAACAGGGCGCCAAGTCGTTGCGTGGCGGCAAGATGGAGGACGTCATCTTCGCCGGCACGTCCGCCCGGGCACCGCTGGGCCGCGCCGAGGTGACGCTGACCATCGACAACACCGACGGCGCCCTGCCGATCGATTACACCGAGGTGACGATCAGCCGCACGATGTTCCGTTCCGGCGGTTCGGAGTACAAGATCAACGGCAGCACGGCGCGGCTGCTCGACGTGCAGGATCTGCTGTCCGATTCAGGCATCGGCCGAGAGATGCACGTGATCGTCGGGCAGGGCCAGCTCGACTCGATCCTTCAGGCAACGCCCGAGATTCGCCGCGGCTTCATCGAAGAGGCCGCCGGGGTGCTGAAGCACCGCAAGCGCAAAGAGAAGGCGCTGCGCAAGCTCGAAGCCACCAGCGTCAACCTCAACCGGCTCAGCGACCTGCTGGCCGAACTGCGCCGCCAGCTCAAGCCGCTGGGACGTCAGGCCGAGGTGGCCCGCAAAGCGGCCGTCATTCAGATCGAGTTGCGCGATGCGAAGGCCCGGCTGATGGCGGACGACTACGTCCAGGCCAGCCTTGCGCTCGAATCAGAACTGGCCGCCGAGGCCGACCTCAAGGCGCGCCGGCTCGTGGTCGAGGCAGCCCTGGACGCGGCCCGCGCGGCCGAGGCCGAAGCCGAAACGGCCAGCCGCGAGTCCCTGCCCCGGGTCAACGCGGCGCAGGACACCTGGTACGGCCTGGCCGGGCTGCGCGAACGGGTCTCGACCACGATCAGCATCGCCGGTGAGCGGGTGCGCAACGCCAACGCCGCCGGCGAGGGGGATCGTCCGGGCCGCGACCCCGAACTGATCGAGCGCGAAGCCGCCGAGATGCGCAAGGCCGAAGCGGCGCTGGCGATCGAGGTGGCGGCTGCCGAAAAGGGGTTGACGCAGGCCACCGAGGCACTTCGGGCGTCCGAGCAGGCCCATGAGCAGGCCGAACGCACCTTCACCGCCCAACAGCGCGCCATCGCGGATCGTCGCGAAGGGCTGGCCCGGCTGACCGGCGAGGTGAACACGCTGCGCAGCCGCACCGAGGCGGCAGGGTCCGAGATCGACCGGCTGACCTCTGCGCGTGACGACGCGCTGAATCGGGCGGCCGAGGCCAAGCACCGCTTCGCCGCCCTCGAGACCCGGCTGTCGGGGGTCAGCGAGGGCGAATCGGGCCTGGACGATGCCTACGAGCGGGCCGCCGAGCAGGTGGCGAGCATCGAGGCTGCGATCACCGAGTCGCAGCGCGGCGAGCAGAAGGCACAGACCGAGCGGGCCTCGCTCGCCGCCCGGCTCGACGGCCTGGCGCTGGGGCTCGAACGCAAGGACGCCTCGGCGGCACTGCTCGCGGCCGGTGAATCGATCGGCGGATTGCTGGGGTCGGTGGCAGCCCTGGTCGCGGTACAACCCGGCTACGAGACCGCGGTGTCGGCCGCGCTCGGCTCGGCCGCGGACGCCGTCGCGGTCGCGGGTCTCGATGCGGCGGTCGACGCCTTCGGGCACCTCAAGGCCGCAGATCTTGGACGGGCCGGACTGCTGCTCGGCGGGTCGCCCGAGCCGGGCAACGACACCTGGCCCGAGCTGCCGTCCGAGGCGGTGTGGGCGATCGACGTGGTGACCTGCGGGGCACAGGTCCGGCCGGCGCTGGTGCGGCTGCTGCGCAAGGTCGCCCTGGTGCCCGACCTTCCCGCGGCACGGACGCTGGTGGCGGGGCTGCCCGACGTGACCGCGGTCACCCGCGACGGCGACGTGCTCAGCCAGTGGTTCGCCTCCGGCGGATCGTCCGCCAAACCGTCGCTGATCGAGGTACAGGCGGCGATCGACGAGACGCAGGGGCGGCTCAACGCGGCCCAGGCCGAGGTCGAGCGTGCGCGGTTCGCGCTGGCCCAGCACCAGGCCGAGCTGGCGCAGGCACGCGAGGCCGCTGAGTTCGCGCTCGCCCGGCTGCACGAATCCGACGCCCAGCATGCCGCCCTGGCCGAAGAGCTGGCCGCGCTCAGCCAGACCACCCGCTCGGCGCAGGCGGAGGCGACCCGGCTGGAGGCGTCCATCGGTGCGGCGCAGGCCACGCGGGAAAAGAACCGCGAGGCGCTGTCCGCCCTGGAGCAACGCCTCGAACTGGCGTCCGCGCAGACCGGGGTGGTCGAGGCCGATCCGGGTGAGCGCGATCGCCTGGGCGAGGTGGCGAGGACGGCCCGCGGCGCCGAGATGGAGGCCCGGCTGGCCCTGCGCACCATTGAGGAGCGGGCCCGCGCCCTGGCTGGCCGGGCCGACTCGCTGCAACGCGCGGCCCAGGCCGAGCGCCAGGCCCGGCAGCGCGCGGCGGCACGGCGCGAGCAACTGCGTCGCGAGGCCGAGGACGCGCGCGCGGTCGGTGTGGCCGCGGCCTGGCTGTTGGCCCGGGTGGAGGCGTCCCACGAGCTGGCCGCCGCCGAGCGCAGCGCCGCCGAAGCGGCCCGTGCGCAGGCCGAAGCGACCCTGGCTGAGGCCCGTCGCAGCGGACGTGAGCTGGCCAAACAGTTCGAAGAGCTTGTCGATTCGGTCCACCGCGACGAGTTGGCCCGGGCCGAGCAGCGAGTCCGGCTGGAGGCGCTTGCCGAGAAGGCGCTGCTCGAACTCGGCCTCGACGCCGACGTGCTGGTCGCCGAATACGGACCGGACCAGCTGGTTCCGGTGCTGACCGGTGCCGACGGCGCGGCGCTCGCGCCCGATGACGAGAAACCCGAGCCCGTCGCGTTCGTCCGCGCGGAGCAGGAGAAGCGGTTGCGGGCGGCCGAACGCAACCTGGGTGTGCTCGGCAAGGTCAACCCGCTGGCGCTGGAAGAGTTCGACGCCCTGCAGGAGCGGCACGCGTTTCTGGCCGAGCAGCTGGACGACCTGCGCAAGACCCGGGCCGACCTGGCCGACATCATCGCCGAGGTCGACACCCGGGCGCAGGAGGTCTTCGCGGAGGCGTATGCCGATGTCGAGGTGGCTTTCGAACAGTCGTTCGCGCGGCTGTTCCCCGGGGGCGAGGGACGGCTGGTGCTCACCGAGCCCGGCGCCTGGTTGACCACCGGCGTGGACGTCGAAGCCCGTCCGGCCGGCAAGAAGGTGAAGCGGCTCTCGCTGCTGTCGGGCGGTGAGCGCTCATTGGTCGCGGTGGCGTTTCTGGTCGCGCTGTTCAAGGCACGACCGAGTCCGTTCTACATTCTCGACGAGGTCGAGGCGGCGCTGGACGACGTCAACCTGGGCCGGCTGCTGCAGATCTATGAGGAACTGCGCGAGAACAGCCAGCTGCTGGTGATCACCCACCAGAAGCGCACGATGGAGATCGCGGACGCCCTCTACGGCGTCACCATGCGCGCCGACGGCGTCTCGGCGGTGATCAGCCAGCGGCTGCGCGACTGAGCACGATGGGGGACTGTTCCCGCTTCGTGCTCCGGCCGGTTGCACTCTGAGTGCGGCGACCCGCGCAGTCGTGCCCCACCACCATCCTCGCCAGAAGCCGCGTCCTGTTGCTGATCAGGACACATGCAGGCCCGCTTCGCGCGCCGGACAGTCGCGTCGATTCTGAATCGACCCGCAGGGGTCGTCACGAAGACCGGCGTGTCGCGGGTCGGGTGCTCGACTGGTGGCCGGGATCTCAGAGGGTCGACGCGACACCCGGATCTCGATCCGAACAGCAGACCACGCCCTCGCGCCGCATGATCCATCCGCCGGCCGTGCGGCATACTGGACGCATCCCGTCCGGAAGGCTGATCGTGGCTGTCGCACTGCTCGTCATGGTGGTGATCCTCGCCGTTGCCATCGGCATCGTCGCCATCGTCGCCATGGGTATGCAGGGGGCCGGGCGTGACAAGGTGCCCGAGTTGGCCAACGTGATGGCCGAAACCGCGCGGCACCTCAACGGCGACGCCGAACCTCCGGGCCGTCTGGTCGAGTTCTTCGAAGAGATTCCCGACGTGCGGCGCGGGTCGTCCGCAAAGTCGGCCAACTCGCCCAAGTAGCGCCCGCCGTCCGCACCCCGTATGGCTGCAATGCGCGCGGCTCGCTCACCCGTAGGCTGACCGGGTGGACCTTCTTCAGCTGCTGATCATCGGCATTCTCGGCTTGGCCGTCGTGGTGGCGGGCACCGTCTTTCTGGCGCGCCGCCAGGCAGTGCACGGGCGCGCCAAGCCCGAACTGCCCGCGAAGCCGTCGGCTGAACCGCAGCCGCCCGCCGTCCAGCAGGGCGACCAACCTGGCGAGCCGACCGGCGACGCGCCAGGGGCGGCCGCGGCCACCACCCTGGAGCGTCCTGAGGCGCCGGCGAACCGCATGGCGAGACTGCGCCGCAAGCTGGCGGGCAGCACCAATCCGTTGGCGCGCGGGTTGCTGTCCATCCTGTCGTCCGACCGGCTGGACGCCGACACCTGGGACGACTTCGAGGCCACGCTGATCACCTCCGACCTCGGGGTCGGGCCGACCCAGGAGCTCACCGAGGCGCTACGACGCGAGTTGGCGATCGACGGGGTCAACGACCCGGCCAGGGCCAAACAGACTCTGCGCACCGAGCTGCTGAAGCTGGTCAATCCCCATCTCGACCGCACGCTCAAGGTCGAAGGCTCGGACGGCAAGCCCGGCGTGGTGCTCGTGGTGGGTGTCAACGGCACCGGCAAGACCACCACGATCGGCAAGATCTCTCGCGTGCTGGTCGCCGAGGACAAGTCGGTGGTGCTGGGCGCCGCAGACACCTTCCGTGCGGCGGCCGCCGACCAACTGCAGACCTGGGGCGACCGGGTCGGCGTGCCGACCGTACGCGGGCCCGAGGGTGGCGACCCGGCCGCGGTGGCCTACCAGGCGGTCCAGCGCGGCATCGACGACGGTGCGGACGTGGTCGTGGTCGACACCGCCGGCCGGCTGCACACCAAGACCGGCCTGATGGACGAGTTGGGCAAGATCAAGCGGGTGATCGAGAAGCTCGCCCCGGTTACCGAGGTGCTGTTGCTGATCGACGCCACCACCGGCCAGAACGGTCTGATCCAGGCGCGGGTGTTCGCCGAGGTCGTGCAGATCACCGGCATCGTGCTGAGCAAGCTGGACGGCTCCGCCAAGGGCGGCATCGTGGTGCAGGTGCAGCGTGAACTCGGCGTGCCGGTCAAGCTGATCGGCCTCGGCGAGGGTGTGGACGATCTGGTGCCGTTCGAGGCCGAAGCCTTCGTGGACGCGCTGCTCAGCGAGTAACCCGACGGGTCACTTCGTGCGGCGCAGCAGCGTCCAGCCGATGAGCGCCGGTACGCCGATGGTCAGCAGCACACCAAACACGTAGCCGAGGTTGTAGGCGACGCCACCGTCGGCGCCGGTTCGCAGGCGTCCGGACCCCAGTTGGCTCAGGGTGCTCACCGTGGCAAGACCCGCGATCACCACGAAGATCCAGCCGAGGATCGTCCGCCACACCGGACGCGCGGGCGCGGGGTGGGGGCCCGGCGCCCAACCGGGCTGGGACGGCTGTCCGGTGGGTTGAGGGTAGGGCTGTTGTCCGTACGGCTGCTGTCCGTAGGGCTGCTGTCCGGTCGGGTGTTGGGGGTAGGGCTGTTGCCCGTACGGCTGCTGTCCGTACGGCGGTTGTCCGGTCGGCTGTTGCCCGTCACCCTGTGGTCCGTATCCCGAAGTCGAGAACGAGCCCGGCGGGCCGGCCTGACCATGCTGGAGTTCGGCCGATTGGCCGAACTGCTGTTGCCCCGCGTAGCCGCCCGGTTCCGGATGGGGCTGGAGCGGGTATTGCCCTTCGGTGGGGTTCTGCGCGTAGTCCCACTCGGAGCTGTGGGTGCTCGAGGTTTGTCCCTCCGAGGAGCGGCCGGCCGCACCCTGCTCGGTCGCGGATTGGCCGGGGATGGACTGGCCGTCGGGCCACTGCGGGTGGCTTGCGGCGTCAGGCAGGGGGTCACGGCCGGATTGATCCGGCTGCCGGTCGTCTTCCTGCGGGTCAGGATGGGTCACGAGGGGGTCCTTACGCGTCGGAGAAGGGCGAGTCGCACAGTCTAGTCGTGGGGGTGAGCCGAAGCACCCCTCGTCCGATCGGGGGAGTAGGCGGGCTACCGGTAGGATGACGCGGTAATCCGTCTGCGTGAGGAACCCTGTTGTTCGACACCCTGCAAGACCGCCTCTCTGAGGTCTTCAAGAACCTGCGCGGCAAGAGCCGGCTCTCCGAGGCCGACATCGATGCCACGGCGCGCGAGATCCGGTTGGCCCTGCTCGAGGCCGACGTCAACCTGGGCGTGGTCAAGGAGTTCATCGCCAACCTGAAGACCCGGGCCCTCGGCGCCGACGTGCACAAGGCGCTCAACCCCAGCCAGCAGATCATCAAGATCGTCAACGACGAGCTGGTCGAGATTCTGGGTGGCGAGGCGCGTCCGTTGCGGTTCGCGAAGCGTCCGCCGACGGTGATCATGCTCGCCGGCCTGCAGGGCTCGGGCAAGACCACTCTGGCCGGCAAGCTCGGTCTCTGGCTCAAGGGGCAGGGCCACTCGCCGTTGCTGGTGGCAGCCGACCTGCAGCGTCCGAACGCGGTCAACCAGCTGCAGGTGGTCGGTGAGCGGGCCGGCGTCCACGTCTACGCACCCCAGCCCGGCAACGGCGTCGGTGACCCGGTTCAGGTGGCGCGCACATCGATCCTGCATGCGATGAGCAAGCTGTACGACGTCGTGATCGTCGACACCGCCGGCCGGCTGGGCATCGACGCCGAACTCATGCAACAGGCGGCCGACATCCGCGAAGCGGTGAACCCCACCGAGGTGCTGTTCGTGGTCGACGCCATGATCGGCCAGGACGCCGTGAACACCGCGCAGGCCTTCGCGGACGGCGTCGGTTTCGACGGGGTGGTGCTCACCAAGCTCGACGGCGACGCCCGCGGCGGTGCCGCCCTGTCGATCGCCAAGGTGATCGGCAAGCCGATCATGTTCGCCTCCAACGGCGAGGGTTTGAAGGACTTCGACGCCTTCCACCCCGACCGGATGGCCAGCCGCATCCTGGGCATGGGCGATGTGCTCACCCTGATCGAACAGGCCGAGAAGACCTTCGATGCCGAGCAGACCGCCAAGGCGGCCGAGAAGCTGCTCGGCGGCAAGGGCGAGTTCGGCCTGGACGACTTCCTGCAGCAGATGCAGGCCGTCCGACGCATGGGGCCGCTGTCGAAGATCCTCGGCATGATGCCCGGCATGGGTCAGATGAAGGACCAGATCAACAACATCGACGAGCGCGAGATCGACCGGCTGGAGGCGATCATCAAATCGATGACCCCCGCCGAGCGGGCCAACCCCAAGATGCTGGACGGGTCGCGTCGCACCCGCATCGCCAAGGGCTCGGGCACCACGGTCACCGACGTGAACAGCCTGGTCAACAGGTTCTTCGAGGCCCGCAAGATGATGCAGTCGCTGGGCGGCCAGATGGGTGGGCCGGGCATGCCGGGGTTGCCCGGTGGTCGCCGTCAGCCGGCACGGCAGGCGACGAAGCCGAAGGGCCGCGGCAAGGGCGTCTCGGGCAATCCGGCCAAGCGTGCAGCCGGGCCCGAGGCACTACCCGCCGCCCAGCTGCAGCCCGAGTGGAACCCTGCGGACGCCTTCGGCCTGGGCAAGGCGGGGCAGCCCTCCGAGGCCGAGTTGGCGAAGACCCTCGGCGATTTTCAGCTGCCGCCCGACCTGCAGAAGATGTTCAACCAGAAGAACCAGGGTCCGCGCTAGCAACTCGCTGGTCGAGCTTGTCCAGACCCTGCCGGTGACGTCGCCCGCGTTGGGTGACGTTGCCCGCGTTGCAACGCGGGCAACGTCACGGGCAACGTCAGCTATCGAGGGCAACGTCGCCAAGGCCAGGCTGGTCGGGCCGTTCACCAGCCGCCGCTGGTCGAGCCGTTCACCAGCCGGCGCCGGTCGGGCTTGTCGAGATCTGCACCGCGCGAGCGTGTCGAGACCACCTCATGGGTCGAGCTTGCCGTGACGGTCCGAGCGCCGACTGCCGAAAAGTGCGCGCCAGCGAAGCCCTCGGGTCTCGACACGCCGTACCCGAGCGCACTGGCGCGCACCTTTCGTCGATTCTCGTTCGGCTATGCCATGGAACTTCGGGGGAACCCCACGCCCCAACCTTCCGGCCGGTGCCATGATCGAACCCATGACGCACCGCCATGACCTGCCGCCCGGCCTGGGACCACTGACATCGCTCACCCACACCCACGACGGGCACACGCACACCCACGTCACGTCCGAACTGCCGGACGGAGCGCCGCAGCGCCTGCACCTGCGCGGCGTGATTCTGCCCGAGGGTGAGACGCGCGACCTGTGGCTGCACGATGGCGTGATCAGCTTCGAGCCCGTGGCCGATGCCATCACGGTCGCCGGCGAGGGGTTCATCATGCCCGGGCTGGTGGACGCGCACTGTCACGTCGGGCTCGAATCGCACGGGGCGGTCAGCGAGGAGCGGGCCGAGGAGCACGCGCTGACCGATCGCGAGGTGGGCGCACTGCTGCTGCGCGACGCCGGATCGCCGCTCGACACCCGCTTTCTGCAGGACCGCGACGACCTGCCGAAGATCATCCGCGCGGGCCGGCATATCGCCCGTCCGAAGCGGTACTCGCGCAACTTCGCCGAAGAGGTCGAGCCCGATCAGCTGGTCGACGAGGTGGTCACCCAGGCCGAGCGGGGCGACGGCTGGGTCAAGATCGTCGGCGACTGGATCGACCGCGACGCCGGTGACCTGACCCCGCTGTGGCCCACCGACGTGGCCAAAGAGGCGATCGAAGCCGCTCACGAACACGGTGCAAGGGTGACCGCGCACTGCTTCGACGAGCGCTCGGTGGCCGAACTCGTCGACGCCGGCATCGACGGCATCGAGCACGGCACCGGACTGGAGGACGACACCATCGCCGCGATGGCCGAGAACGGCACCTCGCTGGTGCCGACCATGGTGAATCTCGAGAACTTCCCGATGTTCGCAGCGGCGGGCGAGGCCAAGTTTCCCCGCTACGCGGCGCACATCATGGCGCTGTACGAGCGGCGCTTCGAGACCATGGGCAAGGCCGTGGACGCCGGCGTTCCGGTTTACGCGGGCACGGATGCCGGGGGAGTGCACGGCCACGGCCTGATCGCCGGCGAGATCGAACTGCTGGCCAAGGTCGGCGGCAACGACTTCGCGCTCGGCGCGGCGTCGTGGAACGCGCGTGCCTGGCTCGGTCATCCCGGCATCGAGAACGGCGCCCCGGCCGACCTCGTGGTGTTCGCCGACGACCCGCGGGTGACGATCTCGGTGGTCCGCGAGCCGGTGCTGATCATTCTGAACGGACGGGTGGTGGGCGGCTCCGCGGCGCACTGAACCGTTCGCCGGACCACCTGACTGCAGACTCGGCGTCCGGGCATGCGTTGCGCACCCGATCACGCGATGCCGCTCTCGTCGGGTGGCCCGGACACCCTGGCGAACGTCCAGCGTGCCCATTTGGGCTGCAACTAGGCACAACTGGGCAGGGTCTATTGGGCCAGGTCCAGGCGCAGTCAGGCTGGTGCGCCGGCGAGCAGTCCCGACGGCGTCCGAGGTGCGACCACGATGGGCGTCCGGGCGGGTAGCGTCTGGCCGTGGATCCGCACCGGCTGAGTGGACGCGACGCGCGACGGCTGGCTGTGCGCGCCCAACTGCTGGACGCGCGGCGTCCGGTGCTGATCGGCGAGGTGATCGACGAGCTGACGGTGCTGAACATCGACCCGACCAATGCCATCGCGCCGAGCGAACACCACATTCTGTGGAGTCGGCTCGGTAGCGGCTATGAGGCCGCCCAGCTGCAGCCGGCGGTCGAGAGCGAACGCGTGGCTTTCGAGTTCGACGGCATGTACCGGGCGATCGGCGACCTGCCGCTGTATCAGGCGTACTTCCGCCGGCCGCTGAGGTACCAGCAGACCCACGACTGGCTGGCGGCCAACGACGGCTTTCGGCGCGATGTGCTGGCCCGGCTGCGCGCGGACGGCCCGCTGCGGACCGGTGAGATCGCCGACACGGCGTCCGCGTCGTGGCGGTCGACCGGCTGGACGAACAACCGCAACGTCACCCAGCTACTGGAGCTGCTGGTGCGACTGGGTGAGGTGGCGATCGCCGGACGCGAGGGTCGTGAGCGGTGCTGGGACCTGGCCGAGAGGGTGTATCCGGCCGACCTGCCGGTGATCGACCTCGAGACCGCGCAGCAGCGACGCAACCTGCGCCGGCTTCAGGCGCTGGGCATCGCGCGGGCCAGGCAGACCGAGGTGCCGCTGGAACGCATGGACGTCGGCGATGCGGGCGAGCCCGCCGTGGTCGAGGGTGTGGCGGGGGAGTGGCGGGTCGATCCGCTCGGCCTGGACGAACTGGCCGTCCCGTTCGAGGGTCGCACCGCCCTGCTGTCGCCCTTCGATCGACTGGTGTTCGACCGCGTCCGCGCGCAGGAGTTGTTCGGCTTCGAGTACGTGCTCGAAATGTACAAGCCGGCTGCCAGTCGGCGCTGGGGGTACTTCGCGCTGCCGATCCTGCACGGCGAGGACCTGATCGGAAAGCTGGACGCCAAGGCCGACCGCAAGGCCGGGGCGCTGCGGGTGTTCGCGGTTCACCGCGACGGCGAGTGGTCACGTTCGGCCGTGGCGGACGTGCATGCCGAGATCCGGTCCCTGGCGGAATGGCAGGGGTTGGAGTGGGACGGCGCGCCGGGGTGAACTGCTTGGTGCGGGCAGAGATCCCGGCTGTGAGTCTTTGGGATTACAGAGCGTCCGGGGGGATGCCGGAGCGTCCGCGGGGTGACGGAGTGCCCGCGGGGTGACGGAGTGCCCCTCGTCATCCCGGCGAACGCCGGGATCTCGTTCAGCTCGACAGCTACTTGCAGGTCAGGTCAGGTCAGGCGGCACGTCGGGGCCGATCAGAGCCCGCCGGTCGTCCGCCCAGGGACGGACCGGATGTGCGGCACGCCACGGCCACCAGCGACTCCGGCGCCAACGGGTCCGACAACCGGCTCAGCTGCTGGCTCTGCTCGCTGCATGAGGGTGCACCCAGGAGCGGGCACGCCCTAGCGGACCGGCCCGAATCCGACCCGCCCGGCGGGCCGTGGTGCCGCGCCGCGTGGTGCTTGGCGCCTACCCCGGCGCCATGGAATTCCGCAGCGCCGTGGGTGATGTGCTCGATCCCACCCTGGGACCGTCCGCACTGCGCCAGTTCGGCGTCGCGAAGCGCGCCGGAGCATCGAGTCCGCTCATGCCCAGCGGCTCAGTTCGTCAGTGCCCACTGGATCGTGACGAGGTTGAGGGCGACGATCGCAGCGACGATCGTCCAGTTCACCACCCGCAGCCACGGTGCGTCCACGTGCTCCCCCATCAGCCGGCGATCACCGGTGAAGTCGGCCAGGGGAGCGGCCGCCAGCGCCACGCCGAACGACAGCACCACCTGCGACCACACCAGGACCTCGGTCGGCGAAACGCCCAGGGTGAGCAGCAGCACGGCCGGCCCGACGGTGATGATGCGCCGCACGGTGGGCGCCACGGGTAGGCCGATCAGGTCCTTCAGAATGCGCGAGCCCGCGTGGGTGCCGACGACGGCCGATCCGACGCCCGAGGCCAGTAGCCCGATCGCGAACACCAGCGCCGGCACGCTGCCGACCCGCGTGGTGATGGTGGCGAACGCCGCCTCGATGGTGTCACCGACTTCACCACGCAGAGCCGACGCGGCCAACAGCAGCATGCCGATGTTCACCGACCCCGACAGCAGCAGCGCCAGTAGCACGTCGAGTTTCTGCACGTTCAGCAGACGTCGAAGCGGCACCGCCAGTCGTCCATGGGGTCGATGCCGGTCGATGGCCAGCGCCGAATGCAGATAGATGGCGTGCGGCATCACGGTGGCGCCCAGCATGGCGGCGATCAGCGGCCACGCGTCGTCGTCCGGAACACCTGGAATCAGACCGCCGACGGTCTGCCGCCAATCCGGCGGCGCCCAGAACAGGGCACCGAGAAAACCGGCGCTGATGATCGCCAGAATCGCGCCGATCGCCAACTCGAAGGTGCGTTCGCCGCGGGTGCGCAACGCCCACAGCAGCAGCACGCTGACCAGGCCGACGATGATGCCGCCCAGCCAGAGCGGGGTGCCGAACATCAGGTGCAGCGCCAACGCGCCACCGACCACCTCGGCGACGTCGGTGGCCACGGCGATGACGAAGGCCTGCACGCCGTAGCCCACGCTGACCGGTGCCCGCCACGGTTTGCCCTCGAGCTTGGCGTGCATCAACTGGGGCAGGGTGGCGCCGGTGACCAGGCCCAGCTTGGCCGATTGGTACTGGATGAGCATGGCCATGCCGCTCGCCGCCGCGAGCACCCAGACCAGCGCGTAGCCGTAGGTGCTGCCGGCGCTCAGATTGGCCGCCACATTGCCTGGATCGACGTAGGCGATGGACGCGACGAAGGCCGGGCCGAGCAGTGCCCAGCCGCTGGTCGCGCGACCATTGCTGCCGGGCGAGGTCATGCGCGCACCCTACGGGATCGCCAGGTTCGCTGATTCGGGGCGCCATCTGGCAGAATATGTGCCGCGTCGTCTGCTTTGGTGCCCTCTCATCGCCGGGGTTGACGATTCACCCGAGTCCTGCACCCATTCCCCACAGTGGGGGTTGGCCTCACCCGTCCAGCCTGGCAGTCGTTGCCCAGGCTTTCCCACAGGAGAAACCACACAAGTGGCTGTCAAGATTCGTTTGAAGCGGCTCGGCAAGATCCGCTCCCCGCACTACCGCATCGTCGTGATGGATTCGCGCGCCAAGCGCGACGGCCGCGCGATCGAAGAGATCGGCCTGTACCAGCCGAAGAACGATCCGTCGGTGATCAAGGTCGATTCCGAGCGGGCGCAGTACTGGCTTGGCGTGGGCGCGCAGCCCACCGAGGCCGTCGTCACCATCCTCAAGCGCACCGGTGACTGGCAGGCCTTCACCGGCGAGAAGTCCGAGTCGGGCGTCGAGCCGCAGGCCGAGAAGGCCGACAAGGTGGCGCGCTTCAACGCGGCGTTGGCCGAGGCCGACAACGAGCCGTCCACTACGGCGATCAGCCGTGGCAAGAAGAAGGCCGCCGAGGCTGACGAGGCTGAGGCCGAGACCACCGACGAGGCCTGATCGTGCTCGGCGATGCCCTCGAGCACCTCGTCCGGGGTCTGGTGACCAATCCGGACGACGTGCGCGTCACCGAATCTGATCGGCGCCGGCCGCGCACCCTCGAGGTGCGCGTCCATCCCGAAGACATCGGCAAGGTGATCGGACGGCAGGGTCGTACGGCGGGCGCACTGCGCACCGTCGTGACGGCACTTGCCGGTCGTGACACTGTTCGGGTCGACTTCGTCGACGTCGATCGTCGCGGCAACCAGCGCCGCGGCCGCTGACCACGCGCGGCACTACCCGGATTCAAACCCTCTGACGCCCCCGAGACATCTCGGGGGCGTCACGGCTGTCAGGAGGAACCATGGCCAACCAGGTCGACGTGGTGGTCGGCACCATTGCGCGCGCACACGGGCTGCGCGGCGAGGTGACGGTGCGGGTGCACAGCGACTACGCCGAGCAGCGGTTCGCGGCCGGTGCGGTGCTGGCCAGGGATCGCATGGGCGGCGCTGCCCTCGAAGTGGTCTCCAGCCGCTGGCAGGGCGACCTGTTGCTGGTGAGCTTTCGCGGCGTCACCGACCGGTCGAAGGCCGAGACGTTGCGCGGAACCGAGCTGTGGGCGTCCGTCGAGGCGGGCGAGACCGCCGAGAACGAGTATCACGACGCCGCGCTGATCGGGTTGGAGGTGCGCCGTTGCGGGGCGGTGCTCGGCCGCATCTCGGGCATCACCCACCACCCCGTGCAGGATCTGCTGGTGGTCGGCACGCCTGAGGGTGAGCGGCTGGTGCCGTTCGTCATGGCCCTGGTGCCGGTGGTCGACGTGGTGGGCGGCTTCGTCGAGGTGGCTGACCTGCCCGGGCTGATCGAGCCCCTGAACGCGGACGACGCGGCGGGAGCGGAAGGCGCGGCGGGAGCGGAAGGCGTGGACGACGCGGC
>RRZU010302557.1_pt1 | contig 14161 bp, 11 predicted proteins | sample 2165561 | NCBI WGS metagenome assembly RRZU01 (sample SAMN10456909, study PRJNA506462) | wastewater metagenome | isolation source: wastewater sludge | place: USA: Moscow, Idaho
CTCGGATCTTGGCATCTGCGCGCCGGACGCCAATCCGCAGCTGCCCGACCGTCTGGCCGCCTTTTTGCAGGCCGACCGCCATGGCCAGATGGGCTGGATGGCCGAGCGCACGGCATGGCGCGCCGCCCCCGATGCGCTATGGCCCGAGGCGCGCTCGGTCATCATGCTGGCCGAGCTTTACACGCCGGAACACGACCCGGCCGAGATCCTGACCCATCCCGACCGTGGCGCGGTCAGCGTCTATGCGCAGGGCAAGGATTACCACGACATCGTCAAGAAGCGGTTAAAGCGGCTGGGCGGTTGGCTGGTCGGCCTGACCGGCTGCCAGATCAAGGTCTTTGTCGACACCGCCCCGGTGATGGAAAAGCCGCTGGCGCAGGCGGCGGGTCTGGGCTGGCAGGGCAAGCACACCAACCTTTTGTCGCGCGAACTGGGAAGCTGGTTCTTTCTGGGTGCCATCTTCACCACGCTGGACCTGCCCCGCGACACGGCCGAGCGCGAACATTGCGGGTCCTGCCGTGCCTGCCTTGACGCCTGCCCGACCGGCGCCTTTCCCGCGCCCTTTCAACTGGATGCGCGGCGCTGCATTTCCTACCTGACGATCGAGCACAAGGGCCCGGTCGCCCCCGAACTGCGCCCGCTGCTGGGCAATCGCATCTATGGCTGCGACGACTGCCTTGCCGCCTGCCCGTGGAACAAGTTCGCGCAGGCCGCGACCGAGCTGCGCTATCACGGCCCCCATGGCGGCCCGGCGCTGGCCGAAATCGCGGCGCTGGACGACGCCGCCTTTCGCGAACGCTTTTCCGGCAGCCCGATCAAGCGCGTCGGCCGCGACCGCATGGTCAGGAACGTGCTTTACGCCATCGGCAATTCCGGCCTGCCCCATCTGCGCCCGGTGGCCGAGGCGCTGACGAACGACCCCGACCCGACCGTTGCCGATGCCGCCCGCTGGGCCTGTGAAAGATTGACGTGATGTCCACCCGCGACGGCGCCAGCCATGTCGAACTGCCGCCGCAAAGCCCGCTGCGGGGCATCCTGCTGCAATGCCTCAGCGTGCTGGTGTTCACGGTCATGGGCGCCGTCGTCAAGGCCACGTCCGAGGGCGGTCTTGGCGTGCCGCCCGGCCAGCAGGTGTTTTTCCGCTCGCTTTTCGCGATTCCGGTGATCCTTGGCTGGCTGGCATGGCGGCAGGAACTGCGCGTCGGCCTGCGCACCTATCGGCCGATGGGGCATTTCTATCGCGGCATCATGGGCACCGGCTCGATGGCGCTGGGGTTCTGGGCGCTGGCGCTGCTGCCTTTCCCCGAGGTGACCGCCATCGGCTATGCCGCGCCGCTGATGGTCGTCATCTTCGCCGCGATGTTTCTGGGCGAGGACGTGCGCCTGTTCCGCCTGTCCATGGTCGTCCTTGGCCTGATCGGCGTCGTCATCGTGCTGTCGCCGCGCTTCGGCGCCGGCACCAGCCTTGGCTACAAGGAAACCCTTGGCGCGGTGGTGGCGCTGGCGGCCGCCGCCTGCACGGCGCTGGCGCGCATCTTCGTGCGCAAGCTGGTACAGGACGAACGCACCTCGGCCATCGTCTTCTGGTTCACCATCACCTCGACGCTGCTGGGGCTGCTGACGCTGCCCTTTGGCTGGGTCATGCCCGACGCGACGCAGGCGGCGCTGCTGGTCAGCATCGGCTTGCTGGGCGGGCTGGGACAGATCCTGATGACCTCATCCTATCGCTATGCAGATGCCTCGCTGGTGGCGCCGTTCGAATATGTCTCGATGCTGCTGGCGCTGGCGATCGGCTGGTTCGTCTTTGGCGAGGCGCCGACGCTGGTGATGCTGGCAGGCGCGGCGCTGGTCATCGCCGCCGGCATCCTGATCATCTGGCGCGAACGCCAGCTTGGGCTGGAGCGCACGCGCCAGCGCAAGGCGATGAGCCCCTAGGGCTGCCCGGCAAAGCCGAAGGCCACATAGTCGCGCAAATAGGCCTTTTTCGCCGCCGCGCGCAGGCCGTGATCCTGAAGGAAGGCCGGGAATTCCGGCGCGTCGGGGGCCGAAACCGCCCCCTTGATCCGCGCGCTGGCCGCCAGCCAGTCCAGATCGCGCGCCAGTTCCGCCTCGCGCAGCACCATGTCCGGGGCGCCAAAGCGGGAAAACCCGGCCAGCAGTTCGGCCTGACTGGCCCAGCCCGGAAAGGTCTGAAGCGAGGTCTGGCCGTTCAGGCTGCGACGCAGGAAATCCAGAAACTCCTCGAACAGCGCGGCCTTGCGGCCATCGTCCAGATCCGCCAGCGCCGCGTCCTCGGGCAGGGAAACGCGATAGATGTCGCGCATCAACTGCCGCAATTCGGCGTTCTTGCCGGTCAGCAGCGCCTGAAACGCCGTCCATGCCCGCAACAGCGGGTGGCGCAGGACGGTAAAGCTGCGATGGCCGGTATGGTCGCGCTTCCATTGCCGCAGGCTGTTCTGGGTGAAATCGGCGGCGACCGGCCCCATCTGGCGCAGCCAGCCGGTGATGGCCTCGGTCGGGCCGCCCTTGACCGGCATGAAGATCAGCCCCTTGCCGGCCTCGGCGCCGATGAACGAGGGGACGGCGGGGCCTTTCCGCGGCTCGAAATTCGGGATGCGGCGCAGCATGAACGGATCGAGTCGCGCCAGTTCGGCCTGCATCTCGTCGAAATTCGTCACCTTTTCTGCCAGTTCGCGCGGGTTTTGCGGCACCTGGTCGCTGGCGGGCGCCACGCGCTCCAGATCGGTGCGGCCCAGCCAGTGCAGAAGGCCGGTCATCACATCGGCATCGCGCAGGTCCTCATATCCCAGCCAGAAGGCGCTTTGGCCGCTGACTTGCAGACGGTGCATGATGCCAAGCTGGAATTCCTCGACCGCGCCGGTCAGGCGGCGGAACTCGGCCGCATCAAAGGGGATGGCGGCGGGGATCGGGGTCTCGGTCTCGTTCAGCTTCCACTGGTTGGTGGCGCGGGCAAGCTCGGTCGAGACGAAGCTGTCGACCGGGTTGCGGGTCAGGATGATCTTGGCGCAGGCACGGTTGTCGATGATGGCATCCAGCACGCGCGGGTCGTGGTCGTGGAAATAGCGGAACCCCGGCAGGTGGTTGGGCTTGTCGAAGATCGCCGCCAGCAGCCGGTGCGGGTCGGCATCGCGTTCGGCCATGGTGATGCCCTTCAGCTCATCCTTGTCGGGCCAGCCCATCATGTAGGGGTTGAACGCCTCGCCGAAGCAGGTGACGCGCTTGATGGCGTTCAGCGTTGCCTCAAGCAGGTTCGAGCCGGTGCGCATTTCGGCAAAGATCACGAAGCTGGCGAATGGCTGGGTCATGTCACGGCCCCTCTTTGCTGCGGGTCGGATCGACCACCGGGAAATCGCCCATCAGGCGCGGTTGCAAGCCGGCATTGCGCAATCGTTGCAAAAAGCGCCCCATGCCGGCCAGGTCGCGCATCTGCGGCAGGTCGCTGGCGGAATCGGGATCGCCGCCCAGATCGCGCAGCACCGTGCGCAGGACCCCTGCCGGGCGGGCGCAGAAATCGCCAAGGTCCCAGATATGCATCCGCGCCTTAAGCCAGACCGAGCGCAGGATGGCGACCTGCGCCAGTTCCGCGCGTTGCAGGGTCGCCGCCACCCGGCGGATATCGTCAAAGGGCATGCCCGAATGCAGAAGCGGCAGCGCCCAGGCCCCGGTCACGACGAAGATGCGCGCATTCGGGTCGGTGGTCATGAACCAGTTCAGGTCCTGCGTGTCGCGGGGGCTGTGCTGCCAGACCTGCATCCGGCGCGAGATGCGGATCAGGTTGGCGACAAAACTGCGCGGGTCAAGGTCGCGCAGCGCCGCGCTGTCGGACAGCGCCCCCGGCCCGATGGCCGAACGCCCGGCGAACTCGACGCCGTTCGGGGCGAACAGGTGGCCATGGACATCGGCATCGATGCGTTGGGCCAGCCATGGCTCGAACTCGGGGAAGATCTCGCCAAAGCCGTGAAAGACGGCGTAGGGGGCCGAGGTCTTGCCGTTCTCGCGGTCCTTCAGCGGAAAGCGGCTTTGCATGTAAAGGCCGGGGCGCCCCAGCCGGCGGCGGGCGGCGGCATGGGCGATGATGCGGTCCAGCCGCGCCGGCGTCGGCTCGGCGGCCGAGGGCGGCTCTTGCGCGGGCTGCGGGAAATGGTCGTAAAGCCGGCCGGCATGCGGCCAGATCTTGCGGGCCAGAAAACAGCCCGATTCCTGCAGGATGCGCTGGTGATCGTCATAGAAGATATAGGGCTTGCCCTGATCGTCGAACTTGGACAGCGTCAGCGACCGGCTTTCGACCTGGCGCGAGTGCCGCCGCGCCAGCGTCTGGAAATAGCTTTCGTCGGGAATCCAGACGCGACGGAAATAGCGGTCGAACTCGGCCCGCTTCGGATCGTCCAGGATCGCGCTCAGCGTGGCGCGCGTCAGGCACCACCATTGCGAACCCAGATGCGGCACCAGTCCCGCCGGCACCCGCCGCCTGACCCCCAGCTTGCGCTGCAACTCGACATAGCGGTCGAAAAGCTTGCGCTGGCGGCGCAGCGAGAACGGGAAATACAGGGTGAAGCGTTCCTCGTTCAGGCCGCCCACGGTCCAGCCGACATCCTCGGCGGTGACGCTTTCGATAAAGTCGCGCTGCGGATAGCGGGCAAGGAAGGCGCGAAGATCGGCCACCGGCCGCAGGGGCAGGCAGGCCCCCGAAACCAGGATCACATGCGTCAGGTCCGGAAAGCGGTCAAGCAGCAGCGCGGCCGCATCCTGGGTCGCGCGCACAAGGCTGAAGGTGCCCCATTCGCAGACATGGCGGCGGCTGAAGACGACCTGCGGCAGATCGCCCAGATCGGCGCGCATCTGCGCGATTTCGGGCCGCGGCGTCTTGGCATCGACATGGACCGAGACCGGCGCCCCGTTATCCGCCCAGACGCGCGCCATGCGCGCGGCGATGGCCAGCTCGTTATGGCACAGCATGACGACGCCCAGCCTGATCTCCTCCATCGGCACGGCGGCGTTCATATCCAGTTCCCCGCCGAGATCAGGCCAAGCTCCTCAAGCTGGCGCCAGCCCTGCAACTCTGTCGAATGGCTGCACCAGAAATCCGGGCTGTCCTGCAACCCGCCGTGATAGGCCTTGTATTCGTGGCTCAGCGCATAGTGCTGGCGGCGGGTCAGTTCCTCGGCCGATTTCGCGGCGAAGGTGGACAGGAACTTGGCGTGCAGCAGACAGCCCGAGGCCTTTTCGCCCCCCTGTTCGTCATAGACCATGTTCAGCGCGCGCGGCAGCAGCATATGGGTTGAACTGGCATAGGCGAACCAGCGTTCCCAGCGCACCAGCGGGATCTTGTTCAGGGCCGGCGCCTTGTCGGGGTCGGTGGGAAAGAACACCCGGCTGCGCACGCCGCCCTGAATCCACAGATTGCCATAGGTCTTGTTCTTGCGGATCGAGTAATTGGCCGGGTCGAACCAGCGCGCGATCTCGAACGGGTTCTGGCCCGAGTAATAGGGCTGCTCGTCCAGCGGCCCCTTGGGATACATGTCCAGAAGCATGGCCGAGAACGACTTCACCGCCGATGCGTCAAGCCAGTCCGTCAGCGCCATCAGCGGGCGCGTATCGCAATGCGGATAGACCAGGAATTCGTCGGGATCGACGGTCAGGCACCAATGCCCGCTGCCGTATTTGCGCAGCAACCAGTTCAGCCAATCCATGCCGAAGCGCGATTCCTTGTAGCTGCCATGGGTGTGCCACAGCGACACGTCCGGTTGCCGCTCCAGGTATTCCAGGCCGCCATCATCCGAGCCGTTATCGACGACAAGGAACTGCCGGATGCCCATTTTCCTGTAGTAATCAAGGAAATAGGGCATGCGCACGGCTTCGTTGCGCAGGACCGTGAACAGCAGGATATCGCCCGGCCGGATCAGGCCGGTGCGGTCCACCACCGGCCGCAGCCCGCGGCGACGACGGATGGCGCGCGCCAGCAGCCATTGCCTGCGGGCGCGATATTGAAGCTGGCGGCGATAAAAGCGGAACAGGCGGGGCACGGATCTATGTCATGAAGGTCAGGCCGCACATAGCGGCCGCGTCAAGGTTAAGCAATCACCCCTGCATGATGGCACAGGCCTGCCGGAAATGGGTGTTCCAATCGCGCAACTCTGGCGGGTGCAGCCGCAAGGGCGGCGCCGCAGCCAGAAGCGCCACCGCCCCCGCCCAGGCCCGCGCGTCGTCGGGTGACAGCCAGCGCGCATAGTCGCCAAGGATTTCGCGCGCCGCCGGCAGGGGCGCGGACAGGACCGGGACGCCGCGCGCAGCGGCCTCGATCAGCGGCAGGCCAAAGCCCTCGGCCCGGCTGGGCATCAGAAGGCCGTGGCTGCGCGCCAGCAGAAACGCCACCGCGCCATCGTCAAGGCCGGCAAGTTCCCGCACGGGGCCGTCCTTGGGCAGCGCGTCCAGCCGCGCAAAGACCGCATGATTTTCCCAGCCGCGCCGACCGATGATGTAAAGCCGTGGCAGCCGCTCGGGCGGCAGTCGCCGCGCCAGTTCCTGCCAGGCGTCCAGTAGCGCCGCGTGGTTCTTGCGCGGTTCGATCGTGCCCAGCGTGACGAAGAACGGCCGGTCCAGCGGCACGCCCGCCGGGGCCGCGCCCGGCGCGGCAAGCCTTGTGCCCAGGGGGACGGGCTCGACCCGGGCGCGGGCGGGCAAGCCCAGCCGCTCGCGCCAGCGCAGCACGTCGGCGCGCGTGGCGGCCGAGACGGTCAGCACCAGCTCGGCATGGCTCAGCGCGGCGGCAAAGCGGGCGGCGAACCTGGCCGATTGTCCGGCGCGGGTGAATTCCGGGTGATCCAGCGGGATGGTGTCATGGATCAGCACCACGCGCCGCAGCCCGCGCAGGTTCTGCCACAGCCGCGGATGCAGGTTCGCATGGCCGACATTCAGATAGCAAACCGGCAGATCGCGGGCGCCCGCCAGCGCGCGCGCGGCCCGCCGCGCGATGCCCTGACCGTCACGGCGCGCGCGATATGTCGCCATGCGCCGCAGCGCGGCCTCGGCACGGGCGGGAACGCCCTGCCGGCCGCGCAGCCGGTTCAGCAGGCCGGGCGGCGGCAGGTCGGCGATATCGCCTTGCAGCCAGCGCAGGATCGCGGCGCCGGCCTCGGGCGGCAGCAAGAGTTGCGCGCGCGGCACCCGGCACAGCAGCAGATGCGGGCGCGATTGCAGATGCGCCAGCCACTCGGCCTCGACCCGGTCGATGCCGGTCGCCGGGCCCTGCCCCAGCCGCGACACCAGCCGCGAGACATCCAGCAGGATCGCCGGATCAGGCGTCATAACCGCCGTTCTGGTGCCAGCGCCACGCGTCGCCGATCATCTGCGGCAGGGTCGAGCGCGCCGGGTTCCAGCCCAGCACCGCCACCGCCTTTTCGCTGCCCGAGACCAGCTTGACCGCATCGCCGCCCCGGCGCGGGCCGTCATTGACGGGCACCGGGCGGTTGGTGACATGGCGGGAATGGTCGATCACCTCGCGCACCGAAAAGCCGTTGCCGGTGCCCAGGCAGAACACCTCATGCGCGCCCCTGGCCACCTTGCCGTCCAGCAGGTGCCGCAGGCCCAGCACATGCGCATCGACCAGATCCATGACATGGACATAGTCGCGGATGCAGGTGCCATCGGGCGTCGGATAGTCGGTGCCGTGGATGGTCAGCGCCGGACGCTTGCCGTCGATGGCGTCAAGGATCAGCGGCACCAGATGGGTCTCGGGCTGGTGGAACTCGCCGACCTCGCCGTCAGGATCGGCGCCGGCGACGTTGAAATAGCGGAAAATGACGCTGGACAGCCCGTCCGAGGCGCCGAAATCCTTCAGCATGTCCTCGATCGCGCGCTTGCTGGCGCCATAGGCGTTCAGGGGCTGCTGGGGGGTGTTTTCGTCCAGCACCACGCCGTCATGGTCGCCATAGGTGGCGCAGGTCGAGGAAAAGACGAAATTCCCCACCCCCGCCGCCAGCGCCGCCTCGATCAGGTTCAGCGAGGCGCTGACATTGCCGCGCCAGTATTTGCCGGGCTGGGCCATCGCCTCGCCCACCTGGCTCAGCGCGGCGAAATGCATGACGGCGACGGGCTTGTGACGGGCAAAGACCTCGTCCAGCCGCGCCCGGTCAAGAAGGTCGCCCTGCTCGAACGGTCCGAACTGCACCGCACCGCGCCAGCCGGTGCAAAGGTTGTCGTAAGTGACCGGCACGAAGCCCGCGTCACGCAGTGCCTTGCAGGCGTGCGAGCCGATATAGCCCGCCCCGCCCGTCACCAGGACCGTCGCCGCCATGCGTTATTCCGCCGCCTTGCGCAGCGAATTGAGGTCCGACAGGTATTCGCCGAATTCCTGCTTCAGGTCCTCGCGCGCAAGGCCAAAGGCCACCGTCGCCTGCAGGAAGCCCGCTTTCGAGCCGCAGTCGAAGCGCTGGCCGCGGAAGCGCAGGCCATAGACGCCGCGGCCTTCGGCGATCTCGTCGGCGATGGCGTCGGTCAACTGGATTTCCCCGCCCGAGCCCTGCTTGAGCTTGTTGAGGTTGGTCAGCACCGTCGGCGCAAGAATATAGCGCCCGATCACCGCCAGGTTCGAGGGCGGGTTTTCCTTGGGCTTTTCGACCATGCCCTTGGCGCGGACGATGGCGCCCATGTCCTCGGCCACGTCGAGCACGCCATAGGATTTGGTCTTGTCCAGCGGCACTTCCATGGTGGCGACCATGCTGCCGCCGGTGTCCTGATAGGCCTCGATCATCTGTTGCAGGCAGGGCGGCTCGCCCATGATGACGTCGTCGGTCAGGATGACGGCGAAGGGCTCGTCGCCCACCAGACGGCGCGCGCACCAGACGGCATGGCCCAGACCCAGCGCCTTGTGCTGCCGGATATAGGCGATGGCGCCCGAATCCATGTTGGTGTTGCGCAGGATCTCAAGCAGGTCGGTCTTGTTGGCCTTTTTCAGGTTCGACTCAAGCTCGTGGGCGTGGTCGAAATAGTCCTCAAGCGCGCCCTTGCCGCGCGAGGTGACAAAGATGAACTCCTCGATGCCGGCGGCACGGGCCTCGTCGATCGCATACTGGATCAACGGCTTGTCCACCAAGGTCATGATTTCCTTGGGAATACTTTTCGTGGCGGGAAGGAAACGGGTCCCCAGGCCTGCCACGGGAAAAATGGCCTTGGTTACTTTGCGGCTCATCAATTAGGTCTCCTGACGTCTGCGTCAACTTTCGGGGGCTTATCCCCTTTTGTTTGCAACTGCGCAACAAGCGCACAAAGTGCCAAACCGTTCCGTCTAAATTCGGAGCGGTTCAACTTTTTATCGTTATCCCCGCCATTTTCCGCCTATTCCGAAGCCAGGTCCAGCAAATTTCCCCTTTCGCGGGTGCATCTGGCATCCCAACCCGCCAGAAGGACCGGCGGATCGCCGGGACGCGACGGCCCCCACAAACCGCCGCGCTGTTCCCACCAGCCGCCATCGGCGATGACCATGCGATGCGGCTGAAGGCTGGGGGTCATCAGCAGGATCGTGGCCATATCGCCCCGGGCAAGAGCGCGGCGGGCGGTTTCGCGCAACCCCCTTGCCCGCCAATGCCATCCCGCCAGGAATATGTGGCGGGGCTGCGCGGGCGGCATCGGCTGAAATGGCGGCGGATCATCCGCATCCCACGGCGCCGGAAAGGGCGGCGACAACCGCGCGCCCGCGGCCAGCCCGGCCTCAAGCGTGGCCATCAGCGGCGCCACGGCAAAGGGATCCAGCCGGCCCGCGACCAAGTGACGCAGCAGGCGGCGGCGCTGGCTGGCGCGGACCCAGCCGGCATCGCCGCCGTGGCGCGCGGCAAAGATCGCGGTCGAACGCCCGATGGCGGTCAGGTCATGGGGCACGCCGGCGCTGCTGCGCCCGGTGCCGGGCGCGATGCCGTGGATGACCTGCGCCTGCGGAATCACCGCCGTCAGCGCCTGCGGAAACCGCGCGGCCATGCGCATGTTCACGTCGCTTTCGTCAAGGTGATAGGCGAAAGCCGGGTCGAAACCGCCGATGGCCAGCAGCGCGTCGCGGCGAAAGGCGCAGTTCGTGCCGATGGTGCTGACCGGCTGGCCGTGGTCGGGGGAAAGCAGCGCGGGCGCGCGCAGATCGATGGGCCGCGCCTGCCCCGAGGGGGTCATCCGCTCGGCCCGGGCCTGCCAGCTTAGCCCGTCGGGGCCGCGCGTGAAGCCGGTCGCGGCCAGCACGCGCGGGTCGGCAAAGGGCCGGGCCAGCGCACTGGCCCAGTCCGGCACGGCGATGGCGTCATCGTCGATGAAGGCCAGCACCGCGCCCGCAGCCAGCGCGATGCCGCGGTTCCGCGCCTGCGAGATATTGGGCACGTCAAAGGCGCAGCGCTTCAGCGGCAGGTCGGGCCGGGCATCGACCGAGCCGGGATCGGCGACCAGCACGATTTCGCAATCGGGATGGCTTTGCCGCGCCAGCGCGTCAAGGCAGCGGGCCAGATGCCGCGGCCGGTGACGCGAGACGACGATGATGCTGGTCCGCGGCAGCGGGCCGGCTGACGGCATCAGGCAATGCCCATGCGCTGCATCATCGATTCCAGCTTCGACACGTCCGAGGGGTTGTTCAGCTCCCAGAACTCGCGGCCACGGGCCTCGACCTCGACGCAAAGGATGCGGCGGCCGCGTTCCAGAAAGCGCAACTGCTCCAGCCCCTCCAGCGCCTCAAGCCGGCCCTCGTCCCAGGTCGGGTATTCGGCCAGCGCCTCGGGCCGATAGGCGTAGACGCCGACATGGTGATAGACCGGCGTGGGCTCGCTGGGGCCGAAGTCGCGCCCGACATAGGGAATCACTTCCTTCGAGAAATAAAGCCCGCGGTGGTCATGGCCAAAGACGGCGGTGGTGCCACCGACGCGCCCCGCCACCCGGTCGGCGATCAGTTCGGATCGCATGGCGCCGGTGCAGCGCAACACGGGCGTCGCCACATCCGCGCCCGGATCGCCGCGCAGGCCGGCGACCAGATCCTCGACGAACCAGGCGGGCGTCAGCGGCGCGTCGCCTTGCAGGTTGACGACGATCTCGGGCGTCAGGCCAAGGTTCGCGATGGCCTCGGCGCAGCGCTCGGTGCCGTTTCGCGCAGCGGTCGAGGTCATCGCCACCTCGGCGCCGAAGCCCAGGGCATGGTCGCGGATACGCTCGTCATCGGTGGCGACGATCACCCGGTCGATGCCCTGCGCGGCGCGCGCGGCCTCCCAGCTGCGGCGGATCAGGCTGAGCCCCTGCCCAGAGGCGCCGCGCAGTTCGACCAGCGGCTTGCCCGGATAGCGGGTCGAGGCGTGGCGTGCGGGAATGACGATGACGACGGACATGGACCTAACCCCGCACCAGCAGCACGCCGGGGGCATAGGCGATGAAGAAGGGGTTCTCGAACCCCGGCTTGCCATAGGTCAGGGGCGTGTGGTCGTCGAAACGCACCACCTCGCCGCCGGCGGCGCGCAGCACCGCATCGCCCGCCGCCGTATCCCATTCCATCGTGCGGCCAAGACGCGGGTAAAGATCGGCCTCGCCCGTCGCCACCAGACAGAACTTCAGCGAACTGCCGGCCGAGGTCATGTCGCGCACGGCATAGTGATCGATATAGGCGTCGGTCGCCGCGTCGCGATGCGATTTCGAGGCCACGATCATCAACCCCCGGTTGTCGGGCATCGAGTTCACGCCGATCGGCACCACCTCGCCCGGCTGATCGCCGAAGGGGGCCTTTTCCTCGACCGCACCGCCATGGGCGGCGGTATAGAACAGCCGCCCCTTGGCCGGCGCATAGACGACGCCAAAGCGCGGGGTGCCGTTTTCGACATAGGCGATGTTGACGGTGAAATCGCCGCGGCGCTGCACGAATTCCTTGGTGCCGTCCAGCGGGTCCACGATCAGGAAGGTCGAAAGGCTTTGCCCATGGGTGGCGGCCTGTTCCTCGGTCACCAGCGCGATGTCCGGGAAGGCCGCGCGCAACCCGGCCGAGATCAGCGCGTCCGCCGCCTCGTCCGCCTCGGTCACCGGCGACTCGTCCGACTTGGCGCGCACCTCGAAATCGTCCGAGCCATAGATCTGCATGATCTTGTCCCCCGCTTGCAGGGCCAGACGGCGCATCTCGGCAATCATTTGATCGAATTGCATAGGTTTTCCTTTCGGTCCCGGCTTTACCGGCATGCCCCGCTGATTGTATAGAGCATCACTGTTTCTTATGATGCGGCGGATCGCGCAGGGCAAGCGCCCCCGCCCGCCGCATCGCCAGAGGGTCGATCCGAAATGTTCGTGCAGCAGCGCAATCGGAACATGCTTGAGGCCGCGTTCAACACGCTGGCCCTGATCTATCATGTCACGGTGAACAACCTGCGCAAGGGTCAGCGCAACGCGGTGGTGGGGCTGATGATGACGGTCGTACAGGCCGTCGCGATGATTCTGGGCTTCTATCTGGTCTATTTCATCATCGGCGTGCGCTATTCGCCGATCCGCGGCAACTTCATCGTCTACATCATGACCGGCATCTTCATGTTCATGGCCTTCTCGCAGGCCATCGGCGCGGTGTCGGGTTCGGGCGGGGCCAGCAACCAGATGATGAAGCACGGGCCGATGAACACGGCCGTGACCATCTCGGCGGCGGCGCTGGCATCGCTTTACAAGCAGACCTTCTCGGCGCTGGTGGTGCTGACGGCCTATAACTACATCGTCGAGCCGATCCAGATCGAGAATCCGCTGGCCTGCTATGCAATGCTGCTGCTGTCGTGGTTCTGCGGCTGCTGCATCGGCATGATCTTCCTGTCGATCCGCCCGTGGTGGCCGCAGGGCGCGCAGGTGCTGACCATGTTCTTCCAGCGCGTGAACATGGTGTTTTCCGGCAAGATGTTCGTCGCCAACAACCTGTCCACGGCGATGCTGCACGCCTTTAGCTGGAACCCGCTGTTCCACATCATCGACCAGACCCGCGGCTATGCCTTCATCAACTATTCGCCGCGCAATTCCAGCCTGGAATACCCGATCTATGTCACGCTGGCGCTGCTGATGATCGGGCTGATGGCGGAATTCGTGACCCGCCGCGCCGTGTCGCTGAGCTGGTCCGCCGGTCGCTGAGCGCGCCTGACGCATGCCGCAAAGCCCTGCCCGAAAGCCGCAACTTCTGCCGAATGCGCTGCTTGCAGGCCGCAAAACCCGTTCCTATATAGGCCGGAGAGCACCGGACGCCCGTCGTCGCGCGGGACGGTCCGGGGCAATCAAGGGATCCGGGTTCCGGGGGCCTCATGGGACCCGAAACCCAAGAATATCGCCGCAAGAAAGGTTATTGCATGTCTAAAGTCATCGGCATCGACCTCGGGACCACGAACAGCTGCGTCGCCATCATGGATGGCAGCCAGCCCAAGGTCATCGAGAACGCGGAAGGCGCGCGCACGACGCCCTCCATCGTCGGCTTCACCGACAGCGAGCGTCTGGTCGGTCAGCCCGCGAAACGCCAGGCCGTCACCAACCCCTCGAACACCGTTTTCGCCGTCAAGCGCCTGATCGGCCGCCGCACCACCGACGCCGAGGTGGAAAAGGACAAGAAACTTGTCCCCTATGCCATCGTCGATGGCGGCAATGGCGACGCCTGGGTCGAGGTGCGGGACGACAAGTATTCCCCCAGCCAGATTTCCGCCTTCATCCTGCAAAAGATGAAGGAAACCGCCGAAAGCTATCTGGGCGAGCCGGTGACGCAGGCCGTCATCACGGTTCCGGCCTATTTCAACGACGCCCAGCGTCAGGCCACCAAGGACGCCGGCAAGATCGCCGGTCTGGAAGTCCTGCGCATCATCAACGAGCCGACCGCGGCCGCCCTGGCCTACGGCCTGGAGAAGAACGACGGTCAGAAGATCGCCGTCTATGACCTGGGCGGCGGCACCTTCGACGTCTCGATCCTGGAGATCGGCGACGGCGTCTTCGAGGTGAAGTCGACCAACGGCGACACCTTCCTGGGCGGCGAGGACTTCGACCTGCGTCTGGTCGACTACCTGGCCGACGAGTTCGAGAAGACCGGGGGCGTCGACCTGCGCAAGGGCCCCCAGGCCCTGCAGCGCCTCGTCGAGGCCGCCGAGAAGGCGAAGGTCGAGCTGTCGAGCACGACGCAGACCCAGGTCAA
>RRZU012988139.1_pt1 | contig 14160 bp, 8 predicted proteins | sample 2165561 | NCBI WGS metagenome assembly RRZU01 (sample SAMN10456909, study PRJNA506462) | wastewater metagenome | isolation source: wastewater sludge | place: USA: Moscow, Idaho
CCGCGCGCGCCTCGGCGGCCTGCACTCCGCGCGGATCGTCCTCGCCTCGGTCGACTTCGCCGAGATCGAGCGTCTGCAGGTCGCCGGCGAATGGGACGACGCGGGTGAGCTTCTCGCCCAGGAGGCCCGGGGACTCGAGGCGGCCGGCGCCGACCTGCTCCTCATCTGCACGAACACGATGCACAAGGTCGCGGGCGCGGTCGAGGCCGCCGTCGACATCCCTCTCTCGCACCTCGGCGACGCGACGGCGCAGGCCGTCCTGCGCGCCGGCATCAGCGACGTCGGGCTGCTCGGCACCGCCTTCACGATGGAGCAGGACTTCTACCGCGACCGGCTCACCTCGCACGGCCTGACGGTCTGTGTGCCGGACGCCCAGGATCGCGCGATCGTCCACCGCGTCATCTACGACGAGCTGTGCCTCGGCATCGTCCGCGAGGAGTCGCGCGCCGCCTACCGCGCGGTCATCCAGCGCCTCGTCGACGCCGGCGCGCGGGGAATCATCCTCGGCTGCACCGAGATCGAGCTCCTGGTCGGCGAGGACGACAGCCCGGTCCCGATCTTCCCGACGACCCGCCACGTCGAAGCCGCGGTCGAGACGGCGCTGTCGCAGGCCCGGCTCCACCCGCCGAACCTCACGCGTGTGGCATCGGCGGTCGAGACGGCGCTGTCGTAGGGCTGGCTCCACGCGCCGAGCCTCACGCGTGTGGCGCCGACTCAGGGCGTCGATCGGCGGGCCGCGAGCACCACAGGCCGGCCACGAGCGCGATGCCGAGCGACCTCGACCAGGGCGATGCCCAGGCGCGTCGGGTCGGTCGGCGCGTCAGGTCGTTCGGCACGGCGAGCAGCACCGCGTGGTAGAGCCCCCAGGCGGCGAGGGCACCCGAGCCGAGCCATACCGCGAGCGTGGGGATCACCTCGGGCAGGCGAGCCGGCCGACGCGAAGCGAGCGCGACCAGTCCGAGGCCGGCGCGGAGCGCGACCATCCGGCATGCCGAACGGCGCCGGGACGTCGCGAGGCAGCCGCGGCTCTACCCGAGCCCTGCTCGCATGCCGAGCCGCACGGGGAACCGCAGTGAGGAACCGGCACGCCCCCGAGGGCGTGTGAGGCGCGCCCCAAGCCCCCGGAGAGCTCCAGCCGATCTCGGCACCGAACCCCGAACGAGCAGCTCGCGTGCAAGTCGGCGACTGGAAAGGCTTGCAGCGCTGTGACCAGCGACGTCATAAATCGGCTGACGAGTTGCACGCGTTCAGAGGCCCGCACTTGCACAGGGACACCGAGAGCGCTCGGTGGCGAACTGGGCCTGCCAAAGTCACTGGACGGGCACAACAACCCTCTGACCTGCGTCGCTGCATGGGTGCTGAGGCCTTGAACGCGTTCAATGGCCCGGTTCGCCACACGGGTGCAGCGATGTCGTGACCGCCGTGCCGGGGCGCCGGTCGGGCACCACGGCACACCACGGTCAGGCGGTCGTCACTCGGGGGCCGCCCCGGCGTCCAGGGCTGCGATGATGCGCGGGCGCAGCTCGCGGGCCTCGATGACGGCGTCGACCGAGCCGACCTCGACGGCCCGGTGGATGCTGTGGATCGCGTCGAACTGGGCCGCGACCTCGCCGATCTTCTCGGCGCGCACGCCCGTGCGGACCTCGGCGAGCTCGGCGGCGAGCTGGGCGCGCTCGCCCTCCGGCGCCTCGCGCACCCGCTCCTCCAGGTCGACGACACGGGCGTCCGCGGCCGTCCGACGTGCGACGTCGCCCGCGAAGACGACCGCCGCCGCCGGCGCCCCACCGATGACCGAGGCGAACGAGCCCTCGACCGCGAGCACCGTCATAGCCGGGTTGAGCGCCTTGGAGAAGACGACGAACGCGCCGCCGTGGTAGCGCGAGATGACGCAGAAAACGATCGGGCCGTCGAAGTTGACGATGGCCCGACCGATCTCGGCGCCGTACTCGAGCTGGAGGTTGCGCATCGAGTCCGGGGAGCCGTCGAAGCCCGACAGGTTCGCGAGCACGACGAGCGGACGGTTGCCGCTCGCGGCGTTGATCGCGCGGGCCGCCTTCTTCGACGAGCGCGGGAAGAGCGTGCCGGCCGTGTAGGTGTCCGGCCCGTCGGTGGGCGGGAAGCCGCGCCGCGGGGTCGGGCGCGACTCGATGCCGAGCAGGCACACCGCGTGCCCGCCGATCCGCGCGTCGAAGACGACCGCTGTCTCAGCGTCGGCCATCTGCGCCCACCGCTCGAGCGTCGGCTGATCGGCGTCGGCCACCGCACGCATCACTGTGCGGATGTCGAACGGCTTCTTGCGATCCGGGTTCGTCAGCGGCGAGAAGATGTCGCCCACCGTGACGAAGTCGCTGTCGCCCACGTCGTGCGGGGCCAGCGTGATGTCGCGATCGGCCGGGTCGTTCGTCGCCGCGCGGGTCGGCGCACCGTCGGCCCCGGCGTACGTGAAGTCGTAGTGCTCGATGAGCAGGTCACGGGCGCTCTTGAGATCCGGTGCCCAGTACTGCGCCTGCCCGTTCGGCCCCATGACCCGGTCGTAGCCGCCGATCCCGAAGTTGTCCTCCGCCGAGACCCCACCGGAGAAGTCGAGCGACTGCTTGCCGGTGAGCACCATTGCGCTGTCGGGCGTCATGACGAGCACGCCCTTGCAGTGCATGAGCATCGTCGCCTCGGCGTTCCAGTACGGCTGCGCGCCGACGTTGATTCCCGCGACGACGACATTGATCTCGCCGCCGGACTGCGTGAACTCGATGATCCGCTTGAGGCCGCGCGCCACCCAGTCCATGTTCTCCGTGCCCGAATCCATGGAGATCCGGGCGCCGGCGGACAGCGCGTACCACTCGACCGGCACGCCGAGCTCCTGTGCGAGGTCGATCGCCGCGACGATCCGCGAGCACTCGGCCTCCGCGACGGCACCGAGCGACTTCGTCGGGTCGCCGCAGAGGATGACCCGCGTGATCCCGTCGGGGTGCAGGTCGGTCGGGGTGCGGACGACGCCGACGACGATCCCGGCCGTGTTGAGCCCGGGGCCACGATCGACCGGCACGAGCCGCCCAGAGGCGTCGAGGTCGTACTCGACGACCGACCCTCCCGGACCGGCGACCATCGACTGCAACTCGTAGGGGTAGACCATGCCGCGACGCCGCGCCCGCACGACCTTCTGGTCGTAGTCGTCCATCGGCTCGAGCAGCTCGGTCGGCGGCGGACCCGCGCTGAACTGCACGCCCGCACCCGGCTGGTAGTAGAAGCGGAGCGCGAGCGGCACGATCGACCCGTCCGCCAAGCGCACACGACCCTGTGCGACGACCTCGTCGATCCCAGCCCCGGCGGTGAGCGGCGCGATGCCCCGCTGGAGTGCCGTGAGCTGCTCGAGGTCGGCGTCGAGGACCGGCCAGATGTGGATCCACACGTGGTTCATGTCCAGGGGCAGCTTGGGCGTCGCGAGCTTGGCGCGCGCCCGGCGGATCCCCTCGACGCAGTCAGCGATGGCCCGCTCGACCTGGGGCAGGAGGCTGACGCGGTCGTCGTCGCTGCGCACGACCGTCACCTCGCGGACCTGCGCCATCGCGACGAGCCGCTGGTCGGCGGGGTTCTCGCGCGCGGTGCCGTGGTAGATGACGACGTCCTCGGCGCCGTCCATCCGCGTGATGTCGAAGTCGCGCAGCCGCCACAGGTCGAGACGCCGGCCGACCATCGGGTGCAGGCCGCGGACGAGCAGGTCCTCATACAGCGCCATCCGGTGCGGGCGGAACGTGAAGTAGGCGACCGGTCGACCGTCCCCCGGGCACACCCCGACCGCGACGCGGCGCACGTCGGCCGCGAACGGCATCGACGCGAGCGCGGCCGCGAGCCGGCCCGACGCCTCGTCGGGATCCACCGGCAGCTGCGGCCACGAGATGTAGAGGTCGACGACGGACTGCTGATCGGGCTCGCGGGCCTCGACGAGCTGGGTGAGGCTCGTCGACAGGGCACTCTGGGTCGTCAGCTCGTCGAAGCGACCGAGCGTCGTCACGAGGTGGGTCGGCCGCTCGTCGAGCACATAGTCGGCGGTCGCGACGGGGCGGCCCTGCACCTGCAGCGGCACGGGCCCGTCGAGCTCGTACTCGCGGTAGTGCCGCATGACGAGGACCTCGAGCAGCGGCTCCTGCGCGGGGATCCCCTGGGCGAGCCGGGCGCACAGGAAGCCGACGATCCGCTCCGGGATGGCGGCGAGGGCCTCGAGGCGGCGCGAGCGCTCGGCGTCGGAGGCGTCGGCGGGCAGCGCGGCCAGGGCGTCGACCTCCGGGCCGACCCCGGCGAGCAGCGCGGCCCGCTCGGCGGTGGCGACCGGCTCGTCGAACCAGCGCCGGCGCACGCCGCGGGCCAGGTCACCGACGGCCGGGAAGCGCAGCTGCGTCGCCATGACGACCCGGTCGAGGATGTCGCGCGCCGACACCGCGGACGCCTCTTCGGGGGCCGGCCCGGCGTACCACCGCTGGAGCACGGCCGCGACCATGCCGAGGTCGGGCGCCGAGCGCTGCTGGGCGAGGAAGATCCGGAAGACCGCCTCCTCCAGCTGCGGGGTGCGATCGAGGGAGTCGACGCCGTAGTGCGCGAGGACCGTCTCGAGGCGGCGCGTGAAGCTGTCCGGCACGCCGCTGCGCTCGACGTCGAGGGTCTGCAGGTAGCTGTGGAAGTACTCGCGCGGGCTGTGCACCCGCAGCTCGGTGTTCATCTCCTCGGCGCCGAGCCGGTTGCGGCTCAGCTCGGCGATGTCGGTGTAGAGGCGCAGGAGCTCGACCTCGGCGGGGATGACGTCGCGCCCGGCGGCCACCGCGGAGTCGCGGGCGCGCAGGTAGCGCTGAAGGCTGTTGCCGTTGTCGCCCGGGTCGACGTCGTAGCCGAGGAGCACCGAGCTGAGGTCGGCGAGGCCGCGGGCCACCGGATCCTCGGCGCCGGCCGCATCGTCGGGCAGATCGAGGTCGACGGCCGCTCCTCCGGTCTCCTCCTGCTCCCCGTCGCCGACCGGTTCGAGGCGCACGAGCGGGGCACCGGTCTCGACCTGACTCCCGGCGGAGACGTGCAGCTCACGCAGGATGCCGGCGAACGGCGCGACGAGCCGCGTCTCCATCTTCATCGACTCCAGGACGACGACCGGCGCCCCGGCCGCGACCTCCTCCCCGACGGCGACGGGCGTCGCGACGACGAGCGCCGGCGCCGGGGCGCGGAGCACACCGCCCTCGTCGCGGCTGATCCGGTGGGCGACCCCGTCGACCTCGACGAAGTGCACCGGGCCGTGCGTCGCGGACAGCACGCGGAAGGGGCGACCGGCGACGGTGAGGCGCATCCGCTGCCGGTTGAGCGGCTCGAGCGAGACGTCGACGACGTGTTGCTGCGCGTCGGCGGTGAGGGTGACGCGGAAGCGCTGGGCCCCGATCCGCGACACCGCGACGCGGTAGACGTGACCGCGCAGCTTGAGGTCGATCGGGCGGGCGACCCGGTGCTGCACCTGCGGCCGGCCGCCGCGCGCGCTCTGGCGCAGGCGACGCACCTCGACGGCCTCGTCCTCCTCGTAGGCCTCGATGCCGGCCGCGATGAGCGCGACGCCCGAGTGCTTCTCGGAGACGAGCCGCCCCTGGGCGCGGACCCGGTCGATCCAGCCGGTGTCGCACGAGCCGTCGATGACCTCGGGCTGGTCGAGCAGGTCGAGGATGAAGCTCTTGTTCGTCGCGCCGCCCGCGATGACGACCGTCGTCTCGGCGACGGCGCGGCGCAGGCGGGCCAGGGCCTCCTCGCGGGTGCGGCCGTGGGCGATGATCTTGGCGATCATCGAGTCGAAGTCGGCGGGGATGAGGTCGCCCTCGGCGACGCCGGTGTCGACGCGGATGCCGGGGCCGGCGGGGAGCTCGAGGAGCTCGATGCGCCCGGGCGAGGGGGCGAAGTCGCGGTCGGGGTCCTCGGCGTTGAGCCGCGCCTCGACGGCGTGCCCGGACTCGACGGGCTTGTCGCCGGTCAGCGCGCCGCCGGCGGCGACGAAGAGTTGGAGGCGCACGAGGTCGGTGTCGGTCGTCGCCTCGGTGATCGGGTGCTCGACCTGGAGGCGGGTATTGACCTCGAGGAAGGCGAACGTCTTGTCCTGGGGCTGGTAGAGGAACTCGACCGTGCCCGCGCCGCAGTAGCCGACCGCCTGCGCGAGCCGCTCGGCCGCGGCCTTGACCTCGGCGGCCTGCCCTTGCGTGAGGACCGGCGAGGCGGACTCCTCGATGACCTTCTGGTTGCGGCGCTGGACCGTGCAGTCGCGGACGCCGATCGCCCACGCGGTGCCGTGCCCGTCGGCGATGACCTGCACCTCGACGTGCCGGGCGCCGGTGACGAGGCTCTCGAGGAAGACCGTGCCGTTGCCGAACGCCCGCAGCGCCTCGTCGCGGGTCAGCCCGTAAGCCTCGTCGAGCTCGGCGTCCGAGCGGACGAGCCGGATGCCGCGACCGCCACCGCCGGCCGTCGCCTTGAGCATGAGGGGGTAGCCGATCCGGTCCGCCGCCGCGCGGGCGTCCTCGAGCGAGTCGAGGGGGCCGCGGCTCCACGGCGCGACGGGCACGCCGACCTCCTCGGCGATGAGTTTGGAGCCGATCTTGTCGCCGAGGGTGCGCATCGCCTCCGCGCTCGGGCCGATGAACGTCACGCCGAGGCGCCCGCACAGCTCGGCGAAGCCGGCGTCCTCCGCGACGAATCCCCAACCGACCCAGACCGCGTCGGCGCGCACCTCGCGCAGCGCGGCCTCGAGCTTCGCGTGGTCGAGGTAGGGCCGAGCCGAAGCCGGGCCGAGCGGGTAGGCCTCGTCGGCCTCGCGCACGAACATCGCGTTGCGCTCCGCGTCGGTGTAGAGCGCGATGGTCGTCAGCGGCTCGTCGGCCGTCGCCGCGATGTGGGCGCCGTCGCCGAAATCGGCGTTGCTGTCGCGCACGGCGTGGATGAGTCGCATCGCCGCCTCCCCGCGGTTGACGATGGCGATTCGTCGCAAGGAGGAGTAGTTCGGACGTGCGTCACCAGAAGCCATGGGCTGACTCTGCCGTGACCAGCCGCTTACTCGCCAGTTACCCACCGACGAGTGCGTGTCGAGTCCTCTGGTAGTCACCGACACCGGCTGCGTCTTCGGCGACTGACCGCCCTGGGAGGGCACTGACCGCACCGTAGGAGCAGACGCGAGCCTCATGAGGTGGGCTTCTGTTCCTGCGGTGCGGTCAGTCGGCCTCGAACCGCGCTGACGTCACTATCGACGTCACTCCCCTTGACGTCGATAGTGACGTCCAGCGACACTGATTTCGAAATCGACGTCAGGAGGGGTCGTGGCGATCTTCACGGGGCGGATCGGCTCGCCGGAGGAGCTCGGCGACGCGATCCGGCAGGGCCGGGAGATCCAGGGCTGGTCGCAGCGCGAGCTCGCGGGCCGGCTCGGCGTGACCCAGAAGTGGTTGTGGGAGCTGGAGCAGGGCAAGCCGGGGCTTCTCATGGAGCGCCTCTTCGCGGCACTACGCACCGTCGACGTCACGCTCCTGGCGGAATTCGATGACCCGCAGTTCGATGACCCGCAGTTCGATGACCCGCAGTTCGATGACCCGCAGTTCGATGACCCTCGGTCCGGCCACACCCCCGAGGCGCCGGCCCATCGGCCCGAGCGCGACGAACCGGCTTCGTCGTGACCGTCGACCTGAGCATCGAGCTCTACGGCACACCCGTCGGCACGATCCGCGGAACCCAGTGGCGGACGGCGGATCTCGCGTTCTCGCCGGCGGCCCTGGACCGCTGGGGCGTCAACAGCCCGATCCTCTCCGTCGGCGCGCCACTGGAACTTCGCCCCCGCCGCGGCCGGGCCTCGCGGCGGCGCACCGTGCTCGCCGAGCTCCTGCCCGAAGGGCCGATGCGCGAGCGACTGGCGCGGATCGCCGGCGTGGCGACCCACGACGTCGCCGGGCTGCTCGCTCGGTTCGGGCGGGACGTCGCCGGTGCCGTCCAGGTCTTCGACCCGCGCGCCCCCTGGGATCCTCCGACGCCGCAGATGCGCCCCCTCGACGATGCCCAGATCGCGCGCCTGCTCGACGAGGTCGCGCTCGGCAACGACCCGCTGCGCGGCAAGACGTCGCTCGCCGGCGTGCAGCCCAAGATCGTGCTGACTCGCCTCGGCAGGGCCTGGCACCAGCCGCTCGGCGGCGCCGCGTCGACGCACCTCATCAAGCCCGCGACGGGTCGCCCGGAGGCGCTCGCGGAGGAGGAGTACGGCCACCGCCTCGCCACGCGACTCGGCCTGAGCACCACGAGCGTCACGCTCGCGCACCTGGGCGTCCGGGAGTGCCTCGTCATCGAGCGCTACGACCGCGACGCCGGCGGCGGCCGCCTTCATCAGGAGGACTTCAACCAGGCGCTGGACCTGTCCGGCGACGAGAAGTACCAGGAGATCGGCGGGCATGCCCGGCTCGCACGGGTCGCCGAGGTCCTCTCCCGTCATTCCCTCGACGCGCCCGGTGACCTCGATCGGCTCGCCACCCAGGTGACGCTCGCCGTGGCGATCGGCAACCTCGACCTGCACGCCAAGAACCTCGCGCTGCTGCATCCCCCCGATGGCACAACAGCCCTGGCACCCACCTACGACATGGTCCCGCTCGCCCACGTGCCCGGCGTCGACGGCCGACTCGCCATGGCGGTCGACGGCGAATACGCCCTTGCGGCAATGACCTTGGCCCACCTCGAACGGGAGGTGGGCGCCTGGGGAGGCGATCCTGCCGTCGTGCGAACGACGCTCGAGCGCCTCCGTGACCTCGTGGACGACGAGGCTCCCGCACCCACGGCGACGGCACTCCGTCCGACGCTCGCCCAGAGCACGGCGAGGCTTCTGGCGGGCTCGCCGGTCGGTGACGCCTTCACGAGCTGAGGCAACGGCCTCCACCGATCGGTGGAGGAGTGGTCCGACCGGTCGGTCGACGCGGCGATCGCCCCGCGGCGCGAGCCTGAAGGCATGAGTCTCATCCACGTCGACGGCCTCACGAAGACCTACGGCGACCGACAGGTCCTGCGCGGCGTCGACCTCGACGTCGAGGCCGGCCAGATCGTCGGCATCCTCGGCCCCAACGGCGCCGGCAAGACGACCGCCGTCGAGTGCATCGGCGGTCTCCGACGCCCGGACGCAGGCACGATCCGGGTCGCGGGGCTCGACCCGACCCAGGACCCTCACGAGCTGCGCGAGCTGCCCGGGATGCAGCGCCAGGAGTGCCGCCTGCCGAAGAAGATGACCGCGCGCGAGGCCCTCGCCCTCTACCGATCCTTCTACGCCGACCCCCGCGACACCGGGGAGCTGCTCGCGCGCTTCGGCCTGGGAGACCGAGCGGACCAGCGCTTCGAGACGCTGTCCGGTGGGCAGCAGCAGCGGCGGTCGGTCGCGCTGGCCCTCGTCGGCAACCCGCGCATCGCGATCCTCGACGAGCTGACGACCGGGCTCGACCCGACCGCGCGGCGCGAGATCTGGGAATTCCTCGCCGAGCTGCGCCGCGACGGCGTGACGATCCTGCTCGTCACGCACTTCATGGAGGAGGCGCAGTACCTGTGCGACCGGGTCGCGATCATCGACGACGGGATCGTCGCCGCCTTCGACACCCCCGACGGGCTCGCGGCGGCCGCGGGGACGTCGCAGCGGATGCGGTTCACGCCGTCGCGGCCCGTGGACGACGCCGAACTCGGTGCGCTGCGGCGGCAGCCGGACGTGCAGGAGGTGCGCGTCGACGGCGACCGACTCGTCGTCACCGGCGGGGTCGACGTCGTGAGCTCGGCGATCGTCGAGCTGTGGCGCCTCGGCGTGAGCGCCCGCGGGCTGCGCGTCGACGCCCCGAATCTCGACGACGCCTACCTCTGGTTCACCCGCTCCGACGCCGCCGAGACGCGCGCCGACGGTTCCCGCCCGCCGATCGACGGCGGCCGACGCAGCCCCCGCGAGGTGGCGGCGACGCCGAGCGGCCACGAGCCGACCCTGGCGAAGGAGAACACCCGATGAGCACCGCACCGACCCCGAGCGACGTCGCGACCCGTCGGCCCGCGCGGGCGCGTTCCGCTCTGCGCGCCCTCGTCGCCAGCGAGGCCCGACTGCTGCTGCGCGAGCCAGGCATCATCGCCTGGGCCGTCGTCATCCCGGTCGTCGCGACCGTCGTGCTCGCGGTCCTGCCCGCGACCCGCCGCCCCGAGGCCGGACTCGGTGGCTGGAGCTTCAGCCAGCTCTACCTGCCCGTCCTCGTGCTCTTCACCGCCAGCCTGCTCGCCGTGCAGGGCCTGCCGACGGTCCTCGCGCAGTACCGCGCCGACGGCGTGCTCAAGCGGCTGCGCACGACACCGGTCGCGCCGAGCCAGCTCCTCGCCGCGATCATGGTCGTGCTCGGGGCGGCCGCGCTCGTCGTCACCGCCGTCCTCGTCGCGATCCCGGCGGCGCTGGGCAACCCGCCACCCGGCAACGGCGCGGCCTTCGCCCTCGTCACGGTCCTCGCCATGGCTGCCCTCCTCGCGATCGGCACGTTGTTGAGCGCGCTGGTCCCCAATCCGCGGGTCGCGACCGGGCTGGGGACGCTGCTCACCTTCCTCCTGTGGTTCTTCGCGGGGATGTGGATCCCCCGCACTGCCTTCCCCGAGCTACTCGGCCGCGTCGCCGACCTCACCCCCACCGGTGCAGCCTCGGCCGCGCTGCTGGAGGCGATGCGCGGCGGGTGGCCCGACGTCACGCAGGTCCTCGTGCTGCTCGCCTGGGCTATCCTCCCGGCGCTCGTGGCGGCGCGGACGTTCCGGTGGGAGTAGGGGTGAGGCAACCCGGGGCGCCGGCCCCCTCCTCCGTGGCCCTCGCGGAGGATAGGTCGCCCGCCGTCCTGACGGCGACCACGCGCGGCGGAGGGTCGGCGGCGACAATGGCGGGTATGTCGCTCCCGGCCTGGCGTGCCGAACCCTCGCCGACGGGTCCGCTGCCGCGGATCCTGCCGGCGGTGATGCTCGCGCTGGCGACCATGCTCTGCCTCGGCACCGCCGCGCTCTTCACCCCGAGTACCTCCCCGGCGACCTACCTCACGATCTTCGCCGGCGGCCTGCTCTACCGCTGGTGGTGGGAGGAACGCGGCGTCCACGAGCGGGTCGGGGCAGTCCTGGCGTTCGCGGCGCATTGCCTCGCGTGCGTCGGACTCGTCGCACTCAACCCGATGTACGGCTTCTACGCGTTCATCGGCTACTTCGACGCGGTGCGCGTCTTCACCGGGCGCGCCCTGTGGGTCGCGATCGTCGCGGTGGCCTCCTCGACGGCGCTGTCGCAGTCCGGCGGCATCCACGGGCTGTGGACCTCCCCGCCGCTCTTCGCGCTCGTCCTCGCCATCAACGTCGCCCTGTCCGGGACGATGATCACGGTCGAGAAGCGCCGCGAGGAGGCGGTGGCCCGGCGGGAGGAGACCGTCGCGCGGCTCGAGGAGGCGCAGCGTGAGAACGCCGCGCTTCAGGCCCGCCTCCTCACGCAGGCCAGGGAATCCGGCATTCTGGAGGAGCGCGCGCGCCTCTCGCGCGAGATCCACGACACGGTCGCACAAGGCCTCGTCGGCGTCATCACCCAGCTCGAGGCCCTGCAGGCGCACGACGCGAGCCACGGCGCCGACGACACCGCTCGCCGACGGATCGAGCGGGCCGGCCAGGCGGCACGCGACAGCCTCGCCGAAGCCCGCCGCGCCGTCGCTGCCCTCGCCTCCCCGCACCTCGACGACACCGACCTGCCGACGGCCCTGCACCGGCTGGTGGCCGGCTGGGGTGAGGCGTCGGGCATCGAGGCCCGCCTCGTCGTCGACGGCCGGACCCCGAGCGGTGGCCGGGTGGACGACGAGGGCGTGGGAGCGCCGGCGACGGGGGCGCTGGACAGCCCCCATGACGCCGACCTGCTCCGGATCGCGCAGGAGGCGTTGGCGAACGCGGCTCGACACAGCGGGGCCACCCGCGCGACCGTGACACTCACCTACGTCGAGGATCAGGTGCGTCTCGACATCCGCGACGACGGGCGCGGCTTCGACCCGGCGACGACCCGCTACGGACGCGGCATCGCCGGCATGCGCGAACGTCTCACCGCCGACGGCGGGACCCTCGACGTGGAGACTCGCCCCGGCGCGGGGTGCGTCGTCAGCGCGGCGGTGCCGACATGAGCGGACGCGACGTCGGCCCAGCTGCGCGTCGATCCGACCCGAATCGGCCTGACCCGAGCGGGGTCGACGCGAGGGGCACCGACGCGCGCCGGGCCGTCGCGAGCGGGGCCGTCGAGGGCGAGGCCGATGCGAGCGGGGCCCTCGCGAGCGGGGCCGATGCACACGGGGCCCTCGCGAACGGGGCCGATGCGCACCGACACGGGTCGTCCGGCCCACTCGCCTCCGTTGGTGCGGCCCAGGCGGAACCGCTCGTGCGCGTCGTCATCGTCGACGACCACCCCGTGGTCCGCGACGGCCTGCGAGGCATGTTCGACGCGGTCGACGGCATCGAGGTGGTCGGCGAGGCTGCGAGCGGTCCCGAGTCGCTCGCCCTCGTCGCGCAGCTGACCAGCGCCGGTACGCCCCCGGACGTCGTCCTCATGGACCTGCGGATGCCCGGCGGAGACGGGATCGCGGCGATCCGCGCCCTCCGCGGGACCGATCGGGTGTGGCCGCGCATCCTCGTCCTCACGACCTACGACACCGATCGCGACATCCGGGCGTCGATGGAGGCCGGCGCCGACGGCTACCTGCTCAAGGACGCCCGCCGCGCGGACCTCGCGAGGGCCGTCCTCGACCTGTGCGCGGGCCGGCCGGCCCTGGCTCCCGGAGCCTTGGCCGCCCTGCTCGGGCGTCGCGGGGAGGTCGATCTCACTCCCCGGGAGATCGAGGTGCTGAGCGTCATCGCCGCCGGTGGCACGAACCGCACCGCCGCCGAGCGTCTCCTCGTCAGCGAGGCCACGGTCAAGACCCACCTTCTGCACGCTTACGCCAAGCTCGGTGTCTCCGATCGCGCCGCCGCGGTCCGGGTCGCCTACGAGCGCGGGCTTCTGTAGGGACGGAGTCTGCCCACGCGTAACGCACTTTGAACGACATCGCGCACCCGGCTGATTTCATCGCCGCAGGTCAGCGCATTGCACCGGTCGGTGACATCGCTCCGCTGTCGTCCAAAGTGCGCTACGTCCGACGCGAGCCCGTCAGCTCGCGGCGTCGAGACGCTCCTGAGCGGTCTCGGGACCGTGATCGGGGTGCGACTCCCGGTGCGGCTCTCGGCTCGGCACAGGGCGCAGGTCGGGGACGAGGTCGACGAGGGGGCCGAGCTCGGGCAGTTCGCACGCCACGTCGAGCGCGCGGTCCAGGGCTGCGTCGTGGACGGGCTGGGCCGCGGTGAGGGCCGTCCGACCGGCGGGGGTCAGCTCGGTGTAGATGCCGCGGCGGTCGTCCTCGCAGAGGACCCGGGTGAGCAGGCCGCGCTTCTCCAGGCGGGTGACCAGGCGCGTCGACGCGCTCGGCGACAGGGCCGCGACCCGGGCGAGCTGCGCCATCCGCATGTGCCAGCCGTCCTGGCGGGACAGCGCGTCCATCACCGTGAACTCGACGACGGACAGCTCGCAGTCGCGCTGCAGGTCGGTCTCGAGCTCGGTCTCGATGAGGTGGTGCAGCGCCGCGAGCCGGTGCCAGCCGGTGGTCCGCAGCTGCGGGGCGTCGTCGCGGATACCCATGATCCGTCTCCCTTCGTTGCCCCCATCCTACCGCTTGCAATATCCGGCGCGTGCAACTACTTTTAGTTGCACGCGCCGGATACCGGCGGAAGCGGGGCGTCGGCGACACCGTGGCCGCGACACCCACCTCAGCCATCACCTGGAAAGGCACTGTCATGCCACTCGCCTTGCTCGCCCTCGCCGTGGGCGGCTTCGGGATCGGCCTCACCGAATTCGTCATCGCCGGCCTGTTGCCGCAGGTCGCCGAGTCGTTCGGCGTCGACGAGGCCGCCGCCGGCTGGCTCATCTCCGGCTACGCGCTCGCCGTCGCGGTCGGCGCCGTCGCCCTCACCGCCGCGGTGATCCGCCTGCCGCGCAAGCAGGTGCTCCTCGGCCTCATGGTCCTCTTCATCGCCGGCAACCTCCTCTCCGCACTCGCGCCGACGTACGAGGTGATGCTCGGCGGC
>RRZU011910550.1_pt1 | contig 14157 bp, 8 predicted proteins | sample 2165561 | NCBI WGS metagenome assembly RRZU01 (sample SAMN10456909, study PRJNA506462) | wastewater metagenome | isolation source: wastewater sludge | place: USA: Moscow, Idaho
GCAACGATGTGTACTGGTCGGTCGGCGTGGGCGGCCCGGGCGTGTCTATTGGCGTCGGCAACGCGCCCACGTATTACCCGCCGGCACCGGTTTATTACCAGCCGGTGCCGGTGTACCAGCCCGCCCCGGTTTATTACCAGCCGGTGCCCGTGTATGTGCGGCCGCGCCCGGTGTATTACGGGCCGCCGGCTTATTACTACGGCCCGCCGGGCTACCGCGGTCACCGTGGCCACCGTCACCATGGGCACGGCCACGGTAACGGCCGCTGGCGCTGATTGAATTCAGGTTCTCCTCCGCCGGAAAACGGGCCCGCAGTGCCCAGGCCGGCGTCTCCAAGGTGACCACCGTTGCAGCCCGCTCGACACCCGAGCGGGCTTTTCTTTTTCAGGGTGCGATGGCGTCGGCGCGCACGGGGTGGAGCGGTGCCTGGGGGCGGTGGCGTTTGCTATGGTTTCGGTAGCTGCCTTCGCTTGTGTGGCAAGCGCCGCACGCATTTTATGCATGGTTTTTCTGCAGCAGTGGCTGTTCGTCGGCGAGCAGGGCGGCCGGCATGGCGTTGTTCAGCGCGGGCGCAGCACCATGCGGTCAGCGCCAATCTGCACGTCGAAATGGCGCAGGAAGGACTGGCCCAGCAGGGCGCTTTTGTCGTCGCCGATGTCCAGCCCGGTGGTCACGCTGACGTCGTTGTGCGCCAGCGCACCGGCCTTGACCGGCACGCCATGCACCAGCCGCGCCTGGCGCCGGCCATTGGCGGTGCTGACGGTGACCGGGCGTCCTTCGGGCAGGCGCGCCGCACGCGCCAGGCGGGTGCTGACGGCCACGCTGCTGGCGCCGGTGTCGACGACAAAGCGCACCGGTTGGCGGTTGATCTCGCCGGGTACGTAGAAGTGGCCGTCCGGGCTGCGCGGGATGACCAGCTCGCCACCCGTCAACAGGTACGGCGCCAGCCCCGCGCGCTGACGGGCATCCCACCATGCAAAGCCCCACCACAGTGCGCCGGCCACCAGCAGCCAGAAGGCGAGCAGTGCCAGCGTGCTGCGGCGCAGGGTCTGGGCCGGGGTGGGCGGGCGGCGCGAGGGCGGCATGCGGCGAGTATGCCGGGGCGGCGCGGCGTTCGGCGCGTACGCCGATGCGGGCGCCCGTTGGACGGGCGCTGGCGTCGGGTTTCACGCTTATGAAAGCGGGCTGTCCTCGCCGCCGCGCTGCACGGCGCGCTGGTAGGCCGGCCGGGTGCGGATGCGCGACAGCCAGTCGGTCAGGCGCGGGTGCGTGGCTGCGGTAAGGCCGCCGCGCGCCTGCGCGGCCTCGAGCGGAAAGCTCATCTGCACGTCGGCCGCGCTGAAGCTCCCGCCCGCAAACCAGTCGTGGCGCGCCAGCTCGCCTTCCATGTAGTCCAGGTGCAGCTTGATCTGGGGGGCGATGAAGCCGCTCATCGCCTTGTCGACGATGCCGCGCGCGATCGGCCGGGCGAAGAACGGCATCGGCGCGCGGGCCACGCGGTCGAACACCAGCTTGAGCAAAAGCGGCGGCATGGCCGAGCCTTCGGCATAGTGCAGCCAGTAGCGGCAGCGCGTGGCCTCCGGCGTGCCCGGCGCGGGCAGCAGGCGGCCGGCGCCGAAGCGCTCGGCCAGCGTTTCGACGATGGCGCCGCTTTCGGCCAGCAGCTCGCCGTCCACTTCCACCACCGGCGACTTGCCCAGCGGGTGCACTTTTTTCAGCGCGGGCGGCGCCAGCATGGTCCTGGGGTCGCGCTGGTAGCGCACGATCTCGTAAGGCAGGCCCAGTTCCTCCAGCAGCCACAGGATGCGCTGCGAGCGGGACTGGTTGAGGTGGTGGACGACGAGCGGCTTCTGGAGGGTCATGACGTGCTTGAAGGTAACTATTGAATCGATAGCTGTTCGCGCATGTCGGGCAGGCGCTGACGGCTATTTTGACTTGATTTTTGCCGTCGATAGTGCGGCCCATGCCTTCATCGCTGCCGATGGCGCCCGCCGCCGCGCCCGTTACCCGCCGCCGGGGGCTGCGCGCCGCGCTGGCGCTGCCGCTCGCCGCCGTCCTGAGCCTGCCGCTGATCACCGCCGCCATGACCCCGCCCGCGCCCGCCCACCCCGCCGCCGGCGCGCTGCTGCGGGCCGCGCGCGAGGGCGATCTGCCTGCCGTCAAGCAGGCGCTGGCCGCGGGGGCGCCCCTCGAATCGCGCGACGCCGACGGCCGCACGCCGCTGCTGCTGGCCACGCATGGCCACCACCTGCCGGTAGTGCGCTGGCTGATCGGGCGGGGCGCCGACGTCAACGCGCAAGACCGCCAGCGCGACAGCGCCTTCCTGCTGGCCGGCGCGCGCGGCTACACCGACATCGTGCGCGCCACCCTGCGGGCCGGCGCACGGCTGGACAGCACCAACCGCTACGGCGGCACGGCGCTGATCCCGGCCTGCCACCACGGCCACGTGGACACTGTGCGCCTGCTCCTGAGCACCGACATCGACGTCGACCACGTCAAGCACCTGGGCTGGACGGCGCTGCTCGAGGCGGTGATCCTGGGCGATGGCGGTCCCGCCCACCAGCAGATCGTGCGCCTGCTGCTGGGCCGCCGCGCCCAGCCCAACCTGGCCGACCGCGACGGCGTCACGCCGCTGCAGCACGCGCGTCGCCGGGGCTACACGGCCATCGCCGAGCTGCTGCGCGCCGCGGGCGGGCTGACGTCAGGATTTTTAAGGAAAACCGGCGTTCGTCGGCGTAGAATAAGCGCAAGCAGCTACCAATGCTGTAGCATTTCAGAAAGGTTTCGGCGTGGACACCGTCCTGCTGGTCAAGGCCGCGATCATGGGCATCGTGGAGGGTTTGACCGAATTTCTCCCCATCTCCTCCACCGGCCACCTGATCCTGGCCGGCAGCCTGCTGAACTTCGTCGGCGCCAAGGCCAAGGTGTTCGAGATCGCCATCCAGACAGGGGCCATCCTGGCGGTGATCATCGTTTACTGGCAGAAGATCCGCGAGACGCTGGTGGCGCTGCCCAGCAGCCGGCAAGCGCAGCGCTTTGCGGGCAACGTGCTGATCGGTTTTCTGCCGGCCGTGGTGCTGGGGCTGCTGTTTGGCAAGGCCATCAAGGCGCATTTGTTCACGCCGCAGGTGGTCGCCACCACGTTCATCCTGGGCGCCTTCGTCATCCTGTGGGCCGAAAGCCGGCCGCAAAGCGCGGCGCGCGTGCAAAGCGTGGACGACATGACGCCGCTGGACGCGCTGAAAGTCGGCCTGGTGCAGTGCCTGGCCATGATCCCCGGCACCAGCCGCAGCGGCGCCACCATCATCGGCGGCATGCTGCTGGGCTTGTCGCGCAAGGCTGCGACGGATTTCTCGTTCTTTTTGGCGATCCCGACGCTGATTGGCGCCGGTGTGTACTCGCTTTACAAGGAGCGCGCGCTGCTGTCAGTGGCCGATTTGCCGCTGTTCGGCGTCGGCCTGCTGTTCTCCTTCATCAGCGCCTGGATCTGCGTGCGCTGGCTGCTGCGCTACATCGCCAGCCACAGCTTCGTGCCGTTTGCGTGGTATCGCATCGCGTTTGGGCTGATCGTGCTGCTGACGTGGTGGACGGGCGTGGTGGTGTGGCAGGATTGAGCGCATGAATTTCGCCGAAGCCCTCGCCACCCTGCCCACCGCCGACCATCTGCGCGGCCTCGACGTCGTCGACGCCACCGGCGCCGTGGTGCACCACATCCCCGCCGCGCCCGGCAAGATGGGCTCGCTGCGCCTGTACAACGCGCTGGCTGAAAAGTTCGGCGGCGCGCTGAATGGCGATGCGGTGGCGCAGGGCATAGCCTGGTTTGCCGAGCACGTGGTCGACGCCCGTGCGCGGCCCGGCGCGCACCCCAACATCGATTTGCTGCTGGACGCTCAAACGGCCGGTCAAGGCTGGCGCCTGGTGCCGCTGCCGGCCTGATCGTCGATTGATGGGAAAATAGCCTTCCAGCGCTTGTCCATCAAGCGCAAGCAGCTATATTTGTTGTAGCGTACTGAAGGGGTGGGCATGAAGGGTTGGATCGGCGTGCGCCAGGCGCGCTGGCTGTCAATGCTGGTGTTGAGCGCGTGGCTGGCACTGGCCGCCGCCCACGCGGCGCCGCCGCCCGAGCCCGGCTTCACGCCCGACCCTGCCACCGTACAGCGCTGGCAAACCGGCGCTTACAGCGGCTGGCGCTACCCGCAGGCCGGTTGGACGGTGATTCACATCGAAGGCCCGCCGCGCGAGCGCGGCCTGCAGCACGGCCACTTGATGGCGACCGAGATCGCCGCCTACATCCGCGCGCTGTCCGAGTTCTGGGGCCCGCAGGCGCCGGCCGCAGCCTGGGCGCAGAACCGCGCGGTGGCGCGGCGTCTGTTTGAAAAAGGCTTTCCGCCCGAGCACATGCAGGAGATGCAAGGCATCGTCGATGGCGCCAACGCCGCCGGCGCGCGCGCGCATGGGCGCCCGCTCGACGTGCTGGACATCATCACGCTCAACACATCGAACGAGATCGACACCGTGCACGACGCGCTGCTGGTGACCCAAGGCGCGCCCGACATCCGCGTGGCCACGCAACAGCCGCTCGACCCGAGCCTGCGCGTGGTGCGGCCGCGCAAGAAGCCGCCGCAGCGCTGCAACGCCTTCATCGCCAACGGCGCGGCCACGGCCGATGGGCAAATCGTGTTTGGCCACATCACCATGTACGACCTGTACCCGGCCAACTTCTACAACGTGTGGATGGAGGTCAAGCCCACCGCGGGCCACCGCTTCGTGATGCAGACCACGCCCGGCGGCATGCACAGCGGCATGGATTATTCGATCAACGAAGCCGGCATGCTGCTGGCCGAAACCACGCTCGACCAGGGCCCGATGATCGCTGGCGGCACACCGCTGGCCGCGCGCATCCGCCAGGCGCAGCAGTACGCCGGCAGCATCGACGAAGCTGCGGCGATGCTGACCAAGAACGACAACGGCCTGTGCTCCACGGAGTGGGTGATGGGCGACTTGAAGCGCAACGAAATCGCGCTGCTCACGCTGGCCGGCGGCCAGAGCAAACTGCACCGCAGCAGCAAGGCCGAATGGTTCGAGGACGCCGAAGGTTTTTACTGGAGTGACAACAACATCAAGGAACCCGGCGCGCGCCTGGCCGCCAGCGCGCGGCGCGATGGCCGGCCGTCGGCCAGCGCGGCCTACGTGCCTTCCAAGCGCGACGCGGTGTGGCTGCGCGAATACCGGGCGCACAAGGGGCAGATCGACCTCGACTTCGCGCGCAAGCTGCTCTCGACGCCCGAAATCGTCTCGGCCTTCGGCGTCGACGCCAAGTACACCGACGCGCGGCTGGCCGGCCAGCTGCACAGCTGGGCCTCGTTTGGCCCGCCCACCGGCGCGCTGTGGCCGCCGACCGCCAAGGAGGCGCGCGATCACGCGGTGATCCGCCCGCTGATCCAGAACCCGTGGACGCTGCTCACCGTGCAGGCGCCGTCCGATACGCCGACGACCCAGCCGGCCGATCTGCCGCATCCCCGCCAGGCCTGGCAATCGCCCAAGCCCGGCGTCTACACCCCGCCCGCGCCGTACTGGCAGGGCACGCTGCGGCCGGCCAGCGATGCCGACATCTGGCTGGCCACCGGCTTCGCGCGTTTTGAACGCCTGCTCGCCGATCTGCACGCGCCCGCGAATGCCGGCAGCGCGCCGACCGACCCGCAGGACGATGTGGGCGTCGAACTGGCCTACTACCGCAGCTGGTTTGGCCGCGCCGCGCGTGCCGTGGGCGGCCAGCCGCTGGCCCAGACGCGCGCCGACATGGGCGATCCGCTCGGCTACCAGCGCGTGGCGGGCAAGGGCGTGCTGTTCCTGCACACGCTGCGCGACTTGATCGGCGCGCCGGCCTTCGATGCCGCCATGCGCCGCTTCGGCCGCGAGCGCGATGGGCAGGCCGTGTCGGCGCGCGACCTGCAAGCCATTTTGCAGCCGCACACGCGCCGGCCCCTCGGCCCGCTGTTCGACTGGTGGACGCAGCAGCGGGGCCTGCCGATGCTGGCCGTGACCGCCGCCGAGGCACGCGCCACCGGCAGCGGCTGGGAAACGCGGGTGACGCTCGACACCGCGCGCATCGGCCCCGCGCTGTCGGTGCCGGTGACGGTGGAAACGGCCGAGGGCGACGTCACCCAGCGCATGGTGTTCGATGCCGATCACCCGCAGATCCGCATTGCCACGCGCGCAAAGCCGCTGCGCGTGGTGGTCGACAAGCACGGCACCACCGCGCGCGGCAACGGCTCGCCCTTCACCATCCTCACCATGGACGACGAACTGGAGCACGCGCTCATCGTCTATGGCACGCAGGACGACGAAGTGGGCAACCTGGAGGCGGCGCGCCTGCTGCAGACCGCGCTGCGCCGGCGCGAGCACAACGTGCAGCCGCCCATCAAGCCCGACCGCGAGGTGAGCGATGACGATCTGCGCGGCCACCACCTGCTGCTGGTCGGCCGGCCATCGACCAACGCCGTCAGCCAACGCTTTGCCGCGCAATGGGGCGTGGCCTTCGGCGCGCGCTCGTTCACCGTGCGCGGCCAGCGCTACACCCACCCCGAAAGCGCCGTGCTGGCCGCCGGCGACAACCCGCTCGACGCGCGCTGGTCGGTGGTGCTGGTGGCGGGCTTGAGCAGCCTGGGCACCTACCAGGTGGTGGGCCGGTTTGCGGACGATTTGCTGACCTACGCGCCCCTGGTCATCGCCCCGTTCGGGCGTGACATGCGCGACGTGGTGCCGCCGCTGCCCGAGCTGACGGTGGTGCCGGTGATTCGATAGTTCGAGAAGCGTTTTTTTTCAAGCCAAACTGGCCGCTGGCGCTTGATGGACAAGCGCGGGCAGCTATCGAATCGAGAGTATTCAGAGCAGGGTGTAGACCATCACGAAGCCCGAGCTGACCATGCCCGTCAGGGCCAGCAGAAACAGCACGTCGGCCAGCCGCTCGAGCCGCCGGGCGATGGTGTCGCGGCGCGTGCGCAGGGCAAAGAAGATGGCGTAGGTGCACAGCAGAAACAGCAGCGCCGAAATCACCAGCATGTCGTCGACGATGGTGGGCGTTGCGTCCGCATGGCCCACCGTGTGCAGCAAGGCCACGGCGGTGATGGACAAGCCCGCCAGCGTGCCGGCGACCGACAGCAGTTGCAGCAGTTCCTCGCGCAGCCACATGCGGTCAGGTGAACGCGTCATCAGGGTTGGCATGGCGCTAAAAAAACGTAACTTAGCAGAGCGGCGGCGCGCCGGGGCGGGGTCTGGCAGTGACTTCACGCGGCCGAATTCGGCTTTACATATCTTCAATCAAGCGATAACCGGCCTGCCGCACGCTGCCGCTACGATGCGTGGCTGGCACGGTGGTCGCGCTGCCGACCAGTGGCGGCGCGGGCTGCCCGCGACTCATAACGACAGAACATGCAAGCCCAAGATCCTTCTACCGAGCCCGTGGCCGCACCGGCCGCGGCGCCCGCCGCCCGCCCACGCCGCTGGCTCGGCACCATCGTCACGCTGCTGCTGATCGCCGCGCTGGCCGGCGGCGCGTGGTGGCTGGTGCAGCGCGCCAAGGCGCCCAGTGCCGCGGGCGCGGGCGCGGGCGGCGGCGGGCCACGTGGTGGGCCTGGGGGGCCGGGCGGGCCAGGTGGTGGTGGCGTTTCGACCACCGTCGGCTCGGCGCTGGCGCGCCAGGGCGATCTGCCGGTGCTGGTCGATGCGCTGGGCACCATCACGCCGCCCACCACCATCACGCTGCAGCCGCAGGTGTCGGGCACGCTCATCGAGGTGCTGTTCACCGAAGGGCAGATGGTGCAAAAAGGCCAGGTGCTGGCGCGCATCGACCCCCGCCCCTACCAGCAGGCGCTGGTGCAGGCGCAGGGCCAGCGCGCGCGCGACGAGGCACAACTGGCCGCCGCGCGCGTCACGCTGCAGCGCTACCAGACGTTGTGGAAGCAGGATTCGATTGCGCGGCAAGAAGTCGACACGCAGGCCGCGCTGGTCAAGCAGCTGGAAGGCACGGTGCAGGCCGACCGCGCCAGCGAGCAGGCGGCGCAGCTCAACGTCAACTTCTCGACCCTCCGCGCGCCCATCAGCGGGCTGATCGGCCTGCGCACGGTCGATCCGGGAAATCTGGTGAGCAGCGGCAGCGCCGGCGGCATTGCCACCATCACGCAGATCACGCCCATCGACGTGGTGTTTGCCGTGCCGCAAGACCGCGTGCCGGCGGTGCGCGAGGCGCAGCAGGCGCATGCGCGCGCGGGCGGCGGGGGCGGCAGCCTGCCGGTGACCGCCATGGACAGCGCGCGCACCAAGACGCTGGCCGAAGGCCGTTTCATGACGCTCGACAACCAGATCGACACCGCCACCGGCACCGTCAAGGCCAAGGCGCGCTTTGCCAATACCGATGGTGCTCTCTACCCCAACCAGTTCGTCAACGTGCGGCTGCAGCTGGGCACCACGCCCGGCGTGCTGGTGCCGGTGACGGCGGTGCGCACCGGGCCCGAGGGCGACTACGTCTACGTCATCGACGATGAGCGCGTGGCGCACATGCGCAACGTCAAGCGCGGGCTGGCCACGGTCGAGCAGATCCTCATCACCAGCGGCCTGCAGGCCGGCGAGCGCGTGGTGACCGAAGGCGGCGACCGCGTGAAGGATGGGGGCAAGGTGCAGCTGGCGGGCAGCGGGCCGGCCGGCGGCGCGTCGGGCGCTGCGGCAGCGGGCGGTCGGCAAGGCCGGCGCGGCGGCGCCAGCGCGCCGGGAGCGGCCGCATCAGGCGCCTTATCTGAAGCAAATCGGCCGCCAGCGCAGTCACAACAAGCGCCAGCAGCTACTGATTCAGGAGCGAGCCCCGTGCCGGCACCAGCCGGTGCATCGGCGCCCGATGCCGCCGCCAGCCGCCCGAGCGGCCTTGATCGCCTGCCGCCCGAGCTGCGCGCCAAGGTGCTGGCGATGCCGCCCGAAGAGCGGCGCGCCTACATGCAGCAGTTGCGCGAGCAGCGGCGCGCGCGCGAAGCGGCCAGCGGCAACTGAGCAGCCAGCGCCAGGTTCCAGGCACCCCGCCCCGCATGAACGTCTCCCGCCTCTTCATCCAGCGCCCCGTCGCCACCGGCCTGTTCATGCTGGCCATCGTGCTGGCTGGGCTGGTGGGCTTGCGCTTTCTGCCACTGGCGGCGCTGCCGCAGGTGGACTACCCGACCATCCAGGTGCAGACGCTGTACCCCGGCGCCAGCCCCGACGTGATGAGCCGCACGGTGACGGCGCCGCTGGAGCGCCAGTTCGGCCAGATGTCGGGGCTCGACCGCATGAGCAGCACCAGCGCGGCGGGTGTGTCGATGGTCACGCTGCAGTTTGCGCTCAATCTGGGCATGGACGCGGCCGAGCAGCAGGTGCAGGCGGCCATCAACGCCGGCGGCTCGCTGCTGCCGGCCGATTTGCCGGCGCCGCCGGTGTACGCCAAGGTGAATCCGGCCGACGCGCCGATCCTGCAACTGGCCATCAGCTCCGACAGCCTGCCGCTGACCGAGGTGCAGAACATGGTCAACACGCGGCTGGCGTTGAAGATCAGCCAGATCACGGGCGTTGGCCTGGTCACGCTGGCGGGCGGGCAGCGGCCGGCGGTGCGGGTGCAGGGCAACCTCGACGCGCTGGCGGCCATGGGCCTGGGGCTGGACAGCATCAGCAGCGCCATCAGCGCCGGCAATTCCAGCACCGCCAAGGGCAGCTTCGACGGCCCCAAGCGCAGCTACACCATCAACGCCAACGACCAGTTGATGACGGCCAATGACTATCGCGAGCTGATCGTGGCCTACGTGGGCGGCGCGCCGGTGCGGCTGAAAGACGTGGCGCGCGTTTCCGACGGCTCCGAGAACAGCCGCCTGGGCGCCTGGACGGCCATCAAAAACGATAGCGGCTCACGCACGTCTGACGGGCGCCAGGGCGCCGAAACGCCTGAAGCGGCAGCGCTCACGCAGGCCATCATCCTGAACGTGCAGCGCCAGCCCGGCGCCAACGTGATCGCCACGGTGGACGCCATCAAGAAGGAATTGCCCGCGCTGCAGCAAAGCCTGCCTGGCAGCGTGCGGGTGCAGGTGCTGTCGGACCGCACGCTGGGCATTCGCGCCTCGGTCGAGCACGTGCAGATGGAGCTGCTGCTGGCGGTGGTGATGGTGGTGCTGGTGATCTTCCTGTTCTTGCACAGCCTGCGCGCCACGGCGATCGCGTCGATTGCGGTGCCGATCTCGCTGCTGGGCACGGTGGGCGCGATGTACCTGCTGGGCTACTCGCTCGACAATCTGAGCCTGATGGCGCTGACGATTGCCACCGGCTTCGTGGTCGATGACGCCATCGTCATGATCGAGAACATCTCGCGCCACCGCGAGCTGGGCGCGCCGCCGTTCGAGGCGGCGATGAAGGGCGCGGGCGGGATCGGCTTCACCGTCATCTCGCTCACGGTGTCGCTGATCGCGGTGCTGATTCCGCTTTTGTTCATGCAGGAGGTGATTGGCCGCTTGTTCCGCGAATTCGCGGTCACGCTGGCGATCACCATCTTGTTTTCGGCCGTGGTCTCGCTCACGCTGGTGCCCATGATGTCGGCGCGCTGGCTGGAGCCGCTGGACCACGCGCAGGGCCGCATCGGCGCCTGGGTGCAGCGGCGCATGGACTGGACGGTGGGCCACTACGACCGCGGCCTGCAATGGGTGCTGGCGCATCAGCCGCTGACGCTGCTGGTGGCGCTGGCCACGCTGGCGGTCACGGTGCTGCTGTACTGGGGCATGCCCAAGGACTTGTTCCCGACGCAGAGCACCGGCCAGTTGCAGGGCCGCGTGCAGGCGGCCAGTGACGTGTCTTACGAACGCATGGCCGCGCTGCAGCGGGCGGCGGCCGGCGTGGTGCTGGCCGACCCGGCGGTGCAGTCGATCAGCTCGGTGGTCGGCGTCGACGCCGCCAACAACACCATGCTGTCGGCCGGGCGCCTGACGGTGAACCTGCGCCCGCGCGGCGTGTTCAGCGATTCCGAAGCCACCATCATGCAGCGCCTGCGGCAAAGCGTGGCCCAGCAGGTGGCCGGCGTGGCGCTGTACCTGCAGCCCACGCAAGACCTGACCATCGACAGCGACAGCGGCCCGACCGAGTTCCGCTTCGACCTGGAAGGCGTGGACACGCAACTGGTCAACAGCTGGGCGCAGCGCCTGGTCGCGCGCCTGCAAAGCGTGCCCGAGGTGCGCCACGCCACCACCGACGCCGGCGCCGCCGGGCTGGCCGCCATGGTGAAGATCGACCGCGACACCGCCGCGCGCCTGGGCGTGACGGCCAGCACGCTGGACAACACGCTCTACAACGCCTTTGGCCAGCGCATTGTCTCGACCATCTTCAGCGAGACCAACCAGTACCGCGTGATTTTGGAAGCCGCCCGCGACAGCGCCGCCACCCTGCGCACGCTGCAGGAGCTGCCGGTGAAAACCAGCAGCGGCACCACCACGCCGCTGGCCAGCTTTGCGCAGGTGGTCGAGCAGCCGTCGCCGCTGCAGGTGCTGCGCGTGTCGCAGTACCCGGCCGCCACGGTCGGTTTCGATACCGCGCCCGGTGTGTCATTGGGCGCGGCGGTGCAGGCGGTGCGCGCGGCGGCCACCGCCGAGGGGCTGCCGGAATCGATTGCGCTGCATTTCACTGGCGCCTCGGGCGCGTACCAGAAGTCGCTGTCGAACCAGGTGTGGCTGATCATTGCCGCCGTGGTGTGCGTGTACATCGTGCTGGGCGTGCTGTACGAAAGCTATGTGCACCCACTGACGATCTTGTCCACGCTGCCGTCGGCGGGGGTCGGCGCGCTGCTGGCCTTGTGGATCACCGGGCATTCGTTGGACGTGGTGGGCATCATCGGCCTGGTGCTGTTGATCGGCATCGTGAAGAAGAACGCGATCATGATGATCGACTTTGCCATCGAGGCAGAAAGGGGCGAGGGCAAGAGCCCGCAAGAGGCGATTCACCAGGCGGCGCTGATGCGCTTTCGGCCCATTCTGATGACCACGCTGGCGGCGCTGGCGGCGGCGCTGCCCTTGATGTTCAGCTTTGGCGATGGGGCGGAGTTGCGGCGGCCATTGGGGATCGCGATTTTTGGCGGGCTGGTGTTGTCGCAGTTGCTGACGCTGTTCACGACGCCGGTGATTTATCTTTGGTTTGATCGGTTGGGGCATAGGTTTGGGGGGCGGTCTGGGTCTGAGGCGGAGATGGCGTCATGAGGGCTGTTTTGGGCTCTGGCGCTTATCTGGCAAGCGCGAACAGCTATCGAAAATGTAGTTTGTTGGGGGTTGGATGCGCTGTTGGCCGGGAGTTCGCCCCGGCGGGGCGAACTCCCGGCCAGCAGTGCTTTCCTGAATTCCTGTCGTCCACTATCACAACCATAGCTGACCGCGCACGTCACACAAGCGCCGCTGGCCCCTCACCCCAACCCTCTCCCCAGAGGGGCGAGGGAGTGAAGAGATGAACCTCTCCCGCCCCTTCATCGAACGCCCCATCGCCACCGTCCTGCTGACCATCGGCATCGCGCTGGCCGGCATCGCGGCTTACCTGCTGCTGCCGGTCGCGCGCCTGCCCTCGGTCGATTTCCCCGTCATCTCCGTCAGCGCCAACATGCCGGGTGCCTCGCCCGCCGACATGGCGCGCACCGTCGCCACGCCGCTGGAGCGCACGCTGGGCACCATTGCCGGCGTCAACGAGATGACCTCGTTCAGTGGCACCGGCTCGACCCGTGTCACGCTGCAGTTCGACCTCAACCGCAACATCGACAGCGCCGCGCGCGACGTGCAGGCCGCCATCAACGCCGCGCGCGTCGATCTGCCGGCCAACCTCCGCAGCAACCCGACTTACCGCAAACGCAACCCGGCGTCGCAGCCGTTCATGATCCTGGCGCTCACCTCCAAGACGCGCACGCCGGGGCAGATCTACGACGCGGTCAGCAACATCGTCAGCCAGCGGCTGCTGCAGGTCGAGGGCGTGGGCGATGTGGAGCTGGGCGGCGGCTCGCTGCCCGCGGTGCGGGTGCAATTGAACCCGTTTGCGCTCAATGAACTGGGCATCAGCGGCGACGACGTTCGCGCCGCCATTCAAGCCAACAACGCCAACCGGCCCAAGGGCGCGGTCGAAGTGGGCGGCACTGAAGACGGGCGCGCGCTGCAGGTGCTGACGCCCGCGCCGGGCCTGCGCGCGGCGGACTACCGCAACATGATCATCGCCCTGCGCAACCAGCAAGAGGTGCGGCTGCAGGACGTGGCGCAGGTGATCGACAGCGTGCAGGACACGCGCACGCGCGGCATGTTCAATGGCCAGCCGGCCATCGTGGTCAACATCACCCAACAGCCCGACGCCAACCTGATCGCCACCGCCAACGCCATCAACAAACTGCTGCCGCAATTGCGCGCGCAACTGCCGCAGGACATCAATCTCGACGTCGCCATCGACCGCACCGGCAGCGTGCGCGCCTCGGTGCTCGAGGTCGAGATCACGCTGGTCATCGCCGTGCTGCTGGTCGTGGTGGTGGTGGGGCTGTTCCTGCGCAACGTGCGGGCGGCGGTGATTCCGGCGGTGGCCACGGTGGTGTCGCTGCTGGGCACCTTCGGCGTCATGTACCTGCTGGGCTATTCGCTCAACAACCTGACGCTGATGGCGCTGACGGTGGCGACCGGCTTCGTGGTGGACGACGCCATCGTGGTGCTCGAAAACATCTCGCGCCACCTGGAGATGGGCCAGTCGCGCAAGCAGGCGGCGCTGCAGGGCGCGCGCGAGGTCGGCTTCACGGTGCTGACCATCAGCGTGTCGCTGGTGGCGGTGTTCATTCCGCTCTTGTTCATGGGCGGGCAGGCCGGGCGGCTGTTCCGTGAATTCGCGGTGACGCTGTCGGCGGCGGTGATGATCTCGCTGGTCATCTCGCTCACCACCACGCCGATGCTGTGCGCCATGTTGCTGCGCAAGCAGCACGGCGTTGCGGCGCCGCCGCGTCAGAGCGTGGCCAGTCGCCTGCGCACGCGCCTGGGCGGCTGGGCGCGCGGCGGCGAGGCGGTCATGATGAAGGGCTATGCCAGCGCGCTGGATTGGGCGCTGGCATCGCCCTGGCTGGTGGTGCTGGTGCTGCTGGTGGTGGTGGGGCTGAACGGC
>RRZU012283378.1_pt1 | contig 14157 bp, 11 predicted proteins | sample 2165561 | NCBI WGS metagenome assembly RRZU01 (sample SAMN10456909, study PRJNA506462) | wastewater metagenome | isolation source: wastewater sludge | place: USA: Moscow, Idaho
GATAGATGCACCGTGACCTGTAGATCGGCCACTTGTACCTGCTTTAAAGGCAGCGCTGGCCAGGCCAGCTCGGGCCAGCCAGTCCCGGTGGAATCTGCTGGTCCGGGATTGGGGGTCATCTCTAAATGGCCTTGGTCGATGTTCAGCAGCCCGATCTGCCGTTGCGCCAGCGCGTAATCTATATGCACGCCCTGCAAGGCAAATACCAAGCGGTCGCCTGCAGGGGTGCGGTACACACCACGCACGTTCCGGGCGTGCAGCCGCCTTGGCCCAACCGTGTCGAGGTCAAGCGCCAATGTTTCCAGCCCCGGCACACGCAGCCAGCGCCCGGCTGCAAACCCGAGCAGGCGCGGCAGCGCCAGCCACAGCAGCCCTGCGGCCAGAACCAAGGCCAGCAGCGTGTAGGCAACCCGGCGCAAGTAGCGTGCTTTCATTGGGGTAGCAAGATCATGTAAGTTTCAGTGCGCTTTTTCCCAGCTTGGCCCTATGCCCATTTCTGCCAGCAAGAGGTATGTGATATGCGGATTTCTTGACGCCACTAAGGGCAGAGGCTCTTCAGACGTTTGAGGTTTCTTGTCCAGATAATAGTCAACGCCAGAAAAAGGACTGCAAGAGAAACCGTATAAATGAGTCCATAGATTCGGTAGGTTATTAGCGCGTTACTCGCTTCTTTATTCAGCAGAGTTCCTGCCAACAGTATGACAGATCCGAACAAGCCCAAAAAACGTTTGACTGCAAACGTAATCCAAAGCAAAGCGATTGATACGGTTATGGTAGAGCGTGTGCGTTTTTTCCAAAGCAAAAAGCCAATGACCAAATGAGGTGCTATCAAAATAAAGCCTATCAGCAAAGTAAGGGATTGTGCAAAATAAGGAACAGAAATATCCGATGCGCTTCTAATGCTTCTAACGTTTTTGAAAGTATGAAAGATTAATGTATAAACAGGAATAACCATTAAATGAAAAACAATCAGCCTGGAAAACCAACCGTCTTTTTTAAACAGTTGACTGAAAGAAACTTCGGTTTTATCGCTAAAAGTTTCCATGAAAAACCTCTTTCTTTAGGTTATTCTGCACGAGTCGGCAATGGGCTGAACACCATCCCACTGGCGCAAATCATACTTTGCATTCTTCTGTGTCAACGCATATCAAGCGATCAGGTAAACAAAAGGAGAGAAAAAGTTATTGGCCCGCCCCGCGCGGGCTTTTTGGTACCCCAAGTTGCCCAGCGATTAACAATCAAGCAACGCTTACCTTCACCGCTCCCTGCAATTGGGAGAGGTCGTTTGGCTTGTATGGGGCTTGGCTTTGCCGTCGATCTCATTTTTGGGGTTAATGCGCTTTTTCCCAGCTTGGCCCTATGCCCATTTCTGCCAGCAAGGGCACGCGCAGGGTGGCGACGCCCGCCATGATGTGCGGGATGGTGGTGCGTACCCAGTCCACTTCCGCTTCGGGTACTTCAAATACCAGTTCGTCGTGCACTTGCATGATCATGCGGGTGGCGCGTTGTTCGGCGTGCAGCACGCGCTGCACTTCGACCATGCTCATTTTGATCAGGTCGGCCGCCGTGCCCTGCATGGGGGCATTGATAGCGGCGCGCTCGGCGCCCGCGCGGCGCGGGCCGTTGGGGCTTTTGATGTCGGGCAGGTACAGGCGGCGGCCAAATACGGTTTCGACATAGCCTTGTTCTTTGGCTTGCTGGCGCGTGCGCTCCATATAGGCTTGCACGCCGGGGTAGCGTTCGAAATAGCGCTGGATGTAGTTGCGCGCGGCGGTGTTGTCAATGCCCAGTGCCTTGGCCAGGCCAAAGCTGCTCATGCCATAGATGAGGCCGAAGTTGATGACTTTGGCGTAGCGGCGCTGTTCGCTGCTGACTTGTTCGGGCGCTACGCCAAAGACTTCGGCTGCGGTGGCGCGGTGAATGTCGGCGCCGGTTTCAAACGCCCGGATGAGGGCGGCATCTTCGCTGATGTGGGCCATGATGCGCAGCTCAATCTGGCTGTAGTCGGCGCTGGCAATGTGGTGGCCGGGCGTGGCAACAAATGCTTCGCGAACGCGGCGGCCTTCGGCCGTGCGGATGGGGATATTTTGCAGGTTGGGGTTGCTGCTTGAGAGCCTGCCCGTGACCGCCACCGCCTGGCCGTAGTTGGTGTGTACGCGGCCTGTGGCCGGGTCGGCCATGCCGGCCAGTTTGTCGGTGTAGGTGTTTTTGAGTTTGGCCAAGCCGCGGTACTCGAGAATGGTTTGCGGCAGGGGAAAGTCTTCGGCCAGTTTTTCGAGCACCTCTTCATCGGTGCTGGGCGCGCCGCTGGCTGTTTTTTTGATGATGGGCAGCCCCAGTTCCGTAAAGAAGATTTCGCCAATTTGCTTGGGCGAACCGAGGTTGAAGGGGCGGTTCGCCAGCGTGTAAGCCTGCTCCTGCAGTTCGAGCATGCGGCGGCCCAGGTCGTTGCTTTGGATGGCGAGTTGCTGGGCGTCAATGGCAACGCCGGTGCGCTCCATTTCAAGCAAAACGGTGCTGGTGGCCATCTCCAGTGCATAAATGCGTTGCAGGCCTGCGTTGGCCTGAATCTGCGGCCACAGCGTTTGGTGCACCTGCAGGCAAAAATCCACATCTTCGCAGGCGTAGGTGGTAGCCTGATCGACGCTGACCTGGCTGAACGGAATCTGGCTGGCGCCTTTGCCGCACAAATCTTCGTAGCTGATGCCGCTTCTGCCCAGATAACGCTGTGCCAGGCTTTCCAGCCCGTGCGGCTTGTGGGCTTCGAGCACATAGCTTTGCAGCAGGGTGTCGTGCACATAGCCCCGGATGGTGATGCCGTGGTTAGCCAACACATGGCCGTCGTATTTGATGTGCTGGCCCAGTTTGGGCTTGCTGGCGTCTTCCAGCCAGGGGCGCAGTTTGTGTAGTACCTCGGCCAGCGGCAGTTGTTGGGGGGCATCGGTGCCGTCGTGCGCCAGGGGAATGTAGGCGGCGTGCCCGGGCGCAGTGCACAGGCTGATGCCTATCAGCCGCGCCTGCATGGCATCCAGCGAGGTGGTTTCGGTATCGATGGCCGTCAGTTCTGCTTGCGTGATGCGAGCCAGCCATTCGTCAAACACTGCCCAACTGGTGATGGTGGTGTAATGGGCGGGCACAGCTGGCGCTGGCGGAGGGGTGGTCTGTGCGCTGGCAGGTGCGGCGTTTGCCGTTAAGTCGTTGCCGTTGCTCTCTAGCGCAAGCTGGGGCGTGCTGGCAGAGTCGTTGGGGGTGTTGTTTGGGGTGAGGTTGGGTTCACGGCCTGGCTCACCGTTGGCCGATGTGCCCAGTTTTTTAAGCAGGCTGTTGAACTGGTAACGTTGGTAAAAAGCGTACAAGCCGTTTGGGTCGGGCGCGTGTTTGGTGAGGGCATCCAGCTGGGGCAGCCCCGGCACATGGTTGTGCAAATCGCAATCGGTTTTGATGGTGACGAGCTGCCGCCCAATGGGCAGCCAGTCCAGCGCTTGGCGCAGGTTTTCTCCGGCAGCGCCTTTGATGTTGGCGGCGTCGGCCACCAATGCATCGAGCGAACCGTAGCTGTGCAGCCATTTGGCCGCCGTTTTGGGGCCCACTTTGTGCACGCCGGGAATGTTGTCGGTGGCGTCGCCCACCAGGGTTTGAAAGTCGATCATCAGGCTGGGCGGAACGCCAAATTCCTGCTCCACACCAGCAATGTCGCGGCGCTTGCCGGTCATGGTGTCGATGACCGTGATGTGCGAATCGACCAATTGGCTCAAGTCTTTGTCGCCGCTGGAGATGATGACGTCAATGCCTTGCGCCGCCGCTGCGCGCGCCAGGGTGCCAATCACGTCGTCGGCCTCTACCCCCTCGATAGCCAGTACCTGCCAGCCTTGCAGGCGCACCATTTCGTGGATGGGCGCAATCTGGCTGCGCAGGTCGTCGGGCATGGGCGGGCGGTGCGCCTTGTAGTCGGCATACAGATCGTTGCGAAAGGTTTTGCCTTTGGCATCAAACACGCAGGCCGCCCAGGCGGCCGGGTAATCTTTGGTCAGCGATTGCATCATATTGACCATGATGCGCAACGCCCCGGTGGGCTGGCGGCTGCCGTCTGGCAGGGTCACGCTCCAGTCGCCGCCCGCGTGAAAGGCACGGTACAGGTAGCTGGAGCCATCGACCAGCAGCAAAGTGGGGGGCAGGGGGCTGGGAGTAGAAGAAGGGGTGTTGTTTTGCATAGATGGCTGCATTTTGCCTGCATTCTGGTTTTGGGGCGCTGTACAGATAAATGGAGGAACTCCCTCGAATGCACCCGAGATGATGGAATGAGGTGCTTGAGATCGGTGATGGGGTGTGCAAATAGCTAAAATGGAAACAGCTCTTTGCAGCCAGGCTCTGTTTCATGTGGCTTGGCGTTGGCGGGAGCTTTGAAGGAAAACGTCGCATGAAAAAAATTCTTGGTCTCTCCGCCTTGTCTTGGATTCTTTTACCTGCCGTGGCTTGGGCGCAAGAGGCTGTCCAAGCGCCTGCATCTGCTGTCGTGGTGGAGCCCCAGCAGCCAGCGGAAATTGTGCAGAGCACAGAGGCGGAAACAGGCAAGCCGACCACATACATTCGCCACACCGATTCGGGCAGCACGATCGAAGAAGTGCGCGAAGGGGCCGATACCAAAAGCATCAGCGTCAAACCCCATAATGCGGCGCCGCAGTACCAGATCGTGCCTGAGACGCGTAGCGGGCAGCCCGGCCACTATGGCAACCAGGGCGGCAAGCGCGTGTGGAAAGTATTGAGCTTTTAAGCAGCGCCTGGTCTGATCGCCTGCGCCTTGCCTTCAATGGAAAAGGGCGCGAGGCGCATTGCACATACTACGTGCATACACCACAACGACACACACTGACTTTGACCCCAGCAGCATGCGCCCGTGCGCCGCATGCTGTGCATGAATAATTCCCCATGGCTGTATTTACCGAGGTGCCGCTGGAAGCGGCACGTGATCTGTTCGAGCAACTGAACGTTGGCAAGTTGCAGCAACTGCGCGGCATTGCCGGCGGCATCGAAAACACCAATTACTTTGCCACCACCGATCAGGGCGAATATGTGCTCACGCTGTTTGAGCGTTTGAGCCACGAGCAGTTGCCGTTTTATCTGTATCTGATGCGGCATCTGGCCGAGCGGGGCATTGCGGTACCCAAGCCGCAGGCCAATGCCGCGGGGGAAATTTTGTTCACCCTTTGCGGCAAACCGGCCGCGGTTGTCGATAAATTGCGGGGCGCAAGCCAGTTGCAGCCGCAGCCGGTGCATTGCGCCAAGCTGGGAGATTTGCTGGCACGCATGCATGTGGCGGGGCAAGACTTTGCCATGCAGCAGCCCAATTTGCGCGGCTTGCCGTGGCAGAACGAAACGGCGCCGCAGGTGTACCCGCATCTGCGTGCGGAGCAGCTGGATTTGCTGCAAGAGGAATTGGCCTACCAAAACCAGATCGCTGCCAGCGCTGCTTATGCAGCCTTGCCGCGCGGCCCGGTGCATGCTGATTTGTTTCGCGACAACGTGATGTTTGAGGGCGAAACGCTCACCGGCTGCTTCGATTTTTATTTTGCGGGCGTGGATACCTGGATGTTTGACTTGGGTGTGTGCCTGAACGATTGGGCCATCAACCACGCCGACGGCAGCCATGAACCTGCACGCGCCCAAGCCTTGCTGGATGCCTATCAGGCGGTACGGCCCCTCACGGCAGAAGAGCGCGCCTTGCTGCCCGCCATGACACGGGCGGCCGCACTGCGGTTCTGGGTTTCGCGGTTGTGGGATTTTTATTTGCCACGCGAAGCCAGCATGCTCACACCCCATGACCCCATGCATTTCGAGCGGGTGTTGCGTCAGCGCAAGGAACATCCCTTGCCATTGCCAAGCTGAGAGCGGCGTGTTGGCTTGCGTTTGTTGACCTGCCATATCGAAAAGGAGCCACCATGTCGAAAGCCGCTGTTTTTCCTGCCGACTTTGCCATTGCCCGCAAATGGCCTGCGCAGCACCCTGAGCGTATCCAGCTCTATACCTTGGGCACGCCCAACGGGCACAAGGTTTCCATCATGCTGGAAGAGTGCGGCCTGCCGTACGAGGCGCACAAGGTGGATATTCAGGCGGGTGAACAGATGACGCCCGAGTTTCTCTCGCTCAATCCCAATAACAAGATTCCTGCCATCATCGATCCGCAAGGCGCAAACGGTCAGGCTGTGGGTTTGTTTGAAAGCGGGGCGATTCTGATCTATCTGGCAGAAAAAACAGGCAAATTTTTGCCCCCGGCAGGCGCTGCACGCTACCAGACATTGCAGTGGTTGATGTGGCAAATGGGCGGGGCCGGCCCCATGTTCGGGCAACTGGGCTTCTTCCATCGCTTTGCCGGAAAAGAGCTTGAAGACAAGCGCCCGCGCGATCGGTATGCCAACGAAACCCGTCGCCTGCTTGGCGTGCTCAACCAGCACCTGCAAGGCAGGCCATGGATGCTGGGCGACACCTACACCATTGCCGATATGGCGATCTTCCCTTGGGTGCGCTGTGTGCGCGATGTATATCAGGCAGGGGAGCTGGTTGGCTACGACACATTCACCGAAGTGCAGCGCGTGCTGGAAGCCTTTTTGCAACGACCGGCGGTGCAAAAAGGCATGGCGGTTGTGTGACGGCGCAGCGGGCAGCGTAGCAGGCTGCGCTGCGGGGCTGTCTTGGGTGAAGGCAATGCCTGCGCTTGCTTCCACCTGATGGATGCACCCCTTATTCTTCTACCCCTTCCACCACAAACTGCACGCTTTGCTGGCCTTGCCAGCTGTTGATGTCCAGTCGGTACGCCAGATGCGCTTGGGGCGGCAACGGCGCGGTGCGCCCAAAGAAAATACCGTCCACCACATCGCCCTGATGGCGCAGTTGCAGTTTGAGGTGCTTTTCGCCCACCAGCCGTTGTTGTAAAACCTCCAGCGGCTCGCTGAACAGGGGGGCCTCAAAACCATGCCCCCAAATGGCCTGTTGCAGGGTGGCGGCCATGTCGAGGCGGCGGTAGGCGGGAGGCAGAGCGCCATCGGTTTGCAGGGTTTGTTGCAAGGTGGCGTCGTCGAGCTGTTCGCTGGCAATCTGCGCCAAGGCTGCTTCAAAAACAGGAAAGTGCTCGCGGGCGATGGTGCAGCCCGCAGCCGATGCGTGGCCGCCAAATTTCAGCAAGACGCCCGGGTGGCGCTTGGCCAGCAGGTCCAGCGCATCACGCAGATGAAACCCGGCAATGGATCGGCCGGAGCCTTTGAGTTCGTGCGACTTGCCTTCCGCGCCGCTGATGGCAAACACGAATGTGGGGCGGTGCATGGCGTCTTTGATGCGCGAGGCCACAATGCCCACCACGCCTTCGTGAAACTGCTCGCCAAATACGCTGATGGCCGCCGGTGGCGTGGCGGTGGCGTCGAACAGTTCTTCGGCCTGGGCCAGAGCGTGTTCGCGCATGCCGCTTTCGGTGGCGCGCCGCTCGCGGTTGATGGCATCGAGCTGTTGCGCCAGCTCCAAGGCGCGCTGCGGGTCGTTTGTGAGCAGGCACTCAATGCCCAGCCCCATATTGGCTAGCCGCCCGGCGGCATTGATGCGCGGCCCCAAGGCAAAACCCAGATCGAAGGTGGAAGCAGTGGCCGCTTGCCGCTGGGCCACGGTAAACAGGGCGGCCATGCCTGCAGGCATTTGGCCGTTGCGAATGCGCTTCAAGCCTTGCGCGACCAGGCGGCGGTTGTTGGCGTCCAGCCGCACCACGTCGGCCACGGTGCCCAGTGCCACCAGCGGCAGCAGGCTGTCGAGCCGGGGTTGTTCCTGCCCGTTGAATGCGCTGCGCGTGCGCAGTTCGGCGCGCAAGGCCAGCAGCACGTAAAACATCACACCCACGCCCGCCATGTTTTTGCTGGGAAACAGGCAGCCCGGCTGGTTGGGGTTGACCAGCGCATCGGCCTGCGGCAAGGTGCTGCCGGGCAGGTGGTGGTCGGTCACGACGACTTGCATGCCCAAAGCCTGGGCACGGGCCACGCCTTCCAGGCTGGCAATGCCGTTATCAACCGTCAGCAGCAATTGCGCGCCTGTGGCATGCACCCGTTCGGCAATGGCGGGTGTCAGGCCGTAGCCGTCGGTGATGCGGTTGGGCACCAGATAGCTGGTGTTGCGCGCGCCCAGCAGGCGCAAGCCCCGCAGCGCTACGGCACAGGCGGTGGCTCCATCGCAGTCGTAATCGGCCACCACGCAGATGTGTTCGTTGGCCGCGATGGCGTCGGCCAGCAGGCGCGCCGCCTGTTTGCTACCAGCCAGTGGGGCAGGGGGCAGCAGCTGCCCCAGGCTTTCGTCCAGCTCGGCCGCATCGTGCACGCCGCGCGCCGCGTACAGGCGCGCCAGCAGGGGGTGAATGCCTGCCTGCTCCAGTGCCCAGCAGCTGCGGGGCGGAATGTCGCGAGAGAGAATGCGCATGGGGTGGGAAAAAACAAAAACGGAAGAAAATCAAGTCAATCATGCCGCGCGGCGATTGTGCGGTGGCGCTGTGGCAGAGGTGATATTGTCACGGAAAGTACACTGCCCGCGAATGGCCTTTTGCCGTGCCACAATGCCTTGGCTTTCAAATCACATCATCCATGAAACTTCCTTACGAACTCTTGATGGGCTGGCGCTACACCCGTGCAGGGCGGGCCACGCGGCGCAACGGCTTTATTTCCTTCATTTCTGCGGCATCTACGCTGGGCATTGCTTTGGGCGTCTGGGCCTTGATCGTGGTGCTTTCCGTGATGAACGGCTTTCAGAAAGAAGTGCGCGATCGCATGCTGAGCGTGGTGTCGCACGTCGAAATTTACGAGGTGGTTGACGAGGCGTTGCCCGACCCCGCCGCGACCATGGCCGAAGCGCGCAAGCACCCGCAGGTGGTGGCTGCGGCGCCGTTTGTTACGGGGCAATCGCTGCTGGTGCAGGGCGACACCATGCGGGGGGTGATGGTGCGGGGCATCGAGCCGAGCCTGGAGCCCGGCGTGACAAGCATGGCCGCCGTGAATGATGCCACCTTGAAGCGACTGGTGCCCGGCGAGTTTGGTGTGGTGCTGGGCAAGCAGTTGGCGCAAGTCATGGGCGTACAAGAAGGCGACGCCGTGACGTTGGTAGCGCCCAGCGGGCAGATCACTCCGGCAGGTGTGGCGCCGCGCTTCAAGCAGGTCACCGTGGTGGGCACTTTCGACTCAGGGCATTTCGAATACGACTCCACCTTGGTCATGATGCATGTGGAGGATGCGGCCAAAATCTTTCGCGTCACTGGCCCCACCGGCGTGCGGCTGAAGCTGCAAGACCTCAACCGCGCCATGGATGTGGCCGATGAGCTGCGCATGAGCATGCCGGGCAACTACCAGTTTGTGGACTGGGGGCAGCAAAACCGCACCTGGTTTGCCGCGGTGAAGGTGGAAAAACGCATGATGTCCATCATCCTCACGCTCATCATTCTGGTGGCCGCCTTCAACCTGCTGGTCACGCTGGTGATGAGCGTGCAAGACAAACGTGCCGACATCGCCATTTTGCGCACGCTGGGCGCTTCGCCACGCAGCATCATGCGCATCTTCGTGGTGCAGGGTGCCGTGGTCGGTGTGGTGGGCACCTTGGCCGGGCTGCTGGTGGGGTTGCTCACAGCCTTCAATGTGGACGCCATCGTGAACTTTTTCGAGCGCCTGTTCAACGCCCGCCTGCTGCCGCCCGATATCTACCTGATCAGCAGCATGCCGAGCGATCCGCAGGCCGCCAATATCGTGCCCGTGGTGCTGGTATCGCTGCTGCTGGCTTTCCTTTCTACCCTGTACCCGAGCTGGCGCGCCAGCCGCGTCAATCCGGCGGAGGCTCTGCGTTATGAATAAGGCATTGCACGAATCTCTGGACAATGCGCCAGCCCATGCACAAGCCCATACGCCAGCGGCGCTGGTGCTCGAAGCGCGTGGTTTGACCAAACGCTTTCACGAAAGCCAGGCGATTGACCTGACCGTGCTGCGGGGCGTGGATTTGCAGGTGCGCGCGGGCGAAACCGTAGCCATCGTGGGTGCATCGGGCTCTGGCAAAAGCACCCTGCTGCACATGCTGGGCGGGCTGGACGCCCCCAGCAGCGGCAGCGTGCACATTCTGGGGCAAGACCTTTCCAGCCTGAGCCTGGCCGACCAAGGCGTGCTGCGCAATCGGCATCTGGGCTTTGTGTACCAGTTCCACCACCTGCTGCCCGAATTTACTGCGGCCGAGAATGTGGCCATGCCCTTGTGGATTCGCCGCCAGTCGCGCGAACAGGCGCGGGCAGCCGCCTTGCAGATGCTGGAACAGGTGGGGCTGGCCGCGCGTGCCGAGCACCGCCCTTCGGAGCTTTCCGGCGGCGAGCGCCAGCGCGTAGCCATTGCGCGCGCCTTGGTCACGCAACCCAATTGCGTGCTGGCCGATGAGCCGACCGGCAACCTCGACCGCAACACATCCGGCCAGGTGTTTGAATTGATGCTGGAACTGTCGCGCCAGCACGGCACGGCCTTTGTGGTCGTGACGCACGATGAGCAACTGGCCGCCCGCTGCGGGCGCTGTCTGCATATGAAGCAGGGCGTGCTGATGCCCGCTGCAGATACGGCCCCCACGGCGTAATCGGGCGGGGTTGGCAGAACATATTGCCAGCGGAGCAGATCATGACAGACCAGCAGATGCCGCCAAACAGCCATGCAGGCTGGATCGACACCCATGTGCATATGGACGATGCGCGTTTTGCCGATGCCCACGCTGTACGCAGTGCGGCGCGAAATGTGGGGGTTGCCCGCTTGGTGATTCCGGCCATTGGGCCCGTCAATTTTCAGGCGGTGCGCACGCTGGCGCATGGCTGGGGCGATGCCTATGCGCTGGGCCTGCACCCCATGTATTTGCCTGCAGATGCCGACGCAGCATTGGCGGAACTGGAGGCCACCCTCAAGCAGCACCAGCACGATCCGTGTTTGGTGGCGATAGGCGAGATCGGGCTGGATTTTTTCGAGCCGCATCTGTGTACACCGGCCATGCGCGCTTTGCAAGAGCATTGCTTTGCGGCGCAACTGCGCCTGGCGCAACGCTTTGATTTGCCCGTGATTTTGCATGTGCGCCAGTCAGTGGATGCGGTGTTGAAATGTTTGCGGCAGTTGCCGCCGCCGGGGGGCATTGCCCACGCCTTTGTCGGCAGCGCGCAGCAGGCGCAACAGGCGATCGATAGTGGGCTGAAACTGGGCTTTGGCGGCGCCATGACGTTTGAGCGCGCCACCCGCCTGCGCGCGTTGGCGCGCAGCCTGCCGATGAGCGCCATCGTGCTCGAAACCGACGCGCCCGATATTCCCCCGCACTGGCTGTATGTGACTGCGCAAGAGCGCCAGATGGGCGCTGCACAAGGCATCAACAGCCCGATGGAAATCCCCCGCATTGGGCAGATGCTGGCAGAGGTGCGTGGCATGCCGCTGGATGCCGTGCGTGCCGCCACAACGGCCAATGCCTATGCAGCCTTGCCCAAGCTGGCGACTTTGCCTGATTAGTAGTCGCTGCCGTGTGCGCTTGGGTATTGGTATTGGTATTGCATGGATTCCAAGCTGTCCAACTATAGCTGGGCAGCGTGGTGGTCAAGCCTCCCGGCAGCAGTGGGGGCGGGGGTGTGATCCGCTGTCGGGCACCCCGCCGGGCGTTTTCAGTGTAGCCACTTGGCGTCAATCGCCTTGAGCGTGCCGCGCTTGTCCAGCAAGTCCCACGCGAAGTTCATCACGCGCAGGTAGTCGGCATCGTCCGTCGGCATCAAAAACCCTAGGTAGTTGGTGGGCGTGAGCGGTTTATCGATGAACACGGCGGCCAGGCGCGGATCGGCCTTGCTGTAGTGCAGCGCCTCATGCGTTTCTGTGATCATCACGTCGCCTTTGCCTTCGGCAATCAGCGCGGGGATTTCGGCATTTTTCTCGTGCGTGCTGATCTGTGCGGCTTTCAGGTGTTGCAGCACAAACACTTCGTTGGTGCCGCCGGGGTTTTTGATCACGCGCACGCCGGGCTGGTTCAGATCCTGCACACTGCGGAATTTGGCCTTGTCGGCGCTGCGCACCAGCGCGACTTTGCCAAAGGGCGCATAACCCGGCAGCATGGCTGTTTGCCGAATACGGGTCACGTTGCGCGTGATGCCGCCCACAGCTACGTCGAAACGGTTGGCCTGCAGATCTTTGAGCAGATTGGGCCAGCTGGTGGGCACGTATTCGATCTTCACGCCCAGCTCCTGGGCCAAGGCTTCGATGGCGTCGATGTCGTGGCCGGCATAGCCGCTGTCGGTCTTGATGGCAAAAGGCCGGTAGTCGCCGGGCGTGCCCACGCGCAGCACCTTGGCGTCCAGAATCTTGTCCAGCCGCTCGCCGGCCCAGGCGGCGGCAGGCGCCAGCAGTGAGGAGGCCAGCACCACAGCGCAGCAACTGGTGGAAAACAGGCGTTTGAACATAGACATGAGAAGGCTCCTGTGGGTTGAGAAAGATGACAGCTTATCAGCAGTTGGTCGAGATGATCACGACGCTGGTTGAAGCGGAGCCCGGCCTTCTTCAGAGGGGAGATAGAACATGCATTGATTGCATGGCCAACATGCAGATGCTTGGCATTGCACACATTCACCAGTCCGTGGTAACGCTGCCAGCCGTCACTGCGCTGACGTTATGTAGGGCGAATGGGCTTGATGAGCCGCTACCGCGTGCGTCTGGATCTTGGCCGCGAGCTAACCGCGTGTTGGCGTGACCGGCGTTGCAAGAACCAGGGGGTAACGAACAAGGCCAGGCCGACAGGAAAAATAAACAGCGGATTGACGTTGTGCTTTTCCAGGAAAAAAGGCAGGCTGGAAAAAAACGCCACGATAGCCGCAATAAAGCCGTAAGTGCGCATAACCTGCGGCCAATGCATGGGCAGCTCGGCATAGTGGTAAGTCGCCGACAGGGCGCTTTCTGGCTCAATGCCCAAAATGCGCGCACTGTAGAGCGGAATGACAGGCAGGTAAACGAACGTGAACCAGCGGGTAGCGATGTAGCTGCCATCTGCGTGGTGCTCGCATTCGCCGAGAAACTTGGTGCCAATGCCGTTGATGGTGCTCATGGAAATGAGGGGTAAACGTAAGTGTCAGTGACAGCGTCAGGAGGCGCGTCAGCCGGCAAAGGCGGCGGCCATCAGGCGCCCGCCACCACCATTTTGTTGATCAGGATGGAGCCGGTGGTTTTGGCGCCGTAGTTGTAGGCATCGGCGCCCACGGCTTCAATGCCCATGAACATGTCGCGCATATTGCCGGCGATGGTGATTTCGTGCACCGGAAAGACAATCTGCCCCTTTTCTACCCAAAATCCGCTGGCACCGCGCGAATAGTCGCCCGTTACGGGATTGAGGCCGTGCCCCATCAGCTCAATCACGAACAGCCCCGTGCCGAGCTTTTGCAGCATGGCGGGCAGATCGTCGCCGGGGCGAGTCAGTTGGCTGTGCAACGTCAGATTGTGGCTGCCGCCCGCATGGCCGGTAACGGGCAAGCCCAGTTCGCGCGCGGTGTAGCTGCTGAGGAAATAGCCTTGCACCCGGCCGGCATCGACCACGCGGCGGGCGCGCACGGTCACGCCTTCGGCATCAAACGGGCAACTGCCTTTGCCGCGCACGATGAACGGGTCTTCGTCGAGATGCAGATGCTTGGGGAAGACTTGCTTGCCCATGCTGTCGAGCAAAAAACTGCTTTTGCGGTACAGCGCCCCGCCGCTGACGGCATGCACAAACGCGCCGATCAGGCCGGAGGCCAAGGGCGCGTCAAACAACACCGGGCACTCGGTGGTGGGGATTTTGCGGGCATGCAGGCGGCTCAAGGCGCGGTCAGCCGCATAGGTGCCAATGGCTTGCGGGCTGGCCAGTTCATCCGGGCTGCGCATGGAGCTGAACCAGGCGTCGCGCTGCATATCGTCGCCTGTGCCCGCAATGGGCGCAACCGACAGGGTGTGGCGCGAGCTGGCATAGCCGCCGCGAAAGCCGTGCGTGTGCGCGCTGAAGAAATGGCTTTGCTGGGTCGATACGGCGGCGCCTTCACTGTTGCTGATGCGGGCATCGCGTTGCAGGGCGGCGGCTTCGCAGCGCAGCGCCAGTTCGGCAGCCTGTTCGCTGTCGATGGCCCAGGGGTGGAACAGA
>RRZU010032666.1_pt1 | contig 14156 bp, 14 predicted proteins | sample 2165561 | NCBI WGS metagenome assembly RRZU01 (sample SAMN10456909, study PRJNA506462) | wastewater metagenome | isolation source: wastewater sludge | place: USA: Moscow, Idaho
CAACAATACGCGCATCGCAGCGACCTCGGCTGTGGCAGCACCATCGGCCCCATCCTGGCGGCCCGTCTTGGCGTACCGGCAGTCGATATCGGCAGCCCGCTGTGGGCCATGCACAGTCTGCGCGAAAGCGCCGGCTGCGCCGACCATGCCTGGCTGATCGACGCCCTGACGGCGGCGCTGCAGGAACAGCCGGCCTGATCTGGCTCAGTCGCGCCGCCCGGCGGCAATCTGGCGCGACAGGAAGATCAGCGGCAGCAGGCCGACCACGACAATAGCCAACGACGCGGTCGAGGCTTCGGCCAACCGCTCGTCCGACGCCAGGGTATAGGCCTGCACGGCCAGCGTATCGAAATCGAACGGTCGCATCACCAGCGTCGCCGGCAATTCCTTCATCACATCCACAAACACCAGCAACCCCGCCGTCAACAGGCTGCCGCGCAGCAACGGCGCATGCACCCGGCGCAATACCCCGGCCTGCCCCATGCCCAAACTGCGCGCAGCGTCATCCATGGCCGGCGTGATACGTGCCAGACCGGCTTCCACAGCGTGCAAAGCGCTGGCCAGGAAGCGCACCAGATAGGCATAGACCAGTGCCGCCACGCCACTGCTGAGCAGCAGACCCGGCGCCGCGCCGAACCAGCTTGCCCACCAGCCCGCCAGCCACAGATCGAGACGCGTCACCGGAATCAGCACCCCTACCGCAATCACCGAACCGGGCACGGCATAGCCCAGCCCGACCACGCGATTGAGCAGGGTCGCCAGGCGAGCGGCCAGCCCAGCCTTGGCCCAGCGCGCGCCATAGGCCAGCAGCAAGGCGAGCAGAACACCGATGACTGCCGTCACCCCGGCCAGCAAAAAGCTGTTGCGCGCCAGTGTCAGGAAACGCCAGCCAAATTGCGCATCGCCATCGTTGATCGCCATATCGAGCAGACAGGCGGCCGGCAGCAAAAAGCCAAACAGCAGCGGCAGCGCACAGGCCAGCACCGCTGCCAAGGCAGCCCAGCCGCGCAAAGGCCGGCGCTGTACCGCATGCTTGCCGCCGGCACTGTCGTGGTAACGCGCCCGCCCACGTGACAGACGTTCGCCCGCCAGCAGCAGCAGGACCACCGCCAGTAGCAGCGCCGCCAGTTGTGCCGCTGCCACCCGGTCGCCGAGCGAGAACCAGGCGCGGTAGATGCCGGTGGTGAAGGTATCGACCGCAAAATAGGCCACCGTCCCGAAATCGGCCAGCGTCTCCATCAACGCCAACGCCACACCCGCAGCAATGGCGGGGCGGGCGAGCGGCAGGGAAACACTGAAAAAAGCCCGCCACGGTCCCTGACCAAGACTGCGCGCCGCTTCCATCGCCCGTCCGGCGCGCTCAAGAAAGGCCGTACGCACCAGCAGATAAACATAGGGATAAAGCACGAACACGAACATCAGCACCGCACCGGGCAAGGTGCGTACGTCGGGAAACCAGTAGTCGCCGTAACGCCAGCCAAACGCTTCGCGCAGCGCACTCTGCACCGGTCCGGCAAAGGTCAGCAGATCGGTATACATGTACGCCATGACATAGGCCGGAACCGCCATCGGCAACAACAGCGCCCACTCGAACACTCGCCGCCCGGGAAAATCGTGCAGCGCAGTCAGCCACGCCGTTGTCACCCCGATCAGCGCCACACCCAGCCCCACCCCGAGACACAGCGCCAGGGAATTGAGCACATACGCCGGCAACACCGTCGCCGCCAGATGCTCAAGGGTGGCGCTGGTGCCCCCCTGGAACAGGTTGGCACCGATGCCGACCACCGGCAGCGCCACCAGGAAGGCGATGCACAGTCCGCCAAGCAGCAGAGGCGACGGGCGGAATCCGCGGAGCTTTTGCAAAAGAGTAATTGTGCGCATGATTGAGAATCGTATTCAATCGCGAATTATAATCGCCCCATGAACCGACTCGAACTTAGTGGCGTCGTCCAGCGCTATGGCAAGCACATCGCTGTCGATGGTGTTGGCTTCCAACTCGCCGCCGGACGCATCGCCTGTCTGCTCGGCCCTTCCGGCTGCGGCAAAACGAGCCTGCTGCGCTGCATCGCCGGCTTTGAAGACATTGTCAGCGGCGAAATCCGTCTGCACGGCGAACGCGTGGCTGCGCCCGGTTTTTCCCTGGCACCGGAAAAACGCCGTATCGGCATGGTTTTCCAGGACTACGCGTTGTTTCCTCATCTGAGCGTGGCACGCAACATCGCCTTCGGCCTCGACCGCCACCAACACGCCGCCAACGCCCGGCGAGTGGACGAGTTGCTCGCCACCATCGGTCTGACCGGCCAGGGAGACAAGTTTCCCCATCAGCTTTCCGGCGGCCAGCAACAGCGCGTGGCACTGGCCCGCGCCCTGGCGCCCCGGCCCGAACTGGTGCTGCTCGACGAACCTTTTTCCAATCTCGATGTGGATATGCGCGAGCGCCTCTCGCTCGAAGTACGCGACATCCTCAAGCGGGAAGGCTCGACGGCGCTGCTGGTCACACACGACCAGCACGAAGCCTTTGCGCTCGCCGACGACATCGGGGTCATGCAGAACGGCCGCATCCGGCAATGGGATACGCCGGCACAACTGTACCGGCAACCTGCCAACCGTTTTGTCGCCGGCTTCATCGGCGGTGGCACGCTGCTACCCGCCATAGTCGGCGCCGCCGGCCACCTGTGCTGCAGCTTCGGCACGGTCAGCCCGGCCGCCCCAGTCGCAGCCCCGGCCGGCACCCACGTCGATCTGTTGCTGCGCCCGGATGACATTCATGCCGACCCGCTCAGCCCACTGCAGTGCACGATCCGCCAGCGGGCCTTCCGTGGCGCCGACATCCTGTACACCCTGCGCCTGCCCGACGGCTGCGAAATTCCGGCACTTCTACCGGCAAACCAGGACTATCCGGCTGGAGCCACCATCGGCATCCGCCTGGCCCCACAGCACGCCATCATCTTTCCGCACGAATAAATACGAACAAAACAAACAAGAACAATTCTTGTTTACAAAGCAACACAAGACCTCTACAATGAGAGCCATTCTCAACAAGCAAGGAGGCATCATGCAGAGTTTGTTACTCCATACCAGTCTCGCTGCCCTACTCCTCTGGCTGGCTATTGCCAGCATTGCCGCGTAGGAGGATGGTCATGCCTAACCCGCAATTATGGGCTGCCGTCCTCAGCCAGGTGTTGATTCACGCAGAAACCGGCTGCCGCCATTCGGCCCTGCATGCAGCTCGCCTACTCGACCATCTGTGCGAACAGGAAATTGATCCCCAGACCCGCCTGCTGTGCGAGCGCGCCAGCCAACGTCTCGATCTCTCGGGAATGCGCCATGCTTGCGCCGCTTGAAAAGCGTGCCGTACTGGAGCGCGTGCCAGCATGTTCTGGCGAAAAAACCACGGCCCACGCCAACTTGATCTAGATCAAGTTATTGACAATGGTTCTTATTTATATAAACTCACGCCACTCTGCGGACCCACTTCAATCATGCACAGTACCGCCCAACCCCCTCTCCAGTCGCCTCTATCCATGCCTGCACCTGCACCACGGATGGATAGCGCCGAGTTACTGAAAGGCGCCAGTTCCGTTGAAATCCAGCATGCCGGCCAGCGCTACCTGTTGCGCGTCACGCGCGAAAACAAGCTCATTCTGACCAAGTAAACCTTCATTCTCACCCCCAGGTTTTTTCTCTCCGTTGCAAGACTTTTCCCACAGCCAGCCCGCCGATATGCCAGCAAGCCAGTGGCCTTTTCAGCTCCGTGCGAAAATCTTCCCCTCCCGCCCATGAGCTACGCCCTCTCCCAGAAATCCACTTTTCAGCGCAGCGGTCTGCTGGGCATCGTCGTTGCCGTGCATGTTGGCGTCCTGCTGCTCGTCCTGGCAGCCAAAACCATTGCGCCGCAGATCATGGAAATGCCACTGATCGTCGATCTGCTGCCTGCGCCTGAAATCGAAGCGCCGCCGGCAGCCAAACCCCTGCCGGTAGCTGCCCCCACCCCGGTCAAACCGCAGCCCCGCCCCCGCCCGCAACCCAAGGAAATGCCGGCGCCGGTACTGGAAACCACCCAGAGCACGGCGCCCGCCGAGCACGCTCCGGTTGCACCGCCCGTCATCGAAACTCCACCACCGCCGCCCGCACCGCCTGCCGTCACCCAGGCGCGGTTCGACGCCGATTACCTGCGCAACCCGCCGCCGCCCTACCCCCCTCTGGCCCGCCGCATGGGCGAGGAAGGCAAGGTGGTGCTACGCGTTGCGGTCACCCCTCAAGGCAGCGCCTCCGAAGTCCAGATTCACACCTCTTCCGGTAGCACGCGCCTGGATGAATCGGCACAAAAGACGGTGCGCAACTGGAAATTCATCCCCGCCAAGCAGGGCGACACCGCCGTGTCCAGCTGGGTGCTTGTCCCCATCATCTTCAAACTGGAGCAGTAAACCATGCAGGAAACCGCCACTGGCAACGTCTTCGGCCTTGCCCACCTATGGGCGCAGGGAGACAACGTTTCCCACGCCATCGCCATCCTCATCGTCCTCATGTCCGTGATCAGCTGGTACCTGATTCTTGCCAAATCGCTCGACTGGTGGCGACTGCGCAAAGCCTCCAAAGCCGTGGCGTCGTTCTGGGCGGCCAAGAGCGTGACCGAAGGCATCGACCAGCTGCGCGCTGCCGGCGAAGACAGCCCTTATGCACAGCTGGCCAATCAGGCCAACTGCTGTAACTGCGACTGTGAAGCAGTGAGCGGCCGCCTGGTTTCGCAGTTCGACCCGTCCGAACAGATGGAACGCGCCCTGCGCCAGCAACTCGCCACCACCCAGGCCGGCATGGAAAGTGGTCTCACCTTTCTCGCCACCACCGCCGCTACGGCACCGTTTGTCGGCCTGTTCGGTACGGTGTGGGGGATTTATCACGCCCTGATCGCCATTGGCATGAGCGGCCAGGCGGCGCTGGAAAAAATCGCCGGCCCGGTCGGTGAAGCGCTGATCATGACGGCCGCCGGCCTGGCCGTCGCTCTGCCGGCCGTGTTCGCCTACAACACATTTACGCGCGCCAACCGCCTGATCCTGGCCGATCTCGACGCCTTTGCCCACGACCTGCACGCCTTCTTCACCGTCGGCAAGCCACTGCTCGCCACCAGCGCCCAGATCCACCCGCTGCGTGCCCGCGCCGCGCAAGGAGCCGCCTGACATGGCCATCGGCAGCTTCAACAACACCGGCAGCCAGATGCCGACCGCAGAAATCAACATGATCCCGTTGATCGACGTCATGCTGGTGCTGCTCATCATCTTCATGATCACCGCGCCGCTGATGACGCACTCGGTCAAGGTTGACCTGCCGCGCGCGTCGAGTACACCGACGCCCGAAAAGCCGATGGTCCTGCAGGTCGCCATCACGGCCGACAACCGTGTCTTCGTCGGCAGCGAACCAGTGGACGGCCAGCAGCTCGAAGCCCGCTTCCGCGATGCCGTCGCCCAGGACAGCAATGTCGAGTTGCACCTGAAAGCCGACCGTGACAGCCGCTATGAAAGTGTCGCCGAAACCATGAGCGCCGCCCGCCGCGCCGGCCTGAGCAAGATCGGTTTCGTCACCCAGCCGACACACGAGTAAGCCGTACTGCAACACCACACGCCCCTGGACTCTCACCGGGGGCGTCGTTTTTTCACCTCTTTCGACTTTTCTCAAACCATCCCACTCCAGCCAGCCGTGGCAATGCCAGCCAGAGAAACCTTATGGAATTCAAGACATGTCTGCCCACAAGGAATTTGCTCTAAGTCCACTGGCTCTGGCCATCCTCGCTACGTTGAGCGGACCGGCGCTCGCCGACAAACAACTCAGTGAAATCACCGTCAGCAGTGGCAAGACGGTCGGTACCCGGCCTGTGTTGCGTGACGAAATCATCGCCACCGAATCGCTCGGCGCGCGTGAGCTGGAAAAGACCGGCGCCACCATGCTGACCGAGGCGCTCGACAAGCGCCCCGGCATTTCGGTGCAGACCGAATGCTCGATCTGCAATGTGCGCAATGTCGTGCTGAACAATCTGCCGGGACGTTACACCACGCTCCTCATCGACGGCATTCCCATCTTTTCTTCCGTCTCCACCGCCTACGGACTGGACAGCGTCAGCCTGGGCGGGGTCGAGCGCATCGACATCTCGCGGGGGGCCGGCACCAGCCTGATCGCGCCGGAAGCCCTGGCCGGGTCGGTGGATATGGTGACGCGTCGGCCAACAACCAACGAATTCAAGGCGGTACAACAATTCGGTGCCTTTGGTCAGGCCAACACCGAACTCTTCGCTGCCCGCGCGTTCACCGGCGGCGCCCTGACCGCCAATTTCAACTACAACACGCACGACACCGTCGATGCCGATGGCAACAAGGTATCGGAATACTCCGGCTATGAGCGCAAACTCGGCGGCATCGGCTTCTTCTTCGACGATGTGGGCGGCTTCAAGATTCGCGGCCGTCTCGATCTGGTTGATGAAAAACGCATGGGCGGCGCCATGGGCGACAACTACGGCAAGGTCAAACGCGACGAAAGCGGCAACCCGTTCCGCTGGAACAAGGGAAAGAATGCGTCACCAAGTCCGGACGGCTGGGTTGCCGTGGCCGGCACGGAGGATGGCACGGTAGCCCCCGGCGGCATCGTGCCTTACAGCGGCGGCCAGGGCGGCATGTCGGAGATCATCTTCACTGACCGCCAGCAGTTCGTGAGCAGCGCCACGCATGCCCTCGGGGCCGGCAAACTGCGCCTGGCCCTGGGACTGGCCAAACACAAGCAGGATTCCTACTACGAACACTCGCTCTACAAAGCCGAGCAGACGCAGTATTACCTGGAAGCGAGCACCCAACAGCCCTTGGGCGCAACGCTCGTCACCGGCGGCCTGACCTACCGTTATGAAGACCTGAAGAGTAAAGGGGCAATGGCCGACGGCACACCGAACGACGGCATCGACAACTACGAATACAAAACGCCAGGCGTCTTCCTGCAGGCCTACCACGCCTTTCTCGACGGCGAAGTGGAAATCAACGGCTCGGTGCGCTACGACGATCACAACATTTTTGGCGGCATCACCAGCCCACGCTTCAATGTGCTGTGGAACCACAATCACGCCTTGAACAGCCGTTTCGCCGTGGGTCGCGGCTTCCGCGCCCCGACCTCCTTCTTCGAACAGGATCACGGCATCCTCGACACCTCACGCATCGTGCGCGAGATCAAGGAAGCAGAAATTTCCGACAACGCTTCCTATGCCCTCTCCTACGCCGGCGACCGGCTGGCCTGGGTCGGCTCCCTGAATTACAACCGCATCAAGAACATGGCGCTGCTTGATTCCGGCGCCACCGACGCCGCAGGCAGGCCCATCACCATCTTCACTTCTGCCGACAAGCCCGTCACCGTGGTCGGTGGTGATCTGACCCTCACCTACAAATTGACCCCGGCACTGGAAACCACGCTTGCGGCCGAACACGTCAAATACCGTTTCACGGAACCCGGCACGCTTGCCTTCGCCCGCCCGGAAACTCGCGCCTACCTGCGTCTGGACTACGAAAGCGGGCCATGGACCGGCATGCTGCGCGGCACCTGGACCGGCCCGATGGACCTGAAAAAGTTTTACGACTACGCCAACACCCCACGCTACAACTTCGACGGCACGCGCAAGCTGGACAAAAGCCCGGCCTACTGGACGCTCGACCTGCGGGGTGAATATCGCATCAACAAACAATGGACGGCCTTTCTCGGTATCGATAACCTGACCGATTTCAAGCAGTCGGACAAGGAAAGCATGTTGTGGGTCGATCGCCACGGCAACTTCGATGTCACCCAGATCTGGGGGCCAAATCGTGGCCGCTTCGTATATGGCGGCCTGAAACTGAGCCTTTAATTTGCCCAGCCACCGCATGCACCACGACCGAAAAGCGCTTCCTGTCGCGCTTGTCCTTGCCCTCACCCTGAGTCCTCCTGGGCATGCCGGGGTGCCGCCGGCACTCGATTTCGAGTTGTCCGATGGCGCCCGCTTCGTGCGCCTGGCGGCGCTCCCCGAACGCCCTACCGTAGTCAATTTCTGGCGCGCCGACTGCCCCCCCTGCCTGCGCGAACTGCCGCTGCTCGCTGCCCTCGCCAGCCAGGGTACTGCCCGCGTCATCACCATCGCCCTGCAGCGTCCGAGTGAAACCGCCAACGCCCCGGAGCATGTCCTGAACGCCTTGCGCCCCCCTCTACTCGCCCTGCACGGCCCCAGCGAACCGCGTGGCCTGCTGGCTCGTTTCGGCAACCGCAGCGGCGCCCTGCCCCACACAGTCATCCTCAACGCACATCGCCACAGTTGTGCCCATCACAGTGGCGAGATCAATGCCCACTGGCTACAGCAGCAACTCGCGCTTTGCGCAGCGCAGAAAGCCCCCAGCCGATGAACACCTCCACCGCTCCGGCCATCCTCCTGGTCGGCCATCCCAATGTCGGCAAGTCGGTACTCTTTCACCGCCTGACCGGTGCCTACGTCAACGTATCCAACTACCCGGGCACGACGGTCGAAGTCACTCAGGCCCCGGCACGTTTTGATGCCAGCGCCACGCTGCTCGACACGCCCGGGGTACTCGCCCTGCCCTCGCGCAGCGACGATGAGCGCGCCACCATGCGCGCCTTGCTCAATGAAACAAGCCGCTGCCTGGTGCAGGTGGGGGACGCCAAGAACCTGCGCCGAACCTTGACCCTGACCGCACTCCTGGCTGAACTGGGCGTTCCCATGGTGCTGGCCCTGAACATGCACGACGAAGCCATGGCCCGTGGCGTAACAGTGGATATTCCGGCACTGGCGGAGGAGCTGGCCATTCCGGTACTGGCCACCGTCGCCACCGGCGGTGAAGGCATGGGCGAGCTCACCAGCAGCATCGCCCGCGCCGCCGTGCCCGACCCGCTGCTGCATTACGACCCGCTGCTGGAAGAAGAAATCACAACCCTGGCAGCGGCCATCACGACGCACGCGCCGCATCCCAGCCTGGCCGCCCGTGGCCTCGCCATCCTCTTCCTCGGCAATGACACCGAGGTGGACAGCTGGTTGCGCCAGCACGCCGGCCCGGCCTAGGCCCAGCGCGACGCACTGCGGCGCGCTGCCAGCCAGCGCGCCGAAGAAGACCTGCCCGGATTGCTCGCCCGCCAGCGCACTGAAGCCGCCGACGCGCTCGCGACCAGCGTCAGTCAGCGCGCCGTACGCAGCTCACCGCTGCTGGCGCAGCGCATCGGCCAGGCCGTGGTACACCCGCTGTGGGGTATCCCCATCCTGCTCGGCGTGCTTTACGCGGTCTATCTCTTCGTCGGCGTCTTCGGTGCCACCACGCTGGTCGGCCTGCTGGAGGAAGACCTGTTCGACGGCATTCTCAACCCGGCCGTCACCGATTTCGTCACCACGCAGATCGGCAACAACGGGTTGAGCGATCTGCTGGTCGGCCAGTACGGCCTGTGGACCATGGGCATGACCTACGCGCTGGCGCTGATCCTGCCCATCGTCAGCACCTTCTTCATTGCTTTCGGCATCCTCGAAGATTCAGGCTACATGCCGCGCCTGTCGGTCATTGCCAATCGCATCTTCGCCCGCATGGGCCTCAACGGGCGCGCCGTGCTGCCGATGGTGCTGGGGCTGGGCTGTGTCACCATGGCGACGCTCACCACCCGCATTCTGCACAGCCCGCGTGAGCGCCTGATCACCATTTTCCTGCTGGCGCTGGCCATTCCCTGTTCGGCCCAGCTCGGAGTCGTGCTCGGCATGCTCGGCGGCGTTTCCTTTTCCGCCCTGCTGGTCTGGGCGCTGGCCATGGTCGGCGTGCTTTTCCTGAGCGGTTTCCTGGCCGCCCGCCTGGTCCCCGGCCGGCGCATCCCCCTGGTGACGGAGCTGCCACCGATGCGCCTGCCGATTGCCGGCAACGTCCTGAAAAAAACCACCGGTCGCCTGAAGTGGTATCTGATCGAAGTCATTCCGCTGTTCCTGATCGGCACTTTCCTGATGTATCTGCTCGACCGGCTCGGCATTCTGCCAGCCATCATCGAAGCCGGCGAACCGCTGGTCAGCGGCTGGCTGGGACTACCCAAGGAAGCCTCCGCCGCCTTCGTGATGGGTTTCCTGCGCCGCGATTTCGGTGCCACCGGCCTGTTCATGCTGGCCGACGCCTTGAGCCCGGTGCAGGCCATTGTCGGCATGATCACCATCACCCTGTTCGTTCCCTGTTTCGCCAGCCTGCTGATGATGATCAAGGAACGCGGCCTGAAGACCGGGCTGGCGATGCTCGCCATCATCGTGCCGTTCGCCTTCCTGGTGGGCGGCCTGTGCAACCTCGTCCTGACCGCCCTCTGGTAAACCGACATGAGCCCTCAACACGACGCCCGCCTGCCGCTCGCCTTCATTCCTCCCGGCGAAGAAGTCCGACTGGCCGGCCTGGGCGATGAAATCGACGCCTTGCAGCGCGAACAACTCACCGCCTACGGCCTGGCCGAAAACCGCCCCTTGCGCGTCCTGCAGCAAAAGCCGATGACCGTCATCCTGGCCGAAGAAGTCGAACTCGCCCTCGAACACAGTGTCGCCCGCCACATCTGGGTCGTACGCTGACGGCCCGGCAGCGCCGGATCTGGCTCAGACTTGCAGGAAGCGGACGGGAATGAGCTGACGCAGCAGGCGACTGCCTACCCGGCGAAACACAGGGTTATGCAGGGCCACAGCGCCCAGCAGACCGACCAGGCAGCCCAGCAGGGTATCGAAAAAACGTTCCTGAATCAGACCATGCGCCGTGGCATGACCGAGTGTCGCCGCTTCCGCCAGCAGGATGGTCAGTACAAAGGGCATCTGCCAAGCAGCAGGCCGCCCGCTGTCAGGGCGTGGCCCAGCGGCGCAGCAAGTTGTGATACACCCCGGTCAGTTTCAGCAAGCGCGGATCATCGGCCGCCACACTGCTGGTCATGCCCTGGATCGACTGGTCGAGATCAAACAGCAAGGTACGGGCGCCATCATCCTGCACCATACTCTGAATCCACATGAAGGAGGCAATGCGCGCGCCCTGCGTCACCGGCGTCACCCGATGCAAACTGCTCGACGGATAAAGCACCATGTCGCCCGCTGCCAGTTTGGCCGCCTGAATGCCGAACGGCCCCTCGATTTCCAGCTCGCCCCCTGCGTATTCCTCGGGTTCAGCGAGAAAAAGCGTGGCGGAAAGATCGCTGCGTACCGAAATCGACGTGCCCGGCACCTGCATCACCGCACTGTCGACATGCGCACCATAGGTACCCCCATCGGCATAGCGGTTGAATTTGGGTGGGTAGATCCGGCTCGGCAAAGCCGCCGAAATGAACAAAGGATGGTTGCCCAGTTTGCGCAGGATCTGGTTGCCCAGCTCCACCGCCAGCGGCGAACCGTCGGCCAGCTGCTGGTTGCGCTTGACTGCCCGGGCCAGCGTGCCGGCCGTCTTCAGGCCATCTTCCCAGGGGGCCGTGGCGAGTTGGGCGCGAAACTGCCGGACTTCATCCTTGCTCAGAACACCTGCGATCGGAATCAACATAGTCAGTCCTCTTGCGTTGCCTTGAAAATCATTGCGCTGCTGATATCGGCCAGCGTCGCACAGCCCGCCTGCGCCATGCAGGCTTCCAGTTCTTCGCGCAGCAAGCGCAGCATGTGCGCCACGCCGAGCGCTCCGGCCACGGCCAGCGCATAGGTTTGCAGCCGCCCGACCAGAACGGCATCGGCGCCCAGCGCCAGCGCCTTGAACACATCGCTACCGGCCTGGATGCCGCTATCGAGCAACAACGGGTAATTCGCTCCAACCGCCTGACGAATGCAGGGCAGGACGTCCAGACTTGCGGGAACGCCATCGAGGCCGCGCCCGCCGTGGTTGGAGACAATCAGCCCGGCCACCCCGAGAGACTGGAGGCGGGTCGCATGCGCCGGGTGCAAGACACCTTTGACGACCACCGGCAGATCGGTCTGCTGCAACAGCCAGGCCAGATCATCCCAACCTGGCGCCCGTTGCATCACGCCCTGAAATATCCGGCTCTGCCCCCGCTCGAGAGTGATCGGCGCGACCGGCGGGTAATGCGCCAGATTGGCGGCCTGGACATCGTCCGGCATCCGGAACCCGGCCCGCTCCGCACGCGGGCTGGGCAGCTTGATGGCGCTATCGAGCGTCACCACCAACACCTTGTAGGCGGCAGTCTCTGCCCGCCGGAGCAGGTCGAGGGTGATTTCCCGCGTTTCCTGAAAATACAGCTGAAACCAGCGTTCTTCGCCCGCCTGCTCCGCCACCGCCTCAAGGCTGCAACCGGCCAGGGTACTCAGCACGAAACCGCTGTCGGTCGCCGCTGCCGCGCGCGCCACTTCGATCTCGCCCCGCGCGTGCGCCAGGGTCTGGTAGGCCACCGGGGCCAGCAAAATGGGATGCTGCAGCGGACGACCGAGGAGCGTGCGCGCCAAGTGTCCGTGCCGCACATCGCGCAACAGCCGCGGCCACAGGCGCACGGCATCGAACGCCGCATGATTTGCCGCCAGCGTCACCTCCCGGCCGCAACCGCCGGCAATGTAGGCATGCCGCTCCGGCGACAGAAAATGTTCCGCCGCCCAGACATAATCCTGCGCACAGCGGATGTCGGCAGGCAGCGCAGTCAGCGCCGGACGGTTTTCTTGCATCGGAAGCCTCTTGAAAAAACGGACGGATCAACTGATCCGTCCGCTAACTACTCCATGCGATCAGAACTCGTAATTGAACGTCAGCCGGGCGTTACGCGCATCGTCCTTGTACAGGAAGGAACCCGAACGGTAGGCCGCCAGGTAATAATCCTTGTCGAAAACGTTCCCTACATTCAAGCGCAACTTGGCGGCCTTGTTCAGACGGTAATCGGCGAAGAAATCCCACACGGTATAGCCGGGCACCGGCTGCGAATACTGCCCCTGGGCATTAAACGCCGCCGCACTGTCCGGTTGTCCCGCGTATTTCTTGCTCTCATACTTGACCGCAGCACCCAGCCCAAATTTTGCCGTCGCCTGGTAACGCAACTGCGCCGACGCCGTCTTGTCGGCAAAGTTGCTCAAGGTCTTGCCACGGCTGGCAGGCGTTGCTGACTCAAGCACTTCGGAATCCATGAAGGCCACCCCGGCGAAGGCGCTCAGCTTATCCGTCAGGTTGCCAGACAGACCAAACTCGATGCCGCGCACCCGGTTCTTGCCGGTATTGAAGGTACCGGCAATACCGTAATCCGCGCCTTCCATCACATCCGACTTGGTAATCTGGAACACCGCCGCCGTCGCCAGCAACTTTCCGCCCAGCAGATTCCACTTGGTTCCCAGTTCGACATTCTCGGTTTTTTCCGGCTTCGCCCCGGCGGCCTGGCCATTGAAGGTGATCAAGCCGCCGTAACCGCCACTGGTCCCGACATCGGATTCGCCGCCGTTGATATCCTTGGCCGTGGCATAGGTCAGGTAAACGTTGGCATAGGGCAGGAATTTGTAGGTCACGCCAACATGACCATTCCACATGTCGTCGCTGTAGTTGTAATCCCCGGTCCGCACTGCGGTTGTAGCATTGCGCGTGACTAGGGACAGCTTGGTGCGGTCGTAGCGGACACCGGCAAAAGCGGTCCACTTCTCGCTCAGATCGACCGTATCCATGACATAGGCGGAAACCGTTTTGGCCTGCCAGTCCTGATCCCAGCCGCCCTTGCTCATGTTGCGCGACACGGCGCCCCGTACCTGGTCGAACGAGACCGGGTTGGCACTGGTTGCACCGACAAAACGGTACACCCCGTTGAGCACGCTGTGATCGGTGTATTCCAACCCGAAGTTGAGCTCATGCTTCATGCCACCCAAGACGGTATTGACGAAGAGGTTGGTCTGATTGGCAAGATAATCCACCTCCTGCCAGCCGTTGTGTGTAGACAGGCGCAGACTGCTGTCGCTGACATAGCCTGCACCCGTCGTCACGTAGCCATTGTCGGTCCGGCCGTAGCGAGTGGCATTGGTGAGGGTCACGCCCTCATTGATGCGATATTTCAGACGCGCGGTGAAGGTATCCACGTCAGAGGTCAGGAAATCCTGCATCTGCGCGTAGACCGGTTCCTTCTTGAAGGGCTTGCGGTTAGGCACCGTGCCGTACAGATACGAGCCCAGATCGGGGCGGTCCTCACCGCGGAAACCGTAG
>RRZU012078749.1_pt1 | contig 14155 bp, 12 predicted proteins | sample 2165561 | NCBI WGS metagenome assembly RRZU01 (sample SAMN10456909, study PRJNA506462) | wastewater metagenome | isolation source: wastewater sludge | place: USA: Moscow, Idaho
AGTTCGCATCCGACATCCCGACCTATGCCCATCACCTGCGCCGCGCGGGCTATCAGACCTGTCTGTCCGGCAAGATGCATTTCGTCGGCCCCGACCAGCTGCACGGGTTCGAGGAGCGGCTGACCACCGACATCTATCCCGCCGATTTCGGCTGGACCCCGGATTACCGCGAGCCGGGCGAGCGCATCGATTGGTGGTATCACAACCTCGGTTCCGTCACCGGCGCGGGCGTGGCCGAGATCACCAACCAATACGAATATGACGACGAGGTCGCCTATAACGCCTGTCGCAAGCTTTACGACCTCGCACGGGGCGGCGACGACCGGCCATGGTGCCTGACCGTCAGCTTTACCCACCCCCACGACCCCTTTGTCGCGCGGCGCAAATACTGGGATCTCTATGAGGGGGCGCCGGAACTGGAACCGCCCGAGGGCCTGTCCTATGACCGGATGGATCCGCATTCCCAACGCCTGATGGATGCCTGCGACTGGCGCGGGCTTGAGGTGACGCCCGAACATATCCGCCGCGCCCGCCAAGGCTATTTCGCCAATATCAGCTATGTCGACGAGAAGCTGGGCGAAATTCTCGACGTGCTGGAACGCACCCGACAGGATGCCATCGTGGTGTTCCTGTCCGACCACGGCGAGATGCTGGGCGAGCACGGGCTTTGGTTCAAGATGAACTTCTTTGAACAATCCGCCCGGGTGCCGATGATGATCGCCGCGCCCGGCATGGCGCCGGGCCGGGTGGATACGCCGGTCTCGACCGTGGATGTGCTGCCGACGCTATGCGAATTGGCGGGGATCTCGATCGCCGAGATCGCGCCATGGACCGATGGCCGCTCGCTGGCGCAGGGCGCCGAGACGCGCGGCCCCGTCGCCATGGAATACGCCGCCGAAGGCAGCATCGCGCCGCTGGTCTGTCTGCGCGATGGCGACTGGAAATACATCGCCTGCGAGGCCGACCCGGAAATGCTGTTCAACCTCGCCATCGACCCGGGCGAACGCGTCAACGTCGCCGGCCATCCCGGCGCCGCCGAGGTGATGGAGCGCATGCGCGAATCGGCCGCCGCGCGCTGGGACCTCGACGCCTATGACAGCGAGGTGCGCGAAAGCCAGGCCCGGCGCTGGATCGTCTATGAGGCCCTGCGCAACGGCGCATATTTCCCATGGGATTATCAGCCGCTGATGCAGGCATCCGAACGCTATATGCGCAACCACATGGATCTGAACGTGCTTGAGGACGCCAAGCGCTTTCCGCGGGGCGAGTGATTGGCCGGGGATATCCCCCTTGCGACGCCGCGCATGGCCGCGATCCGGCTTGGCCCGGATGAGGATCCGTTCACCGCGCTGCGCGACTTGCAGGCCCGGACGGGCGCGCGGGCCATGGCAATGGTGACCTGCGTCGGCAGCCTGACACGGGCCATGATCCGCCATGCCGACCGGCCCGAGGCCCGGGAATATCTGGGCCGTTACGAGATCACCTCGTTGGTTGGCACCATCGACCCGCTCAGCGCGCATCTGCATCTGGGGATCGCGGATGGCGAGGGGCGCGCCTTTGGCGGCCATCTGATGGCGGGATCGCGGGTCTATACCACGGCGGAAATCGTCGTCGCGATCCTTGACGGGCTGGCGTTTTCGCGCGCGCCCTGTCCACGCTCGGGCTATGACGAGCTGGTCGTCCGCCGCGATCCCGGCCGGTCCTGATCGCCCGCCGCCCCGGTCGAAACGGGACCGCCCGGGCCTTGTCCGCGACGGCATGCCGCGCCGCTCGGCTGGAACGAAACGCCCCGAGCCGCGTTTGCCAGAGTTGTTTCCATGAAAGGATGTTGAAATGTCCGACCTGCTTGTCATCGCATTCGACAACGAGGCCAATGGCTTCGAGCTGCGCACCGCCCTGGTCAACATGCAAAAGGAATATCTGATCGAGCTTGAGGACGCTGTCGTCGTCACCCGCAATGCCGAAGGAAAGATCCAGCTGCATCAGGCGATGAACCTGACCACGGCGGGCGCCGTGGGCGGTGGCTTCTGGGGCACGCTGGTGGGGCTTTTGTTCCTGAACCCGCTTCTGGGGGCGGCGGTGGGCGCGGCCTCGGGGGCGCTGGCCGGCAAGTTCAGCGATATCGGCATCAATGACGATTTCATGCGCGATCTGGGCAATTCCATTCCGCCCGGCGGCTCGGCCGTGTTCATTCTTGTGCGCAAGATGACCGCCGACAAGGTGCTGGCCAAGCTGGAAAGCTTCCACCTCAAGGGGCGCGTGCTGCAAACCTCGTTGCCCGAGGCCGAAGAGGCGCGCCTGCGCGAGGCCTTTGCCGGCGGCAAGCTGGGCAGCGCGCTTGGCGTGCCGGCGGCCGACCAGAGCGCCGCCGAGGCCACACCGGCGGGCGGCGCATAAGCCTTTGGCTTGACGCAAGGGGGCTGGCCGTGACAGGACGCGGCCATGCCCCGCAGCGCCGACCCAAGCCCGCAGGAACAACGACGCCTCGTCCGCCGGGGCGGGGGTCTTTTTCTATCGCTCATCCGCTGGCTTTGGGGCTGGACGCGCTGGATCGGGGCGCGGTTTCTGGCGCTTATGGTGGTGCTGGTCCTGATCTTTTCCTTTATCAATCCGCCGACCAGCTGGACCATCCTGACCGAAACCCGCGCCTATCCCGGCACACCGCACGAATGGACGCCGATCGGGGAAATCGCCCCGGCCATGGTGCGGTCCGTCGTCGCGGCCGAAGACGCCAATTTCTGCGCGCATTGGGGCTTCGACATGGTCGAGATCCGCAAGGTCATCGCCTCGGGGTCGACGCGCGGGGCCTCGACCCTGACCCAGCAGACGGCCAAGAACGTATTCCTTTGGCAGGGGCGCAGCTGGCCGCGCAAGCTTCTGGAAACCGCCTATACCCCGATGATCGAGGCCTTGTGGTCCAAGCGCCGCATCGTCGAGGTCTATCTCAATCTGGCCGAATTCGGTCCCGGCGTCTTTGGCGTCGCGGCGGCGGCGAAATATCATTTCGGCACCACACCCGACAAGCTGAGCGCCCGGCAGGCGGCGGCGCTGGCCTCGGTGCTGCCGGCCCCGAAAGCGAGAAAGCCGCAAACCGGATCGCGCCGCACCCGCGCCATTGCCGACGGTGCCGCGACAATCGCGGCGGACGGTCGCGACAGCTGTCTGCAACTTCCGCGTTAGGCGCGTCCCCCGTGCCACCGTCCCGGCGGGAAACCCCGTCCGGCCCCCAAGCCTGTTGAAACCCACCCCCCCGAAGCGTATCACCCCGGAAAGCCCGCGAACGAACCGGTTTTCCATCCATGAATACGTCCCCGTCCAATTCCACGATCCGTCTTTACCACGTCTCGCTTTCGCCCTTTTGCCGCAAGGTCCGGCTGGTCCTGGCCGAAAAGCGCATCGAGGTCGAACTGGTCGAGGATCGCTATTGGGAACCCGATTCCGAACTGATGCGGCGCAATCCCGCCGGCAAGCTGCCGGTGCTGCGCATGGACGGGCGGTTGATGGCCGAAAGTCAGGCGATCTGCGAATATCTGGACGAAACCCATCCGCAGCCGGCGCTGATGCCCGCAAGCGCCGCCGACCGCTATGAGGTGCGCCGGCTTTGCGCGTGGTTCGACGACAAATTCAATGCCGAGGTCACCCGCCCGGTGATGAACGAACGGGTCTGGAAAAAGATCATGCGCCAGGGCTACCCGGATTCGCGCACCGTCAAGGCCGGGCTCAGCGCCATCCGCCAGCATATGGATTACATGCGCAGCCTTTTGGAACACCGCCGCTGGCTGGCCGGCGATGTGATGACGCTGGCCGATTTCACCGCCGCCGCGCATCTGTCCTGTCTGGACTATATCTCGGATGTGGACTGGACCTATTCGACCGAGATTCAGGAATGGTACGCCAAGATCAAGTCGCGGCCGGCCTTCCGCAGCCTGCTGGCCGATCATCTGCCGGGGGTACACCCGGCGCCGCATTATGCGCTCCTGGATTTCTGATCCGGCCGAAATCCGCGACCGGCTCATCGCGCAGGCCGGGGCCGAGGGGTTTTCGGCCCTTGGCATCGCGGCCCCCGACGCCAATCCGCAGCTGCCCGAACGGCTTGCGGCCTTTCTGGCCGATGACCGCCACGGCCAGATGGGCTGGATGGCCGAACGCACGGCATGGCGCGCCGCGCCCGATGCGCTTTGGCCCGAGGCGCGGTCGGTCATCATGCTGGCCGAGCTTTATACACCCGAACACGACGCGACCGAAATCCTGCGCCATCCCGACCGCGGCGCGATCAGCGTCTATGCCCAGGGCAAGGATTACCACGATATCGTCAAGAAGCGCCTGAAACGGCTGGGCGGCTGGCTGGTCAACCTGACCGGATGCGAGATCAAGGTCTTTGTCGACACCGCCCCGGTGATGGAAAAGCCCCTGGCGCAGGCGGCGGGCCTTGGCTGGCAGGGCAAGCATACCAACCTTTTGTCGCGCGAACTGGGCAGCTGGTTCTTTCTGGGCGCGATCTTCACCACGCTGGACCTGCCCCGGGATGCGCCGGAACGCGAGCATTGCGGATCCTGCCGGTCCTGTCTGGACGCCTGTCCGACGGGGGCGTTTCCGGCCCCCTATCAACTGGATGCGCGGCGCTGCATTTCCTATCTGACCATCGAACATAAAGGGCCGGTCGACCCGGAACTGCGGCCGCTGCTGGGCAACCGCATCTATGGGTGCGACGATTGCCTTGCGGCCTGTCCGTGGAACAAGTTCGCCCAGGCCGCAACGGAACTGCGCTATCACGGCCCCCATGGCGGCCCGGCGCTGGCCGAAATCGCGGCGCTGGACGACGCCGCATTCCGCGAACGCTTTTCCGGCAGCCCCATCAAGCGCGTGGGCCGCGACCGCATGGTCAGGAACGTCCTTTACGCCATCGGCAATTCCGGGCTTGCACATCTGCGCCCGGTGGCCGAGGCTTTGCAACAGGACCTCGACCCGGCCGTCGCCGACGCGGCACGCTGGGCCTGCCAACGATTGTTGTGATGCCGACCCGCGACCCGACCGCGCCGAACCATATCGAATTGCCGCCGCAAAGCCCGTTTCTGGGCATCATCTTGAAGTGCCTCAGCGTTCTGGTCTTCACCACCATGGGCGCGCTGGTCAAGGCGACCTCGGACGGGGGGCTTGGCGTGCCGCCGGGACAGCAGGTGTTCTTTCGGTCCTTTTTCGCGATCCCGGTGATCCTGATCTGGCTGGCATGGCGGCACGAACTGCATGTCGGGCTGCGCACCTTTCGGCCGATGGGACATTTCTATCGCGGCATCATCGGCACGCTGTCGATGGCGCTGGGGTTCTGGGGGCTGGCGCTGTTGCCATTCCCCGAGGTGACCGCGATCGGCTATGCCGCACCGCTTCTGGTCGTCATCTTTGCCGCCATGTTTCTGGGCGAGGATGTGCGGCTGTTCCGGCTGTCCATGGTCGTGCTTGGCCTGATCGGGGTCATTATCGTGCTGTCACCACGCATCAGCACCGGCACCGATCTGGGCTATAAGGAAACGCTGGGCGCGGTGGTCACGCTGGCGGCGGCGGCCTGCACGGCGCTGGCGCAGATCTTTGTGCGCAAGCTGGTGAAGGAGGAACGCATCTCGGCCATCGTGTTCTGGTTTTCGATCACCTCGACGATCCTCGGCCTGCTGACCCTGCCCTTTGGCTGGGTGGTGCCCAGCCTGCGCGAGGCCGTGCTTTTGGTCAGCATCGGGCTTTTGGGCGGGCTGGGACAGATCCTGATGACCTCGGCCTATCGCCATGCCGATGCCTCGCTGATCGCGCCGTTCGAATATGTCTCGATGCTGCTGGCGCTGGCCATCGGCTGGTTCATCTTTGGCGAGGCGCCGACGATGGTGATGCTGCTGGGCGCGGCGCTGGTCATTCTGGCCGGCATTCTGATCATCTGGCGCGAACGTCAGCTGGGGCTGGAACGGTCGCGCCAGCGCAAGGCGATGACGCCGCAGGGGTGATCGCGCGATCCCCGCCTAGGGCCGGCCCGCGAAACCAAAGGCGACGTAATCGCGCAGATAGGCCTTTTTCGCCGCGCTGCGCAGGCTCTGCTCTTCCAGAAAATCGGGGTAATCCGGCTCGTCGCCCGGCAGTGCGGCGGGCTTGGCGATGCCCGCGCCGGCGGCCAGCCAATCCAGATCGCGCGCCAGCTCTGCCTCGCGCAGCACCATGTCGGGGGCGCCAAATCGGGAAAATCCGGCCAGAACCTCGGACTGGCTGGCCCAGCCGGGATAACAGGGCAAGGTGGTCTGACCGTTCAGATTGCGGCGCAGGAAATCCAGAAACGCGGCAAAGAGTTCGGCCTTGCGGGCATCGTCCAGCGCCGCCAGTTCCTCGTCCGGGGGCAAGGCGACGCGGTGAATGTCGCGCATCAGCTGGCGCAGCTCACCATTGCGCCCGCGCAAAAGCGTCTCGAACGCGGTCCATGCCCGCAACAGGGGATGGCGCAGCACGGTAAAGCTGCGATGGCCGGCATGCTCGCGCTTCCACTGGCGCAGGTCGTTCTGGTTGAAATCGTCCCGAACCGCCGCCATGGCGCCGAGCCAGCCGGCGATCCGCGCGGACGGGCCGCCCTTGATCGGCATATAGATCAGGCCCTTGCCCGCCTCGGCGGCGATGAATGTGGGCACGGCCGGGCCCTTGCGCGGTTCGAAATTCGGAATGCGGCGCAGCATGAACGGATCCAGCCGCGCCAGTTCCGCCTGCATCTCGTCGAAATTGCTGACTTTTTCGGCCAGCTCGCGCGGGTTTTGCGGGACCTGATCGCTGGCCGGCTCGACCCGTTTCAGATCGGTCCGCCCCAACCAATGCATGAGTCCGGTCATCACCCCGGCATCGCGCAGGTCCTCATAGCCCAGCCAGAACCCGGTCTGGCCGGTGGCTTGCAGGCGATGCATCACGCGCAGCTGAAATTCCTCGATGCGGTCGGTGACCTCGCGGAACTCGGCACCGTCGAAATGGGCGCTGGCGGGGATCGGTGTCTCTGTCTCGTTCAGCTTCCACTGATTGGTGGCGCGGGCCAGCGCGGTCGAGACATAGCTGTCGACCGGATTGCGGGTCAGCACGATCTTGGCGATGCTTTTGTCGTCCATGATGGCGTCAAAGACGCGCGGATCGTGATCGTGAAAATAGCGAAAGCCCGGCAGGTGGTTGGGCTTGTCGAAAATGGCCCTGAGCAGCGGCAGCGGATCGGCATCACGCTCGGCCATGGTGATGCCCTTGAGCTCGTCCTTGTCGGGCCAGCCCATCATATAGGGGTTGAACGCCTCGCCAAAGCAGGTGACGCGCTTGATCGCGTTCAGCGTCGCCTCAAGCAGGTTCGAGCCGGTGCGCATCTCGGCAAAGATGACAAAGCCGCGAAAGGAATCGGTCATATCAATCGTCTTTCCTGAAATTCGTCGTTTCGGCGGCCGGGAAATCCCCCATCAATTGCGGCCGCAGCCCGGCATTGCGCAGGCGTTGCAGGAACCGCCCCATGGCCGCCATCTTGCGCATCGGCGGCAGGTTCACCGCCGCTTCGGGGTCGCCGCCCAGTTCCTCGATCAATCCGCGCAGCGCGGCCGAGGGCCGGGCACAGAAATCGCCCAGATCCCAGATCCGCGTCCGCGCCTTGAGCCAGACGGAATGCAGGATGTCGATCTGTTCCAGCTCGACCCGTTGCAGGACGGCGGCGACGCGGCGGATGTCGTCGAACGGCATGCCGGAATGCAAAAGCGGCACCGCCCATGCCCCGGTGATGACAAAGATGCGGGCATTGGGATCGGTGGCCATGAACCAGTTCAGATATTGCTCGTCGCGGGGGCTGTATTGCCAGACCTGCATCCGCCGCGAGATGCGGATCAGGTTGGCGACATAGCTGCGCGGATCCAGATCGCGCAGCGCCGCGCTGTCGGACAGGCATCCCGGTCCGATCGAGACGCGGCCGGCAAATTCCGCGCCATGCGGGGCGAACAGATGGCCATGCACATCGGCATCGATCCGCGCCGCCAGCCACGGCCCGAAATCGGGAAATATCTCGGTGAACCCCTGCAAGACCGCATAGGGGGCCGATGTCTTGCCGTTTTCGCGATCCTTCACGGGAAAGCGGCTTTGCATGTAAAGGCCCGGCCGGCCCAGCCGGCGCCGCGCGACGGCATGGGCGACCATGCGTTCCAGCCGCTGGGGCGCGGGTTCGGCATCCGGCGCGCTTGCCAGATCCTCATGCGGGAAATAATCGTAAAGCCGATGCGCCTTTGGCCAGATCTTGCGCGCCACAAAGCCCCGCGATTCCCGCAGCATGTTCAGGTGATCGTCATAAAAGATATAGGGTTTGCCCTGATCGTCGAACTTGGACATCGTCAACGAGCGGCTTTCGATCTGCAACGAATGGCGGCGCGCGAGGGTCTGGAAATAGCTTTCATCGGGGATCCAGACGCGCCGGAAATAGCGGTCGAATTCGGCCCGGCGCGGATCGTCCAGAATGGCGGACAGCGTGCCGCGCGTCATGCACCACCATTGCGACCCCAGATGCGGCACCAGCCCCTGAGGAATGCGGCGCCGAAAGCGGATCCTGCGCTGAAAGGCGACATAGCGGTCGAACAGCTTGCGCCGCCGGCGATAGGCAAAGGGGAAACGCAGGGTAAAGCGTTCCTCGTTCAGGCCGCCCACGGTCCAGCCGACATCCTCGGCGGTGACGCTTTCGATGAAATCGCGGCGCGGATGGCGGGCCAGAAACGCGCAAAGATCGGCCACCGGGCGCAGCGGCAGACAGGATCCCGACACGACCATCACATGGGTCAGGTCGGGAAATTCGCGCAAAAGCAGCGAACAGGCATCCTGGGTCGCCTGCACCAGGCTGAAGGTGCCCCATTCGCAGGCATGGCGGCGGCTGAAACGCAGCCCCGCCAGATCGCCAAGCTGTTCGCGCATCGCCGCAAGTTCGCTTGCCGGCATCTTGGCATCGGCATGGATCGCCACCGCCGCGCCGCCCGTGGCCCATGCCCGCGCCATGCGGGCCGCGATGATCGGCTCATTGTGGCACAGCATCACCACGCCCAGCCGGATATCCTCAATGGGGATGCCCGCGCTCATGCCCAGTTCCCCGTCGAGATCAGGCCAAGATCCTCAAGCTGGCGCCAGTCCTCGAACCGACAGGATTGCGCGCACCACAGCGACGGGGCGGATTGCATCGCGTTGTGATAGGCCTTGTATTCGTGGCTGTTGGCATAATGTTGTTTGCGGTTCAGCTCTTCGGCGGATTTCTCGACGAAGGTGGACAGAAACTTGGCATGCAACAGACAGCCCGAGGCCTTTTCGCCGCCATTCTCGTCATAGACCAGATTCAGCGCCCGCGGCAGCAGCATATGGGTCGAGCTGGCATAGACATAGCCGCGTTCCCAGCGCACCAGCGGGATCTTGTTCAGCGCCGGCCCGTTTTCGGGATCGTCGGGAAAAAAGACCCGCCCCCGGACGCCGCCCTGAATCCACAGATTGCCGTATAGTCCGTTCTTGCGGATCGAATAATTCGCCGGATCGAACCAGCAGGCGATATCGAACGGGTTCTGGCCGCTGCGATAGGGCTCGGCGGTCAGGTCGCCCTTGGGATACATGTCCAGAAGCATGGCCGAAAACGACCGAAGGGCCGATGCATCCAGCCAATCGGTCAGCGCCTGCAACGGCCGGGTGTCGTAATGCGGATAGACCAGGAATTCGTCGGGATCGACCGTCAGGCACCAATGCCCGGTGCCGTAACGACGCAAAAGCCAGTTCATCCAGTCGATGCCAAAGCGCGCTTCCTTATAGCTGGCATGGGTCAGCCAAAGCGACACATCGGGTTGCCCGGCCAGATATTCGCGCCCGCCATCGTCCGAGCCGTTATCGACGACCAGAAAATGCCGCACGCCCATATCGCGGTAATATTTCAGGAAATAGGGCAGACGCGCGATTTCGTTGCGCAGCGTCATGAACAACAGGATATCGCCCGCCCCGATGCCGGCGGTATTGTCGACGACCGGCCGCAGCCGCCGCCCCCGCCGGATCGCGCGCCCCAAAAGCCATTGCCGGCGAGCGCGAAGGCGCAGCTTGCGCCGAGAGATACGAAACAGGCGCCGCACGACCCTAAAACACCCCTATCCAATAGATCAGGACTTAGACACAGACATCCCAAGCTGCAACTTTGCACGCAGCACTTCATTGATTTCGGCGAAGTATGTGTCCCAATCGCGCACGGCAAGGCTTTGCAGACGCAACGGAACTGCCCCCGCCAACAGCGCGACGGCCCCCGCCCAGGCGCGCGGATCATCGGGCGACAACCAGCGCGCGTAATCGCCCATGACCTCTCGCGCCGAGGCAAGCGGCGCCGACAGGACCGGAATGCCGCGCCCGGCCGCCTCGGTCAGCGGCAGGCCGAATCCCTCGGCGCGGCTGGGCATCAAGAGCCCGTGGCTGCGCGCCAGAAGCCAGGCCACCTGTCCATCGTCGAGCCCGGCGAATTCGCGCACCAGACCGTCCTGCGGCAGCGCGTCGAGGCGGGCGAACACCTCGCGGTTTTCCCAGCCCCGACGCCCGATGATATAAAGCCGCGGCATCCGCGCGGCGGGCAGGCGGCGGCCCAGCTCCTGCCAGGCATCCAGCAGCACGGCATGGTTCTTGCGCGGCTCGATGGTGCCAAGCGTGACAAAGAACGGCCGGTCGGTGGCGATATCTGGCACCGCCGCCCCCTCGGGCGACAGACGCGTGGCCAAAGCCACGGCTTCGACCGGGGCGCGGATGGGCAGGCCCAGCGTCGCGCGCCAGCGTTCGATATCGGCCCGCGCGGCCCCGGAAATGGTCAGGATCAGATCCGCCTGCCCCACCGCCGCGCGAAACCGGGCGCGAAAGCGTTCGGATTGCCCGGCGCGGGTGAATTCGGGGTGATCCAACGGGATCGTGTCATGGATCAGCACCACCCGGCGCAGCCCGCGCAGATTTTGCCACAGCACCGGGCGCAGGTTGGCATGGCCGACATTGACATAGACCCCATCGGCCACGGGACCGGGCAGATGCCGGCGCAGATGGCGCACCAGCCCGTGCCCGTCGCGCCCCGTCCGGGCAAGCGCCATCCGCCGCAGCGCCGCCCCCGCGCGGGCGCGCAGATCGCGCCGCCCCCGCAGCCGGTCCATCAACCCCGGCGCCGGCAGCGCCTCAAGCCCGCGCCCCGCGATCCAGTCCAGGATAGCCACCCCCGCCGCGGGCGGCAGCAAAAGCTGTCCCGCGCCGGTCCGGCACAGCAACAGATGCGGACGCGTCTGCATATGGGCCAGCCATTCGGCCTCGACCCGGTCGATGCCGGTGGCAGGCCCCGCCCCCAGACGCGAGATCAGGCGCGATACATCCAGCAGGATCGCCGGATCAGCCGTCATAACCGCCGTTCTGGTGCCAGCGCCAGGCATCGCGGATCATCTGTGGCATGGTCGAACGCGCCGGGTTCCAGCCCAAGACCGCCACCGCCTTTTCGCTGCCCGAAACCAGCTTGACCGCATCGCCGGCGCGGCGCGGACCTTCGCTGACCGGGACCGGGCGGTTGGTGACATGGCCGGACTGGTCGATCACCTCGCGGACCGAAAAGCCGTTGCCGGTGCCCAGACAGAACACCTCGTGCCCGCCCGCCGCGACCTTGCCATCCAGAAGATGGCGCAGGCCCAGCACATGCGCATCGACAAGATCCATGACATGGACATAGTCGCGGATGCAGGTGCCGTCCGGCGTCGGGTAATCGGTGCCGTGAATGGTCAGCGCCGGGCGCTTGCCGTCGATGGCATCAAGGATCAGCGGCACCAGATGGGTTTCGGGCTGATGGAATTCGCCCACCTCGCCGTCGGGATCGGCGCCCGCCACGTTGAAATAGCGGAAGATCACGCTGCGCAGCCCGTCCGAGGCGCCGAAATCCTTCAGCATGTCCTCGATCGCGCGCTTGGATGCGCCATAGGCGTTCAAGGGCAGCTGCGGGGTGTTTTCATCCAGAACCACCCCGTCGTGATCGCCATAGGTCGCACAGGTCGACGAGAACACGAAATCGCGCACCCCCGCCGCCAGCGCCGCCTCGATCAGGCTGAGCGAGGCGCTGACATTGCCGCGCCAGTACTTGCCCGGCTGGGCCATGGCCTCGCCGACCTGACTCAGCGCGGCGAAATGCATCACCGCAACCGGCTTGTAACGGGCAAACACCTCGTCCAGCCGGGCGCGGTCCAGAAGATCGCCCTGTTCAAAGGGGCCGAATTTCACGGCCTGCTGCCAGCCGGTGCACAGGTTGTCGTAAGTCACGGGCACGAAGCCCGCATCCCGCAGGGCCTTGCAGGCGTGCGAGCCGATATAGCCCGCACCCCCGGTCACCAGTACCGTCTGCGCCATGCCTTATTCCGCCGCCTTGCGCATGGACATGACATCTTCCAGATAGTCGCCGAATTCATGCTTCAGATCGTCGCGCGCCAGACCAAAGGCCACCGTCGCCTGAAGGAAACCGGCCTTCGAGCCGCAATCGAAACGCTGACCGCGGAAGCGCAGGCCAAAGACGTCGCGGCCTTCCTCGATCTCGTCGGCGATGGCGTCGGTCAACTGAATCTCGCCGCCTGAGCCCTGCTTGAGCTTGTTGAGATTGTGCATGACCGTCGGCGCAAGGATATAGCGGCCGATCACGGCAAGGTTCGAGGGCGGGTTTTCCTTGGGCTTTTCGACCATGCCCTTGGCGCGGACGATGGCGCCCATATCCTCGACCACGTCCAGAACGCCGTAGGCCTTGGTCTTTTCGGGCGGCACTTCCATGGTGGCGACCATGCTGCCGCCGGTTTCCTGATAGGCCTCGATCATCTGCTGAAGACAGGGCGGCTCGCCCATGATGACGTCATCGGTCAGAATGACGGCAAAGGGCTCTTCGCCGACCAGACGACGCGCGCACCAGACCGCGTGCCCCAGCCCAAGCGCCTTGTGCTGACGGATATAGGCGATGGCGCCCGAATCCATGTTCGTGCCACGCAGGATATCGAGCAGGTCGGTCTTGTTGGCCTTTTTCAGATTCGATTCCAGCTCATGGGCGTGGTCGAAATAATCCTCCAGCGCGCCCTTGCCGCGCGAGGTCACGAAGATGAATTCCTTGATCCCCGCCGCCCGGGCCTCGTCAATCGCGTACTGGATCAACGGACGATCCACCAAGGTCATGATTTCCTTGGGGATACTTTTCGTGGCGGGAAGGAAACGGGTGCCAAGGCCGGCTACAGGAAAGATGGCCTTGGTAACTTTACGACTCATTTAGATGTCTCCTGAACATTTCGCCAACATCGGGCACGTTATCCCCGTTTGTCCGCGTCTACGCAACAAGCCCGCAACAAACCGAACTGTTCCGTAAAAAGAATTCTCGTTATGCCAAAGCGCGCGTTCGGGGCAAGTTTCCGCCTATTTCGAACCAAGGTCCAGAAGTTTTGGCCCCTCACGGCGGATTCGCGCCGCCCAACCCATCAAAACCATTGAAGAATCCCCCGGTTGTGACGCGCCCCAAAGACCGCCGCGCTGTTCCCACCACCCGCCCCGGGTCAACAGCATCCGGTGCGGTTGCACCCCCGGCGTCAGCAAGAGCACCGTCACCAGCGCGCCCCCGGCCACCGCCCGCGCCGCCTCGGCCCGCAATCGCCGCCGCTGCCAGTACCAGCCCGACAGCACAAGATGCGGCGGAACCCGGGTTTCAAGCCGATGAAACCTCGGCGGGGCGGCCCAATCCGGCGGGTCCGGCGGTGGCGGAACCGCGCCCCCCTGCGCCGTGCCCTCGGCAATGCCGCGTTCCAGCGAGGCCAACAGCGGCGCCACGGCAAAGGGATCCAGCCGCCCCGCCACCATATGGCGCAGCAGCCGCCGACGCTGGCTGTGGCGGGTCCAGTCCAGCGTCCCGCCATGGCGCGCGGCAAAGATCGCGGCCGAGCGCCCGATCGCGGTCAGATCGCGCGGCACATTGCCGGCGGCGCGCGCCGCGCCGGGCGCGATGCCGTGGATCACCTGCGCCCGCGGCACCACCGCCGTCAGCGCCTGTGGAAACCGCGCCGCCATGCGCATGTTCACGTCGCTTTCGTCCAGATGATAGGCGAATGCCGGATCAAAGCCGCCAATCGCGGCCAGCGCGTCCCGG
>RRZU012036820.1_pt1 | contig 14152 bp, 8 predicted proteins | sample 2165561 | NCBI WGS metagenome assembly RRZU01 (sample SAMN10456909, study PRJNA506462) | wastewater metagenome | isolation source: wastewater sludge | place: USA: Moscow, Idaho
CACGCAGGTCGGCGAACTTCTACCAGTAGTCGCCGGCCATCTTGCTGATCAACGAGCCCTTGCCATGAACCACCTCATCGTGCGACAGCGGCAGAATGAAGTTTTCTGTGTAGGCGTACATCATGCCAAAGCTGAGCTGGTTGTGGTGATACCTGCGATGCACCGGATCCTTGGCCATATAGTCGAGAACGTCGTGCATCCAGCCCATGTTCCACTTGTAGTGGAAACCCAGTCCACCCATCTCGGGCGGGCGGCTGACCATTGGCCAGGCGGTCGACTCCTCGGCGTAGGTGGAGGCGCTTGGATGTTCCTGGCCAAGCACCTCGTTCATGCGACGCAGGAAGGCAACCGCTTCGAGGTTTTCGCGACCGCCATGCACATTCGGCAGCCATTGCCCCTCCTCGCGGCTATAGTCCCGGTAAAGCATCGAGGCAACGGCATCGACGCGCAGGCCGTCGATGCCATAGCGTTCGATCCAGAACAGCGCATTGCCGATCAGGTAGTTGCTGACCTCGCGCCGGCCGAAGTTGTAGATCAGCGTACCCCAGTCCTGATGCATGCCCTCTCGAGGGTCGGCATGCTCGTACAGCGGGTTGCCGTCGAAGCGACCGAGGCCGTGCTCGTCGGTGGGGAAATGCGCCGGTACCCAGTCAACAATGACGCGCAATCCGGCAGCGTGGCAGGAACTGACAAAGCTGCGAAAACCGGCCGGGTCACCGTGACGGGCGGTGGGAGAGTATAGCCCGAGCGGCTGATAGCCCCACGATCCGTCGAATGGGTGCTCCGAAATCGGCAGCAGTTCGAGATGGGTAAAGCCGAGGTCCACGGCGTAAGGGACCAGGGTTTCGGTCAACCGCTGCCAGTCCGGGAAGCCGCCATCGTCGGGCCGCCGCCAGGAGGCCAGATGCACCTCGTAAACCGACAGCGGCGCGCCCAGTTCATCGCCGGCCGCCACTGCTGCCGCTTGCACGGGCGCTGGCAAGGGGCAGACGATCGAGGCGGTCGAGGGACGCATTTCGCCCTGGAAACCGTAGGGATCCGCTTTCAGTGGCAGCAGATGGCCATCGCGCGATCGTATTTCGTATTTGTAGTGCGCGCCGGCGGTCACCCCGGGCAGAAATATCTCCCATACCCCGCATTCCCGGCGCAGGCGCATCGGATGCCGACGACCGTCCCAGGTATTGAAATCGCCGACGACGCTCACCCGCTGCGCGTCCGGTGCCCAGACGGCAAAGGCGGTACCCTGCACCCCGTCGATCTCGCACAGGTGCGCACCGAGACGCTCGAACGGTCGCAGGTGCGACCCTTCGGCAAGCAGCCAGACGTCCATCTCGCCGAGGACCGTCGGGAAACGATAGGGATCGTCGGTGTCCTGTATGCCGTCGGTCCAGGTGATGCGCAGGCGGTAGGGAAAAGGTTGGCGGCGGCGAGGCATCACTCCCTCGAAGAAGCCTTCGACTCCCTCGATTTCAATATGCGCCAGTTCGACAATCTGCTTCCCGGTCTTGGCATCGATGACGGCCACCGCGCTCGCACCCGGTTGCAGGCTGCGGACCCAAAGCCCACCATCGGCGTCGGTGTGCATCCCGAGAACCGCATAAGGGTCGCTGTGTTCTGCCCGGCAAAGGGCGATGATCTCTTTTTGGTCAAGCATTGGAGACTTCCTTACTTAAAGTGTGCGTATCTTCCACGTATCGTTGGCGTAGTCAGCGATGGTTCGGTCGGCCGAGAACGGGCCCATCCCGGCGACATTGAGAATTGCCTTCTGCTGCCACTCGTCGGGCGTCAGATAGAGGGCATCGACGCGTGCCTGAGTGGCAACGTAGTCAGCGTAGTCAGCGAGCAGCAGGTAGTGATCGCCATAATGGACCAGACTGTTGAAGACGTCATGATAGCGAGAGCGTTCGCCGGGCGAAAAAAAGCCGCTGTCGATCCGGTCGAGTGCCTGCTTGAGAACGACATCGTTCTGGTAGAGATCCATCGGCTGATAGCCGGACTTCCTGATCGCGCTGACCTGCGCAGTGTTGTTGCCAAAAATGAAAATGTTGTCGGCACCGACGTTGTCGCGAATCTCGATGTTGGCGCCATCCTCGGTGCCGATGGTCAGCGCACCGTTGAGCGAGAGTTTCATGTTGCCGGTACCCGAGGCTTCGGTGCCGGCCGTCGAAATCTGCTCGGAGAGATTGGCCGCCGGCATGATCAACTCGGCGACGGAAACGCCATAGTTGGGAATAAAGACGACTTGCAGCAGGTCGCGGGCTCGCGGGTCGTTGTTTATCACGGCTGCAACATCGTGGATCAAGCGAATGACCTGCTTGGCCATGTGATACGACGATGCTGCCTTGCCCGCGAAGATCACACTGCGCGGCGCAAAATCACCGGCGGAGCCATCCAGGATGGCGTTATAGCGGGTGATCACGTGCAGCACGTTGAGCAACTGCCGCTTGTATTCGTGGATGCGTTTGACCTGCACGTCAAACAGGCTGTCCGGGTTCAAGCAGATGCCCACTTCGCGTGCGACGTAGTTGGCCAGACGCTGCTTGTTGCCAAGCTTGGCCGCTGCGAAAGCGCTACGGAAACCCGCATCGTCGGCGCTGGTCCGCAAGCCCTGCAGACGGTCCAGATGCAGGCGCCAATCCTTGCCACCAAGGTGCTCGTCAAGCAGGCTGGAGAGGGCCGGGTTGGCTTGCGCCAACCAGCGCCTCGGGGTAACGCCGTTGGTCTTGTTGTGAAAGCGCTCTGGATAGAGGCGGGCAAAATCGGCAAAGATGGTCTCCACCATCAGATCCGAATGCAGCTGCGATACGCCATTGACCCGCTGACTACCGACGATGCAGAGATGGGCCATGCGCACGCGCTTGTCCTTTTCGTGGCCGCTGCCATCGTCGATCAGCGAGACACGCCGCATCAGGTCGATGTCGCCGGGGTAGAGCCGAACCACCTCGTTGAGGAACTCCTGGTTGATCCGGTAGATGATCAGCATGTGGCGCGGCAGTACGCGCTGCATCAGGCTTACCTTCCAGGTTTCCAGCGCCTCCGGCATCAGCGTGTGATTGGTATAGGAGAAAACGAGCCGGCATTGATCCCAGGCCGCAGCCCAGGTCATGCCGTGCTCATCGACCAGCAGACGCATCAGCTCGGCGACGCTGATCGCCGGGTGGGTATCGTTGAGGTGAATCGCTACCTGCTCGGCCAGATTGGTGAAGCCGCCGTGCTCGTTCAGGTGGCGTACCAGGATATCCTGCAGCGATGCCGAGACGAAGAAGTATTCCTGACGCAGGCGCAGTTCGCGACCCGCCGCGGTGCTGTCATTGGGGTAGAGGACCCAGGAGATGTTCTCGAAGCGGTTCTTGAAATCGGCGGCGCGCTGGTAGTCACCGGTGTTGAAGGCGCCGAGGTCGATCTGCGAGGGAGCAGCGGCCTTCCACAGTCGCAGTGTGCTCACCCGATCCGTACCATGCCCGGGAATGACGTAGTCGAAGGCCTTGGCTTCGACCGAATCGGCAGCCTGCCATTCCGCCCATTCGCCGTGATGCTCGGCGTGGCCACCGAAACGCACGGTGTAGTGCCTGTTGGTCCTTGGGAACTCCCATGGTGAACGATCCTGCAGCCATGCTTCCGGCTTCTCGATCTGCTGACCGTTAAGGATTGATTGCGCAAACATGCCGTACTCGTAGCGCACACCGTAGCCCCAGGAGGGCAGTCCGAGGGTGGCCATCGAGTCCAGAAAACAGGCCGCCAGCCTGCCGAGGCCACCATTGCCGAGTGCCGCATCCGGTTCGCATTCGATTACCTCGTCCAGCGAGGGTCCTGGTGCGGTGAACAGCGCCGCCGCCTGATCACGCAAATCCAGCGCTGACAGCGCATTGTTCATCGCCCGGCCGATGAGAAATTCCATCGACAGGTAATAGATTCGCCGCGCCTTGTTTTCGCGGTCGGTGTTCTGTGTGTCCACCCACCGCTGCGCCAGTTGCTCGCGCGCCACCTGTGCAAGCCCCTGATAGAGGTCCGCTGTGCTCGCTCGGGATGGCTCGGCAGCTACTGTGCATACCATTCTGCGGTTGATCGCTGAGCGCAGTTCTTCGCCGTCACGACGGGATTGAGCGGAATCGGACATCAGGCTGATACTCCAATAAGGTTCATGAGCAACTCTCGCGATCGGCCAGGGCATGGGCAGCGCCCAGCAAAGCCGGCGTGGGAGAAAGCATTACGTAGGTCGGAATGGCGGCCAAGTAGGAAGCAAAGCGCCCCTTGGCCTCGAAGCGGGTACGAAAGGCCGATCGATCGAACAGTTCGCCCAGCCGAGGAATGATACCACCGCCAATATAGACGCCACCCTGGGCGCCAAGGGTGAGCGCAAGATTTCCCGCGATTGAGCCAAGCATCGCGCAGAAGCAGTCGATTGCAGCCCGACATTGAACATCTTCGCCTTTGACGGCGCGCGCGACGATCTCGGCAGTCGACAGGGCCTCGCAGCGACGATCATCCACCTCGGCGAGCAGACGGTGCAGCAGCGGCAAGCCGGTGCCGGAGAGCAGGCGCTCGGCAGAAACATGGCCAAACTCACCCCAGGCGCGGGCCAGCAGCGCCGACTCGCGCTGGTTGGCCGGAGCCAGCGAGCAGTGGCCTCCTTCGCCGGTTAACGCCAGCCAGCGCCCACGATCATGGAGAACGCCTGAGACACCGAGACCGGTACCGGGTCCAAGAACCGCCTTGGGCGCCAGCGCAACCGGTGTGCCAGGGCCGACCTGACGCAGGTCGGTGGCTTCGATGTGCGGTAGCGACAGAGCCAGGGCGGCGAAATCGTTGAGCAGAAGCAGGCGCGTCAGGCCGAGTCTCGACTGGATCTCGGCGCGCCTGAAGGTCCAGGCACCATTGGTCAGCCGCACCACCTCGGCGTGCACCGGTGCCGCCAGTGCGATTGCCGCTGCCTGCAGATCGGGGCCGCCAACGTCGGCGAGGTAGGCCTGAACCGCTTCTACCGGACCCGCAAAATCATCGACGGCAAGAACCCGCACCAGGCCTGGCGATCCTGACTCGTCGAGCAGCGCGAATCTGGCGCGCGTGCCGCCAATGTCAGCAACCAGCATGGCGTGCGGGTTCATTGACATGGACACCGGCCGAGTAGTGGTCCTGGTCGATAGGCAGACAGGTGTTGAATCGTCGGGGAGCGATCAGCGATGGTCATGCTTTCAGAGAATGGTGACGCAGCCGCCAGTGGTCGTCTTGCCCGCCACGCCGCTGCTGGTTGTGGTTCAGATGCCAGACCGCAGGAGAGGCTGAGCAAAAGCCGAATCTTCGCACCAAATGCCGCATTAATCAAAGACCCTGCGCGTAGCTGACCCTCTCCCCCACAAACCGGCAGCAACGGTTGAGGAGTCTCTCCGGTCTACGCGGTTTCTGTCAAGCGGGAACGTGCCGCATGGCCGTACAATCACTATCGTCTCCGCTGGCCAGGGTGTTCGCCGTTCCCGCCCGGCCGCTTGTCGAACAGCCAGGCGCCGAGCCAGGCTGTGACGCGGTTCTTCTCGCTGAAGGCTATTGGTGAATCATCTGATCAGGACTCTTGCCGAACTGCTGGGCACCGACCACGTGCTGACGGCGGCGGACAGCATGGCCGCCTACCTTGGTGACTGGCGTGGCCGCTACCGCGGCGCGGCACTCTGCGTCGTCCGACCGGCGACCACCCCGGCGGTGGCGGCGGTGGTCCGCGCCTGCGCCGAGGCCGGGGTGGCGATGGTGCCGCAAGGTGGCAATACCAGTCTGTGCGGAGCAGCGACGCCGGGAACGGAGGGACAGTCGGTGGTGATCAGTCTTTCCCGGCTCAAGCGCGTGCGGGCGGTCGACCCCGCCAACAACACCATCACCGTCGAGGCCGGCTGCGTGCTGCAGACACTGCAGGACGTGGCAGCGCGTGCGGGCAGATTGTTTCCGCTGTCACTGGCGGCTGAAGGAAGTTGTCAGATCGGCGGCAACCTGTCCACCAACGCCGGTGGTGTGCAGGTTCTACGCTACGGCAACGCGCGCGAACTGACGCTTGGCCTGGAAGTGGTGCTGCCCGATGGAGAAATCTGGGATGGCCTGCGCGGTTTGCGCAAGGACAACACCGGCTATGATCTGAAACACCTGTTCATCGGCGCCGAGGGCACCCTCGGAATCATCACCGCGGCAGTCCTGAAACTCTTTCCCTTGCCGCGGGCCACGGCAACCGCCTGGCTGGCCATCGCCTCGCCGACCGTCGCGGTCCGCTTGCTGGGGGACCTGCAAGCGAACTTTGGCCCGTCGCTGACCGCCTGCGAACTGATTTCAGAGAAGGCTCTCGGCCTCGTCTGCAAGCACATCCCGGGACCCCATCCGACCCTGTCGGGAAGCCCATGGCACCTCTTGATCGAACTGTCGAGTGCTGGCGAAGACGCAGCCTTGCACGAAGCGCTGACCTCTTTCCTGGCTGCGCTGCTCCACAACGACACGATCAGCGACGTCGTGCTGGCGCAGAGCAGTGAGCAGGCCAGACGCCTATGGGCTTTGCGCGAACATATTGGCGAGGCGCAGAAGATCGAAGGCTTGAGCATCAAGCACGATGTTTCAGTTCCGATCTCGCGTATTCCGGAGTTTCTCGAACGCGCTGACCGGGCGCTGTCGCTGGCCTTTCCAGAGATTCGCCTAGTCACCTTCGGCCACATTGGCGATGGCAATCTCCACTACAACCAGTCGAAATCCGAAGCCGGCGAGAATGCAGAATTCCTCGCCGCGCAACCGCAGGTCAACCGTATAGTGCATGATCTGGTCCATGAACTGGGTGGTAGCATCAGTGCCGAACACGGAATCGGACAGTTGAAGCGTGGCGAATTGTTGCGCTACAAGAGCGCGATCGAGATCGAGATGATGCGGGCCATCAAGAGGACTCTTGATCCCCGAGGCTTGATGAATCCCGGCAAGATTCTGTGAGCAAATACGCGCCGGCGAAAGTCATCATCGGCCTCGCCGGCGCAGAGCTGGGAGCGAGCGTTTGCCGCGGTGCAGGCGGATCGTACTGATCAGCAGATCGCTGACGAGTACAAGCGAATGAAAATCATGCCGATCACTGACCACTTGTAGCGGCGTTTCGGCCAGCCCGTTTGGGATGGCCGATACACACAGCTCACCGCCGCGGCACGCTTGTGCCAGTACTGCTTGCTGCGATCACCGCTCAGTGAAAATGGACCCGGTCTTCGCCTTTGACTGCGCCCACCAGATTGGCGCCCAGGACTCGCGAAAGGATGGTCACGAGAGCCACGATGCCAACGAACACTCCCAGCCACATCAAGCCATCCGGGTTGATCACGATCGGCCCGGCCTTGCTCGCCAATGCGGCGGCCGCTGCAGCTACAGGCTTGATGTAAGTCGGAACGACACCGGGGAATACGTAGGTCCACAGCATGTGCAGGAGGCCGATGATCACCACCAGGAAAACCGAGTGCTTGAATGTGAAGCGGAAAATCTCGGATTCCCGACCGACCAATCCTGTGGCGCCGGTGGCAACGGCAATTGATTGCGGCGAGATCATCTTGCCGCAAACGCCGCCGCTGGTATTGGCCGACATCGTGATCACCGGGTCGATACCGAGCTGCTCGGCAGTGACCGCCTGCAGCTTGCCAAACAAGGCGTTCGTCGAGGTATCGGAACCGGTCATGAACACCCCCAGCCAACCGAGAAGGCTGGCGAAGAAGGGGAAAGCCCAACCGGTGGTGGCAAACGCGTAACCAAGCGTGATCGCCATGCCGGAAAAGTTCATGATGTACGCAAAGCCGAGGATTGTGGCAATGGTCACGATCGGCCATTTGAGGGTTTTCAGCGTATCGCCGGCGACGCCAACTGCCGTCTTGAGGGATGCCCCCATGACCACAATCGAGAATAACCAGGCGAACAGTATGGCGGTGCCGGCGGCGCTCAGGATGTTGAAGTTAAAGACCGCAGCCTTGGCTTTGCCGGCTTGGTCGATGACCATCTGGTCCAGGCCGGCAATCGGTATGGCATAGTCGAAGACCAACTTGGTCATCTGGTTGAGGGCTTGATTGACCGGCTTGATTCCCCAGGCGCAGACGAAGAGGGAAAGAATGATGAAAGGCGCCCAGGCCCGGAAAATCTGACCGCCGGTGAATTTGAGCGCGTCTTTGCCAAGGCTTACGGGTTCGTCGGGGAAACGCCAGCTTTCTTTCGGATGCCAGAACTTGAGGAAGGCGACCGTGCACACGATCGATGAGAGCGACGCAATGATATCCGGAAGCAGCGGTGCGGTAACCGGCGAGTTGGCCGAAAAAAATTGTGCAATGGCGAAGGAGCCTCCGCTGACCAGGCAAGCGGGCCAGACCTCCAGGCCCTTCTTCCATCCCGTCATGACGACAACCAGATAGAGGGGGATGAAAACGCTGACGATCGGCAGTGTCCGGCCGACCATCTGGCTCAACGCGAAGTCGGGAATTCCCGCGACCTGCCCGCCGACAACGATCGGAATGCCGATGGCACCCCAGGCGACCGGCGCCGTGTTGGCCAGCAGACAGATGCTTGCCGCATAGAGCGGATTGAAGCCGAGACCGGCCAGCATCGCCGCAGTAATCGCCACCGGGGTACCAAACCCGGCGGCCCCTTCGATGAAGGCACCGAAGGAAAAGGCGATCAGGAGTGCCTGCAGGCGGCGGTCGTCCGAAATCGAGGCCAGCGAGTTCTTGATCACCTCGAACTGCCCGGTCTTGACGGACATGTTGTAGATGAAGAGCGCTGTAATGACGATCCAGCACACCGGGAACAGACCAAACGCGCCACCATAAAGGGTCGCCAGTGCTGCCAGATCGATGGGCATCTTATAGACCAGCACCGCGATCAGGAGCGCCAGTCCAGTGCCCCCCATCGCCGCAAACTGGCCCTTCATGCGTTTGATGGCCAGGGCCCAGAACAGGAAGAAAATCGGTACTGCCGCGACCAGTGCCGATAAGCCGATACTGCCAAGCGGATCAACATTCATTTGCCATGTCATAAGAATCTCCTTTTAGATGAACTGCCTAGGCAGCTCCAGTGGCGAAGGTTGCGAGGACTTAGCAAGCTCCCATGGTTTCCGTACGACTACACTCCTCCAGCAGGTAAGCGATGGAGCGGTAGGGGCGGCCGGTTTCAGCGGTGAGGCCAATTTCGCAGGTGCGGTTGGTGGAGACCCCCTCGCAGCAATTCTTGGGCAGTGCCTCGTGCACCTTGCGCAGGGCGTGGACGTTGAGTTCCGGGACGACGAAGCCGCGGTCGCCGGCGAAGCCGCAGCAGGTAACGCCAGCGGGTTCGACGATTTCCTCGGCGCAGGCCGCGATCACGCGGCGTAGCTTGCTGTCCGAAGCCACGCGGCGGACGCTGCAATTGATATGCAGCGCAATGGGTCCCTGCTTGCGGGTAAGCATCAGGCGGGGCAGCAGCGCATCGTGCGCGAATTCATGGAAATCAAGCAGGGACAGGCGACCAGCGAGGTGCTTTTGCATGCGCACCGAGCAAGTGCTGGCATCCATGATCACCGGATAATAGCCACCGTGGCCATCGTCCGCTGCCTTGAGCAGCGCAGCGGTGACCGTATTGGCCATCTGCTCCGCCTCTTCGGCCATGCCCTTGCTGGCGAGCATCTGGCCGCAGCAGAGCTTGTCGAAGCCTTCCGGCAAGCGCGGGTCGTAGCCAGCCCGCAGCAGCAGTTCGATGACGACTTCCGGAAGTGTCGCCTCGTCGGGAGTGTTGGCGCCAAAGATGCGACCGCCGCAAGCCGGGAAATAAACAACCGGATCGCCCGTGCCGGTATCTCCGCGTGGTTTTGGCACTTTGCCGGCCTGTGGCATGCCACGTTTCCAGGTGCCGCCGGAGAGGCGCGCGACGAGGCCTTCGCCAACTACGCTGGAGACAGCATGGCCGATGGACAGACCGATCCGGGAGGCGGTCGCCACCTTGCCGAAATTGCCTGCCGTCCACTGCGCGACCTGGTGCGAGGGCGCCTTGTTCCCCAGCCCGCGGCCGCGCAGACGGCGCGTCAACTCCCCGGTGTCGATGCCGACCGGGCAGGCGGTGGAGCACAGGCCGCAGCCGGCGCAGGTGTCCAGGCCAAAGTAGGCAAAATCTCTGCCGACGTCGGCCGCCGCTTCGCCAGCGGCGGCGCGGCGCGACAGTTCGCGCCAGCTGACGATGCGCTGGCGGGGTGAGAGGGTCAGGCGATGCGAAGGGCACAAGGGCTCGCAGAAACCGCACTCGATGCAGCGGTCGATGATGTCTTCGGCGGCAGGCATTGGCTTGAGGTTTTTCAAGTGCGCCTGCGGGTCATCGTTGATGATGACGCCAGGGTTCAGCAGGTTGTCCGGGTCGAAGAGCGTCTTGATCCGGCGCATCAGGTCGGTAGCCTGCCGGCCCCATTCCATCTCGACGAAGGGAGCCATGTTGCGGCCTGTGCCGTGCTCGGCCTTGAGCGAACCGTCGTACTTGTCGATGACCAGCTTGCAGACGTCGTCCATGAAGCGGGCATAGCGCTCGACTTCCGCAGCGTCGGAGAAATCCTGGGTAAACACAAAATGCAGATTGCCTTCGAGCGCATGCCCGAAGATGATTCCTTCGCTGTAGCCATGCTCGCGTAGCAGCGCCTGCAGGTCGACAGTGGCGGCGGCCAGGGATTCGATGGGGAAGGCCACGTCCTCGATGATGACCGTGGTGCCGGCTCGGCGCATCGCACCGACCGAGGGGAAGGTACCCTTGCGCACTTTCCAGTACATTTCACAGGTAGCGGGGTCGGTTGAAAACGCCGGTGTTTCGACCGTAGCGATGCCGGTCAGTGCTGCGAGCGCTGCGTCAATGCGCTGCTGCAGGAGCACCGCGTTGTCCGCGCGTACTTCGATCAGCAGGGCAGCCGCATCGTCGCCCAGCGTGCGAATGATGGCGGGCAATCCGGGCTTTTCCTCAACCGAGCGCAGGGCTGCGCGATCGAGCATTTCCACCGCCGACACCGGCTCCTGCTTGAGGCGGATGACGGCTTGGCAGGCGGTCTCGATGGTCGGGAAAAAAACCAGCGTGCTGGCCTTGAAAGGGTCCTCGACGACGGTGCGGTAGGTGATGCGTGACATGAAGCCCAGCGTTCCCTCCGAGCCGATCAGCAGGTGCGCGAGAATGTCGATCGGGTCTTCGTAATCGATCAGGGCATTGAGGCTGTAGCCAGTGGTGTTCTTGATCTTGTACTTGTGGCGGATGCGCGCAGCCAGAGTCTCGTCGGCACGCGTGGCGGCGCCCATGCTTGCCAGTTCCTCGACCAGGGCGGCATGGCTCTGGCGGAAACTGGCGACGCTGAGCGGGTCCTCGGTGTCGAGTACGGTTCCGTCGGCGAATAGCACGCGCAGTCCGGCGAGGGTCCGGTAACTGTTCTGTGCCGTACCACAACACATCCCGGAGGCGTTGTTGGCAGCGATGCCGCCGATCTTGCAGGCGCTGATCGAGGCCGGGTCGGGGCCGATCTTGCGGCCATGCGGGGCGAGACGGTAATTGACCTCGCCGCCGATGATGCCGGGCCCGACACGCACGGTGGCGGCATCTGGCCCGATTTCACAGGTGGCGAAGCCTTCGCCGATGAGCACCAGGATACCGTCGGTCACCGCCTGCCCCGAAAGACTGGTACCGGCGGCGCGGAAGGTCAGATGAATACCCTGCTGTGCGGCTACCGTCAGCACGTACGCCACGTCGTCTTCGTTCTCGACGACGACCACCACCTGTGGGATCAGCCGGTAGAAGCTGGCATCGGTGCCCCAGGCCAGCAGACGCAGTTCGTCGGTAATGACGCTCGCGACAGGGAAATGCGTGCGCAGGGCAGAAATCAGTGAGTTCATTCTTCGCCTCCTCCTCCAGAGATCCGACGGCTGGTTGGGCCCCTTCCTGGCAGCGCCGGCGGGGAATTCATCTTATGGTAATACGTTGCACTTAGCGAAAACTACAGGCGCGAAGAATAATCAGAGATAAAATTGAGCGGAAATTGGTAGTACCAATTATTTTTTCAGCGCCAGGCAGGTTTTGGAGGAAGCTACTGGAGGATGGCTATGGCATCGCACAGCGTTGCGGAACAGACCCGGCGGGCACTTGAAGTGCACCTGTTGGATGGTTCCTGGCCGGTCGGCACGCGTTTACCGGCCGAGCGGGTCCTGGCGGAAACGATGGGTGTTTCGCGGAACTCGGTGCGTGAAGCGATTTTTTGCCTGAAGGACCGTGGTCTGCTGTTCAGCAAGCATGGCAGCGGCGTCTTCGTCAGTGATCGCCTGCAAGCGGCGATTTCGTCGCCGTGGCGGCAGCTGGTCGCCGAACATCCGGATTTGCGTTGGGATACGCTGGAGTTTCGCCGCGAACTGGAGGGGGCGACCGCGTATTACGCCGCGCTACGTGCTAACGCGAGCGATCTGGAAAAGATCGACGGTATCGTCAAACGCCTGACCGCAGCCTACGACACGGGCGAAAAGGAGGAAGAATACCGTGCTGACGCCGACTTCCACGCGGCCATCGCCGAAGCCTCGCACAACAGCATGTTTCTTTACCTGCACTCAGGCATCGTACGCATGCTGCGCGAACACATCTGCCTCAATCTGATGGCCATGGAAGATCCGACCGGAGCCGTTACCGGACACCTTCGCCAGCAACATCTGGGCATCTGGGACTCCATCCGCGCGCAGCACCCGGACGAGGCGAGGCAGGCAATGCTCGCCCACATCGACTTTACGTGGTCGGAACTGGCGCAGCGGGAAGAGCGCAGGGCCAGCCAATAGGCCGCCCCCGCTATTGGATCAAGGAAGGTTGATGAAGGTGGCCGGGTAGGCGGCCGGGTTGGTGACCGTGCTCTGCGCTGGCTCGCAAAGGCCGGCGAAAAGCTGTTGCAAGCCTCGCCACGCGGCAAGAATGACCGAGCCGGGGGCGTCGTATGATTGCCGCGCGTTGTCAGCGTCAGCTACGGTAAGGATATCGGGATGGTTCATGGCGTCGCTTCCTTGCGCTTGAAATTGCCCTTCGTGAGGGAATGTCGCCACCATATAGAGCAGCTTGCCGCACGGCAAACGATCGATTCTCATGCGATGCCCAAGAAAAACTCATCCATCCCGCAGCGGCCTCCCACCCGCGTCAAATGGCCAATCCCGCATTACTCGCCTGCTAGCTGCGGGTCGTCGAATCTGGCTGCCGGTGTTCGGTACTGCCGCCGGCCGTACCCGGAAGGCTCGGCCAGGAGCTGTGGAGGTTTGCCGCGCGACGCTTACAGATAGCGAAACACCACCCCGTCAGCCCGCGTGTCGGTGCCTTGGCCTCTGGGCACCACTACGATGCCCGAATCGGTGACCGGAAAGCGTTGGCGGTCAGCGTCCGCATCGTAACCGATGCGGTCACCCGCCTCGATGGTGTTGTAACGGTCAACGATGACGCGCTTGAGTCGCACTCCTCTGCGCAGAACTGCGTAATCCATGACGATGCACTCATCAAGTTCGACATCCTCCTCGATAAGCACTTCGCTGCGAACGATCGAATTGCGGACTCGAGCACCCTGGATCAGCCCGCCGGAACTGATGATGCTGTTGTCGATCTCGGCGTGGATGAACTTCGGCGACGGGCCTTGATAGTGGCTGGAGCCAATCCGCCACTTCGGATTGAACATGTCACACTTCGGTTGGCTACCCAGGAGGTCCTGGTGGGCGGAGAAATAGGCATCGATCGTTCCAACGTCGCGCCAGTACGCCGGTTCCTCATAGTCGCGTACGCCCGGGATTCGGTTGCCACAGAAATCGTACGCAAACACCCGCTGGGTCTGGATGAGCCGTGGCAGGAGGTCCTTGCCGAAATCCTTCTCGCCCCGCAGGTGACTCTCGCGCAGCGCTTTGACCAGGACCTCGGTACTGAAAATGTAGTTCCCCATCGAGGCGTAGGCGCGTGTTGGATCGTGCGACATCGGCGCCGGGTCGACGGGCTTCTCGCGGAAACCGCGGATCACCCCGTCGGCAGCGGCGTCGATGATGCCGAATGCCGAGGCCATAGCGATCGGCACCGGCAGCGCCGCGACGGTCACGTCGGCGCTGCGACTCAAGTGAAAGGCGACCATCTGGCGAATATCCATTCGGTAGATGTGGTCGGCGCCAAACACCACCAC
>RRZU011230898.1_pt1 | contig 14150 bp, 11 predicted proteins | sample 2165561 | NCBI WGS metagenome assembly RRZU01 (sample SAMN10456909, study PRJNA506462) | wastewater metagenome | isolation source: wastewater sludge | place: USA: Moscow, Idaho
CAGCCGCACCTCATGTCCTGTCAGGTTGCCAGCCAGCTCCATAAGTCCGAGGGGCTCGCCACGAAAGATCTGTTTGATGGAGGTGATGCCGTAACGCTCCTCCGGGATGGAGCGACCACAGTTTGGCGGGTTAACAAGCAGAATATTCATAATTTAAGAAGCTTGTTTCTCCCCGGAAATAGATTTATCAGCTGGCTATTTTGCCAGTTTGCCAATTACACCATCGACTCATAAAGAAGCTGCGGTTTTTTAAAAAGCCAGCACCTCACTCGTATTGCCCACAGCATTTTTTATACTTTTTACCAGAACCGCAAGGGCAAGGGGCATTGCGCCCAATCTTATCTCCTTCGCGCTGTGCTGGTACATTGGCCGACTTTTCTTCTTCCTGCGCACGGCTGAGACGTTTGGCCTCTTCCAGTTGCTGCTCCCTGGCCTGTCGCCGCTCTTCCTCTAAACGGGCCAGCTCATCTTCCTGCACCACCTGAATGCGCATAAGATTGGCAACAGTGTGCAGGCGAACGGCCTCCACCATGGACATAAACAGATTGTAGCCTTCCCGCTTATATTCCTGCAGCGGGTTCTTTTGCCCATAGCCACGCAGACCAATACCCTCTTTTAGATGATCCATCTGCAAGAGGTGCTCCTTCCACAGCGCATCAACCATCTGCAATAAAACCATGCGCTCAAGGTGGCGCATCTGATCTACGCCATTAGCCTCTTCTCGCTGAGCGTAGGCGGCATCCACCGATTCTTGGAGTTTTGCAGTCAAGCGGCGAGGATCTAACTCCTTTTTCTCTTCTTCTGTCCAGCCGAGTTCGAGGTTAAAAACCTGGCCTACACGCTCTTCCAGACCCGGCCAATCCCACTCATCTGAAATAGTTTTTCCACCGGAAAATTCAGCGGCGATATTTTCCACCAGCTCGCTCATCATGTCACGCACGGTTTCTTCCACATTTTCGCCCTCTAAAACAGTGCGGCGCTGCGAATAGATAACTTCACGCTGCTTGTTCATGACATCGTCATACTCAAGCAGGTGTTTGCGGATATCAAAGTTGTGTCCTTCCACCTTACGCTGGGCGTTTTCAATAGCCTTGGAGACCATGGAATGTTCTATGGGGTCGTCCTCTTCCATGCCCAGTTTATCCATGACATAACTCATGCGGTCTGAGCCAAAGATGCGCAGCAAATCATCTTCCAGAGAAAGGTAAAAGCGAGAAGAGCCCGGATCACCCTGGCGGCCCGATCGGCCACGCAACTGATTATCAATGCGGCGGCTCTCATGACGGCTCGTGCCAATAATATGTAGGCCCCCGAGCTCCCGCACCCCTTCTCCCAATTTAATGTCCGTACCGCGTCCTGCCATATTGGTTGCAATGGTAACCCGACCACGCTGCCCTGCCCCGGCAACAATTTCAGCCTCGCGCTCATGCTGTTTGGCATTCAAGACATCATGTTCAATGCCTTCTTTTTCAAGCATTTTAGAGAGTTTCTCCGAGATATCAATGGAGATAGTGCCCACCAGTAAGGGCTGGCCGGCTTCATGCCGCTCTTTGATCTCACGCACTATATTTCTGTATTTGGCAGCCTGATTCTTGTAGATGGCATCGGCAAAGTCTAGGCGGATCATCTTTTGATGGGTTGGGATCGTCACCACATCAAGATTGTATATTTTCTTGAATTCCGCGGCCTCGGTTTCAGCTGTACCGGTCATGCCGGCAAGCTTTTTATACATGCGAAAGTAGTTCTGAAAGGTGATTGAGGCCAGGGTCTGGTTTTCCTGCTCAATCTTCACACCTTCCTTGGCCTCCAGGGCCTGGTGGAGCCCATCGGAATAGCGTCTCCCTTCCATGGTGCGGCCAGTGAACTCGTCCACGATGACAACCTGGCCATTCTTCACAATATAATCGACATCGCGCTTAAAGAGCACGTGGGCCTTCAGCGCCTGATTTGTATGATGGAGCTGGTTGATATTGGCAGGATCGTACAGATTATCCACTTCAAGGAGTTCTTCACCCAGTTCCACGCCCTCGTCGGTCAGCATGACCTGTCTCGCCTTTTCATCGACTGTGTAGTGTGTGTCCCGCACGAAATGGCGCATTATCTTGTTCACCTTCATGTACATGTCGGTGGACATTTCCGCTGGACCGGAAATAATGAGAGGCGTCCTGGCCTCGTCAATTAAAATGGAGTCCACCTCGTCGACAATGGCGTAATTAAAGCCGCGCTGGCAATAGTCAGCTAACGAGAACTTCATGTTATCACGCAGGTAGTCAAAACCTAGTTCGTTGTTGGTTCCGTAGGTAACGTCGGCTAAGTAGGCCTCACGTCGCTGACTGTCATTCATCTCATGCATGATACAGCCGGTAGTAAGCCCCAAAAAGCGGTAAACTTCGCCCATCCACTGCACATCGCGGCTGGCCAGGTAATCGTTGACCGTCACTACGTGCACCCCCTTGCCGCCCAAGGCGTTGAGGTAGACGGGTGCAGTTGAGGTCAGTGTCTTCCCCTCACCGGTCTTCATCTCGGCTATTTTCCCCAGATGCAAAACCATGCCGCCAACGAGCTGCACGTCATAATGGCGCTCACCAAGGACCCTTAAGGCAGCCTCACGCACCACTGCAAAGGACTCTGGCAACAGGTCATCAAGCCCCTCTCCTTGCGCAATGCGTTCCCGGAATTCAACCGTCTTTGCCGCCAGGGCTGCATCGTCTAAAGGAGAGATTGTCTCTTCAAGGGCATTTATCCTGTTTACAACGTGACGGTATTTTTTGACCATCCGATCGTTCTTACTGCCAAACACCTTGGCTAGCCCAGCTCCCAACATGGTACCACTCCGAATATAGAATTAGTCCTTCACTAAAAGACAATCTTTCGTCTTGCCCTTTCGCCCTTTCTATCTGACTTCGCCCGCCCGGCGGATCAGGGCATCTTCATCACAATCTGGGAATTTTGCACAGTGTAAACAATCGCTCCAAATCTTGTGGGGCAGATTTTGCTTGTCGGTATCCATAAAACCAAACTTACGGAAAAAAGCGGCCTGGTAAGTTAGGACAAAGACCTGGTTAATCTCCAGACTGGCGGCTTCATCCAGACACGAATTGACCAAAAGGCGGCCAATGCCGACCTTCTGTCGCGATTCATCAACAGCCAACGAACGAATCTCCGCCAGGTCATCCCAGCAGATGTGCAAGGCACAGATGCCAAGAATGGCATCACCCTCTTCATAGACCACAAAATCACGGAGGTGATCAAAAAGAGAGCTGATAGAACGCGGCAGCATCAGGTTTTTATTGGAAAAGTAGGTGAGGAGGCTATGAATTGCGCGTACATCACTCATCCGGGCTGGGCGTATCCTGCCATGCCCTGATAAAGAGGCGGATCCGCGACCGCTACCCCCCTCTTCTCGTTTCTCTTTTTGCGGCTCATTCATTTGTCTTCAGATACTCTATAGAGGTTCTGTAGTGGCCCTTTATCTCTGTTCAGCCATCTTTATCAATGGCCAATCACAGCCAGGGTGAAAAAAATGCTTCGGGCGTCACATTAACTACTTGCCGGGCGGAATCAAGGGAAGCCTGCCCTATTTCCTGAAAAAAACTGTAAAGATCCCCTTGCGAAAAGAGTGTCAGCTCAAGGGGCAATCCACCGCACCGTAGATTATTGCAGCTACTTTTCTCATCAGGTGCGCACGACAGCGAATGACCGTAGGCGCTTAAGGTTTACTCTCCGGTCCTTTTCCCTCCACTGTCGCTTGATTTAATTCTCCCTCTTCCTCAGCGTTGTGAGACAGGGTATGCACCGGCTCTTTCTTAGCATCACCAGCCACAGCTTCCTTATTGACCACTTTCGCAGAGGGAAGTGCCGTTTCAGTTGTAGGAAAAACAATCACCTGCCCAGCCCACATGCCAAACAAGAATATCCAGATAAAAAGGACAAAAAACAGACAGAAAAGCCCGGCTAGACCCTTCCAGCTTAACTCAACGTGCAGCGCTTTCGCTGGTTTTGCTAATCCTTCGGGCTGGTCCTGAGAGGCTTGCGGGTTGGCTTCGGGCATCGACTCTGAAAACATGGCACCACTCTCGTCGCCCTTTGTTTTCTTTCTGCGAAAAAGCCCGAACATAAAAACTCCTTTACTAAGTTTCTCACATTTTCTCTGGAGCTGAGACACCTACCAGATGAAGGCCATTACAAAAGACCTTGCGCATAGCCCCCGCGAGCAGTAACCGCGCCTTGGTCAGATTCTGATCTTCGCCCAAGACTTTGTGTTTATTATAATAGCTGTGGAACTGGGACGCCAAGTCCATGAGATAAAAGATGACCCGGTGAGGGGCAAGATCTGTTGCTGCCCCTTCCACCAGATCCGGGAAGGCGGCCATCATCTTAAGAAGCACCTGTTCTTCAGGTGCAACCAATAGTCTTGCCAAGGTCCCATCGGCATCACTTGCGGCAGCCAACCCCTGTTCTTCAGCCTGCTTTTGTATGCTGCACAGGCGGGCATGGGCGTACTGCACGTAGTACACCGGGTTTTCCTGGCTCTGTTTCTTAGCCAGGTCCATATCAAACTCTATCTGGCTTTCAGGTTTGCGCATAAGAAAGAAAAAGCGCATGGCATCAGTCCCAACCTCATCGACGAGTTCATCTACGGTGACAAAGGTAGCCTTACGTGTGGACATTTTCACCTGCTTACCGCCACGGAGCAGGGTAACAAACTGGTACATGACAACGGTAATATGGTCAGCAGTAAGTCCAAGGGCCTGTACCCCGGCAAGGACATCGGGCACAGTGGCAATGTGATCAGCGCCAAAAACGTTAATCATCCAGTCAAAACCACGGGCAAATTTTTCCCGATGGTAGGCAATATCTGGCAAACGATAGGTTGGTTCGCCGCTTTGTTTAATGATAACTCTGTCTTGCTCCTGACCAAATTCCGTGCTTCTAAACCAAGTTGCCCCCTCTTGCTCATAAACTAGCCCCTTGTCACGAAGATCGTCCACAACTCGATCAATTAAGCCGTTTTCATACAGGGAACGTTCATTAAAGTAGTTATCGAACTGAATACCAATACGCGTCAGGGTCTGTTCAATGTCGGCAAAAATAGACTCTCGGGCAAAGGTGGTAAAAACTTCGAGGTTTGCATCTTTAAGCGCCTTTCCCTGCTCTTTGACCAGGGCCCGGGCAATATCATAGATATAGTCACCTTGGTAACCATCCTCTGGAAAATGGGCAGGCAGACCGAGGAGCTCAAAACATCTGGCCCGAGTAGATTCCCCTAAGACCCGCATCTGCCGGCCAGCATCGTTAAAATAATACTCTCGATGCACATCATAGCCGCTGGCCTCAAGCACCCTTGCTATGGCATCTCCCAAAACAGCATTGCGGCCATGGCCAACACTCAGCGGACCAGTGGGGTTGGCGCTGACAAATTCCACCATCACCCGGCAGTCGCGCTTTTCCTTGGCATGGCCATAGGTCTCATCTTCCGTGTAGATTACGGGGAGCACCGAACTCCAAACCTCTTTCTTCACAAAAAGGTTTACAAAACCAGGACCTGCGACCTCTACCTTACTAAACATCGGATTTTCGCTCAGGAGCGCTGCCAGCCGGGTGGCCAACTCCCGTGGCTTCACCTTGTCAATACCAGCGGCAACCAGGGCAAAGTTGGTAGAAAAGTCACCCTGATCATCTTTTTTAGGGACCTCGACAGCATAGCGCTCTGCTGATGCGCTGCTCCACAACCCTTCTTTTTGTCCCCTTGATACGCAGTGGGCGATGGCGTTTCTTACCTGTGACTTAATCATTTTTTCAAAAAAAATTTATTTTACAGCCTATCCCTTAAGCTTCAGCTCAAAAGAGCCCAAAGTATAAAGACACAATACCTAAGGGAACTATTATCGTTCCCGCCAAAGACTAAGCCAACCAATGCGGCTTGAAAAGAGCAGGCCCCAGCCAATCGCAAAATATAAAAGGCCAAGGAGCGGATTTGGAGAAAAAAGGTGTCGCACGGCAACACCTATAACGATCATGGCCAGCACCAAGAGCCAGCTTTTCCAGGAATAGACCGCACCAAGACAGGTTCTTTCGCCAAAATGCTGAATACGATACAAGGAGCGCCTGGCCACCTTATCGAGCATGAAAAAAGACTTCAGGGTGCCAAGGGCTATTGCCCCGGCTGCCAAGAGCAGCCGCGAGTTTGTCCCCAGCCAATACCACCCCCTCAACATGAGCATAATACCAACAAAACTCCAAAAAAATGGAGCCGCAAACAGATGGACTTGTCTGGAAACACCGGGCTTGAAGCGATTATAATTGTACATAGATCAGAGCGGCCACAATGCCGCCTGGGTCATAACCCAGAAACACAATAAGCCCATCCCGCATTGGGATGGGCTTATTCGTCCGTCAAACAGCTTCCAGAAATTTACACTTCAGTTACAGTAATGGCACTTTCAGGGCAAACTTCAACACAGGTTTCGCAACCCAGGCACTCATCTGAATGAACAGGTTCTGCCTTCCCACCTTCCATTTCGAAAACCTGGGCAGGGCATGCATTTACGCACTCTTCATCACCAGTGCACTTATCTTTATCTACAATAATTTCCCACATACCTAAATCCTCCGGCAAACAGATTGAATAGACAATGCCCGCTGAAACACCTTATTTCAACGGCCATCAATTTTTTAAATAAATCAATAGCCAAGAAGCTTTATTTTAAGAAAGCACCTAGTGCTTTGTCAAGATAAAATATAGCCAAAAAACATCTGAATAAAAGGGCTATGCCTACTCCCCATCTCTCCTGATGCCTAAATATATTGACAACACGCCACGTGGCGAGTAAGCAAAAAAGATTTATTCAAGCAAATTTATATATCGCTTTTTCCTGCTTCACCAATCAAACACAGTTTACCATGTCTCATTATTCTTCACGTTTTTTTGCATTTTTTTGCATGCTCTTTTTGCTCTGTTTACATCCCTTAACAGCGCTCTCTACTGAAACCACCATGAAGGAAACCACCATGAAAGACGGATTATACGCCAAGATATCAACCAGTAAAGGAGATATTCTGCTGGAGCTTTTCTATGACAAGACACCCCTCACCGTTATTAACTTTGCCGGCCTGGCCACGGGAGAACTTGACCCCGGTAAAAAGGGCAAACCCTTTTATGATGGACTCAACTTCCACAGAGTCATCAAAGGCTTCATGATCCAAGGCGGTTGCCCGCTTGGGACTGGTTCCGGTGGACCCGGTTATACTTTTCCGGATGAAATTGTCCCGTCACTGAAACACAAAGGCCCTGGGGTGCTTTCCATGGCTAATGCCGGACCCAACACCAATGGCAGCCAATTTTTCATTACCCATGTGGCCACGCCCCATCTGGATGGCAAGCATACGGTATTTGGGCAGGTCATCGAGGGACAGAATGTGGTCGATACCATTGAGCAAGGAGATAAAATCAACCACATTGAAATTATCCGTGTCGGCAAGGCAGCAGAGCAGTTCAAAACTAATCAACAGGCCTTTGACAATACGCTCATGGCTGCCAAGGCCGCTGGAGCCAAGACCCAGAAGGCAGAGCATCAGGAAATTGAAAAGGCTATAAGAAGCCGCTGGTCCAAGGCTAAGGAAACTCCATCTGGCCTGTACTATCAGGTTGAAAAAGAGGGCAGCGGCGCCACGCCTGCGCCGGGGACCATTATCAAGGCCCATTATACTGGCAAGCTGCTGGCCAATGACCGGGTCTTTGATAGCTCAAAGCAACGAGGCGAACCCATTGCCTTTGCCGTGGGCACAGGCCAAGTAATAAAAGGTTGGGACGAGGCCCTGCTTTCCATGAAAAAAGGAGAAGAACGAATCCTGATCTTGCCGCCGGAACTTGCCTATGGGGCCCGTGGAGCTGGTGGAGTTATTCCACCCAACGCCTGGCTTGTTTTTGAAGTAGAGCTCGTCGATTTCTAAGTTCCGCCCAGCAACCAATAGTAGCTTGGCTGGAGGACGTTGAAAGCACAGCCCTCTGAGCATGTTTGGCTGCAGATAAAAAAAGTGCCACCTCAGGCTTTTGGTTTGAGGTGGCACTCGCGTTTTGTGCGCATATCTGGCCAACACAGACAAAAAAAGAGAGCAAAAAAGTCTACAGCTGCAGCATTTTACAGACTAAAGGAAGAAGACCATGAACACGAAAAACTGTCTAATCTTAATTGATATGCAAAATGACTATTTCCCTAAAGGCAAGATGGAGCTTTGTCGCATGAATGAGGCTGCAGCCAAGGCAAAACTCCTGCTCGCACAGTTCCGGGAACTGACTCTTCCCATCGTACATATCCAGCACATAGCCACTCGGCCGGGATCAACCTTTTTTCTGCCAGACAGCTATGGCGCTGAGATACATGAACTTGTCGCTCCGCTGGCAACGGAACCTATTATTAAAAAGCACTATCCCAACAGCTTTCGAGAGACGCCTTTGCTGAAAACTCTCAGAGAAAAAAACATTGAGGAAGTAACACTCTGCGGTGCCATGAGCCATATGTGTGTTGATGCCACGACTCGGGCAGCCTTTGACTTTGGCTTTGCCTGTACTGTAGCAGATGATGCCTGCGCTACCCGCGACTTACTTTTTCAAGGCAGGGAAGTGAAGGCTGCTGATGCCCATGCCGCCTTTATGGCTGCACTTTCTTTTCCCTATGCGGAGGTTCGCCCTACTCTAGAGATTATAGGTAGTTTTGCCTAAAAAACGGTTTACTGGCAAAAGAATGACTCCTTTGCCGGTAAACCATCCGTAAGTTCACAAAAATTTCTATTTAATATTTAATTCCCACCCTGTCCCGTACCAGATCAAGCGTTTGGCTGGCCTTTGCCCTGGCCTTGTCTGCACCTTTAGCCAGAATCTGCCGCAGATAATCGGGGTTATCAAGGAGCTCTTTTTTCCGGGCTCTGGCCGGAGCAAAGCGCTCATTGATGAGTGCCAGAAGATCCTGCTTCAAATAGCCATAGGCAGCTCCGCCATTGACATACAGGCCATGTACCTCCTGCATCTTTTCGTGGGAAGCAAAGAGTTTCAGCAGACCATAAAGGTTGCATGTATCCGGGTTTTTCGGGGCCTCAACAGGCGTGGCATCGGTTTGAATGGCCATCACCTTTTTACGCAGCTCTTTTTCCTCGGCAAAGATTGGGATGGTATTGTCGTATGATTTCGACATCTTTTGCCCATCCAGCCCGGGAATAACCGCCGCATTTTCATTAATTTCGCCATCGGGAATGCGGAAAGTCTCGCCAAAGGTGTTGTTAAAGCGCATGGCGATATCGCGAGTCACTTCAATATGTTGTTTCTGATCCTTGCCCACAGGCACGAGATCGGGCTGATAAAGCAGGATGTCGGCCGCCATCAGCACCGGATAAGAAAAAAGCCCATGGCTGGCGGGAATATTTCTTGCCACTTTGTCCTTGTAGGAATGACTTCGCTCCAAAAGCCCCATGGGAGTAACAACGGACAGGAGCCAAGCCAGCTCGCAGACCTCTGGCACATCGGATTGCACCCAAAACGTACACCTGTCGGGATCAAGCCCGAGCGCAAGAAAATCTGCCGCAGCCTCCAGGGTACCCTGACGCAGGCGACCCCGGTCCTGCACCGAGGTAAGGGCATGTAAATCAACTATAAACACATAGAGATCGGCATGTTCCATGTGCCTGATCATGGGCAGCATCATACCGAAATAGTTGCCAATGTGCAGCCTGCCTGAAGGCTGAATGCCGGAGAGTACGCGTTGCATAACAAAGATTCTCTTCTTGATGGGCCTTGTGCCCTTTTATGGATATTCCCCCCCCAAAAAAAAAGGAGTGCGGGCAAGCCGCACTCCTCTTCTATACCATCAATAAAGCTTTATTTCACTTCTTCAAAATCAGCATCAACGACATCATCATCGTCTTTGCCCTGCTTGGATGAACCAGCGCCAGTTGTACCGCTTCCCTGAGAAGCTCCACCGGCACCTGGTTGCCCTCCTTGAGAAGCCTGAGAGTACATCATCTCTGCAAGCTTATGAGAAGCCTGGGTCAGGGATTCCGTAGCGCTCTTAATGGCTGCGGTGTCCTCGCCTTCCAAGGCCTTTTTCACCTTCTCTATCTCCTGCTCCACATTACTCTTTGTGGCCGCATCAACCTTGTCGCCCAGCTCCTGCAGGCTCTTATTAGCCATGTGGATCATGGAGTCGGCATTATTTTTTGCCTCGACAAGCTCTTTACGTTTTTTATCCTCTTCCGCATGCAGCTCCGCATCTTTTTTCATGCGCTCAATCTCCTGCTCAGAAAGCCCAGAGGAGGCCGTGATGCGGATGGACTGCTCCTTACCAGTGCCGAGATCTTTCGCCGAAACATGCAAAATACCGTTGGCATCAAGGTCAAAGGTTACCTCAATCTGCGGCACACCACGAGGTGCAGACGGAATATGAGACAGCTCAAAGCGACCAATTGTCTTATTGTCCTGCGCCATCTCACGCTCGCCCTGCAAAACATGGATGGAAACTGCCGGCTGATTATCCGCTGCGGTGGAGAACACCTGGCTTTTTTTGGTGGGCACAGTGGTATTTTTCTCAATCAGCTTGGTCATAACGCCGCCCAGGGTCTCTATACCAAGAGACAGTGGCGTTACATCGAGCAGCAAGACATCTTTTACATCACCTTTTAATACACCACCCTGGATCGCAGCGCCAATGGCCACAACCTCATCGGGGTTAACACCTTTATGGGGATCTTTGCCAAAGATGGCCTTAACCTTTTCCTGCACTTTTGGCATACGGGTCATACCGCCCACCAAAATAACCTCATTGATATCAGAGGCGTTCAGGCCAGCATCTTTCAAAGCCGTACGGCAAGGGCCTTCACAACGGTCAATCAGATCTTCCACCAGGGCTTCTAATTTAGCCCGGCTCAGCTTGATGTTCAGATGCTTGGGTCCGCTGGCATCAGCCGTGATAAAAGGCAGGTTAATGTCTGTTTCCATGGCAGAAGAAAGTTCTTTCTTTGCCTTTTCTGCCTCTTCCTTCAAACGCTGCAAGGCCATTTTATCACTACGCAGATCAATGCCCTGATCCCTTTTAAACTCATCGGCCAACCAGTTGACGATACGCATGTCAAAGTCTTCGCCGCCAAGAAAGGTATCACCATTGGTCGACTTAACCTCAAACACCCCATCCCCGATCTCAAGAATGGAGATATCAAAGGTTCCTCCACCCAGGTCAAAAACGGCAATTTTTTCCTCACCCTTCTTCTCGAGCCCATAGGCCAAAGAGGCTGCGGTTGGCTCGTTGATGATACGCTGCACATTGAGCCCTGCTATCTTACCGGCATCTTTGGTTGCCTGGCGCTGGGCATCATTAAAGTAAGCAGGGACGGTGATAACCGCCTCTGTTACAGGCTCACCCAGATACTCTTCCGCCGTTTGTTTCATCTTCCCTAGTATCATGGCTGAAATTTCTGCAGGGGTATATTTCTTCCCGCTCACTTCAACCACGGCATCGCCATTCGCACCCTCAGTAATAATAAAGGGGCTCACCTCTATCGACTTTTTCACTTCCGGATCAGAAAACTTACGACCAATCAGCCTTTTGATGGCAAAAAGCGTTCTTGTCGGATTAGTTACAGCCTGACGCTTGGCAATCTGCCCAACAAGCCTCTCCCCGTTATCGGTAAATGCGACAACCGAAGGAGTGGTACGATTACCTTCACTGTTCTCTATGACCTTAGGATCGCCACCTTCCATGATAGCTACACAGGAATTCGTTGTTCCCAAGTCAATTCCAATAATTTTTCCCATGATCTCTCTCCTTTTCTTTCCTTATAGTCAGTTATACAAAAATGTATATTCTTAATTTCTAGTTTACAGTTGCGGACCGCTGGAAACGACCACCTGCGCGTGCCGCAAGATTCTATCTTTGTAGCGAAAACCTTTGGCAAACTCCCGCACCACATGATTAGCCGGGATCGTGTCGCTCGCCTCCATGGTCAGGGCATCCTGCTCGTCCGGATTAAATGGCTTGCCTACTGAAGCAATCGGCTCCACCCCAAACCTTTCAAGGGCGGCAAGGAGGCTCTTTTTGGTTAGGCTTACTCCTTCAAGTATGCCCTTTAATCTGCCAGCAACATCCTCATCGGTCCTATCTCCCTGTTCCAGAGCGCGGTCAAGATTATCCACCGTGCTTAATAAGTCACGCAGGATATTCTCCCCAGCATACTTGACAAGTCTGCTCTGTTCCCGCTCCATGCGTTTCTTGAAATTCTCAAACTCTGCAGCAAGCCGCATGAGCTGGTCTTTGGTGCTGGCAAGTTCTTCTTCAAGCCTTTCCTGACGATTTTCTTCCTGCGACTCTATCGCCTCAACAGAATCTGTTTCGACCAATTCTTCAAACTGGTCCGCCTCGTTTCCGGGCGCACCGGTTCGCTCCTTTGTGCCGTCTCCCACTCTTTTCTCCTTTCCTTTCGATGCACCACAATAAAAAAACCTGCTCGCCCTTCATTATGGCTCGATCAGGCTGCTCAAATCTGCTGGCAACAATAAGTATGCCGCCAACGGGTGTCAAGACAAGGAGCTCTTGTAAAGAGCCCAGAAAAACAGAAATATTCCCCGAGTCCAGGCAATGCAATGTTCTCAATCTGCAAGGCCTACCCATCGCGAAGCTTACATTATTGTTGAGGAGCTTCTTTTTTGTAGCCCCTTGGAGAAAAATCTCCGTAAGGGTGAGCTTTTTACCCACGGAATCTGCGGAGGAATGAAAAAACATCCGTCTGTATTTCCGCCATTTTAAATCACCTTAAGCATCTGGCCCACATTTTGCTACATTGAATAAAAAATACCTTGGAGCAAATTATGGAATCCACTGCCTTAGAAGAACGAACCGGACAAATCCACGTAAAAGGGGAAGCCCCTTTTAATATCGTCTGTAATAAAGATAGCCTGGCCGGGGCTGTCAGCCAGCGTGCCTGTGTTTTCTGCGGCTCACGTGTAGTGCTTTACCCTATTGCCGATGCCCTGCATTTGGTGCACGGACCAATTGGCTGCGCCGTATACACCTGGGATATTCGCGGAGCGCTTTCATCTGGCCCCGAACTGCACCGACTCTCCTTTTCCACTGACCTGCAGGAGAAGGACATAATTTTTGGCGGAGAAAAGAAACTCGCTGCCGCCCTGCAGGAACTTATCAAGCGCCATCAACCCAAGGCTGCTTTTGTCTACTCAACCTGCATTGTCGGCATCATTGGCGATGATCTGGAAGCTGTTTGCCGCAAAATGGAAAAAGAGGCGGAAATTCCGGTCATCCCTGTGAAGTCTGAAGGCTTTAAAGGCAATAAACGGGCCGGCTACCAGGCAGCATGCGATGCCATGTTCCGGCTGATTGGCACCGGTGACACCAGTGGCATCCCTAAATATTCCCTCAATATCCTGGGTGACTTTAATCTGGCCGGGGAAATATGGATGATTCGCGAATACTATGAACGCATGGGCATTACCGTAGTGGCAAACATTACAGGGGATGGTCGCGTTGCCGATATTGAAAGGGCCCATGGCGCTGCCCTTAATGTGGTGCAATGCTCTGGCTCAACCATGCAACTGGCCAATATGATGGAAGAAAAATACGGCATTCCTTCGCTGCGCGTCTCCTACTTTGGCATTGAAGACATGTCAGAGGCCCTGTATGACATTGCCCGTTTTTTCACGGACCCTGCCATGATGGAACGGACAAAACAACTGGTGCAGGAAGAAACTAAAAAGCTGGCCCAGGCCCTAGAACCGTATCGCAAGGCACTGGCAGGAAAGAAGGCAGCCATCTATGTGGGTGGCTCCTTCAAGGCCTTTTCCCTGGTCAAGGCCTTCAGTCTCCTTGACATGCAGGTGGTGATGGCTGGCTCGCAAACTGGCACCCAGGAAGATTACAAGGAACTAGAGGCCATTTCAGATCCGGGCACTATCATTGTTGACGACTCCAACCCCTTAGAACTGACCACCTTTTTAAAGGAGAAAGAGGTTGATGTCTTTGTTGGTGGCGTCAAAGAGCGGCCCATTGCCTATAAGTTGGGCATAGGCTTTTGCGACCACAACCATGAACGGAAAGAGGCCCTTGCCGGCTTTGAGGGCATGCTCAACTTTGCCAAGGAGGTCTACGCCTCGG
>RRZU011622031.1_pt1 | contig 14148 bp, 14 predicted proteins | sample 2165561 | NCBI WGS metagenome assembly RRZU01 (sample SAMN10456909, study PRJNA506462) | wastewater metagenome | isolation source: wastewater sludge | place: USA: Moscow, Idaho
GGATAATACAACATTATTTATTGAAGAAAGTAACGAAATGTTTGAAAAATGGATTGGTAAGAAAATTAAACCAAAAGAAGCAAAAGAAGTATCAGGAATCGAATCCATTAAATTTGTAGAAGAAATGAATGAATCACTTTTTTCATCATATAAGACAGTTTATTTAGATTTAGAAGAAGATCAAATTTCTCACTTTCCTACTCTTGCTCAAAAATTCAAAGAAGAATACAAGCTTGACGCAGTAGACGGATATGCAATCGTTGCGAAAAGTAGAAATACAAAATCTCAAGCAGAAATTGATAAAATGGTTGAAGCGATGCATATTACAGATCGCGGTTTAAATCGAATCATGTCTAATTTACAAGCAGGTCTTAGAGAAAGTGTCTTAGAAGCACATTTTAATTTTGAGTTACAATCAGAAAATGTGATTAATGCTTTTGATACAATTGCAGCATCTGGTGAAAATGCAACAACACTTCATTATGTAACAAATAATGAATTCACAAAAGATGGAGACTTAATCTTATTTGACTTAGGAGCAACGAAAGATTTATATTGTGCTGATATTTCAAGAACTTACCCTGTAAATGGTAAATTCACAGAAAGACAAAAAGACCTTTATAACATGGTTTTAAAAGCCAATGAATTAGTCATTGAAGCGATAAAACCAGGTGTTACAATGACAGAGTTAAATGACCTCGTTGTGAAATTCTATGAAACTGAATTAATGCGTCTAGGAGTTATTGAAAATAAATATGATGTTAAGGATTACTATTATCACGGTGTATCACATTCATTAGGATTGGATACTCATGATGTGGGATTAACAAGAGAAGATGTTTTAGTACCTGGAAATATTATTACAGTAGAACCAGGAATATATATTAAAGAAGAAGCAATCGGTATAAGAATTGAAGATAACATCTTAGTTACAGAAGATGGCAATAAGAATTTATCAGATTTTATAATTAAGACTGTGGATGATATTGAGGAGTTTATGAGTAATGCGAAGAAATAATAGACGTAAGGAATATATAATTATTGGATTATTATTAGTTATTGCAGGGGGATTCTTTGCATTTAATAGATATAACAGTATGAAAAATGCTGATGAGATTACGAAGATAGAAGTACGCTACAAAGATGAAGTTATTAAAGAAATAGATTTCACCGTTGATGGCGAATATGAAATTGAAGTTGACCTCGGTCACTTACATGTTGAAGTTAAAGATGGAGCTTATCGAGTCTTTGACGTTGATTGTCCTGACAAAATCTGTGAAGAAGTCGGTTGGGTGAAAAAAGGCAGCGAAAAACTTATTGTTTGTTTACCAAACAGTATCGTTCTCGTTCAGGCTTAGGAGCAATAAAGTAAAATGAAAAATATGAAAAGAAACGCATCAATACTCTTAGTATTGATGATCATGTCAAAAGTTCTTGGATTTGTTCGAGAAATTGTTCTATCCAATTTCTACGGAGATGGTCTGTACGCAACAGCATATGTGTACTCATCGAAAATCCCAAATGTTATTTTTGGTATGGTCGCAACTGGACTCGTTTCGACCTTTATTCCAATGTACAGTAGAGTTATAAGTAAAGATGGTGAAGAAAGAGCAAAAACGTTTATGGATAACACCTTAACAATTATCTTTTTCTTAACACTCACATTGTTAATCCTTGGACTCTTATTCACAGAAGAACTGGTACGTATTAATGCTGCAGGTTTAACAGGAGAATACTTTACGACGACGGTGGACTTTACGAGGATTGCCCTCTTCACCTTACTGACGAATGGGGTTGTGAGTATATTTTTGGGATATCATCAATATGAAGAACGTTTTTATGTACAACCCGTAGCAGGATTCTTCTTAAATATTATTATAATTACATCAATTATTGTAAGTTCTAAAACAAGTCCGATTGTTATGGCATATGGACTAGTGTTTGCGGCATTATCACAACTTTTATTCTCAGGATTTATTGCAATTACCAAAGGTAAATATAGATATAAGGCGACGTTTGATTTAAAAGACCAATATTTAAAACCGATGCTTTTTATGGCTGCTCCAATTATCCTTGGACAGTCTGTAGCACAAATTAATGCAACGATTAACAGTTCATTAGCATCACTTATAGATCAAAATGCTGCAGCAAACTTAAATTATGCAAGTAAAATTAGTGAATCAATCTTCACTTTATTTGTAGGAGCATTAACAACAGTAATGTATCCTACGATTATCAGACAGGCAGCCTCAAAGAAATATGATGAACTAAAATCGACAATTGTTGAAATAATGAATTTAATTTCATTAATCGTTATTCCAGCAATGATCGGAATTTTAGTATTAGCAGTACCTGTTGTAAATCTATTTTATAATCGTGGAGAGGCTACTCCCGAAATGTTGAATTCAATTCGGTGGGCATTAATGGCCTCGACTGTTGGACTTTTCGGATTAAGTATTAATGATGTTTTAACGCGATCATATTATTCATTAGGGGATACACTAACACCTGTTAAGGTTTCAATCTTTACAGTTGCTCTTAATGTTGGACTCAGTTTACTGTTTATGCCAATATTCGGAGTACCAGCATTTCCACTTGCAACAAGTATCGCATCTACAATCGGGATGTTAGTCAGTTATTATGTTTTAACGAAGAAAATGGGTGGGCTAAAAACCAAACGATTCTTTAAGACAACGTTAAAAATATTTATATCATCGATCATCATGGGTGTTGTTGTGTACTTTGCATATGCATTATTAATGTCCACATCATTACATGGTCTTCTAAGTTTAGGGGTATCAATTGGGATTGGTGTTGTCGTGTATATCATATGTTTGATTGTATTAAAGGTAGAAGAATTTACAGATCTACTTGTTTTATTAAAAGATAAGTTAAAGATTGGAAAGAGTAACGCGTGAAAAAACTAATGATTTTTACAAATCACTTCTATCCTGAAACCTTTCGTATCAATGCTCTTGCTGAGACTTTTACGAAAGATTGGGATGTGAGTGTTATTACACAAGTTCCAAATTACCCTAAAGGAGATTTCTTTGATGGATACGGAAACTTTAAAAATAAACATGAAACCAGAAATAACATAGAAATTACAAGACTTCCGGTTATTCCTAGAAAGAACAATTCAATCATGTTATTTTTAAACTACATTAGTTACATCGTATCTACTTTCTTTTTTGGTATGTTCACAAGAAAGAAAGCAGATCATGTTTATGTTTATGTTACATCGCCAATTTTTTTATGTTGGAGTGCCCTTCGTATTGCGAAACGAAACAAAGTTGAATCAACACTCTATCTCTTAGATTTATGGCCAGAGTCACTTACAAGCTCATTAAACATTAATAATAAGTTTATTGTTAAAAGACTGGAAAAAATGACTTTAAAAATATATAAGAGATTTGATAATATCATTGTTGGATCAGAAAGTTTTATTGATGATTTGCATGAGAGAGGTTTGGATCGAAGTAAGATGACTCATATACCGCAACATGCTGATGAAATACTGGAGAGACCAGTAAATTTACCGAAAATGGCGGACACAATCAAGATCGTATTCGCTGGAAATATTGGAACAGCTCAGGGACTTGAAACATTAGTAGAGAGCGTTGAAATTTTAGATCATCAAAACTTTAAAAATGTACACATAACAATCGTGGGTGATGGAAGAAATAAAGATAACATCATTAAAATGGTTAAAGAAAAGAATTTAGAATCATACTTTACTTTCGTAGATCGTGTTCCTTTTGAAGAAGTAAAACATTATTTGAGCGAAAATCATTTTGCTTATGTTTCATTACAGGATAAAAACCCATTAAACAAAACACTTCCAGCCAAAGTTCAGTCATACATGGCTTATGGAATTCCTATTCTGGGATGTGCTAATGGAGAAATACCGAAAGTAATTAACAAAGTACAATGTGGTGTTTGTAGTGATAATAACGCAAGTGATTTAGCGAATTTAATTAAAGATATTTCTAAATTATCTCAAGAAGAATATACAACAATGAGTTATAATGGACATAGGTATAGTGAAGAACATTTTAGTTTAGAAACTATTAGTGAAGCATTTTTAAGAATAATGAAAGAAGGAATTTAAATGTTTAAAGACAAAGTATTATTAATTACAGGTGGAACAGGGTCTTTTGGTAACGCACTTATTAGAAGATTTGTAAAAGAAGATATTAAAGAAATTAGAATTCTATCAAGAGATGAAAAGAAACAAGATGATATGCGTAAACAATATAATGATGATCGTCTAAAATTCTTTATTGGAGATGTTCGTGATCGTAGTACTTTAACTCATGCAATGCGCGGAGCTGATTTTGTGTTCCATGCAGCTGCATTAAAACAGGTACCTTCATGTGAGTTCTTCCCTATTGAAGCAGTAAAAACAAATATCTTAGGAACAGATAATGTTCTTGAAGAAGCGATTGCAAATGGCATTAAAAAAGTTGTATGTCTATCGACAGACAAAGCAGCTTACCCTATTAACGCAATGGGCATCTCAAAAGCAATGATGGAAAAAACATTCATTGCAAAAGCACGAATGAGCGAAGACACAGTAATCTGTGGAACACGTTATGGAAATGTAATGGCCTCAAGAGGATCTGTTATTCCATTATTTTTTGAACAAATTGAAAAGAATGAGCCAATTACAATTACTAACCCCAAAATGACACGTTTCTTAATGAGCTTAGATGAAGCAGTAGATTTAGTACTCTTTGCTTTTGAACACGGAAACTCAGGAGACTTATTTGTACAAAAGAGTCCTGCAAGTACAGTTGGAGATTTAGCACAAGCCATTCTTGAAATTACTGGCAGTAAAGAAACTCCAAAAATTATCGGAACACGTCATGGTGAGAAGGTCTATGAAACACTATTAACTAAAGAAGAATATGCAAAAGCAGATGATTTAGAAAATTACTACAGAATCCCAATGGATCAAAGAGATCTAAACTATGATAAATATTTTGTAGAGGGTGAAGAAGTAGAAGAAGATACAGAATACAACTCACACAATACATACAGATTAAATGTAGAAGAAATCAAGGAAAAATTATTTGAACTTCATGAAGTAAAAGATACAATCAAGAAATACAGATAAGGAGGATACAATGAAAGTCTTAATAACAGGTGCAAATGGCTTTGTTGGAAAGAACTTAGTAAGTACCCTTCAATATGATGACAGCATCGAAATCATTAAATATACAAGACAAGATAGTCTTGAGACTTTAAAACAATACTGTGAAACGAGCGATTTTATCGTTCATTTAGCAGGTGTTAATCGCACAACTAATGTCGATGATTTTTATGATACAAATGAATCACTAACAGAAACAATAATTAGATATCTAGAGGAAAGTAATAACTTAATTCCAATCCTACTTTCAAGTAGTATTCAATCTGATTTAGACAATGATTATGGAAAGAGTAAAAAAGCTGGAGAGGACATCGTTTTAGAATATAGTAAAAGAAACAAGGTCCCTACTTACATATACAAACTACCAAACTTATTTGGAAAATGGGGTAAGCCTTTCTATAACTCAGTGATCGCAACATGGTGCCATTTAATTGCTCATGATGAAGAGATTGACATTAATGATCGTAATATTGAAATAGAATTTGTATATATTGATGATTTCATTAAATCAATTATTTCAAACATTAAAGATGAAGAACGTAATATTCAAAAATATTACAATATTTCTCCGTCGTATAAAAAGACACTTGGTGAAATAGCAGATACACTTTATGAATTTAAAGAAAATAGAAAGAATTTACACATCTCAAAAATGGATGATGAATTCACAAGTAAACTTTATAGTACTTATTTAAGTTATTTACCAGAAGATAAGTTCTCATATCCACTAACGATGCACTCAGATTCACGTGGGAGTTTCACAGAACTCTTAAAAGCGAAAAGTTTTGGACAAGTAAGTGTTAATGTTGCGAAAGCCCATGAAACAAAAGGTGAACATTGGCATCACTCAAAAAACGAAAAGTTTATTGTGATTAAAGGTAAAGCATCTATTAAGTTTAGACATATATTTAGTAATGAAGTTATTGAGTATGTTGTGAGCGATGAAAAATTTGAAGTTGTAGACATCCCCACAGGATACACTCATAACATTACAAATCTTTTAGATGAAGACTTAGTGACGATTATGTGGGTTAATGAACTCTTTGATCCAAATGATACAGATACCTATTTTGAGAAAGTAGAGGTAGAAAAATGAAAAAATTAAAAGTAATGACAGTGGTTGGGACTAGACCTGAAATAATTAGATTATCAGCTGTGATCTCAGCACTTGAAGAAAGTCCTGCTATTGAACATGTCTTAGTACATACAGGACAAAACTATGATTATGAATTAAATGAAGTATTCTTTAAAGACTTAAATTTAAGAAAACCTGATTTCTTCTTAAACTCAGCTCATAGTGGACCGGTAGGAACTATTGGTCAAATTATGATTAATATTGAACCAGTCTTAGAAGAAGTAAGACCTGACGCTTTCTTAGTTTTAGGAGATACTAATTCATGCTTATGTGCAATTGCGGCTAAACGTTTTAAAGTTCCCGTATTCCACATGGAAGCAGGGAATCGTTGCTTTGATCAAAGAGTTCCTGAAGAAGTTAACCGTAGAATTGTTGATCATATCTCAGATATCAACTTAACATACAGTGACATTGCTCGAGAATACTTAATATCAGAAGGTCTGTCTGCAGATCAGATTATTAAAACAGGAAGTCCAATGTTTGAAGTATTAGAGAAAAGTAAGGATGCCATCAATAACTCAGATGTACTTGAAAGATTAGAATTAGAATCTGGGAAGTACTTTGTTGTATCGGCACATAGAGAAGAAAATATTAATAACTTAAAAAACTTTACGCAATTATGTGACAGTTTAAACGCAGTTGCAGAAAAATATGAATATCCAATCATTATGAGCACACACCCACGCACAAGAAAAATGTTAGTCGAACAAAACATCGAATTAAATCCTTTAATTAAAACATTAAAACCTTTAGGGTTTAATGACTATATTGCACTTCAAAAAAGTGCTAAGGCTACATTAAGTGATAGTGGAACAATTAGTGAAGAATCATCAATCTTAACCTTCCCTGCTTTAAACTTACGTGAAGCTCACGAAAGACCAGAAGCAATGGAAGAAGCATCAGTAATGATGGTTGGAGTTAATAAAGAAAGAATTCTTCAGGGATTAGAAGTTCTTGAAAGTCAAACTCCAGATACATTGAGACTTGTCAGTGATTACAGTATGCCAAATGTTTCAGAGAAAGTATTAAGAATCATAATCTCATACACAGATTACATTAATAGAGTAATTTGGAAAAAATATTAGGATAATAAAATGAAAATTATTGAAAGAAGATCGCCAAAAAACTTAACAGGTCCGGTTGGTCTCTATTCACACATTACAAAAATCCCTGCGAATTGTGAGTGGTATACATTCTCAGGCCAAATTGGCGTCAATGATGAAGGCATTCTACCGGAATCATTTAATGAACAAGTAGCTTTAACATTTAATAACATTAAAAGAATGTTAGATCATGAAGAGTTTGATCCAGCTAACGTTGTTAAAGTAAATATATTCTCAGTAGAAGAAATTGACTGGGATTACTTTGATCAACAATGGGAACAATTATTCGGTAAAGACTACCCTTCAATGACAATTACATACATATCAGCTTTAGGACTTCCAGAGATTAAAATCGAATTGGATGTTTGGGCTGTTAAATAAGCTGTAGCTTCGGTTACAGTTTTTTTTCGTCAAATGGATACAAATAATTTATTGACCGTCATACTTCCCTTCAGAGAGTAATAAAAATGTAACTTGATTGTCATTAGAGATAAAATCGTTAACCCCCACCTTACGCGGTTAATCTTATGTTCTATTGAAACTCATCCATCTAATTCATTAGAGTTACTACGTTCTCTATAATCTTCTTCGTTTACTAATAATATTTCTTCTTTTCTAAAACAAAAAAGTTCAAACAACTGCTCATTAGCATATTCTCGGGCAGAGAGTTCACTGAGTTTATAAATGATACTTAAAAGAAGTTCAATACCAAATAAATGCATATATTTAAAAAGATAAATACCCTCATTTTTCCAATTCGAGACAGAGTACACTCATAAAGTAGTTTTTGTATTCATTGTAAGAAGGTCTTTAACTGTAAGAGTTTTAAGGGAGAAACACTCATCTATATGAAATCTTTTAAAAAAACTTTATAAATACATTTTCATATAAAAGTATGTCATTATCAATCAGTTTGCCAATCAACAAGCATACAATGGTCTTAGTTACCGAGTAGATACGAGTGGTATTATACCTACTTCCTATATTAAATACTTTCTTATTAACCACATGATCATTCTTAGTAATCCATAGATAAGAGTCGTTGGTAAATGCATTCTTTATAAGACATTCTAAGTCTATAAACATATATAAAGTGCTCCTTTCGTACGTTTTAAATAAATTCGTAGCTGCTACAACGAGAGATTATCACCATTAAAAATGATAATTAAGAGAGATTTTAGAAGAATTATGGAGGGTTTATTGAACTAAAAATATCGTAAAATATTAAGTGTTTAATTTGCCTACAATTGACTGAAGAAAATAGGTATTGATATTAAATAAAGAATATTATAATATGGTACTCACTCCTACTTATTACGAGATTGAAATAGTAGGTAATGGTATTCGTAGATAAATACTTGACATATGTGTAGATATGTATATAATCTAGTAAGAAAACAGTCTAATATATAAGAAAAGGTTGATATATATGAAAGAATATAAATATATAACAGTAGTGCAAAAAGATTTATTAGAAAATAAAGAAACTGTTGTCTTTAAAGGAAATGCTAAAGTCAGTATTGATGACAAACATAGCATCAAATATGAAGAAAACAATTCGACTTCAGTAGAAATTTCAATGACTGAAAGCGGAGGTTTTTTAGAGCGAAATGGAGAAGTTTCAACGAGGATTAATTTTCAACTTGATGAAGATACTCACGCTTCAATCATTACGGATGTTGGAGAAATAAGAATGGGTGTCAATACTGAAGAAATAACATTAAAAAACAACAATCTCGTGTTAGCATATAGCCTAACCCAAGAAAGTAATACAGTATCGAAATTTTATATGAAGGTGGAATGGGAAAATGAATAAAATTGAATTAATTATTAAAGAGGAAATTCAAAAAGTAATTAAAAACAATTTTGATTATGATGCAGATAATGAAATTAATTTAGAGATTCCTAAAGATAATTCATTTGGAGACTATTCAACAAACGTAGCAATGCGTTTAGTGAAACAACTTAAACAAGCTCCTCAACAAATTGCTCAAACTTTGAGTGATGAATTATCAAAGAATACTGAAGTCTTTAGTGAAGTCAGTATCGCAGGACCTGGTTTTATTAATTTTAGAATCAATCAAAATCATTATGCAAATGTAATTAAACAAATTATTGAAGAAAAAGAACAGTATGGAAAAAATAATTCAGGAAATGGATTAAAAGTAAACGTAGAATATGTTTCCGCAAACCCTACTGGAGATCTTCATCCAGGACATGCTCGTGGAGCAGCGATGGGAGATTCAATCACAAGAATTATGAAATTCTCAGGTTATGATGTAACTCGTGAATTTTATCTTAATGATGCTGGAGTTCAAATTGAAAACATGGCACGTTCACTTCAAGCACGTTATCTAGAATTATTTGATATAGATGTAGAATTCCCTGAAGATGGATACCGCGGGCAAGATATTATTGATATCGCTAAGCAGTTAAAAGAAGAAGTATCAGATAAATATCTTGATGAAGATTTAGATAAATATTATGAAGAGTTTAGAGCTTATGGTTTAGAAAAAGAAACTCAAAAATTAGAACGTGACTTAAAACTATTTGGAGTTGAATTTGATGTATGGACTACAGAGAGTTCAATTTACAATGCTAATAAAGTAGAAAGTGCTCTAGAAAAAGTAAAAGATTCAGGGAATACATACGAATCTGAAGGTGCACTTTGGTTAAAGACAACTGACTTTGGCGATGACAAAGACCGTGTTCTTGTTAAGAGTGATGGAAATTACACGTACTTAACACCCGATATTGCCTACCACCAAGATAAGTTTGATAGAGGCTATGATATGCTTATCGACTTACTAGGAGCAGATCACCACGGCTATATTAATCGTCTTAAGGCAGCAATTCAAATTCTTGGATACAATAAAGACCAACTAGAAGTAGATATCACGCAAATGGCTTTAATGTATAAAGATGGAGAAGAATTTAAGATGTCTAAACGTACAGGAAAATCAATTTCTTTAAGAGAGTTAATTGAAGAAACAAGTGTAGATGCTCTACGTTATGTTTATGTAGACCGTGCACCAGACTCACCAATGACGATTGATTTAGATTTAGTCATTAAACAAAGTAATGAAAACCCTGTATATTACGCACAATATGCACATGCTAGAATGTCATCAATCTTAGTGCAAGGAGAGAAGTACGAAATTTCTGATGAGTTCAACTTATTAAGCGATGTGAAAGAAATAGAACTTATTAAACACTTAAACGAGTTTTCTAATGTTATTGCAGATTCTGCGAAAACAAGATTACCAAATAAGATTAGTAATTATATTTCAAAATTAGCAACCCTATTCCATAGTTTTTATGGATCGAATAAAGTATTAGATGATAAAAATGAAGAGTTAACAAGACAAAGACTTGGTCTAGTTTTAGCAACAAGAATTGTCTTAGCGAACGCATTAAATTTAATCGGTGTAAGTGCACCGGAAAGTATGTAGGAGGAGATTAAATGGCGATCAGTCCAATGGCAGAAGCTTCACATTCAATTTTAGAAGCAGCAGGAAAAGAACTATCATTTCAGGAATTATTTCAAGAAGTCGTTAAAAAATTAGAGTTAGATGAAACACAAGCAACTAAGAGAATTGCAAAGATGTATTCAGACTTAACATTAGATAAAAGATTCATCTCATTACCAGAAAACCAATGGGATTTACGTAAACGTCATCGTCTGGATGACATATTAATTGATACAGATGATATAATAGTTGATGATGAAGATCTGGATGACTATGATGAGGATCTGGATGAAGATGAAGAGGAATACGACTTAATAGCAGAAAAAACTGGATTTGATGAAGATGAAGACATCATTCAGTTATCCAAACTAGCAAGTCTTGATGACGAAGATTAGAGAGGATGATCATGTGAGTAAGGTAATAAAAATTGAAGGTGGCCACAAGCTTAACGGAAGAGTTAGAATTGATGGCTCAAAAAATGCGACAGTGGCATTAATTCCTGCCGCAATATTAGCACATGAAGTAGTAACAATTTATGGAGTACCAGATATTTCTGACGTACATGCCCTAACAGAAATTCTAGAAGAATTAAATGTTAAGGTAACACGTGCAGAAAATGGCGACTTAATCATTGATCCAAGTAACATGGAAAACATTCCATTAATTACAGATACGGTAACAAAACTACGTGCTTCATATTATTTTATGGGAGCATTGTTAGGGAAATATGGCCGTGTTGAAATTAAAATGCCAGGAGGATGTGACTTAGGACCTCGTCCTATAGATTTACACATCAAAGGTTTTGAAGCACTTGGAGCAGATGTAACATATGAACACGGAAACTATATAATTTCTAGTGATAATTTAACAGGTAATAATATCTTTTTAGATATTGCTTCTGTAGGAGCAACAATTAATATTATGATGGCTGCGGTATATGCTAACGGTCGCACAATTATTAATAATGCTGCGAAAGAACCAGAAATTATTGACGTAGCAACTATTTTAAATAAAATGGGCGCTAACATCCGTGGCGCAGGAACGAATGAAATTATTATCGAAGGTATCAACTACTTAGGTGGTTGTAATCACGAGATTATACCCGATCGAATTGAAGCTGGAACATACATCATATTAGCGGCAGCAGCAGCGCAAGAAGTCGTGGTGGAAAATATTATTCCACTTCACTTAGACTCACTCTTATCTAAATTAGTGGAAATGGGAGTAGATATGGATGTCCATATTGATTCTGTGACAATTCGTGGAGGTGCGAAACTCGAAGCAGTAGATATTTCGACAAATACTTACCCTGGTTTCGCTACAGACCTTCAATCACCTTTTGCAACGTTATTAACACAAGCAGAAGGACGTTCCCACATTGTTGAGACAATCTATAAAGAACGTTTTAAGGCAGTATCTGAGTTACAAAGACTGGGTGCTGATGCAAAAATTTCAACAGGACAAGCAGAGATTACTGGACCAACATCTTTATATGGTGCACCAGTAAAAGCAACTGACTTACGTTGTGGAGCAGCGTTAGTTGTTGCTGGGTTAATTGCAGAAGGTGTCACTGAAATTAGAGATATCTATCATATTGATAGAGGTTATGCTAATTTAGACGAAAAATTAACTCAACTTGGAGCTAAAATCTGGAGAGAAGAAGAATAGAGCGTTAAACATGAAGAGACATGGAAAATTTATAAAATTCTTAGCGATACTGTATTTAATATTAAATACAGTATTTGTTTATCAACTACTAAAGTTAGGTACTCTACCTTATAAATACAGTTTAGTATTAATAGGATCTTTAGTAATCTTTGCACTAATTTTATTATCAGGAGCATTTCGATCAAGACGAAAACTAGTGAGAGGTTTTAATAAATTTCTTCTCATTATTTTAAGTTTTACCTTAGCAGTAGCAAATGGATATATGTATAAGTATGGATCATTCTTAGATGTAGTCACTGATGGTTTAAAGAAAAAAGAAGTTGTCAGTGTTATTGCGAGAAAAGACAGTCCTTATGAAGATCTAGAAGATGTTAAAGATTTGGTCTTTGGAATTGAAGATGAACATGAGAAAATTGTGTTTGAAGCAATCAATGATTTTGAGACTAAACTTAATAAAGAGATTCTGATAGAAGATTCTGAAAATTACCAAGCACTAGCTAGCGAACTTCTAAATCAAACCCACGAGGTTATTATCGTGAACGAAGCCTATCGAAAGTTTATTTTAGAAGAGGTATCCGATTTTAGTGATAATACAAAGGTAATCGCAACATACGAAAAAGAAGTAGAACTATATAAATCGGATGTTAATGTGATTAAAGAAACATTTACCGTATTAATTAGTGGTATTGATGTTTATGGCGCAATTGAAAATAATGCGAGAACAGATGTTAACATACTTGCAACAGTAAATCCGAATACTAAAGAAGTCTTACTTGTGAGTATTCCTCGAGACTATTATTTACCCCTAGCTTGTCAAAATGACAATATGGATAAATTAACGCATACTGGAATCTATGGAATCGACTGTACAATGGATACTGTTGGAACCTTATTTGATGTAGAGGTAGACTTCTTTGCAAGAGTAAACTTCAGTAGTTTGATCAATGTGATAGAAGCTGTTGGTGGTGTTACGGTATTCAATGATTGGGAATTCAATGTTGGTGATACTCATTTCCCTTATGGTGATATTGAACTTAATGGTGAAACAGCTTTAATGTTTGTACGAGATCGATATAACCATCCAGATGGAGATTTAGCACGAGGCAGAAATCAAATGAAAGTTATGGAGGCAATTATTCAAAAGATGTTGTCCCCTGCCCTAATTACAAACTTTAATTCTATTCTTTCAACACTTGAAGGGACCTTTCAAACAAACATGTCGAGTAAAGATATAAACTCACTTGTCCGTATGCAACTAAATGATATGGCATCATGGGAAATTAATAAGATGCAAGTTGCAGGTGAAGGTGGAACAGATTATTCATATGCTCTTGGAGACTATGCTTATGTTATGTATCCAAATTATGATATTCCAAATGATTATTCTTCAACTGTGAATGAAGTTAAGGATGAAATAAAGAAATTATTCGTTAAAAAATAAGCCTTAGTAAAATTTATGAATCTTACAGAAACTATGAGCAAAATCTATTGAAGTAATGCACATCATGTGTTATAGTAATGATACTTACTTTGTTGGCGCAAAGACAACAAGGCGGAAGGAGAGAACAGTAATATGAAAAAAGATATTCATCCAGAATATTTCAAAACTACAGTTAC
>RRZU010799369.1_pt1 | contig 14147 bp, 28 predicted proteins | sample 2165561 | NCBI WGS metagenome assembly RRZU01 (sample SAMN10456909, study PRJNA506462) | wastewater metagenome | isolation source: wastewater sludge | place: USA: Moscow, Idaho
AATGCCATCGGCGCATTGTCGCCGTCGCGGAAACCACACTTGAGGATGCGTAAGTAACCGCCGTTGCGGGCAGCGTAACGCGGTCCGATTTCGTCGAACAGCTTGACGACCATCTCACGATCACGCAGCCTGTCAAAGGCCAAACGGCGATTGGCCAAGCTGGGTTTCTTGCCTAAGGTGATGATCGGTTCAACAACTCGCCGGAGCTCTTTCGCCTTCGGCAACGTCGTCTTGATCGTCTCATGCCGCAGCAGTGAAACCGTCATATTGCGCAACATAGCCAGCCGGTGCGAACTGGTGCGATTTAATTTACGAAGACCCAAACGGTGACGCATATCTATTCCTTCCTATTCTTGTCCGGGCGACTATTTGTCGAGGCCGGCCGGAGGCCAGTTTTCAAGTTTCATTCCCAGCGTCAGCCCGCGTGCGGCTAACACTTCCTTGATTTCGTTAAGCGACTTACGGCCCAGGTTCGGCGTTTTGAGCAACTCATTTTCCGTGCGCTGGATCAGATCGCCGATATAGTAAATGTTCTCGGCTTTGAGGCAGTTCGCAGAACGCACGGTAAGCTCGAGATCGTCCACCGGGCGAAGCAACAACGGATCGACCTGCGCGGCCTTCTGGTGCTCCACCGGTAGGGCGGTACCTTCCAGATCAGCAAACACCGACAGTTGCTCCATCAGGATACGCGCCGCCGTACGAATCGCTTCCTCAGGCTCGATAACCCCGTTGGTCTCGATTTCCATGATCAACTTATCGAGATCGGTCCGCTGTTCTACGCGAGCACTCTCAACAAAATAGCTGACACGGCGCACCGGGCTGAACGAAGCATCCAGAACAAGCTTACCAATGCTTTTTCCGGCATCCGCTAGCTGGCGAAGGTTGCCAGGGAGATAGCCTCGATTCTTCTCAACTTTGAGTTCGAGAGCCAACTTCCCCCCCGAAGAGAGGTGCGCGATGACGTGTTCTGGATTGATGATCTCAACATCGTGGGATACGACAATATCCCCGGCCCGAACGATACCTTCACCCTCTTTGCTCAATTGCAATACCGCTTCCTCGCGGTTGTGCAATTTGAATACCACGCCTTTCAGGTTAAGGAGGATATCAACGACATCTTCCTGAACACCATCGATGGTCGAGTACTCATGCAGCACACCGTCGATACTCACTTCGGTTGCAGCATAGCCCGGCATCGAGGATAGCAGGATGCGGCGAAGCGCGTTACCCAGCGTGTGCCCGTAGCCCCGCTCGAATGGTTCCATGACCACTTTGGCGTGTACCGGCGATAAACTTTGTACATCAATAATGCGCGGTTTCAATAGTCCACTGCTATGCATGTCTTGTCCTTTGCCAGGTTTCAATCAAGCGTGAGCCGCGATTACTTCGAATAAAGCTCGATCACGAGGCCTTCGTTGATCGTCGACGACAATTCGCTGCGCTCCGGACGTGCCTTGTATGTTCCCTTGGCTTCCTTCACATTGACTTCAACCCACTCGGGGAATCCGCGCGACTCGGCAGCTGCCAGAGCGGCCTTGATACGCAGTTGGTTCTTCGCCTTCTCGGCGACCTCGACAACATCGCCCGGGCGCACTTGATACGACGGAATGTTGACACGGCGGCCATTCACCAATACGGCGTTATGACGGACCACTTGCCTGGACTCCGAGCGCGATGCCGCGAACCCCATACGGTAGGCGACTGTATCGAGGCGGGACTCCAGCAGTTGGAGCAGGTTTTCACCTGTAACGCCCTTGCGGCGATCCGCTTCTTTGTAAACTTTGCGGAACTGGCCTTCCAGAACTCCGTAAATGCGCCGAATCTTCTGCTTCTCGCGGAGATGCACACCATAGTCGGACAAGCGCTGCCCAGACTTCTGGCCGTGCTGACCTGGGGCGTAGGAGCGCCTTTCAATAGCGCATTTATCGGAGAAGCACTTCTCTCCCTTAAGGAACAGCTTTTCGCCTTCCCGGCGGCATTGACGGCATTTCGGATCGAGATTACGAGCCACTTGTCTTTCTCCTTAAATCCGACGCTTCTTCGGCGGACGGCAACCGTTATGGGGAATCGGGGTAACATCGGTAATGGAGGTAATCTTCATTCCGAGCGCATTCAGAGCGCGAACCGACGACTCGCGCCCCGGACCGGGCCCCTTGATTCGGACTTCAAGATTCTTGACACCGCATTCTACGGCCGCTTTCCCAGCAGCCTCAGCAGCGACCTGAGCAGCAAAAGGCGTGCTCTTACGGGATCCTTTGAAACCCGCTCCACCCGAGGTCGCCCAGGATAGCGCATTGCCTTGGCGGTCGGTAATAGTGATGATGGTGTTGTTAAAAGAAGCGTGGATGTGGGCAATTCCTTCTGCCACGTTCTTTTTGACTTTCTTGCGAACTTTCGTTGCGGTCTTGGCCATGATCAGTCCCTGTTATTTCTTGCCGGCGATTGCTTTGCGCGGCCCCTTGCGGGTACGAGCGTTGGTGCGCGTGCGTTGACCACGGCAAGGCAAGCCCTTACGGTGACGGAGACCACGATAACACCCTAGATCCATGAGCCGCTTGATGCTCATTGTCACTTCGCGCCGTAGATCTCCTTCGACGGTGAACTTGCCGACCTGATCGCGCAAACGATCCATTTCGGCTTCCGTCAAATCCTTCATCTTAGTTGAACGTACGATCCCGGCGGCATCACAAATTTTTTGTGCGCGGCTGCGACCAATACCGTAAATCGCTGTAAGTGCGATTTCAGCATGCTGATGGTTGGGTATATTTACCCCTGCGATGCGGGCCATCGATTCACCCCAATAATGCGAAACGTAAAAAAATAGTAATCATCCAATATCCAGACAGATACTGATGATCAACCCTGACGCTGTTTATGGCGAGGATCCGTACAGATCACACGCACAATTCCGTGGCGTCTAATAATTTTGCAATTGCGGCAGATGCGCTTAACAGATGCCAGCACTTTCATGTTTAACTCCTAAGATTTCAGACGCCAGGCGCAGCCAGCCCTTTGTCAATTTACTTCCACTACGTAGAGATTCTTCACTTTGCGCGAAAAACAATGCGCGCACGACTTAGATCATAAGGCGTCAGTTGAACCGTCACCTTGTCCCCGGGCAGGATTCTGATGTAGTGCATACGCATTTTCCCGGAGATAAATCCATGCACTACATGTCCGTTCTCAAGCTTAACCCTGAACGTTGCATTGGGGAGATTCTCAATAACCTCCCCCTGCATCTCAATCAAGTCTTCCTTAGCCATTCTATTTCGCCGAAAAACCGGAGCCCTTGAAATTGGCCTTCTTCAACAACCCTTCATATTGGTGAGACATCGCGTAGGCCTGTACCTGGGTCATGAAGTCCATCGTAACGACGACAATAATAAGCAGCGACGTCCCTCCGAAATAGAAAGGAACATTCCACTTCAAAATCAGAAACTCTGGGACCAAACACACTATCGTAATGTAGGCCGCGCCAACCATTGTCAAACGCATCAATATCTTGTCGATATAGCGTGCTGTTTGGTCTCCAGGACGAATACCTGGGACAAAAGCGCCACTCTTCTTAAGATTGTCGGCAGTCTCTTTGGAATTGAATACCAAAGCCGTATAAAAGAAGCAGAAAAACACGATCGCTGCGGCGTAAAGCATCACGTAAATCGGCTGGCCCGGCGAAAGAACGGCGGCGACATCCTTCAACCAGCGCATCGAATCGTTAGCGCCAAACCAACCTGCAATTGTCGCCGGAAAAAGAATGATCGACGAAGCAAAGATCGGCGGAATAACTCCTGACATATTCAGTTTGAGTGGCAAATGCGAACTTTGCCCTCCGTAAATCTTGTTTCCCACTTGCCGTTTCGCGTAGTTAACGAGGATTTTCCTCTGACCGCGTTCGACAAAAACGACGCCGGCAGTAACAGCTGCGACGAGAATGGTGATGAAAATTGCTGAGAGAGGATGCATAGCACCCGTACGAACCAATTCAAGCAATCCACCAATCGAACTGGGCAGACCAGCAGCTATCCCGGCAAATATAATTATCGATATTCCGTTGCCCAACCCGCGTTCCGTAATTTGCTCTCCGAGCCACATCAGGAACATGGTGCCGGTAAGCAACGTGGTAACGGTAACGAAGCGGAACATCAACCCAGGCTCGGGCACGAGTCCTTGGGATTCGACCCCAATTGCAATACCGATACCTTGAAACACAGCGAGCACTACGGTCCCATAGCGGGTGTACTGCGTAATCTTGCGACGCCCAGCCTCGCCCTCTTTCTTGAGCGCTTCCAACTGTGGGCTGGCGTGCGTCATCAACTGCATGATGATCGAGGACGAAATATACGGCATGATCCCGAGCGCGAAAATCGTAAAGCGCTTCAGGGCCCCCCCCGAAAACATGTTGAACATGCCGAGGATCCCGCCTTGATTGCGATTAAAAAACTCCGCAAGTGCAGTCGGATCGATACCAGGGACCGGAATGTGCGAACCAATACGATAGACGATCAAAGCGCCGAGCAAAAACATCAGCCGACGCTTCAGATCGCCATATTTCCCACCTTTACCGACTTGACCAGGATTAGTTGCCAAGGAATGCCACCGTCTGATTGTTATTCAGCAACACTGCCGCCCGCGGCTTCAATAGCTGCTCTCGCACCCTTAGTCGCACCGACGCCCTTCAGAACAACCTTACGACCAATCTGTCCAGAAAGAACAACCTTAGCCGACAACGCATGAGACGAAACGAGATTCGCTTGAACAAGCGTCAGCAGATCGACTTCGTCCACCGGAAGGTCGTTGATCTCAGACAAACGGACTTCTGCATTACGCCAATTTGTCAGAGAGACAAATCCACGCTTCGGAAGTCGGCGTTGCAACGGCATCTGACCGCCCTCAAAGCCAACTTTGTGGAACCCGCCAGCGCGTGACTTCTGCCCCTTGTGGCCGCGCCCCGAGGTTTTACCCAGTCCGGACCCGATACCCCGGCCAACACGGCGGCGGCCGCGTTTCGCGCCTTCAGAAGGCTGAATTGTATTAAGTTTCATGTTACCCCTCGCACTTAACAAGGTAGGAAACCTTGTTGATCATTCCGCGCACGGCCGGCGTATCTTCCAACTCTGCCGTACTGTTCAGGCGCCGGAGGCCCAATCCTCTGACAGTTGCCCGATGCGACTGCTTAGTGCCAATCACGCTCTTGACGAGTGTTACTTTGAGTTTCTTCTCAGCCATTGCTTACCCCAGAATCTCTTCAATCGTTTTTCCACGCTTAGCAGCGATCTCCGATGGCGTGTTCATAGCCTGCAGACCATTGATCGTAGCGCGAACGATGTTATACGGATTGGTTGACCCATGCGCCTTGGCGACAACATTAGTCACGCCCATCACGTCAAAAACCGCGCGCATGGCGCCGCCCGCAATAACCCCGGTACCTTCCGGCGCGGGTTGCATCATGACACTCGACGCACCATGGCGGCCGACGACGGTATGATGAAGGGTGCCATTCTTCAGGCTGACTCGCACCATTTTGCGACGAGCCTCTTCCATTGCTTTTTGAACAGCCACGGGGACTTCGCGAGACTTACCTTTCCCCATACCAACCCGCCCATCGCCGTCGCCAACAACGGTAAGAGCGGCGAAGCCCAGTATCCGCCCGCCCTTCACTACTTTGGTGACCCGGTTGATGGAAATCATCTTCTCCCGGAAGCCATCGTCAGGCTTGTCGGCTTGCTGAGGTTTTTTGCTTTGCGGTTTTGCCATTACTTACTCCAATCCTTTTCCGGAGCGATCAGAACTTGAGGCCGGCTTCACGCGCGGCTTCAGCCAGCGCTTTGATGCGCCCGTGATATTGAAAGCCGCTGCGATCAAACGCCACCTGATCAATTCCGGCTTTGATGGCGCGCTCGGCAATCAATTTACCAATCACCGACGCAGCTCCAAGGTTTCCACCGTTCCCAAGATCCTTGCGCACATCGGTCTCTAACGACGAGGCCGCAGCAAGGACCTTCGATCCACAAGCAGAGATGACTTGAGCGTAGATGTGGCAGTTGGTGCGGTGCACCGACAAGCGCACTGACTTCAGTTCGGCGATCTTGGCCCGGGTTTTGCGGGCCCTGCGCAAACGCGCCTGTTTCTTGTCAATCATTTATGCACCCTTATTTCTTCTTCGTTTCCTTGAGGACAATCACTTCGTCTGCATAACGCACACCTTTGCCCTTATATGGCTCCGGTGGCCGATATGCGCGAACCTCAGCGGCAACTTGGCCGACTTGCTGCTTGTCCACACCCTTGATAATGATTTCTGTCTGCGTTGGCGTTTCGCACTTGACGCCCGCCGGCATTTTGTGGGCAACCGGGTGAGAGAAGCCGAGCGTGAGATTGAGTACGTCGCCCTGAGCCTGCGCACGATAACCAACGCCAACAAGATTCAACCGCCGCTCAAACCCTTTACTTACCCCTGCCACCATGTTGGCGAGAATTGCGCGCACGGTACCGGACAATGCATTGGAGTTATCAACCCCCTCCACTGCCCGGCACACTAACGACTGCGCATCCTTCTCGACGCGCACCGCGGGATTCCCGCCGAACTTGATGGTGCCCAACGGGCCTTTGACAACGATTTCTTCATTACCAACAGCGACATCGACGCCCTGCGGTAAAACAATCGGATTTTTTGCAACACGGGACATAGCTTCCCCTTACGCGACGACGCAGAGCACTTCGCCGCCAACATTGCTGGCGCGGGCTTTACGATCAGTCATAACACCCTTCGGCGTGGATACGATAGCCACACCAAGGCCATTCATTACCCGCGGAATATCGTTCGCCCCCTTGTAGATACGCAAACCGGGAGTCGACACACGGTCGATCCTCTCGATAACAGGGCGTCCGGCGTAGTACTTCAGACCGATCTCCAAGGTAGGTTTTCCATCATTCTCGCGAACGGCGAAATCTTCAACAAAACCTTCGTCCTTAAGGACTTTCACAATTGCCACTTTGACTTTGGAAGACGGCATGGCAACCGTTGATTTGTTGGCCAATTGCGCGTTGCGGATGCGTGTCAGCATATCGCTGATCGGATCGCTCATACTCATATCGTAATCTCCTGCTTACCAGCTAGCCTTGGTCATACCAGGGACTTCGCCGCGCATAACGAAATCGCGCAACTTGCTACGGCCCAAACCAAATTTGCGAAAAACCCCACGCGGGCGTCCGGTCAATTTGCAGCGGTTACGCAACCGAACAGGACTCGCGTCACGCGGAAGTGCTTGGATTTTTTGCCGAGCATCAAAACGCTCCTCCTCAGACCGAGCGACATCGTCTATGATCGCCTGAAGTGCGGCACGCTTTGCGGCGTACTTTTCGACCATCTTGCGCCGCTTCTCTTCGCGGTTAATCAGTGCAAGTTTCGCCATTTTCGTCTCAATTCTTGAAGGGGAACTTAAAGGCCGCGAGCAGCGCGCGGGCCTCTTCATCGGTCTTCGCAGTCGTGGTGACGCTGATGTTCATACCACGCAACGCATCAATTTTGTCGTACTCGATTTCCGGGAAGATAATCTGTTCCTTGACGCCCATGTTGTAGTTTCCGCGTCCATCGAAACCTTTTCCGGAAATACCACGGAAATCTCGAACCCGAGGCAACGCAACGGTAACAAGACGATCAAGAAATTCGAACATCCGGGGACCGCGCAAGGTGACCATGCAGCCGATCGGGTAACCTTCGCGAATCTTGAACCCCGCGATCGACTTACGCGACTTAGTCACCACCGGTTTTTGGCCGGCAATTTTCGTCATATCGCCAACGGCATTCTCCAACACCTTTTTGTCGGCCACTGCTTCGCCAACACCCATATTCAGAGTGATCTTGGTGATCCGCGGAATCTCCATCACCGACTTGTAACCAAATTTCTTGGCCAGCTCGGGAGCCACCGTACCCTTGTAGTAATCTAGCAAACGTGCCATGCCCGCTCCTTATGCCCCTACCACTTCGCCACTCGACTTGAAGACACGAACCTTCTTACCATCCTCAAGCAGCTTAAAGCCCACTCGATCGGCTTTCTTGGTAGCCGGGTTGTAAAGGGATACATTGGAGACATGGAGAGGCATATCCTTATCCACGACACCACCAACAACCCCCTTTACCGGATTCGGCTTGACGTGTTTTTTAACGCGATTAACACCCTCAACAACCACGCGCTCCGAGTCAACGCGCCGAACGATAGTCCCGCGCTTCCCTTTGTCTTTGCCGGCGATCACGATGACTTCGTCGCCTTTACGAATTTTATCCATTGCCGCCCCTTACAGAACTTCCGGCGCGAGCGACACGATCTTCATGAACCGCTCACTACGCAACTCGCGCGTCACCGGCCCGAAGATACGCGTTCCGATTGGCTCCAGCTTGTTATTCAAGAGCACCGCCGCATTGTTATCGAACTTGACAAGCGAACCATCGGGACGACGAACGCCCTTAGCCGTCCGCACCACCACAGCGTTATAGACATCGCCTTTTTTTACACGCCCACGAGGCGCAGCATCCTTGATGCTTACCTTGATGACATCGCCAACGCTCGCGTAGCGCCGCTTCGACCCGCCAAGCACCTTGATACACATTACCGAACGCGCACCGGTATTATCGGCGACGTCCAAAACCGTCTGCATCTGAATCATTTATGTCTCCAACTTATCCCGCTATCGCGGACAGTCTTGGAACCCGTTACGGGCAAAACACTCAATCATGACCGATTGAGCGCGGAAAAGAGGGCAGATTATACCCTCTTTTTCAAGAGTTACAAGCTTAAACTGCAACAGCCTTTTCAAGTAACTTCGCCACAGCCCAAGACTTTGTCTTGGACATCGGACGAGACTCTTGAATCTCGACGAGATCGCCAGTTTTAGCCTGGTTATCCTCATTGTGCGCATGGTACTTCTTCGAGCGCACAATAATCTTGTCGTACATGGGATGCTTCACGCGCCGTTCGACAAGAACGGTTACGGTCTTGTCCATTTTGTCGCTTACAACACGCCCAATCAATGTACGCTTGCTCTTCTCTTCGCTCATTGTTGTGCCGCCTTTTCACGGAGTAGGGTACGCACGCGCGCAATGTCTCGCCTGACTTTGCCAATCTGGCTAAAGTTGCTCAATTGTTGCGTGGCCTTTTGCATACGCAAACTGAACTGGGCCTTCAGGAGATCAAGGAGCTCCTTATTCAGTTCGTCGGCGCTCTTCGTTCTGAGTTCACTAGCTTTCATGTTCAATCAACCTACGATGCGCGTAACAAAGGTGGTCGGAATGGGGAGTTTGGCGGCAGCCAACTCGAACGCTTCGCGGGCAAGAGCCTCACCCACACCATCCATCTCGTAAAGCACCTTGCCAGGACGAATTTCCGCGACGTAATACTCCGGATTGCCTTTCCCGTTACCCATACGAACTTCCGCGGGTTTTTTGGAAATAGGCTTATCAGGGAAAATCCGAATCCAGATCCGTCCGCCGCGCTTAATGTGACGAGTCATTGCACGACGCGCAGCTTCGATCTGCCGGGCCGTGAGTCGCCCACGTCCTGTAGCCTTGAGACCGAATTCCCCAAAACTAACCTTGGTTCCGCGGGTTGCCAAGCCAGTATTTCGGCCTTTCTGCTCCTTGCGGTACTTTCTTCTAGTTGGCTGCAGCATCTGTCGTTCCTGCCTTTCTTACTCGTTTTGCCGGGCCCTTCGCTTCCGTAGCACCTGGCTCGGACGCTACCCCCTCGACCGTGCCGTCCTTGGGCTTATTTGACCTCCGGGGTCTATCACCCGCATCAGGCGAAGCCTTAGCTCCCCGCCGCGGCTTGCGCGCCAACTCATCCGCGGACGCATCGGTGACTGCTTCTGGTTGCTCATCGCGATTGAGAACTTCGCCCTTGAAGACCCAGACCTTCACGCCAATGATCCCGTAGGTGGTCAGAGCTTCTGACGTCGCGTAATCAATATCCGCGCGCAAGGTGTGCAACGGGACGCGACCTTCGCGATACCATTCACGTCGAGCAATCTCAGCGCCGTTCAGCCGCCCGGAGCTCATGATTTTGATCCCCTGGGCGCCCAAACGCATCGCGTTTTGCATTGCGCGCTTCATGGCTCTGCGGAACATGATGCGCTTTTCGAGCTGCTGAGTAATCGAGTCCGCAATCAACTGCGCATCTAGTTCCGGCTTACGAATCTCTTCAATACTGACGTGTACCGGAACGCCCATAATCTTCTGTAATGCAGATCTGAGCAGATCGATCTCTTCACCCTTCTTACCGATGACAACACCGGGACGGGCCGAGAATACGGTCACACGAGCATTCTTGGCCGGACGCTCAATGAGTACGCGCCCAACTGAAGCGTGCTTGAGCTTCTCCTTGAGATAATCGCGAACTTGTACGTCTTCATTCAGCATGCAGGGGAAATTCTTGCTGTTAGCATACCAGCGCGACGACCAGTCACGGGTAACTGACAAGCGGAAACCAGTCGGATGTATTTTCTGTCCCATTTTTGTCCCTTAATTTCCGACGGTTAGAAAGATGTGGCAGGTCGGTTTGACGATCCTGTTTCCACGCCCCTTGGCACGCGCCGTGAAACGCTTGAGCACCATACCCTTTTCTACATAAATGCTCTTGACCTTCAATTCGTCGATGTCGGCACCATCGTTGTGTTCTGCATTGGCAATAGCCGACTCCAGCACTTTCTTGACGATTCCGGCTCCCTTTTTGGGGCTGAACGTTAAGATGTTTAGTGCCTTATCGACCGACAAACCGCGGATCTGGTCAGCAATCAAACGACCCTTCTGGTCCGAAAGCCGAACGCCGCGCAAAATAGCACGAGTTTCCATATCCATTCCTTTACTTCTTGGCTTTCTTGCCAGCAGTATGACCTTTGAAAGTCCGGGTCAACGAAAATTCACCCAGCTTGTGGCCGACCATGTTCTCCGTGACATACACCGGGATATGCTGCTTGCCGTTGTGCACCGCGATAGTCAAACCAACGAAATCCGGAAGTACGGTAGAACGACGCGACCAGGTCTTGATTGGCCGCTTGTCGCTAGTCGCACGAACCGCCTCAACTTTCTTGATTAAATGGGCATCGACAAACGGGCCCTTTTTAATGGAACGTCCCATAGTTCTCTATCCCTTAGCGTTTATGACGGCGCTGCACAATCATTGAGGTCGTGCGCTTGTTGCTGCGTGTGCGATACCCCTTGGTCTTCAGGCCCCAAGGACTGACGGGGTGCATACCGGCCGCAGTCCTGCCTTCGCCACCACCGTGCGGGTGATCGACCGGATTCATAACCACACCGCGGACGGTTGGCCGAATTCCGCGCCAGCGATTCGCCCCGGCTTTTCCGATGGACCGAAGACTGTGCTCTTCGTTACCGACCTCACCGATCGTCGCCCTGCATTCAACGTGAACACGGCGAATTTCCCCGGAACGCAAGCGCACCTGAGCATAGACACCCTCGCGAGCAAGCAACTGCGCAGACGTTCCGGCGGAACGGGCAAGTTGCGCACCTTTACCCGGAATCATTTCGATGCAATGAATAGTGGTACCAACCGGAATGTTGCGAATAGGCAACGCGTTTCCGGACTTGATCGGCGCCTCAGATCCGCTAAGCACTTGCTGCCCAACCACCATGCCTTTCGGAGCGATCACATAACGACGCTCGCCGTCGGCATAACAAAGCAGCGCGATATTCGCGGTGCGATTAGGATCGTACTCGATACGCTCAACTTTTGCGGGAATGCCATCCTTGTTACGCTTGAAATCGACCAGACGGTAGTGCTGCTTGTGCCCACCACCTTGGTGACGCGTTGTAACGTGCCCGTTATTGTTACGGCCGGCGTTCTTGGATTGGGACTCCAGCAATCCGGCGTACGGCGCCCCCTTGTGTAGATCTGGATTGACCACCTTGACCACAGCGCGACGGCCGGGCGAGGTCGGCTTGACTTTGACGAGCGCCATTATGCAGCCCCTCCATCAACGAAATTGATCTCTTGGCCGGCCTTCAGGCATACATACGCCTTCTTCCAATTCTTCCGACTACCCATGTAACGGCCAAAACGCTTTTGCTTACCCTTCACATTAGCGATCTGCACCGACTCGACCGAGACCTTGAACAGCAACTCGACGGCAGCCTTGACCTCTGGCTTGGTCGCATCAGGGGCGACGCGAAAAATCACTTGCTCGTTCTTGTCCGCGACGTAGGTAGCCTTTTCGGAAACCTGAGGCGCTAGCAGAACCTGCATCAGACGTTGTTGATTCATCCCAGAATCTCCTCAAACTTGGCGACGGCGTTTTTCGTCATCAGCACTTTAGGGAAACGAATCAGCGACACCGGATCGGCTTCGTTAACCTCCAAAACCAGCACATTGGGAAGGTTGCGGGAAGCAAGAAAGACGTTCTCATCGAGACTGTCCGTGATAACCAACACGGAGTCATACCCCATGCTTTTAATTTTCTGTGCAAAAAGCTTCGTCTTTGGGGCTTCAACGGCAATTGAATCGACAACAGCCAGACGATCTTCACGAACAAGCTGCGACAGAATCGACGCAACGCCGGCACGATACATTTTCTTGTTCAGCTTCTGGCTGAAATTTTCATCGGGACTATTCGGAAAAATACGACCGCCACCTCTCCACAACGGCGAGGACGACATACCCGCGCGCGCCCGGCCCGTGCCTTTTTGGCGGAACGGTTTTGCAGTAGTGTGCTTAACTTGACCGCGATCTTTCTGCGCCCGGTTTCCGCTGCGAGCGTTTGCTTGATAAGCGACAACGACCTGATGAATCAGCGCTTCGTTGTACTCCCGACCGAACAGCACGTCCGAAGCCTGCAAGCGGCTCGCTTCCTGCCCCTGCTCATTAATAAGCTTGAGTTCCATTATGCCCCCGCCTTAACAGCCGGACGCACAACAAGGTCCGAGCCTTTCGAGCCTGGCACCGCGCCCTTGACCAACAACAACTGACGCTCAACATCGACTCGAATAACCTCGAGATTTTGCTGCGTGCGCCTGACATCACCCAAATGACCAGCCATCCGCTTACCCGGGAACACACGCCCCGGGTCCTGATTCATACCGATTGAACCAGGAGCGTTGTGCGACACTGAGTTGCCGTGAGAAGCCCGCTGCGAACTGAAATGGTGACGCTTGATACCCCCGGCAAAACCCTTACCGATGGTCTTTCCGGAAACGTCGACTTTCTGCCCAACAGCAAAAATGGAAACACTGATTTGGTCGCCCGGCTTCAGATTCTCCAGATCGGCCGACGAAACCGGAAACTCTTTGAGCAAAACCCCCGCCTCGACGCCAGCTTTGGCGAGATGCCCGGCAAGTGATTTGTTTACTCGTGACGCGCGGCGGGTGCCGAATGCAACCTGTACCGCTGTGTAGCCGTCGTTTTCCGGCGTTTTGATCTGGGCGACGCGATTGTTCGACACGTCGAGCACAGTTACCGGCACGGACAATCCGTCATCGGTAAAAATGCGCGTCATGCCGACCTTGCGCCCGACAAGGCCTAGACTCATGGTTATTCTCCTCTTGCCGGCTACGATTGGCCGGCGAGCACAAACAAAAATGAGTGGCATCAAGTTGATGCCACCCGATGGAAGGCGGCGATTATAGCCGCTTTGAATCGATTACTGCAACTTAATTTCTACGTCAACACCGGCCGGCAAATCCAGCTTCATCAACGCATCAACTGTTTTATCGGTTGGATCGATGATGTCCATCAACCGTAAGTGGGTCCGAATCTCAAATTGATCACGTGACGTCTTGTTGACGTGAGGGGACCGCAACACGTCGAAACGCTGGATGCGCGTCGGCAGAGGTACCGGGCCACGAACCACCGCACCAGTACGCTTGGCAGTCTCCACAATTTCCAGAGCAGACTGATCGATGAGGCGATAATCAAAGGCTTTGAGACGAATACGAATTTTCTGGTTTTGCATTTGTGGTTTCCAAAGAGCGACCAGGCGAGGACGGCTCGCCCGGGAAGTCATCATTACTCGATAATTTTTGCGACGACGCCGGCGCCGACGGTACGACCGCCTTCACGAATCGCGAAGCGCAGACCCTCTTCCATGGCGATCGGGCAGATCAGCTTGACCGTCATCTGGATGTTGTCGCCCGGCATGACCATTTC
>RRZU012332006.1_pt1 | contig 14146 bp, 17 predicted proteins | sample 2165561 | NCBI WGS metagenome assembly RRZU01 (sample SAMN10456909, study PRJNA506462) | wastewater metagenome | isolation source: wastewater sludge | place: USA: Moscow, Idaho
AATATGAAAATTGATAATATTAAAAATTATGTTAGAATAAAATTTAAACGAAAAAATAAAATTGGTAAAACAATGCACGATTATGTCGAAGAAATTGGATTATTAGATATAAAAAGTAAAGATAAATATATACCTAAAGAATATTTATATTCAAATTTAAGTAATAGACTAAGATTATTAAAAGGATTGACTATTACAGATGGTCATATTAATAAAAGAGGTTTATTAGAATATAGTACAGTAAGTAGAAAACTTTCAGAAGATGTTACAGAATTATTAAGAGGATTAGGAAAGCAAGTTTATGTAAAAGAATATATTAGAAAAAAAGATTCTTCATATTCAAATAATAGTAAAAGTATTTTTAGGATATGTGAGTTAAAAGGGTATAAAAATGGAATTAAATTAGTAGATGTAGTTAAAACAGGTGAAATAACACCTATGATGTGTATTAAAGTAAGTAATCCAGATCATTTATATATTACTAATGATTATGTTTTAACACATAATACAACAACAACGTCAATACTTACACAGTCAATGTGTAATAATATTTTTAAAGAACTTGAACTAGGTAAAAATCAAAACGAACTAATAAAAGATTTAAAAGAAGATCTTGAAATGGTTGTAAATTACATAAAAGACAAGTCAAAAAAAATAGAAAATACAGAAGATATAAAAAACATAGCGTTAGTTTCATCAAATAACGATTTAGAGATAGCTAACAATATAAAAGATATTTATGACAACACTAGTTTTAATGTAGTTATAGATGTCGTCGAATCAGAAAATGATTTAACAAATTATGAAATAGTAAACGGATTTACAATATATGAAACTGGGTACTCATCAAGACAATTTATAAATAATTTTGACAAAGGAAGGGTTGAATATTCAAATCCTAGGATATACATTAACAATGGTAAAGTAAAAACTATAACTCCTGAATTATTTAATTTACTGAGTCTTCAGCAAGATAAAAATAGTGAAGATTTTAGACCATTAGTGTTGATTGTGGAAGATATAGAGGAGATGGCTTTGAGAGAAATAGTTTCTGCATATGGTAGTGGAGCATTAAATGATTTAGTAGTAGTGCAAAGTAATCTTATTTTTAATGACAGGAAAAATTCATTTACAGATGTTTCAGTTTTCTTAGGTAATAACTACACAGAGAATAAATTTTCAGAACCTGGGTTTTGTGAAAAAATAGTTATAGATAAGGATAGAGTAACTTTTATAAACGGAAACGGTAATGTAAAAAATCATATAGAAAAATTAAAAGAAGAGTACAGTAAAAGTAAAAAGATTAATCTAAAAAATAGAATATTTAATCTAGAGTCTACCGCTGCAATATTAAGAGTAGGTGGTAAACTTGTAACTGAAATCGCAGAAAAAAAAGATAGAGTTGATGATGCAGTTGCGGCTGTTAAGTCAGCAATAGAAGAGGGATACTTACCTGGTGGAGCAAGCGTTTTCCTATTTTCTATAAATGATTTAAACATAAAGACAAATATAATGAAAGAAGCTTTAGTAGAATGTTATAAGCAACTTATGCGTAATGCAAAACTAGAGCCTTTTTATCATCTAAAAGACATTTACGATAGTGGATTTGGTAGTGGATTTAATTTAAGTAAAGGTAAAGTGTCTAATATGTATGAAGACGGCATATATGATTCAACAAAAGTGCTAAGAGTATCTTTGGAAAACTCAGTACATACAGCATGTAATTTTGCTCTAATAAACTCATTAATAATTAGATAAAAATGATAGTATTAAATAATAAGATATATTTAGAATTACTAGACGATGTACTTCAACCAAAGAAGACATTTTTAAATACAGACGCAGATCTTTTAAAATATTGCAATGTGTTAGATGTTGGTAGTAATGTTTCTGAGATAAAAAAAGGAGATATTATTACGTTATACGTAATTAATATAAATTTTATAGACAGTAAAAAAGGTTTTTGCTCAGATAGAGACGTTATATTTATAAATAACAGGCCTAAAGAAAAAAAAGTGCATATAAATAACCAACAAAAAGAAAAATATGGTATTTTGTATAAAGGAACAGTATTAGCGTCAAGCTCTAATGATATAAAAGATGGTGATGAGATATATTACAAACATGGTCAATCACACATATTACCAGATAATACAGAAATATTATCAGAAACACAAATTTTCTATAAAAAGGGTTAACTTAATAGTTAATCCTTTTTTTATTTTAAATATTTTTTTTTATATTTGTATAAAAATAAAAGAAATGGAACAAAAAGAAAAATTAATGGATTATCAAGAATTCTACAATGAATTAATTGAAAAAGAGTATCTTCCTTTAAAGATAGATTATAGTTGGACAGATAAAAATGAAGATTTCATGAGAGAAGTTTTATTTTTATTCTACACATTATATGTAAAAACAAAAGATTTTAAATTAATACATCCGTTATTAAGATTATACTCTGATGTTATATCTACAGCACATTCACATTATCCTGAAGAAGACGGATATTTGTAAATAAAAACTTGCATATGTCAAAAATTTTTAGTATGTTTGCAAAATGTTTAAATTAAGAGATTATCAAGAAAAAAGTAAAAAAGATACGTTTGATTTTATATTTAAGTCAAATCATAAAAAAGGTATAATAGTTAAACCAGTAGGAACTGGAAAAGCCTTGGATACAGCAATAATATCAGAAATGGTTAATGATGATATATTAGTACTACAACCAAATATAGAATTATTAGAACAAAATGTTGAAAAAGCTAGATCCTTTGGACTAGATCCTAGTATTTATTCTGCATCAGCAAATAAGAAAGAAGTATCTAATATAACGTATGCCACACCATTATCAGTTGTATCAAACCCATCTGCTTTTAAAAATAAAAAAATAATTGTAATAGATGAGTGTCATTTAAACATGAGTAATTCAATTAAAAATGGTAAGGTAAGTAGTAGAAGTAAGTTAAATGAATTTATAAACTACATAAATCCTGAAAAAGTAATAGGACTTACAGCCTCACCAATACAACTAGTTACAACTAGGATTGGCTCAGAATTAAAAATGATAAATAGATCTATGAGGTCTTTTTGGTATAAAAGTGATATATTTCATATAACACAAATAAATGAAATTTATGAAAAATATTGGGCAAATATAAAAACAGAAATAGTAGACAGTGATATAAATGTACTAACAAGATTAAGGGATAATAGTCCTGAATTCACTGACCAAAGTATAATAAATCAATATGAAGAAAATAACTTTAAAATAAAAATATTAGATAATTATGAAAATTTATTATATAATGGTAAAAAAAGTATACTAACATTTGTGCCTTCAGTAAAACAAGCACTAGAATTAAGTAAACATAATAAAGAATTTGCTGTTGTATATGATAAAACACCTAAGAAAGAAAGAAAGGCTATAGTAGACGCATTTAAAAGAGGAGATATTCCTATGTTAATAAACTGTCAAGTTTTTACAGCAGGTTTTGATCATCCCGAATTAGATGGTTTAATAATGGCAAGAGATACAATGAGTTATCAGCTATATTATCAGATATACGGTAGAATAGTTAGACCTATAATAGAAAACGGAAATATAATAAAAAAAGAAGGAACTATAGTAGATTTAACAGGTAATACAAAAAGATTTGGCAACCCAAAAGACATGACAATAGAGAAAAACGACTATACAAATGGTTGGGCAATGTGGAATAACGATAGTCTTATATCAGGATATCCTTTTGGAGAATGGGATATGCCAAAAAGAGAGTCACTTATAAATAAAAAAATAATAAATAAAGATGAAAAAATAGAAGATATTATACTAAATTTTGGAAAATATAAAGGAAAAAGCCTAGTAGATTCTTTTGAAAAGAATAGCAACTATTTTATATGGATAAGGCAAAATTTTGACTTTTCTAAAAAATATAACCAAGAATTAAAAAATATATTAGATAAATTAATTGATAAACATTTAGCTCACGGAAAATAATGGAAAACAAAGTAAAAGAATTCAAAGAATTAGTAAGAAAAACATTTGGTAAAAACTCTGGAATATTAATAGAAGATCCCGAAAACATTTCAATAGAAAAATTTCCAACAGGATCTCTTCTGTTAGATAATGACTTAAAAGGTGGATGGGCTAAAGGTACTCTAATAGAAATTTTTGGAGATACACAGAGTGGAAAAACCACAACAACTATACATGCTGTAGCTGAACATCAAAAAAAATATCCAGATGAACCTATTTTATGGGTAGATTTAGAAAAAGTATATGACCCAACTTATTTTAAAGAAATAGGTATAGATATTTCTGAAGATAAATTTATATTATTAAGGCCTGCATCAGGTGAGGATGCTTGGGAATCTATAATAATGTTTGTTAAAAATTTTGAAGGTGGTGTAGTAGTATTAGACTCAGTAGCATTATTACTACCTAAGAAAGAAGACGAAGGTTCTGTTGGTGATGCCCAAATGGCTCTAGCCGCTAGAATGAATTCACAGGGTCTTAGGAAATTATTTCCTTATATGAAACCAGGTGGTACCACTGTATTTGCAATAAATCAAATGAGGAAAAATATCGGTGGATATGGAGATCCAAATGTAACAACAGGTGGTGAGGCTTGGGCTTTTTATGCAAGAACAAGAATTAGAACATCTGTAAGTAAAGGTGAAGCTGGAGAATATTCTATACACAAATTTAAACAGATTAAGTCAAATTATGGTAATAGAGATTTTGTAACAGAAACATCTATAGAATATGGTAAAGGTTTCGATGTAAATAAAGAAATATTAATAGCCGCCGTAGACAGAGGTATAATAAATAGAAGTGGTTCTTGGTTCTCTTATGGAGACGTTAAATTAGGACAGGGTGCTGATAACGTATCTTCATTATTAAGTGATAACCCTGAATTATATAACGAAATAGTAGAAAAGTTAAAAAAGTATGACTAATAATTATTCAAATTGGACTTTTAAAGGAAAAAACGTAAAAAATATTGAAGATATGCAAATACACGAACCTAAAGTTTGGGGATTCGTGTATTTGATGTCATTATATGATATTAAAACAGGAGAATTAAAGTACCAATATATAGGTAAAAAGAATATTTATAGTAAACGTAAAAGATCTTTCGGTAAAAAAGAAGTAGCTTCAATGAAAGACAAACGTGGTAAAAAATATGAATATGTTATAAAAGAATCAGATTGGAAAACTTACCTATCTTCAAATAGTTTTATAAAAGATAATGCTAATAAATATAAAATAAAAAGAGAGATATTAATGTTCAGTACAAATGATATGGATCTTAAATATAAAGAAGCAAAAGAAATTATATGCAGAGACGCATTAGAAATGGATTTGTTCTTAAATGATGGTTTTTCATTAAGAATGTTTGGTAAAAAAGTAATGTAATAATAATTTATGGCGAAACAATTTAAAACAGATATTAAGTATTCTATAACATTAGATGATGAACAGAAAAATGTTAAAAAGAGTATATTTGAAAATCAAATAGTTATAGTAACAGGTAGAGCTGGAAGTGGTAAAAGTTTAGTATGCGCACAAACAGCACTAGATTTATTCTTTAAAAAAGAAGTAGAGAAAATATTAGTTACTAGAGCAAATGTAGAAACAGGTAGAAGTCTTGGGTTCCTACCAGGTACATTAGACGAAAAATTTAATCCTTATTTAGAAGCTTTTAAAGAAAATCTAATGACTTCTTATTCTGATACAAAAGAAAAGAAAGAGAAACTAGAACAGCATATTAAAAATAAAGACATAGACGCCTTACCAATAGCATTTATAAGAGGAAAAACAATAAATGATATATTAATAGTAGAAGAAAGTCAAAATCTTTTAGTATCAGAGGTATCTTCTATTGTAAGTAGATTAGGAAAAAATGGTAGGATAGTTTTCAACGGCGATTTTGATCAAGTAGATACAAAGGAATCTTATACTGGGTTACATTATTTAATGGACATGGCAAATGCTTTAGAGGATATAAAAGTACATAAGTTAAAACATAACCACAGGTCTGATTTAGTAGGTAAAATACTTGATTGGGAATACAGTAGAAATAAAAAAGTATAAAATATTTGCATATGTCAAAAAATTTTCGTATGTTTGCAAAGTCAAAATAATAAAATATGTTAAATAAAGAAGAAAGTAAAGAAGAGATATTAGAGTTATATAAAATATTTAAAAGTTCTGATATACTCGCGGAGAAGCTTCAAGAAAAATATGGATTGTATGATACTTCAATATCATCATTATCTAGAAAAATAAGAAAATGGTTAGAGTACTATAGAAAAGAAGACAATATAATATTGGCAAAGAAAAATAAATCTCCTGCTAAAATACTTATTTTTGATATAGAAACTAGTCCAATAATAGGATATTTATGGTCTAAATGGCAGAACGGTATTAATGATGACGATATTATTCAAGATTGGTCTATACTATGTTTTTCGGCAAAATGGTTATTTGAAGATGAGATTATATCACATAAATTAACCAAAAAAGAATTGAAAAAACTGGATGATTCTAGAATAGTAAAAGAACTTTGGAAATTACTAGATGAAAGTGATATAGTAATAGGTCATAATGGGAAAAGATTTGATATTAAAAAAGCAAATGCAAAATTTATTAAGTATAGACTCAATCTACCATCATCATATACAGTAATAGATACATTATTACACGCGAGAAATAAATTTGCTATAACATCTAACAAACTAGATTATTTGGGTGAATACCTTGGTGTAGGAAAAAAAATATCAACACCGAAAGGAATGTGGAGAAAAGTAGTTGAGGGAGATTATGATATGTTATTAAAAATGGCAGAGTATTGTGACGGAGACGTAAGATTATTAGAAAATGTATATTTAACAATGAGACCTTACATACAACCACATCCTAATATTGGTATATACATAGAAGATAACGTTGAAGCATGTACATGCTGTGGATCTCAAAATATAGCTGATACAGGTAAATCATATGTAACAACTGTCAACTCATACAACCTACTTAGATGTAATGATTGTGGAAGTTTAATGAGAAGTAAAATAAGTAATTTAACTTTAAAAAAAAGAAAAAAAATATTTAGCTCTGTACCACAATAGAATAATTTAAAATGTAAAGTAGAAGTCCTACATATAATAGTTAACAAACAAGAATATAGAAAATAAAAAGCCTATCTTCTCTGTAGAAGATTTAAAAACGAGACGGTGATGGCTTCCGTAAAAAGTAACAAAATCGGAAAATATGTTAAAAAAATTATTAACAGTACTAACGATGATGTTATTCTCCTTTGTTTTTAGCCAACAAACAGGTATGGCAACATATTATAATGATAAATATGTTGGTAAAAAAACAGCAAATAATAGTATTTTTAGCCAAAATGCTTTAACATGTGCATCAAATGTACATAAACTAGGCTCAAAATTAAGAGTCACAAATATGGAGAATGGTAAAAGCGTAATAGTTGTCGTAACTGATACAGGCAGATTTAAAATGCCTAAAATAGTAGACCTTACTAAAAAAGCTTTTACAGAAATAGCCACTTTGAGAAGAGGTATCATTAAAGTACTAGTAGAAGAAGTGGATTAAAAAAATTCCCGAAATTAATTCGGGATTTTTTGTATAAAAACTTGCATATATCAAAAATTTTTCGTATGTTTGCAAAGTAAAAATAAAATAAATGAATTATAAAGAATTTCAAGAAAGTAGTAAAAGAACACTTGCTAAGTTAGCAAGTAAAAAAGAAGACCTTGCCCATATGGTAATGGGAATATGTAGTGAAATAAGTGAGCTAGAAGAAGCTATATCTAAAAACGATAGAAACGGAATAGGTGAAGAGCTAGCAGATATACAATGGTATATAAGTAATTATAATAATATAATCGGAACAGAATATATTGAAAATGATACTGTAAGTTCTGATAATATAGAAATGCTTATAAGACTATTATACTCACAGTGTTCATTATTACAAGATTTAGTTAAAAAATATCTTGCGTATAATAAAGAAATTGATAGTAGTATTGAAAAATCAATATTATATAATATTGAAGGAATATTAATAGCTATATATAATTTATATGGAATTTCTTGTGAAGAATATATGGAAAAAAATATATTAAAACTTAAAGCAAGATATCCTGATAAATTTGAAAATACTCTAGCTTTAAACAGAAATTTGGAAGTTGAAAGAAACATATTAGAAGCATAATAAATGGATTTAAACGAAATATTAAATAGAAAATCTCCATCGGTATATTCTGTAGAAGAGATGCAATTCGTAGTAGAAAAATATATAAAATTTGTTAAAAATGTAGAAGTAAATATTAATATTTATAAAGGAATTGATATTAATAATTTAAATCAAATAGATGTAATTATGCTCCACAACGAACATAACAGATTGTTTAACGCTTTTAACATAGCACATAAAGAAATATTAAAAAATGGTTATAAAGACTGAAATAGAGTGGTTAGCAGAAAAAGAATTAACTGAAGAAGAGAAAGAAATAATTGATGCAAAAAAAGAGGTACTAGGAAGCGAATATACCCCTGAATTAGATCAATACACTTCCATAAAAAAGGAAGCAATTATTGATTTTGAAAATCAATTTATATTTGTAAGTACTGGAGAAGATGAATTATGTGTAACAAGATTACTAGATTCAGATTATTTCACTATAGAGGGAACAGTACATAAAATGACAGATAGGCAATATTTTAAAGGAAATTTAAAAGAGATATATAATATATTAAAAAATAAATAATATGGGAATAGAAACAAGAAGAACAGGTAATACAACTTACCTACAATTAGATTACAGTAAAAAAATGATGTACATCTATAGTAAAGATGAAAAAGAGGGGTATGAGCCTCACACATCAAGTACTGGGGTTAAATCATATAGAAAATATGTTAACGCTGTTAGCGGTAAAATAACAGGGGCTTATTTCAGAGATTCAAAATTCGGAGGAAGAGAATTTGTGATGGTGTTTTCTGATAATGACGAAAAATATTCATTTTCTATCGGAACAGAGGACTCAGTTTTTCAAAACGTAGCAAGGAGTATAGACAATTTAGATATAAACAACGTAGTAAGATTTTCAGTATACGAAAGTAAAAGTAAATCAAGTGATAAAGTATATTTTGGTACTTCATTATCTTATCCCGAAATTTTGGACGAAAATGGTAAGGCAACACTAGTTAAATGGGGAGAAGAATTACCAGAAGGTAAAAAATTAAGAAGTGGAAAGTGGGATTTTACAGCAACAAACGACGAGGCTTATGCAAGAGTTGAAGATTTTATAAATAAAAACTCCGAAATTTTTAATAATTTTAGTAATCAGTCTAAAAACTATGAAGATAATGTTACTGAAAATAAAGAAAACGATACAGACGACGATATGCCTTTTTAATTATGAGTTGGACTAAACAAGAGGAAGAATTAGCTAAAAAAGAGTATCTACTTATGATAGATACTCTTTCTAAAAACGATGAGTTCAAGCATGATTGGACATGTAATTGGGATGATTTTGAAAAAACATCTTTTGGTAAAAAGACACAGATAATAAAAGGAGATAAGAATAAATATATGAGATATTGGTTAGAAAACCAAAAAATCATAAATGATTTAAACTGGAATAAAATAGAAGAAGAAGATGAGTATTTTTGAAGAAAGATTTAACTATAAACCATTCGAATATCCTGAAATAGAGGAATTAGGGTCTAAACTTACGGATACGTTTTGGACACATAAAGAATTAACATTTGAAGGTGATAAAATAGATTTTTATAATTTAAATGATATAGAAAAAGAAATTGTATTACGAACACTTACTTTAATCGCAACAATAGAAGTTAAGGTTAAAGATTTTTGGGGTCAATTAGGAAATCATTTCCCAAAACCTGAAATAAAAGAACTAGGTTCTATAGCAAGTGAATCTGAAGTAAGGCATACAAAAAGTTATGATAAACTTTTATCTGTTTTAGACATGGAAGAATATTATAATAAGGCTTTAAAAAATGATTTTATATTAGGAAGATTTAATTATTTGGATAAATACCTTAAATTATCTCCACATAATTCGGATAACTCTAAATATTTATTAAAATTAATATTATTTTCAGTTCTTATAGAAAATGTATCATTGTTTAGCCAGTTTGCTACAATAATGTATTTCTATAAACATAACGGTATAATGAAAGATATACGAAATATTGTAAAATGGACTTCTATTGATGAACAATTACATTTCAATATAGGTGTTTTACTTACAAATATTTTAAGAAAAGAGTTTCCAGAAATGTTTACTAGTGATTTAGAAGAAGTAGTTCATAAAGCCTGTTTAAAAGCAATTAAATATGAAAGTAAATTATTAGAATGGGTTTTTGAAAAAGGGGAATTACAAAAAATGTCAAGAGAAAATTTAGAGGATTATATGAAATTTAGAGTAAATGAATCTTTAGATCAACTTGGATTTAAAAAACTTTTCGAAAATCAAAAAAGCCCCAAAGAATTAGATTTTTTTTATGAGGAAGTATTTGCGGATTCTCAAGATGATTTTTTTGCAGTTAGACCTGTAGATTATACATTAAAAGACATTGCCATAACAGGAGAAGATTTATTTTAAAATATGAGAGAAAAATATTGGTGGCTTACAGCTGAAAGTAAGCAAATGTTAGAAAGAGGGTATTTATTACCTAATCAAACAGTAGATGAAAAATTAAATAGTATATGTAAATATGCGGCATCTTTTTATAAAGATGAAGAAGGATTAAAAGAAAAATTTTTAGAATTATTTGAAAGAGGATGGTGTAGTTTATCCTCCCCTATTTGGGCTAATTTTGGGGAAGATAGAGGTTTGCCTATAAGTTGTTTTAATACATATATTCCAGACTCAATGGACGGTATATATGGTGCACTACATGAAGTAGCTATGGAAACGAAATTAGGTGGGGGTACATCTGGATATTTTAAATTACGTCCAATAGGATCTCCTATAAAAGGAGGAGGTATATCGTCAGGATTGATGAGTTTCATTGAATTATTTGATACTACCACAAAAGTTGTGTCTCAAGCGGGTGTAAGAAGAGGGGCGTTTGCGGCATATGTAGATATTGAACACCCTGAAATAGAAAAATTTCTAACAGTGAAAGATAAACAAAGTAGTTTACAATCAATAAATACTGGAATATGTGTTTCAGATGAATGGATGAAATTAATGGAAGATGGTGATAAAGAAAAAAGAGAAATATGGGCTAAAATTTTAAAGTCGAGAAGAGAAAAAGGTATTCCCTATTTGTTTTTTTCAGATACTGTTAATAAAAATAAACCTCAAATATATAAAGATACAAATTCAATTATAAGTGCTTCAAATTTATGTTTTGTAGGGAGTGACAGGGTTGTTACATCTCGTGGATACCTTACCGCTAAGGAGTTGTTTGAACAAGGAGGAACATTGGAATTATTTAACGGTGAAAAGATTGTAAATTCTTCGGAAATGAAACTAAGGGAACAGAATGTCCATGTCCTTAAAATTACACTAGAAAATGGTTTAGAGCATACTGTTACAGAGTATCACGGTATGGCAAAGTATGAAGGTAATGGAAAAATTGTAAGAACTCCTGCATCTGAACTAAAGATAGGGGACAAATTAGCTATACAAACCTCTAAGGGATTATTTGGGGGAGTTAGTATGAAAGATGAGGCTTTTCTTTTAGGGTTATACCAATCAGATGGTACTCAATTTAATGACCTAAGATTCATTGATATTTGGGAAAAAGATTTTGATTTGGTAGAGGAAATCGAGTCAAAGGTGGAAACTTTATATAAAAAATATGGATGCGATACCTATGAAATTAAAAATCAAACTGGACTTACAGGAAAATTCAGAAAATCAAAACCTCCTAAATTTACTAATTGTAGTACGGGAACAAGTTCTGTGGCTAAAAAAAGATTAGGAACTAACTGTTTCACAAAAAATTTGGGATTTGAAAAAGGATATGTCCCTTCATGGATATGGGAAGCAACTGAGGAAACCCAATGGGAGTATATTAGAGGGTTGTATTTTGCAGATGGGACAGTTACATTGGGGAAAGGTAAAGGTGAACCAATTTATCTATCCTATACTGATATAAATCTAGGATTTTTAAAGGAGCTACAACTGTTATTAAATAATCTAGGACTCCAATCAAGTATAAAAATACAAAGAGAAGAAGGATTAAGGAGTCTTCCTGATGGAAAAGGTAGTTATAAAATGTATCCTTGTAAGACTGCTTACAGGCTCTTAATTGGTAATAAAAATTCAGCGTTGGACTTTGAGAAAAACACAGGATTTTTATCTAGGAAAGGAGTTTTTATAGACGAACGAGAGTACAGTGATAACACTAAGAAGTCTTCTAAAATTATCTCAATTGAATTAATAGGAGCTGAAGATGTTTACTGCCCCACTGTTTACAATGATGAACATATCTTTATCGTTAATGGAATGAAGACTTTTAATTGCAATGAAATATTTTTACCAACATCTGAAACTGAGAGTTTTGTTTGTTGTTTATTATCAATGAATTTATTTACATATGATGAATGGGAGAATACAGACGCTGTAAAATTAGCGGTGATGTTTTTAGATGCGGTAATGAGTGATTTTATAAAAAAAGTAAAAGACATCCCTTCAATGTATAAAACATATAACTTTGCGAAAAGACACAGAGCGTTAGGTTTAGGAGTAATGGGATGGCATTCATTATTGCAACAAAAAATGATACCTTTTGAAAGTTTTGAAGCACAACAATTAAATACATCCATATTTAAATATTTAAAAGAAAATAGTTATAAAGCATCTATAGAAATAGGAGATAAATATGGGTATGCCTCTATATTCGATGAGGTCGAAACTTCTGATATTAAAAGAAGAAATACAACTTTATTAGCATTAGCCCCTACAACAAGTAGTTCTTCTATTTTAGGACAAGTTAGTCCAAGCGTAGAGCCATACGCTTCAAACTATTTTGTAGCGGGTTTGGCAAAAGGATCATTTACCAGAAAAAATCTACAACTTGAAAATTTATTAATCAATAAAAATAAAAATACAGAAGATGTATGGAAAAGTATAATTCAAAATCAAGGATCTGTACAACATTTAGATTTTTTAACAGATAGAGAAAAAGAAGTATTTAAAACATTTCAGGAAATATCCCCTTTTACTATAATTCAACAAGCATCCGCTCGTCAATATTTCATAGATCAAGGTCAATCTATAAATTTGAAAATACCTAATGCAATGTCGATAAGAGATGTTAATAAAGTACATATGGAGGCTTGGAAATTAGGTTTAAAAGGATTATATTATCAAAGAGGAACATCTGTTGCAAAAGAGGCTGTTTTATCGATGATGGAATGTAAAAGTTGTGAAGCTTAATTTTAAAATTAATATATTTGTAGGGTATTGAAAAATATCCTACTTTTGTATTTAAAACATATAAGTATGCCATCAAAATCAAAAGGTAAAAGTAGTATGGATTACTATAGAGATAATCCAGAGAGTTATAGAAAAAAGCTAGCTGCTCAAAAAGAGATAAGAAAAAGACCTGAAGAAAGAAAAAAAAGATCTGAGCTAGTACAAGAAAGACGAGAACGTGGAATATATGGAAAAGGTGGAAAAGATGTGGCGCACACTAAAAATGGTACGCGTTTAAAAGACCCATCTTCTAATAGAGGATCTAAAACCGATATGCCTGGTGATAGACGTGCTAGAGGGGGAAAGAAGAAATAGTTAATTTTAAAATTAACATATTTGTGTAATTAAAATATTATTCATATATTTGCATTATAAATTTTTAACAAAAGTTTAACATTATAAACTTGCATATGTCAGAAAAATGTCGTATGTTTGCACTATGAAAATTAATAAAGAAATGAAAAATTTAAACAATACATATTCGCTATTTAATAATCCGAGTTTACTTGGAGCGGATAAGGTATGGTATAATTTTAATATTACTTTGAGTAGTGGAATTAATAAAAATTTTACGTAAGAATTATAAGTCTTAACATAATATAGTTTATTTTAAATCCCTACCTAAGAAATTAAGTAGGGATTTTTTATTTTCGT
>RRZU011965694.1_pt1 | contig 14145 bp, 12 predicted proteins | sample 2165561 | NCBI WGS metagenome assembly RRZU01 (sample SAMN10456909, study PRJNA506462) | wastewater metagenome | isolation source: wastewater sludge | place: USA: Moscow, Idaho
GCCAGGCGCCAGGATGTGCAGCTGGCAATGCGTGCTTTTGCCAGAACCAACCGGAGCAGCCTTGACGACAACCAGTGGCAGTGGTGGGCCCGCAGCGCCCTGCGCGCGGGAGACTGGCAGACGCTGGAAAAAGTCATTGACGCCATGCCGGACAAACTGGCCCAGAAAGGCGACTGGCGTTACTGGAAGGGTCGTGCCCTGATGGCGCAAGGCAAGCCGGGCGCCAATGGCGAGTTCGTCAAGGCCTCCAACGACGGCAACGGCTTTTATGCCCTGCTGGCCCGCGAAGAACTGGGCAACAGCATGAGTTCGCCGCCCGAAAAATGGCAGCCGGGCCGCAAGGACCTGGCCCGGGTCGATGCATCACCGTCAGTGCAGCGCGCACTGGCCCTGTTCCAGATTTCCCAGGTTTACAGCCGGCCGGAGTTCCGTTCTGACGCACAGCGTGAATGGCGCTTTGTCATGCGCGACCAGGACGATGCCTTCCTGCTGGCCTCTGCCGAGCGGGCCAGCAAGGCCGGATTCTATGAAATGGCCATCTACAGTGCCGACCGCACCGATGATCGCCACGACTGGGAAATGCGCTACATGTCGCCCTACCGCGACAGTACCCGGCGCTATGCCCGCATGCTGGATCTGGACGAAGCCTGGATCTACGGCCTGATCCGGCAGGAAAGCCGCTTCGTGCACATGGCCCGCAGCGGCGTGGGTGCCCAGGGCCTGATGCAGGTCATGCCGGCCACGGCCCGCTGGATTGCCGGCAAGATGGGCGTCAAGGACTACTCGATCATGGATGTGGACACCAACATCCAGTTCGGCACCTGGTACCTCAACTACGTCAACCAGTCGCTGGGACACCCGGTGCTGGCGACAGCCGGCTACAACGCCGGCCCCGGTCGGGCACGGGCCTGGCGGGCAGCGGTACCGCTGGAAGGTGCCATCTACACCGAAACCATCCCGTTTGACGAGACGCGCGACTATGTCAAAAAAGTGATGGCGAATGCCGTGCACTATGCTTCAGTGTTCAAGCACACGCCGCTGACGCTCAAGGCGCGGCTGGGCACCATCCCGGCCAGCGTGGCGCCGATTGACGGCCCCGCTTCAGCAGCACCCGACGGACGCTGACCCATAAGGGAACACGGCATGAATGCGATCCAGCGCGTCGCCCTTCTTGGAGGTGGCGGCTTTATCGGCAGCTGGCTAACCGAGCGACTGACCGAGACCGGCAAGGAAACCGTCATCCTGACCCGACGGCCGGATCATGCCGCATCGGCCCGGATTTTCCCGACAGCCGAAATTGTCGGAGTGGATGCCTGCGATACGGATGCCTTGTCGCAGGCGCTGGCCGGCTGTGACGCAGTCGTCAATCTGGTCGGCATCCTGCACGGCAACCGGGCGCAATTCGAAAAGGCACACGTGGCCCTGACCATCAGCGCCCTTGCCGCCTGCCGGCAAGCCGGCATCGAGCGCTACCTGCACGTCAGCGCCCTCGGTGCCGCTGCCGACAGTCCCAGCCTGTACCAGCAGAGCAAGGCGGCGGCCGAGGCGCACGTCCGGGCGTCAGCGCTCAAATGGACCATTTTCCGGCCCTCGGTCGTGTTCGGCCCCCAGGACCGGTTCCTCAACCTGTTTGCCCGATTGCAGGCCAGCCTGCCATGTCTGCCGCTGGCCGGTGCCGGTTGCCGGTTCCAGCCGGTCTGGGTCGGTGACGTGGCACGGGCACTCGGCTTGGCGCTGGAGCTCGACACGACCGTGGGGCAGACGCTGGAACTGGCCGGCCCCGACATCCTGACCTTACTCGAACTGGTGGAATACGTCGGCGAGCTGACCGGGAACGAACGTCCGGTCATCAGCCTGCCGGACAGTCTGGCCATGCTTCAGGCCGGCCTGATGGAACTGCTGCCTGGAGAGCCGCTGATGTCACGCGACAATATCCGTTCCCTGGCGAGTGACAATGTCAGCCAGGCCGGGTTTCCGTCCGTCCTGCTGGGTTTTGCACCGCATTCGCTGTTCAGCCTGGCACCGGCGTGGCTGGCATCGGACTCGCGGCAGTCACGGCTTGACGGCTACCGGTCGCGTACTCCGGCCAACGGCCCGGATGCAGCGGTCTGATGCTGCGTTGCATCTTGCCGGCGTTCATTAGACAATCAACGCATTCCGTCCGCGTGATGATCAAGAATGCCCGGCCCAGCCGGGCATTGCCTCTCAAAAGACTCTGACTGATAGCTAGCGCACATGAAAGCATCCGAAATCCGCCAGAAGTATCTGGATTTTTTCGCCTCCAAAGGCCACCAGATCGTACCGTCCAGCTCTCTGGTTCCGTGGGAAGATCCCACCCTGCTGTTTACCAATGCCGGCATGAACCAGTTCAAGGACGTGTTCCTCGGCTTTGACAAGCGTCCCTACACCCGCGCCACCACCAGCCAGAAATGTGTCCGCGCCGGCGGCAAGCACAATGACCTGGAAAACGTCGGCTATACCGCGCGTCACCACACTTTCTTTGAAATGCTGGGCAACTTCAGCTTCGGGGATTACTTCAAGCGCGATGCCATCCACTACGCCTGGGAATTCCTGACCGATCCCAAGTGGCTCGGCCTGCCCAAAGAAAAGCTGATGGTCACTGTCTACGCCAGTGACGACGAAGCGTTTGACATCTGGAACAAGGAAATCGGGGTTCCGGCCGAAAAGATCGTCCGCATCGGCGATAACAAAGGTGCGCCGTACGCCTCCGACAACTTCTGGCAGATGGGCGACACCGGCCCGTGTGGCCCGTGTACCGAGATCTTCTACGATCACGGCGACCACATCTGGGGCGGCCCTCCGGGAAGCCCGGATGAAGACGGCGACCGTTTCATCGAAATCTGGAACAACGTGTTCATGCAGTTCAACCGCACCGAAGACGGTGTGATGAACCCGCTGCCCAAGCCCTCAGTGGACACCGGCATGGGCCTTGAGCGCATCTCGGCCGTGCTGCAAGGCGTGCATTCCAACTACGAAATCGACCTGTTCCAGAACCTGATCCGTGCCGCTGCCCGCGAAACCGGCGTGCCGTTCAGCATGGACGAGCCGTCGCTGAAAGTGATTGCCGACCACATCCGTGCCTGTTCGTTCCTGATCGCCGACGGCGTCATGCCGTCCAACGACGGCCGCGGCTACGTGCTGCGCCGCATCATCCGTCGCGCCATCCGTCACGGCTACAAGCTGGGCCAGAAGGGCCTGTTCTTCCATCGTCTGGTAACCGACCTGGTGGCCGAGATGGGTGATGCTTACCCCGAACTGCGCGCCAAGCAGGCCCTGATCGAAGACGAACTGAAAAAAGAAGAAATCAAGTTCGCCGAGACCCTCGACAAGGGCATGGCTTTGCTCGAAGAAGCCCTCAAGGACGGCGTACAGGTTCTGGACGGCAAGACCGCATTCCAGCTGTACGACACCTATGGCTTCCCGCTGGACCTGACCGCCGACATCTGCCGCGAGCGCGACCTGCAGGTCGACCAGGACGGCTTTGATGCCGCCATGGAAGCCCAGCGCGCCCAGAGCCGTGCAGCCAGCACCTTCAAGATGGGTGGCAAGCTCGAGTACGCCGGTGATGACACCCGTTTTGAGGGCTATGCCGAATCGACCGCCGAAGGCCGCATTCTCGCGCTGTACAAGGACGGCCAGCCGGTCGACACCCTCTCCGCCGGCGACAGTGGCGTGGTGGTGCTGGACCGCACGCCGTTCTACGCCGAAGGCGGTGGCCAGATCGGTGATACCGGCACGCTGGCCGCCACCGGCGGACTGGATGCCCTGTTTGACGTACTGGATACCCAGAAAGTGACCGCAGCCGCCTTCGGACACGAAGGCCGTCTGGTGCGCGGGCAGCTCAAGACCGGCATGACCGTGGTGGCCACCATCGACCTGCACCGTCGCCGCGCCATCCAGCGCAACCACTCGGTCACCCACCTGATGCATGCCGCCCTGCGCGACGTGCTGGGCAAGCACGTCACACAGAAAGGTTCGCTGGTCACGGCCGAACGGACCCGTTTCGACTTCTCGCACCACGAACCGGTTTCGGCCGAGCAAATGGCCGAAATCGAGCGTATCGTCAACTTCGTCATCGGCGCCAACTACGATGTCAGCGCCCGCCTGATGTCGATGGACGATGCCCAGAAGCTCGGTGCCATGGCCCTTTTCGGCGAAAAGTACGGCGATGTGGTCCGCGTCCTGAAAATGGGCGATTTCTCGACTGAGCTGTGCGGCGGCACCCACGTCAGCCGCACCGGCGACATCGGCTTCTTCAAGATCGTTTCCGAAGGTGGCGTGGCTGCCGGCGTACGCCGTATTGAAGCCGTCACCGGCGAAGGTGCCGTGGCCTACGTGCAGTCCCAGGACAAGCTCGTGCGCGATGCCTGCCACATGCTCAAGGCCCAGTCGCACGAAGAAATGGCCGAGCGCATTGCCGCCCTGCAAGACCAGCTCAAGGGGCTGGACAAGGAAGTCGCCCGCCTCAAGGGCAAGCTGGCCGCCAGCGCCGGTGAGGAACTGGCCGCTTCGGCCATCACCGTCAACGGTGTCCGCCTGCTGGCCGCCGAACTGGAAGGTGCGGATGCAGCTACCCTGCGCGACACCATGGACAAGCTCAAGGACCGCTTGCAATCGGCAGTCATCGTGCTGGCCAGCAAGGCTGACGGCAAGGTGCAGCTGGCTGCCGGCGTCACCAAGGACCTGACCGGCAAGGTCAAGGCTGGCGAGCTGGTCAACTTTGTCGCCGGACAGGTCGGCGGCAAGGGGGGGGGCAAGCCTGACATGGCCATGGCCGGCGGCAGCGAACCGGAAAAACTGGCCGAGGCACTGGCTTCGGTGCAGGGCTGGGTCACCGGCAAGCTGTAAGCCGGAGCGGGACGTCAAATCCATGCAAGCGGAAGGCCAGGCCTTCCGCTTTTTCTTGCGGGGAATGCTGTGGCTGCTTCGTTTGCCTTTTTTCCGTCCAGGCGGTTCCTGCCGCTGTTTTGCACCCAGTTTCTGGGCGCATTGAACGACAATCTGCTCAAGACCGCTTTTCTGGTACTGGTGAGTTATGCCGGGCTGTCGTTTGCCGGTTTGCCGCCCGAGCAGATCGTCAATCTGGCCGCTGCCGTATTCATCCTGCCGTTTTTCCTGTTTTCGGCCACGGCAGGCCGGGTGGCCGAAAAACTCGACAAGGCCCGGGTAGCGCGGGCCGTCAAGCTCGCCGAGGTCGCCATCATGGTGCTGGCAGCCTGGGGCTTTTATACCCAGCATGTCAGCGCACTCCTGCTGGCATTGTTCCTGATGGGAACGCACTCGACCTTTTTCGGCCCGGTGAAATACGCCGTACTGCCACAGTACCTCAAGGGAGGCGAACTGATCGGTGGCAATGGCCTGATCGAAATGGGCACGTTCGTTGCCATCCTGGTAGGCCAGATCGGCGGGGCGCTGCTGGTCGAGGGCGGACACCATGCCACCGTCGGCGTGCTGGTGGCAGTGGCCCTGTTGGGCTGGCTGGCCAGTGCTTTCATGCCCGTGGCACCGGCGACGGCTCCGCAACTGCAACTGTCGGCCAATGTCTGGCGTGATACCTGGCAGTTGATGCGCTCCGTGCGCCGCTACCCGGAAGTCGGAGCGGCCATCATGGGCATTTCGTGGTTCTGGCTCCTGGGTGCGGTCTACACCACCCAGTTACCGACCTTTACCCGCCTGCACCTGGGCGGCAACGCCGAGGTGTATTCGGTCATTCTGGCGCTGTTTTCCATCGGCATTGCCGTGGGGTCGGTGCTGTGTGCCAAGCTGTCGCGCGGCCGGCTGGAACTGGGGCTGGTGTTGCTGGGCGGCGCGGGCATGACCGTGTTCGGCATCGACCTGTATCTGGCTGCACACGAACCGTGGACTGGCGAGCTGTTGCTGCTGTCACAGGTGCTGCACAGCCCGCGGCACTGGCGCCCGATGGCAGACCTGTTCCTGCTCGGGCTGGCGGGCGGATTTTTTACCGTCCCGCTGTATACCTGGCTACAGACGGCGGCGCCGGAGGAATTCCGTTCCCAGGCCATTGCCGCCAACAATATTGTCAATGGACTTTACATGGTGGCAGCTGCGGCAGCCAGTGCGCTGATCCTTGCCCTGACCGACAGTCTGGCCCTGCTGTTTTTGCTGACGGCCCTCGCCAATGTTCCGGCACTTGGACGGCTGTGCTGGCGGGCTCCCCAGGTCTGGCAAGCCCGCTGGAGCTGGCTGGCTGGCCTGTGCGGCAAATGAAGCGCGCTGGCTGGCAAAGTGACCGGATGAACCCGTGAAAGTGCATTTCACCGCTCTTCCGGTACTTGTCTCCGGTCCGGTTTCCAGGCCGGCAAAACCGTCGTGCCCGCCTCAGGTGGTCCGGGCAAGCATACCTTGAGGCCTGCCTTGCCGGATGGACGACAGGAAGCCTGATGCCGATAAAAAACGGGTAGCACCATGAGTGCTACCCGTTTGCCGTTTTACCGCAACCTTGTCAGGCGCGAACGTCGACGTTCTGGCCCAGATGGGCCGGATTGACGGTCTGGCTGGAGGACTGGCCGACAGAGTTGATCAGCGTCGTCACCGTATCCTTCACAACTTCGCGTTGCTTCTTGATGGCGTAGATGGCTGACTGGTCAAGCACGTTGGCGCTTTGGTTGTTGACTGACTGCACGCTGTCCATGTGCTGCCTCCCTGGTTAAGCATGACCGCAACAGGCGGTCACACCTGATATCGTCCCTCATCCTGCCTGCTGAAGGCAATGATGATGATAGAAGAGTCCAATCAAGTCCGCGCGGCGCAATGCTAGAATCCGGGACTTAAGTCACAACTTTCGGATACCCAATCATGAGCCAAACCCGTCACAGCCCCCTGTTGATCCTCGGCTCCGGTCCTGCCGGTTACACAGCTGCCGTTTACTCTGCCCGCGCCAACCTGAATCCGGTGCTGATCACCGGTCTGGCACAAGGCGGCCAGCTGATGACCACGACCGAGGTCGACAACTGGCCGGCAGATGCCGCTGGCGTGATGGGCCCGGAACTCATGCAGCGTTTCCAGCAGCACGCCGAACGCTTCGGCACCGAAATGATCTTCGACCAGATCCACAAGGTCGAGCTGCGCCAGCGCCCGTTCAAGCTGACAGGCGATGCCGGTGAATACACCTGCGATGCCCTGATCATCGCTACCGGTGCCTCGGCCCAATATCTGGGCCTACCGTCCGAAGAGGCCTTCATGGGCCGCGGCGTGTCCGGTTGCGCCACCTGCGACGGCTTCTTCTACAAGAACCAGGATGTCGCAGTGGTCGGCGGCGGCAATACAGCCGTGGAAGAAGCCCTGTATCTGGCCAACATCGCCCGCCATGTCACCCTGATCCATCGCCGCGAAGCATTCCGTGCGGAAAAGATCATGGTCGACAAGCTGATGGAGAAAGTAGCTGCCGGCAAGATCACCCTCAAGCTGAATGCCGTGCTGGACGAAGTGCTGGGAGATGCATCCGGCGTCACCGGTGCCCGTCTGAAGTTCAAGGACGATCACGCAGAAGAAATCACCGTTGCCGGTGTCTTTATCGCCATCGGCCACAAGCCGAATACGGATCTTTTCAAGGGCCAGCTGGACATGGATGAAACCGGCTACCTGATTACCCGCGGTGGCCGGGACGGTAATGCAACCGCCACCAGCATCGAAGGCGTGTTCGCCGCTGGCGACGTGCAGGACCACATTTACCGTCAGGCAGTCACCAGCGCGGCATCCGGATGCCAGGCAGCACTGGATGCCGAGCGTTTTCTTGATCACTGATTCCCGCATGTGAGCAAGCCGCTCAAGGAGCGTCTGAAAGCCATCAAACCGGCGCTGGTAGTCAAACCTCCAGCGCCGGTTGTTGTCGTTCCGACTCCAGAGCCCGGCTTTCTGGAACTGATGCGCGATGTACAGCCGCTGCGGCCCGACAACCGGGCCAGCCTGCCCCGTCCCCTGCCGTCTCCTCACCCTCGCCCGCGCAATGAAACGATGGCCTGCCCGGCTGCGCACGAGGCATTTGCCAGCTGGTTTGACGAAGACCAGTCAGCCGCTGATTTTGTCCGCAATGGCGTTCCGCGCGATATTTTCAAGCGCATGCGTACCCGGCACTGGCCCATTGCATCCCGCGAAGACCTGCACGGTCATGACCGTGATGCCGCCGAAGCCCGCCTGCTGCTGTTCCTGCATCAGGCAAGCCGTCACGGACACCGCATGGTATGCGTGATCCATGGACAGGGGTTTGGATCAGCCGATCGTCCGGTCCTGCGCCCCATGGTCAGGGCCCTGCTGTCCCGGCATCCGGACGTGCTGGCCTATTGCGCAGCTCCTCCGGCCGACGGTGGAGACGGTGCCATACTGGTGTTGCTGCGCCGCGTCTGCCGCTGACAGGAACTTCCGGTACGAACGGACCGACTGGATTTCAGGGTGGCCGAACGTGCACAGTTCTCCTGCAAAGCGAAGCCACTGCCGGCTTCGCTTTTTCACGTACGCCGGAGGCTGAAAATCCGGGGAGCACTCGTCAGTTTCAAGGCCCTTACGGGAACAGACCTGGCAGTTCCGCTTCAGTCTGCCGGATGACGGTTCGGTTCCGTGGATGTGGGCATGCATCACGTCATGCATTTTGTCCAGCCTGTTCCAAGGGCGGCGATTCGAGCCCGCAGGAACACAGGCCATGAAAAATCCCGGCAAGCAAAAGCTTGCCGGGATTCTGCAACCCGATGCCTGAAACCGGTTTCAAAATGGTTGTGGTGACTAAAAAATGTAAATAGCATCGGATGCTTTGTCTGGCAAAGGGTATGGATGATGCACTTCGATTGGGTGTCAACAAAATGTGCCGGCCTGGCTGTTTTGTTGACACTTTGTACTCGTGTCTAAGCCGTCTCGCCAACTTGCCGTGATCAAACTGAGGGTGAATCGCCCCAATCCCAGCAAGCGTTCCTGTCATATGACTGAACTGCCAAGAAATCCTCGGAGTTGCTGGGTCTGACACTCTGGTAGGCTTTGTTGCTCATGACGCCTCTTGGGTGCCTCAGTTTAAGGCATGGAAGTATCTACCGCAGTCGGAACGATTCAGTTGTACTGACCAAGCGATCATCGCCTCTATCGACCAGGTCAACAATATCGCTCGGGTTCACCAGACGGCCTGCGCGACCAGATACGCAAGGAGGGACCCTCAGCGCAGTACCTGGCCCGTCAGTTAATCGGTTTCTCAGACACCGATCTGACGCTGATTGCAGAGGCAATTCACAGCCGCTATTCCCAATGACATAATTGTGCCGGACGGCGTGGTTATTTGGAATTTTAACAGGACACAAAATGGGACATCCGATCTGGTGGGAAAAAACGGTCGAGTATTACTTTGTCAAAAAATTTGTCAGTGATGACGAGCTCATTGCCCCGTTAGATGGCAAGCATGAGCTAGCTGGTGATGCCATGTTGGCCGCTGGCTTGAAATGGGTACTGATTGAGTTCAAGAAAAATTTTGCATGCCTTGAATCGGAGGCAGTGAAATTCAGCGACTACCAGCGTGCAGCCAAAGAATTGAGCTCACAGGACAACCACCACTATTTGATTTATGGCCGTTTCGGCGTCACCGAGGCATCGCCCAAGACAAAAGTGTTCGGCATTGGGGCTTGTACCTATTTCTCGCGCTCTTGCTTGGAAGACTACCAAGACCTACTCGCCAGCGGCACCGACATCCAGACCTTTGCACGTTACCTCGAAGCGCTCACCAAACATAAGAAGCAACCTCCTGGCGATGGCAGCTCCGGTGGGATGAATATGGCAAATTATGCGCAGGTACTGGGGATCAACGCCGATGGCAAGGTGGTCACCTGCTCGTCGCAGGCAGAGTTCGGTAAAGCGTTGGGTATGACCTTACAAAAGCAGCTTACTCACACCCCAACGCGACAAATGAACGGTCCTGAGCGAGGCGGGATGAGCCGTTAGCCCCTCCCTATAGCCCCGACCAAGGGTCAGCATTAAGCATGTCATTGTCTCAAGGAGAAGTGCATGTCGCTCGCAGTCGACAATCCAGCCATCCAAGACGTCCTGGATTTACAGACCGGCCAGCATCATCCCGTGACGAAGGTTATTAGCTCGGATTACGCTGAAGTCGTGCAGCTCAGGATGGCGCTACGCACGCATATCTATACGAAGCAACCGCTTTATGCCTGTTCTTTATGTGGCGTACCGGTTTACCTTGCAAGCAATCCCGACAAAAGTCATTTTTTCTTCAAGCACACCCTGGAGGACGGCAGGTGTCCGGCGCAAACTCGGGGCGAGTTGTCCCAGCAGGAAATCAACGCCCGAAAATACAACGGCGCCAAAGAAAGCGCCCTGCATCGCCGGATGAAGGACTGGGTGGTGCAATGTCTTTCCGCTGACCCCAGGTTCTCCCAGATTCGCAGTGAAGAGACTTGGAAGAGGTCTTTGGGCCAGTGGCGGCGCCCGGATGTTCAGGCGAGGTATGGCGATATTCCGGTCATCTTCGAGATTTAGCTCTCAACGACGTACCTGAATGTTATCGCCGAGCGGCGACAGTTCTGTCTGCAAGAAGGGGCGCTGCTGTTCTGGATATTCGCCAAGTTTGAGGATGATAACCGGCGTCTGACGCAAGACGATGTGTTTTTCAATAACAATCAAAATGCTTTTATTGTTAACCGTGAGACCGTAGCAACCTCCCTTGAGCAGGCAACGTTCCATCTTGAGTGCATCTGGGCGCAGCCTGCGTCGAGCCTAACGTCGACCAACTTGTCTCGGCAGATAGTTGCTTTTCACGACTTGACGCTTGACCTGGCGAATCAACGCGCTTTCTATTTCGATTACGACAAGGCGCTGCAAATATGGCAGAAACAAGAGTCTTCTCCAGAAACCCTGCGCCGGAAAACATTCGAAGCTTTCTGGCTTGACTACGCGGTCGACCGAGGCTCTGTCGACTACAAAACTTGGGGAGAGCTTCGGAAGCAGTTTAGCCAGAGCCCATACCCCTTACCGGAGTTTCCAAGTTATCTACCCCGTACAATATTGAACGCCTTGTATTCTGCAAAGCATGGCCACCCAGTGGGTTGGAATTATTCGACATTAGTCGAGGCTGCTCACTGGATTGCCAGTGCCCAAAAACCTGTGCTGCAAGTATTTCGACGGGCCCTGCAATTCTATAATCGTGCAGAGCAAATTAAGGCGGAAGACCCGACGGGAAAATGGAGACAAAAAGTAAAAATGTACAAATCCGCCATTAGCCGTGGAGACCCGTCTTACCTTCCTGATACTAGTCATCATGAACTTATCGAGATGCTTTTCCCTGAGTTAGACATCTTCGAACTGTCCTCAGAGTTAGAATCATAATTTCCTGCAATGCTTGCTGGCTGCCGGGGGAAGCATTCCTGCCTTATGGTTGAACTGCCGAGAAATCCTCGGCAGTTGCTGGGTTTGACTCTTTGATCGGTTTTGATGTGTTGGAGATTTCTGAGCAAACTGAGACCTGAACCAATATTAGTATTTATGTATATTTTGTAAACGATTACTTCCTTGTGTCATGCTGTGCGCGTACAATCGGCCAAAAGCGGACATCGGGAAAATTGCTCCAAAGCCGCCGTAGGCAAGATAAGCATCTTAGGATGACAGCCGAAAGTGCGGCGGGTATAATCCCAATATCATTTGACTGCGCCACGCATGACTGCCATATATTATCGTAGATATCACCCTCTGGAATCTTCCGAACGCCTGTACCGATAAAGCTTTCAAGCTGCCCTGCATACACGACACTCCGCCAGTATTATGCGGCTGTAATGCCGCCTATTTTACGTTAGGTCTTTAGGAAATAGATATGAGTCCCGAAAAAGAAAACGAAAACGAATACGAACGCGTTATGAAGAATCGGCCACATGTCGTTATCTTAGGTGCGGGCGCGACAATGGCTGCAATTCCTGGCGGTGACAAAAACGGTAGACGGTCATCCGTCATGAGCGGATTCATCGAGTCGCTAGGAATGACTGAAATCCTCAAAGAGGTCAAGCTTCAAACCAACAGCAATAACCTAGAAGACATTTACTCCGAGCTTCATTGTCGCCCTGAGTGTAATGCCATACGGGAAGAACTCGACAGAAGAATACGCGCGTATTTCTCGGAGCTGGAGCTACCTGATGAGCCCAACATCTATGACCTGCTGCTCTTGGCGCTGAGAAAGAAGGATCTCGTTGCAACTTTCAATTGGGATCCGCTGTTGTTACAGGCCTATCAACGTGCAAGCAAGATCACGAAGGACTTGCCCGATCTGGCGTTCCTGCACGGGAACGTACTTGTAGGCTACTGCCGCAAGCACAAGTGCGGCGGAATTCTAACAGCATGCTGCCGTGAGTGCGGTGAACCTTTTGATCCTGCTCCTCTGCTCTATCCTGTCGCACATAAAAATTACACGGCGGACCCATACATACAGGACAACTGGAAGGCCATTCAGATCAAGTTAAAACGCGCATATCTAGTAACAATTTTCGGGTATAGCGCTCCCAAGACTGATGTTGAGGCTATTGCTCTTATGAAGGGGGCTTGGGGCACTGTCGAGGAGCGCAATCTAGAAGATTTTGAGTTCATTGATATCTGCGATGAAGATACCCTTATTTCAAGTTGGCAAGAATTTATTCATTCGCATCATTACCAAGTACATAAAGATTTCTTCTCCTCTAGCTTGGCACGGCATCCACGTCGAACGACCGTGGAACTCTTCGATCGCACCATGAATTGTATATTTACCGAGGCACTTAAAAAGTTTATTCCGGGGATGAGCTGGGGCAACGTCAAGTCCCTTATTTCCGAGCTTGTTAATGAAGAAAGAGAGCTACCCGAAGAGGGCTTTCTGATCACACACACTGCAGGTTGGAGATAAAAATCGTTTTGTCTATGGAGTCGTCGATTCGGTCAAGAACCGCTGTTGCGCAGTCAGCGCCTCCCTGAAGTCATTGCCTAAATCGTGGTGCCCCTAGCCCAATAATTCTGCCATCACGCACTCGGCGATTTGCGAACCCCGAGGGAATGCCAAAAGCGAGCCTTCGGCCAATACAGGCGGGAACTCCATGTACGAACCAGAACCTACCAAGTTCTTCACAGTCCATAGCACCTGTCCGGCCAAATCCTTGGGGAGCAATACCAGATGAAATCCATCAAGCAGCCATTGCACAGTCAAATGGTTGAGCTGGTAAAGATAGAGTTTCGAGGCGAGGGGAATGCGCGCGCCAATGCGCTTAGCGACATGCACGGCGCCCGCAAGATGGTGAGATCCGCCACTGTTATCAAGGAACAAACGGCCATCCCAAGCGCGCACGCTAAACGTGTCGGAGCCACGTCCGTGCAGTAGCCGGATTTCGCCATGTGAATAAAGCTCTTTTAAGCTCGCATCATCCAGTCCGAGCGGGGGCTTTCCTTTTCTGGCATATCGATTCTGCTCATCAATATAGTAGGCACCAAAGACATCCACACTTTCGTGCGGCATGTCTTCCGACTTACTTGAGGAGATGCCCTCTATATCGCTTGCGTCGCATTCAAAGTGAGGCGCCGACGTTCCCCCGCTTTCAGTAGCAGCTGGCTTTAGAGTCCGAGCTTAATTTACCTGATTTCTCAGCGAGAGATTCGGCATAGGCTGCTGGCGTCAAACCACCCAGTGCCCTCTTCGGCCTTTCGTTGTTGTATTCCCTACGCCAGGCTTCGATAACGACCTGGGCATGGCGCAGGCTGGTAAACCAGTGTTCATTCAAGCACTCGTCCCGGAAACGCCCGTTGAACGATTCGATGTAAGCGTTCTGATTGGGCTTACCCGGTTCGATGAGAAAGAGTTGCACACCACGGGCGTGTGCCCAGCTCAACATCGCACGGCTGCAGAATTCCTTGCCGTTATCAGTCCGAATGGCTTTGGGCAAGCCGCGTGTCTTCGCCAGCTTATCGAGGACGCGCGTCAGAGGCAGGCCGCCCATCGCCCGTTCCGGAACTATGGCGACTGCTTCATGCGTGGTATCATCGACCACCGTCAGATTCTTGATGACACGCCCCTCTGCCGTCCGGTCGAACACGAAATCCATCGACCAGACCTGGTTGGCGGCCAAAGGACGGGCCAGTGGATGACGGTCTGCCACCGGGACTTTCTTGCGC
>RRZU013519390.1_pt1 | contig 14145 bp, 13 predicted proteins | sample 2165561 | NCBI WGS metagenome assembly RRZU01 (sample SAMN10456909, study PRJNA506462) | wastewater metagenome | isolation source: wastewater sludge | place: USA: Moscow, Idaho
CGATAAAGAAGATGTGATGATTAGAACTGTAGTAATAATTCCAGAAGACATAACTAAAATAAGAACTAATCTACAAGCCCCGATAATTATAAATGCAAAACTAAAAAAAGCTATGCAAATAATTCTTGATGACTCCTATCCTATAAGATATGAATTCTATGATAAGGCGGGGGTGTAAAGATGCTAGTACTAAAAAGAAAAGCAGGAGAAAGTATAATAGTAGCAGACAATATTGAGATAAAAATAATAGAAGTAGAAGAAGGCAGAATAAAGATAGGAATAGATGCCCCTAAGGAAGTAAGCATAATAAGAAAAGAAGTACTAGACGAAACAAAATCAGAAAATAAAACTGCAGCTCAAAGCAGAAACATTGATAAAACAACACTTACAAAAATACTAAAAAATAAAAAATAAAAATTTATAATTTTTTTCAAAAAAAGTATAAAGTAATCAAAATTTACTTCGATATATAGAGTGTAAGTGATAATCTTAAACGGCCGAAGGATATATCACATAATCCAATTAACCAATATAACTTAATCAGGCATGGATGCCGATTAACAAAATTTCAAGGAGGAATATAAAATGATAATTAATCACAATATGATGGCTATGAATTCACACAGAGCTGGTGGAGTTAACTCTGCTGGAATGGGAAAATCAATTGAAAAACTTTCTTCAGGTATGAAAATTAACCGTGCTGGAGATGACGCAGCTGGACTATCTATCTCTGAAAAAATGAGAGGCCAAATTAGAGGTCTTAATATGGCATCTAAAAATGCTCAAGATGGTATTTCTCTTATCCAAACAGCTGAGGGAGCTCTTGACGAAGTACATGCTATGCTACAAAGAATGAGAGAACTTGCTGTTCAGGCTGCGAATGATACTAACGTTTCAGTTGATAGAGTTTCTATAAAAGACGAGTTAGATCAACTTTCTTCAGAAATCAATGCTATATCTACAAGAGCAGAATTTAATACTCAAAAACTTATAAATGGATCGTTTACAAATAAAACATTCCATATTGGAGCAAATACTGGTCAAACTATTTCAGTTTCTATATCAGCTATGTCTGCATCTGCTCTAGGAGTTAAAGCTGGATCTATTGGGGTTGCTACTGCATCTGCAGCTGGAACTACAATTACTCAAATAAATAATGCGATTACAAAAGTTTCTTCTCAGAGATCTAAACTTGGAGCAATCCAAAATAGACTTGAGCATACTATCAAAAACTTAGATAACTCTTCTGAGAACTTACAAGCAGCTGAATCTAGACTTAGAGATACAGATATGGCAAAAGAAATGAGTGCATTTACTAAGAGCAATATTCTTTCTCAGGCATCACAAGCTATGCTTGCTCAAGCTAATCAATTACCACAACAAGTACTACAATTACTAAGATAGTTATTATATCCTATAAAGAAAATCGGCAGAAATGCCGATTTTTTTTATGTTAGATAAAAAAATAAAGTAGGTGAGTACTAAATGAAATATAAACTTAGTATATGTATGATGGTAAAAAATGAAGAGTTACATTTAGAACGTTGTTTAAATTCTTTAGAAGAGATTATAAAAAGACATGATGTTGAACTTATAATAGTCGATACTGGATCTGATGATAATACTGTTAATATAGCAAAAAAATATACTGATAAAGTTTATTATAAGGAATGGTTTGATGATTTTTCAGGGATGAGAAATGTTACAATATCACATGCAAAAGGAGAATATATATTTATTCTTGATGCAGATGAGATTATAGAGAATCCTAAAATGGTTATAGATTTTATAGAAAACAAAGATAAAAGAAAAATCAAAACATTCTTTTTGAAAGTTAAAAACTATACTAATTTAATTGATACTAATTTATTTGCTACAATGGTGTCTCCGAGAATATTTTTAAATGATGGCAATTTTAGATATGAAGGGAGTGTTCATAATCAACCTATTTTTAAACAACCAACAGATGTTTTAAATGTATTCTTAGGTCATTTTGGATATATAACTTCTGATAAGAGAATAATGGATAAAAAATTCAATCGTACAGTTACATTATTAAAAAAGGAATTAGAAATAAAACCATATGATATATACTATTTAATACAATTAGCAACATCCTACAACATGCATGGAGATATATATGAATCTTACAAAATTTCTAAAGAAACATATAATTTAATATTAACCAAAGATATTAGAAAACAGCTTGAGTCTTATGCAATATTTAGCGTTCATATTTTTAACTGTCTTGCATTAGGCAATTACACAGAAACAATAGAAGTTTGTGAAAGAGCGATAAAGTTAAGGGATGATTATATTGATGCATATTTCAATTTAGCGTTTGCTTATGAAAAACTAGGAAATTTAGATATGTCTGAAAGTTTTGCGTTAAAGTTTTTAGAACTGATAAACAATTTTTATGAACTTCCAATATCTAAAGATGATGGAATAATTATTTACAGGAATGATAATTCTACAGTTAAAAGAGTAAAACTGTTTCTTGCTGGATATTATTATAATAGGAAAAATTATTTTGAAGCTATAAAATATTTAGATATCGAAGAATTTGAATTTAAAAATATTAATATATACATATCAGTATATTTAGAATCAGATAGCTTCGATTTATTATACGATTTATTAAAAAATATAAAAAATGATGATAGAATTAAATTTTTTCAGACTATTGAAGAAAACATTCTCAAATACGAAGATGATAAAAGACAACAGATTAGAAAACTTTTTATTGATATTGATGATGATTATTCTTTATATTGCGAATTTAAACTTTTGCCCGATAAAGAAGTAGGTAATAAATTAGGAATAGCGAAAAAAATATTTAAAAATATGAGTGGTGAATATGGGACAATTTACAATGCCGATATTTTAGCATATATATGTAATAGTGAAACTTTAAGCCTGACGTTATTTAATAAGTTTATGAGACAAGGCATTTTTTACTATATAGATTATTTCTATAATAATAGATATAGTGATGTGTATTTAAAAGTTTTTGATTGGATAAATAATATAGATATAATTCCGTATGGATTAAGAAACGAATTTACGTTAAAGTATATTTTTGAAGCTATAGTGATTAGGGTGAGTTCTGAATATAAGAGTACAGGAATAAATTCCGTTATTAAAGATAATTTGAGCATATTTCATAATTATTTAAATGTTGGAGTACAATTAATTGAAAAAATATATTCATTAGAAGGAATTAATTTAAAATATGAATATATGACAGATTTAGAATCAAAATTTCTTATACTAATATATTTGTATAGAAAAAGTATTGAAAGAAATAATATAAAAGCAGCATTTATATATTATAAATTAGCAGCAGAAACATATCCAGAAATGGCAGATTTTTTAAAAATCTATTTAGGACAAGAATTTAATGACAATCTAAGTTAATGAAAGGTATTTTTTATGAATCAAGAAAATGAGTTAAAAACACTTATAAAGAATGCAATTGAATGTAATGATATTAACAAAGCCAGAATGCTAATAAATGAGTATAGTAATTTAGCTAATATAGACATAGAGTATTTTTCGTTGTTAAGTATCATTGAAATATTAGAAGGGGACTTCTTAAAAGCTAAAGAAACAATTAAAACAGGCTTAGAAATAAGTCCAGACAATTATGATTTATTATTTAACATGAATTATTTAATGAAAAATATTTTGTCAGACAACTACGAAGAAAAAAGATATTATCTTTGGAGCAAGTTATTCAATATTAGTTTACAAGTGGAGAATCCATTTAAAGATGAAGAAAAGAAAAATAATGATATAGAGAAAAATAGTATTTTACATGGTTCTATCGAGATTGCAAATCAAATGAATATATTAACAAAAGGGTTGTCAATGATAGGGTTAAAGGCAAAGTCTTTAAATTATTATCCTTCATATTTAAAATATAAGTCGGATTATGAAATAGATTTAAATAGTTATAAGAATCCTAGTTCTGCCAATATAATTAGTAAGAAACTAGCATCAAGGTTTATTCAAGAAAATGATTTATTTCATTTTCATTTTGGAACAAGCTTGACTTTGGATTATTCGGATTTGCCAATATTAAAGGAACTAGAAAAAAAAGTTGTAATGCAGTATTGGGGTTCCGATGTAAGGTTATATTCAAAAGCGGTAAAGCTAAATCCTTATGTGAAAGTAAAAGATATGAATGAAGATAGGATTAAAAGAAAATTAGAATTAATCTCGAAATTTATACCAAATTGCATAGGAGATTATGAAACTGCAGAGTATACGAAAGAATTTCATACAAATAATTATTTTATAAAAGCAGCAATAGACTTAACAAAATATAACTGTAACTTTGAAACTAAGAATAAAAAACTTTTAATTGTACATGCACCAACATCACCAGAACATAAAGGAACTGAATATATATTAAGTGCATTAAATGAACTTAGTATTGACTATGATTTTGAACTTAAATTAGTTCAAGGATTATCTAATGAAGAAGCTAAAAAAATATATATGAAAGCTGATTTGGTGATAGATCAGGTATTGGCAGGCTCATATGGCGTTTTTGCAATAGAAGCAATGGCTATGGGAAAACCGGTAGTTTGTTGGATTAGTGATTTCATGAGAGAACACTATCCTAACGATTTGCCTATAATATCAGCTAATCCTGATACAATTAAGAATACGTTAAAGTATATTTTTGAAAACAAAGATTTATTAGTGGAAGTTGGGCGTAAAGGAAGATTGTATGTTGAAAAGCATCACGATATGATTTCAATATCCAAGAAAATGATTGAATTATACAAAAAAATATAATTATTGAAGGGATTTAAATATTATGATATCTAACAAAAAAATACTATTAACAGGTGGAGCGGGTTTTATAGGTAGTAAATTATGTGGAATATTATGTGAAAATAATAAAATTTTACTTTATGATAATTTGAACAGAAATTCAATTAAAAATACGAAATTATTAGAACACAAAAATGTTAAGTTAATACAAGGGGATATATTAGATTTTTATAATATTAAAAATGTTGTGGATGAATTTAAACCAAATATAGTAATACATTTAGCAGCAGTAGCTGGAATTGACACAGTAATAAAAAGTCCTGTAAACACCATGAAAGTTAACATGATAGGAACGTACAATTTATTGGAGTCTTTAGTAAATAACATGGCTGATTTAGACAAAGTTATAGATTTTTCTACATCGGAAGTTTTTGGATCTTATGCATATAAAGTTAATGAAATGAATACAACTAATTTAGCACCTGTCGGAGAGGCAAGATGGACATATTCAGTATCAAAACTTGCTGCAGAACATTTATCTCACAGCTATTTTAAAGAATATAAAATGCCTGTTGTTACTGTAAGGCCATTTAATATCTATGGACCAGGTCAAGTGGGAGAAGGTGCAATACATCAATTTGTTGTAAAAGCAATTTCAAATGAGCCAATTCAAGTTCATGGAGATGGAGACCAGATTCGTTCTTGGTGCTATATAGATGATTTCATACATGGAATTATGCTTTGCTTAGAAAAAGAAGAGGCTATAGGGCAGTCATTTAACATTGGGAATCCAAGAGCTACTGTTACTATAGCTATGCTTGCAGAAACTATAAAAAGAATTGCAAATTCTGATTCAGAAATAAAATATGTAAGTAAAAACTATGTCGATGTTGAACTGAGAATTCCAAGTATTGAAAAAGCAAAAGAGTTATTAGGATTTAGTCCAAAATATGATTTAACAGAGGGACTTTCAAAAACTATTGATTGGTATAGAGGTGCTAAAAATGATTAAACTTTCGATGCCTGCTATTGGTTCAGAAGAATTTGAACAGATTAAGGAAGTTTTAGATTCCGGATATTTAGTACAGGGAGATAAAGTGGATGAGTTTGAAAATTTAGTTAAAGACTATTTAAAAGCTAAACATGTTATTGCCGTAAGTAGTGGAACAGCGGCACTTCATTTAGCATTACTTGCATTAGATATAAAAGCTGGAGATGAAGTGATTATTCCAGATTTTACTTTTCCAGCAACTGCCAATGTAATCGAACTAGTAGGAGCGACACCAGTGTTCGTAGATATTGATTTAGATAGTTTTTGCATAGATACAAAAAAAATTGAAGAAAAAATTTCCTCCAGAACAAAGGCTATTATGCCAGTTCAAGAATTTGGACAATCATCTGATATGAGTAAGACTTTAGAAATAGCAGAAAGATATAATTTGAAAGTAGTTGAAGATGCAGCGTGTGCTTTTGGATCTGAATATGGTGAGAAAAAAATTGGTACGATTGGAGATATAGGATGCTTTAGTCTTCACCCAAGAAAAGCAATAACTACAGGTGAAGGAGGTTTGTTGACAACTAATAGTGATGAATATGCGGAAAAATTAAGAATACTTAGGAATCATGGGATTAAAAATATTAATGGCAATAATAGTTTTGTTATGCCTGGATTAAATTATAGACTAACAAATATCCAAGGAGCCATTGGTGTGGCTCAAATAAAAAAAATCAAATCTATCAATGCTATTAGAAAAACTATAGCAGAATCATATCATGATTTATTAAAAAATAAATCTAAAATAAGACTACCCAAGCAATTAGATTATGGAAAACACGTATGGCAGACATATCATATTTTAATTGAAAATGATTTTAATAGAAATCAACTAATCCAAAATTTAAAGATAAAAGGTGTTGAGACAAACTTTGGAGCTAATGCTGTCCATATTCAACCTTATTATAGAGACAAATACTGTTGTGATAGTAAAATGTTTGAGAATTCCATTTATGCATATAACCGAGGACTAGCATTACCAATGCATAGCAATCTATCACAAGAGGATATTAATTATGTAGTTTCTTCATTACTTGAATTGTTATAAATATATAATAAACTCGGAGGTGCTTATGAAACATCAAATAGATATTAAGTTTCCGTATTTTGTTGGAAAGATTCCTTTTTATCATCAAATTTTGAATATGCCATATAACAATAATTTTCCTGATTTTGTTGATTTCACTCTAGACATCAATAATCAGACAGGTCTATTAGTTCAAAAATATGATATAGAGATAGAAGATATGTTAAAGAACGCATATGTACAAGGATCTCAGATTATCGGATATATGGATGAATACGATTTAGGGGTAAAATATACACAAGATTTTTTAAATTTTATTCTCAAGCATGAAAGCAGTGTAAATATATGCACAATTTTAGAAATTGGATGTGGAACAGGATATCTACTTCATAAGTTAAAACAAAAAGGAGCAACTGTGATAGGAATAGAACCCGGAGGTGAAAATATTCCACGAAACAGGGCTAATGATATACAAATTATTAACGATTATTATCCGTCACAAAATATAAAAGATGAATTTGATATAATAATTTTTAGTAATGTCTTGGAGCATATAAAAGATCCTAAAGAATTTCTTACACATGTAAGCAAGCAACTAAAAGCTAATGGCAGAATTTACTGCTCTGTTCCAAATTGCGAAATTCCTATTAAATATGGTGATATATCAATGCTAATTCATGAACATTATAATTATTTTGTTGACAAAACTTTAGAGAATACATTTTTAAATAGTATAAAATGTAAGGTGAATATAGAAAAGTCATCTTTTGGCTCCCAACTTTATGCACTTATTAATAAAAGTGAAGATAATTCGAACTCATATAATTGCCTTGAATCACTAGAACTGGTTGCATTAGAATATATAAATAAAATATCAAGAACAGAATTATTATTTACGAATTTTTTATTATACATCAAAGAAAATCAAAAAAAGTTAGGGATTTATGTTCCAGCACGAGCAATGAATATGTTATCTAAGATTTTCAATGAAATAATAGTGGAGGATATTGTTTTTATTGATGATGATGAAAATATTACTGGGAAATATTTTCCAGGATTCAACAATAAGATTTATAATAAAAATCATTTAAAAGATTTTTCTCTTGATTATATCTTAATAATGTCATATACGTTTGGAGAGGAAATAAAAGAGAGCATAAAATCAAAAATACATAATGATTGTAAAATAATCAAGTATGAAGAACTTTTTGGAGGAAAGGGAGAATGGGAACTTTAGTCACTGGAATAAATGGATTTATTGGAAAAAATATTCAGTTTTTTTTAAATAATAAACACACATTAATTAAAACTTCTACAACTTTGAACAAAGATTATGTAAGTGTCTCAAAGAACTTTAGCGATATTGATGAGAAACTAAACAATAAAGAATTTGATTCAATTCTCCATCTAGCTGCTGTAATTCCTGATAATTTTGAAAAAAGTAATTTTAATGATTTCTTTTTGCCAAATGCAGTAATAATGGAGAATCTATTCAAACTAGCTGCTAAAAGAAAAATAAAGAAATTCATATATCTTTCCGGTTTTGGTTCAATGGAAGATTATAAAAACTATAAAATTAAAGACTACTATACATTGTCAAAGATACATGGAGAGCACGTATGTTCAATGATGGAGGCACAAGGAATACAAACGGCATCTTTAAGAATACCTTCACCATATGGCCCTTATTCGAAAGCTAAGAATGTAATAAATATGTTTTTAGAAAGAGCATTAAATAATGAGGATTTAAATGTTCATGGTTCGGGAAGGAGAGAACAGAATTTCCTTTATATTGAAGATGTTGTAAGAGCAATAGATTTATTTTTATCTACAAATAATAAACTCGATGGAATATACAATATTGTTTCTGAAAAAAATACATCTGTATTAGAATTAGCTTGTATTATCAAAGAGAAGTGCGATTCAAAGTCCAAAATTATTGTCGGAAACACTCCAGATGTTCAAGAAAATTTTATTCCAGAGTATGATTATTTTAGGGCATTTAATACGGTTGGATATAAGCCAAAATATACGATAAGTTCTGGATTGGATAAGTATATAGAATGGTATGTGAGAAACAGATGAAAATAGGGATTATTTCAGACATACATTCAAACTTCCTAGCTTTAACATCAGTAATAAATGAGACGGAGAAATACCATTTAGATAAAATAATATGTTTAGGAGATATGGTTGGATATTATGATAAACCGAATGAAGTAATAAATTGCTTAAGGGTTAATAATGTTGTATGTATAAAAGGCAATCATGACAAATATATTCTAGGGGAATTAGAGTATAAGGATGAAAATGAGAATATATATGGAATAAATAGACATAGAGAAGTATTGACTAGTGATAATATATTTTTTTTACAACAATCTCAAGATTATGTAGAATTAAACTATGAAAAAATAAATTGTTGTTTTTCTCATTCGCTAAAAAGCGATAGCGAGTTCTATATCAATTCGGACAATATTGATAATATTGAAGGGATAGATAATTATGATTTTTACTTTTATGGACATACGCATAGGAAAAAGGCTGAATTATATGGAAATACTTTAGTTATCAATCCAGGTTCTGTTGGTCAACAAAGAGATTTAGATTATAGACCTTCTTTTTGCTATCTAGATTTAGACAAAAAATGCTTTAAAATAATTAGAGTTGAGTATAATGTAAAAGATTATATTAAATTTTTAAAAAAAAATTATTATAATGATAGACTGATACAATCATTAAATAAATTTAAATAATAGAAAATGGTGGGTGGGATTTTGAAAAAAATTACTGTATTAATTACTGGAATTGGAAGTGCAGGATTAGGTGAACAAATTATTAAGTCATTGAGACTATCAGACTTAAATTTATATTTGATTGGAACTGATTTAAATGAAGTATGTTTCAATAAGGATAACGTTGATGAGTTTTTGGTTATTCCATCTGCAAATAATCCACAGTATGGTGATTATATTTTGGATTTAGTTAGTCGCTTTGACATTGATATTATATTCCCTGGCTCTGAAGCCGAGCTAAGATACTTTAGCTTGAATATTCACAAATTTAATAATGTAATTATTCCAATAAATGATCCTAGTTTAATTGAAATGTGTCTAAATAAACATAAAACATATACCGAGATATTAAAATTTGGAATTGATGTTCCTAAATTTAACAAAATTGATTCCGTAAATGATTGCAATAACATTGACTATTTTCCTGTTGTATTGAAGCCTAATACAAATTCAGGAGGTTCAGCTCATGTTTATGTAGCTTTTGACAAAGATGAACTAGTAATGTTTACAAAATATATGCTTAAATATGGAATAGATATAATTGCTCAGGAATATATCGAGTATGACGATAATGAATATACAATAGGGGTTTCATCAGATATTAAAGGGGAAATTTTGGGCAGTATTATTTTAAAAAGATTAATAAATAATTCAATGTCAACGAATAAAAAAATCATGTATAACAATAAACAAATTGTTATTTCATCTGGAATTTCTCAAGGAACTTTTATCAAAGACGATGATATAAAAATTCAAGCAGAAAAAATAGCAAAAGCCTTAAATTCTAAAGGCCCGCTTAATATTCAAGCGAGAATGTATTCCGGAAAAATGATGTTAATGGAAATAAACCCACGTCTATCAGGGACAACATATTTAAGAGCATTAGCAGGGTATAATGAACCTTTAAATATAATAAAGAAGAGTTATTTTAATGAAAGTTCTGGTTATAATTATTCTTTAAAAACGATTCTTAGAAGTATTGTTGAGAAGGAATTTTTATAGAATAAATATATTTAGGATTTAGTAAATAAATTCATCTAGTAATAAATATTGCTAAGGAGATGATATTTTGAGTTTCAATTTTACTTATAAGGAATACGCTCAGTTACTTTCGTTAATGAAACAAACAGCAAATATTTATACTTTTGAATCATTTGCTTTTGGGGTGAAAAAAGAAAATGGATATATTCTAAGACATGATGTTGACTTAGATTTAGATAAAGCATTTAAAATGTTTATTATTGAAAAGAATATTGGTATTGTATCAACATTTTTTTATTGACAACTTCAAACCTTTATAACATAAATTCTAAGAAAAATAGAATGATAATTGGCGAAATGATAAAAAATGGTTTCGAAATTGGACTACATTTTGATCCTACAATATATAATGAATTTGATGAACGCAAATTATATAAATATGTTAGAGAAGAGGCTAAAATTATTGAACAAATATCAGGGAAAAAAGTCAACTCAATAAGTTTACATAATCCATCTCTTCATAATAAATATCCAATTTTTAACGGCTATAATAACGCATATCATGTTGATTTTTTTTCTGATGAATTTTATATTTCTGACTCTTGTAAATCTTTTAGAAATAAAGATATTTTTAAATTCATTGAGTATGGAAAAGATAATATTATACAAGTTGTTTTCCACCCCATACACTTTTCTGAAAAACAGGAAACATATTCAGAATCTTTTTTAGAAATTATTAAAAATAAAGTAATAGAGATTGACGATATGATGAAACCTAATAAAACGTATAATATAGAAGAACCATTATTAAGTAAATTGGTTAATACTATGCATAATTTGGAGATATTATGAAAAAAAACCATTTTGAATTTAAGAGCAATGAATTAAAAAAAAATAAAGATTATATTAATCAAATTTTTTTTGATACCACAATTTATTCAGTATCATCCTTAAGTAATCCGAAAGATGCTACACTTATTTTTGTTGAAAAAGCTACTGAGGATCAAATAGCCAATCTATCTAAGATAAGAAACTCTATAATAATTCTAAATAAATCTTTTTTTAACACTGTAATTACTAATAATCATATAATATATGTGGATAGACCTAGAAAAGAGTACGCTAAAATTCTAAATTATATTTTAAATTTGAAAAGGAATGCTCAATTTTCTTTAAATTCAAATAATTGCTACTATAAAACACAAAATATTGGAGAAAATTCTATAGTTGAACCGTTTTGCTTAATAGATTCTTCGGTACAAATAGGAAAAAATTGTATAATTAAATCGGGAGCCAAGATTAGAGGAGATGTAGTAATTGGAAACGATTGTATTATAAAAGAAAATTGTGTTATTGGTGCTGATGGGTTTGGTGTAGAAAGAGATGAAACTGGAGACACTTATAAAATTCCTCATGTAGGAGGAGTGTTGATAGGAAATAACGTAGAAGTTGGTTCATGTAGTGTTATTGCTCAAGGAACAATAGAGCCAACTGTTATAGAAGATTATGTTAAAATAGATGACTCGTGTTTTATAGCACATAATGTACATATTTCAAAAGGGAGCCTTATAATTGCTAATTCAGAGATAAGTGGAAGTGTATTTATAGGAAAGAATTCATGGATTTCGCCCAATGTTTGTATAAAAGATGGAGTAAATATTGGAGATAATTGTACCATCGGGATGGGAAGTGTAGTTTTAAAAGATGTAGAGCATAATACTACAATAATAGGTAACCCTGGGAGACCGTTAAAAGTTAAGAGCGGAGGAAAGTGATGAAAGAAAAATTGATATCGAAAATCAATCAAAGAACAATACAAGTTGGTGTTGTTGGTTTAGGATATGTTGGACTTCCGCTTGCTGTTGAAAAAGCCAAGGCTGGATTTAAGACTATCGGATTTGACATACAAAAGGAAAAAGTAGACATGGTAAATGCAGGTAAAAATTATATTGGAGACGTTGTTAATGAAGATTTACAGAGTATAGTTCAATCTAAATACCTGTCTGCAACATCAGATTTTTCTTTTATTAACGATGTTGATTTTATTGCAATATGTGTTCCAACGCCTTTAGACTCTCATCAGCAGCCAGATATTAGTTATGTTGAGTCATCAACTAAAGAAATTGCAAAATATCTAAAAAAAGGTAGTATTGTGGTGCTTGAATCCACTACATATCCGGGTACGACAGAAGAAATCCTTAAACCCATATTAGAAAGTGGTTCTGGACTCAAATGTGGAGAGGATTTTTATTTGGGTTTTTCTCCTGAACGAGTTGACCCAGGGAATTTAATATACAAAACTAAAAATACACCTAAAGTAGTGGGGGCTATAGGCAAAGATGCGGCTGAGGTTATTTCAGCTATGTATAGATCAGTTTTAGAGAGTGAAGTTCATGTAGTATCCTCACCAGCAGTAGCTGAGATGGAAAAAATTCTAGAAAACACATATAGAAATGTTAACATAGGACTTGTGAATGAGCTAGCCATGCTTTGCCATAAAATGAATATCAATTTTTGGGAAGTAATTGATGCAGCAAAATCTAAACCATATGGATTTCAAGCTTTTTATCCTGGACCAGGGCTTGGTGGGCACTGCATACCACTTGATCCTTACTACTTATCATGGAAAGCTAGAGAATATGGATTTCATACTTCTATGATTGAAGCTTCTATGATGGTAAATGATAGGATGCCAGAATACTGCGCGGAAAGAGCAAGTAAAATTTTAAATAGATTTAAAAAGGCTATGAATGGTTCTAAGATTCTAATATTAGGGGTAGCATACAAGCAAGATATAGATGATTACAGAGAAAGCCCAGCAATTAGAGTAATAGAAGAGCTCGAAAAAGAAGGAGCTACAGTTTCTTTTTACGATCCTTTTGTTTTAGAATACAAGGAGCATGGGGTAGTGAAAAAAGGAGAGACTAGCCTCACGGCTGAATTAATTGAAAGCTCGGATTTAGTAATTGTTACAACAGCGCATACTAATATAGACTACAGCTTTGTTCAAAAACATGCGAAAGCAATCTTTGATACTAAAAATGCTATGAAGATGATAAACAAGCGAGATAACATAGAACTTTTGTAAGGAGGGCTTAGCATGAGATATGCGATTATTGGATGCGGAAGAATTTCTCCAAATCATATAGCAGCAGCACGTGAAAATGGTTTAGAGGTTGTAGCTTTATGCGATATTGAAGAAATAAAAATGGATGAAACAATTGAAAAATTTAATTTTTCTAAAAAAATAAAGAAATATGTAGATTATAAACTGATGCTAGAAAAGGAAAAACCTGAGCTTGTGGCAATTTGTACAGAAAGCGGAAAGCATGGAAAGATAGCATTAGACTGCATTGAGTCTAACGCCAACCTTATTATTGAAAAACCAATTGCACTTTCTCTTGAAGAAGCAGATTTGATAATAGAAAAAGCTAATAAGAAAAATATTAAGGTAAGTGCATGCCATCAAAATAGATTTAACAAGTCTGTTCAAAAGATTA
>RRZU012680744.1_pt1 | contig 14142 bp, 19 predicted proteins | sample 2165561 | NCBI WGS metagenome assembly RRZU01 (sample SAMN10456909, study PRJNA506462) | wastewater metagenome | isolation source: wastewater sludge | place: USA: Moscow, Idaho
AATCCGACCTACGGCTGAAGGGTGCTAAACAATAGGGCCAAGGCCGTCTGAAAAAATATTTTCATGGGGATTCCTTGCGGGACGGATAAAAAATGCGGGGCGGATTTTTTATCCGTCCCGCAAGGCGCTTACAGGTTTTTGCCGTAAAAGCCGCGCAGCTTGTCGACAACTTGCTGCACATATTCGGGCTTCCAATAAGTTTCGATGTGGGTGGCACCCGGAATCAAAAACAATTCTTTATTCTGCGTGCCGGTGGCCAGCGGAAAGGCTTGCTCGGTCATGTATAAGGTGTCGGCCTTGCTGCCGGCCATCATCAACAGCGGCTGGTTGATTAACTCGATTTGGTTGGTGGCGTCAAAAGCCATCAAATCCATCAGGCTGGCGGTGGTGTAGCGCGGGCTGGAATTCGGGTGCGCATGGGTGCGGAAGTAATATTCAAAGCCTTGGCGGTAGAGGTCAAACGGCAGCGCGGCGATTTGTGCATCGGTTACTTGGTCGGCGCTGGTGTTGGCTTCGTATTGGATTTCGCCGCCGGCGGCCATTTGGGCGCGGGCATCAGCGGCTTTTTTCAGGCGCTGCTGAATGGTGCCCACTTCCGAATTCAAAAAGCCGTTGCGGCGCACCAGGCCGGTGTTGAACATGCCCAAGGTGGCCACGGCTTTGAAGCGTTTGTCGGATTGCGCGGCTTTGAGCGAATAGCCGCCGCCACCGCAAATGCCGAGCAGGCCGATGCGTGTGCTGTCCACACCGGGATAGCGGCCGATAAAGTCGGCCATGCCGAAGATATCTTCCACGCGGTTTTGCGGTTTGTCGATATAGCGCGGTGTGCCGCCGCTGGCACCTTGATAAGCGGCATCGGCGGTGATGGCGATATAGCCCGCTTCAGCCAGGCGCTGTGCATAAAGGCCGGCGGTTTGCTCTTTAATGCCGCCGTTGGGGTGGGCAACGGCCACGGCCGGGTATTTTTTCTTGGCGTTGTAATTGGCGGGGGTGTAGACATTGGCGGCGATGTTGATACCGTTCACTTGATACTGCACGGGGTGGATATTGACCTTGCCCGCTTCGTTTTGTGTAATCGCCCCACGGTAAACCAGGCCGAAAGGATTGGCCGGCGGCGCATCGGCGGCCATGGCGCTGCCCGCGCCGATGGTGGCAGACATCAATACGGTAAACAGGGTTTGTTTGAATTTCATGGCAGGCTCCTTAAAAATGATGGCAAACGGGTGGCAAACCTTTTTAGGCTGCCTGAAAAATAATGGAATATTTTTAAAAAGTTAGTAATGCCGTTACCCTTAATAGGCAGCAAGATGACATTATATGAGCGCCGGATTCCGGGCGTAAATGATGGATTTTGGATTACATGATTCAAAAAAATGGCATAATCCGGCCATTACCATTCCACTTTCAGACGGCCTATGAACAACAAGCTCGATGCCTTGCGCATATTCTGCCTGGCGGCGGAAACCCAGCATTTCAAGCAAACCGCGCAGATGCTCGGCATTTCGCCGCAAGCGGTGAGCCGCGCGGTGCATTTTTTGGAGCAAACCTTTGGCGAAATGCTGTTTATCCGCAATACCCGCAGCACCGCCATCACCCCGTTTGGCGAACAGGTGTATCGCGAAGCCCAAGCCGCGCTCAAGCAAACCGACCATCTGTTTCAGCGCTTCAGCCTGCAAGAGCGCACGCGCGAAGCCGGCTTGGTGCGGGTGGAATGCCGCAAGCCGATTATTTCGGCCTGCTGCCCGCCGTGTTGCAGCAATTGCGCGACTACCCCGATATCGTGCTCGACTGGCGCAACGGCAACCAGCAAAGCCATGCCGACCGCGAACAAGTAGATGTGGGCATCCGCATCGGCCCGCCGCCGGACAACGGCTTTATCGTCAAAACCATTGCGCCGCTGCACATGCAAACCGCCATGTCGCCCGATTTATTGGCGCGCTTGGGTGCGCCGCAAAGCGTGGCCGATTTGCAGCAGCGCTATCCGCTGATTGGCCTTGTCAACAGCAACAACGGCAAGATTTTTGAATGGGAATACCCCGAAGGCAGCTTTGTGCCCGAGCGCCCCGCTTTTCTCTGCAACCAGCTCGACAGCGCCTTCCAAGCCCTCTTACACGGGCGCGCGGTGTGCCAGCTCTCCGCCGCCAGCCTGCGCCGCTATCTGAAAAACGGCAGTTTGATCACCGTGTTGCCCGAAGCCGAAATGCACAGCGATTGGCAACTCTATGTTTACCGCCCCAAACGCCACCAACAAACCGCACGGGTGAAGCGGGTGTTTGATATTTTAGTGGCACAGCTGGACGCTTATTTTGAGGAATGGGAATAAATAAGGCCGTCTGAACGGGTTTCAGACGACCTTGGCTGATGTGGTGAACGCCATGCAAACGGATGGCGGGGGTCTGTTCACCATTCATTCGCGAATCAGCTTTTGAGCACAAAAGCGTGTTTGCAAGTCGAAAAGCACAGCAAGTGAGTAGGTCGGATTCTTGAATCCGACGCTTGTTCGCAGAACAAGCATCAACGCGGCGGTAAATATCGGCTACCCGTATCCGACCTACAACTTATTTTGGGGAGTGAAAATGATAAAGGCTACCTGAAACGGTTTCAGGTAGCCTTTGGCTGATGGGCTGAACGCCATGCAAACGGATGCTTAGGGCTTATCCGGCACACGGGTATAAATCGATTTTTCCCGATACGCTTCATGATAAAGGCGCAGCTTGCCCTTCCGCAGGCCAAGTATTTTTAAACGCACCTGCGGATATTCTCCCAACCGTGAAGAGGTGAAATGGTTTGCTATGCAGGCTAACTTTGAGGAAACTATCCAGTGGTAGGCATTGCTTTCAAGCAGCTGCCATGCAAGTACATCCGCCATAGGTGCAGGATAAAGCGTGGCCGATTTGCAGCAACACTATCCGGCTCCGCTTATTGATATAACTGGCCTCGATGTTTCAGCCAACCATCTGCATGGCGTTTTTGCGGGTCGTGGTGTGTCCAATGAATCACGCCGCCCTGCTCCGACCATTCATATTGGCCGTAAAATTCCACCACATCACTTTTTTTCAAGCCGGGTATTCTCGGTGCTAAGTCGATATTGTGGGCAATCAACAAGGTTTGGCCACCATCCAGTTTTAAAATAAAACGTTGGTGGCGAGAGCCTTTATTGTCGTCGGGCAGAGTTTTGCTGACAATGCCGCTGCCCTGTACTTGTAATTTGCTACGCTTGTGTTCAAAAGCCTGCTGCAAAATGCGGTTGCTCTCAGCCGTGTTATCAAACCGCGTGCTGCTTTCTACTGCCGGCATAGGGGCAACAGCGCTGTTTGGGCGGCTGTTTTGCCAATAGCCATACAAGGCAACAGCAATGGCAGCAATAAGAAACAGTGTATTTTTATTGATTTTCATCTTGAAATATCCATAAAAAAAGGCTGTTTGCAACAGCCTTTGTGCTTGATGGAAGAACAACAGTGTGATTAGCGCTTTTTATATTTCAACTCATATTTGATTTCAGACATTACCGTTTTCAGGTTGTATTGCAGGATTTCATCAACCAAAGCCGGAGTTTCTGCGTGCAAGGTTTGTTGCAACTGGTGTGTCAGCAGAGCAACCTGACGTTGCACGGCCATGCGCACCATGCCATTTACGGCATCGGTCAAATGCGGGCGCAAGCGCTTGCTGATGCGCTCGTATAATTCGCTTTCGGTAATACACATCACCGGCGCATTGGTGCGCACGCCTTCGGGCGCGAGCACTTGCACATTGATGGGCACTTGCTGTGCTTCTACGGCGATTTCGTCTTCACCATCGGCTTCTGCGTTTGGTACGGCTGCTGGCGCTGCGGCATCAAGGTTGGAATAGTCATCCCGTTTGCGTTTGAGCCAAACGGTTGTGGTTTCTTTGATTTTACTTTCGTCCACCGCCACTTGCAGCGAGCTTTGCGCACGCAGCCAGTCTTCCTGAAGCAACACGTTGGCATCGGTTTCCACTTCGGTGGCGCTTAATTTCTCGTTGTGCTCTTCCTGCCATTTTTTCAGGTAGTCGAGCAAAACTTTGTCGCGCGCCTTGCTTTCTAGCTTGGGTTGCGGTGCGGGTGCAGCGGGGCGTGATGCGGCGCGTTGCGGTGTGGCGGCCACGCCTTGTTTGCCGCTTGGTTGCGGGCTGTGGCGGCGTTCGCGCAATTTTTCGAGGCCGCGCTCCCAATCTGCGATGTCGTTTTGTTTTTTGGGGTCTTGGGTCATGGGTTAAACCTTTTGTGTCTGGTAATGCCGGTGCAGGTGCCGATTAGGGCTATAATATAGCATTTTAGCAGACTAAAGGATAAATGATGAGCAGTATCGAACAGCGTTTGGACTATCTGGAAGAGGCCAATGAAGCAGCGCGGATGCAAAACCGCGTGCTGGCCACGGCGCTTAAAGCCATGATTCGCGCAATGCCTGCGGATTTGGCGCAAGACGTGGTGGAATCGGTGCAATTGGCATTTGAAGACGAGCTGGCGGAGTTGAGCTATGAAAATAGCCCGCATGTGGATTTGTTTCACGATGTGACTTATGATTTTTTTCGTGAAAAACAGCGTTAAGCCAATGTTAAGGCTACCTGAAAAGTTTGTTAACCACAATTTTGTGCTATGATTATTGACACAAATTGTCGACACTTAATTAATTATTACGAGGAATAATGTGATGATGAAGAAATGGTTAGCCACTGCGGTGGCATGCTCCGCTCTGGCTTTGGGTGCTTGCGGTGGCCAAAAAGAAAGCGCGCAAACTGCTGCGCCCGCAGCGGCAGACAAGGTTTACACCGTGGCCATGAATGCCGAGTTTGCCCCGTTTGAATCTCTGGATGCCAACAATAATGTAGAAGGCTTCGACGTTGACCTGATGAACGCCATGGCCAAAGCAGGCGGTTTCCAGGTGAAATATAAACACCAGCCGTGGGACAGCCTGTTTGCCGCACTGGGCAACGGCGATGTAGACATTCTGGCCTCTGCCGTTACCATCAACGACGAGCGCAAGCAAACAATGGATTTTTCCGAGCCTTATTTTGAAGTGACCCAAGTGATTTTGGTGCCGCAAAACAAAAACATCAAATCCGTTGACGATTTGAAAAACATGCAAAAAGTAGGCGTGGTTACCGGCAATACCGGCGATTTGGCGGCCGCCAAAATTCTGGGTGCCACCAGCAATAAAATCGCTCGTTACGAAAACCTGCCCCTGCTGCTGAAAGAAGTGGAAAGCGGCGGCGTGGATGCAGCCATCAGCGACAGCTCAGTGGTGGGCAACTACATTAAAAATAACGGTGATAAAGGCTTCATAATGGTAGCCGTGCCTGATTTTGAAGTAGAGCGTTATGGTTTTGTGGTGCGCAAAGGCGACACCGCCACTTTAACCATGCTCAACGATGCACTGGCCAAAGTGCGTGAAAGCGGCGAATACGAGCAAATCAGCAACAAATATTTTGTCAAATAAACGGATTATTCAAACCGTTTTAATAAAGTATCAAGGCTACCTGAAACGTTTCAGGTAGCCTTGATACTTTATGGTCGGTAAAGTTTATATTGCCGCAAACACCACATAACGCCCCTGAAATTCTGCCACCAATACGCCTTCGCTAAACAGCTCGCACACCAAATCAATGCGCCCTTTACCGCGTTCGCGCACACCATCGGCCACAGCCTGCCATTGCGCGGGCGATTGCGCCGTGCACACTGCTGTCAAATCGCCAAGCGCCGGTTTCAGGTAGCGTATTTCGCCCGATTGAATAACAATATTACCGCCGCTTTCGGGGCAGTTGATATGGGCAAACGACCAACCGCAAGTGGTGGCCAGCAAGGCCATGCTGCCGCCGAAAACCGTGTTTTTGTGGTTGTAATTAAAGGCAAACGGCGCCAGAAGCGACACGCGTTCGGGCGAACACTCCAGCACCTGCAAAGCCAGCGCGGCAGTGGCAGGAATCTGTTCGTGCAAAAAATGTGCCAAATCGACAGCCTTCATAGTGTTGTCCTTGATTTTATCCGGTTGCGATTACAGTGGGATCTGGCCAGCCGCTTGAGGCTACCTGAAAACCAACCATTATTTTACAAACGCTAAAATAGCGAAAACAAAGCCTTTTTATGCGGCATGGTAGCAGGTTTGCTATAATTTGTTTTTATATTATGATAAACAAGCCTTATTTATGACTCTGTTGCCCCATCCCATTCAAACCGTTACCCTGGCCTTTACCGGCGCATCCGGCCTGCCTTATGGCATGCGCCTGCTCGAATGCCTACTGCAAGCCGATAAAACCGTATGGCTGTTGTATTCGCAGGCCGCGCAAGTGGTGGCGCAACAGGAAATGGAACTCACGCTGCCCACCAGCCCCGGCGCCTGTCGCGAGCTTTTATTGGCACGTTTTCAGGTTGCACCGGAAAAGCTGTACGTGTTTGGCAAAGACCAATGGTTTGCCCCGCCCGCTTCCGGCACCAACCCGGCCGATGCGATGGTAATGTGCCCAGCCAGCATGGGTGCGGTGGCCGCAGTGGCGCACGGCACGTCTGACCACTTGATTGAACGCGCCGCAGATGTCGCCCTGAAAGAGCGCCGCCCATTAATTATTGTACCGCGGGAAACGCCGTTCTCTACCCTGCATCTGCAAAATCTGCTCAAGCTATCGGAAATGGGCGCCATTATCCTGCCCCCTTCGCCCGGCTTTTACCATCACCCGCAAAGTATGGATGACCTGATTGATTTTGTGGTTGCCCGCATTCTCGACCAGCTCCGCATTCCGCACACATTGATGCGCAAATGGGGTGAATAAATATGCAGGGATTACATGACCTTATAAATATGTTAATTACTTTTGCAAGCTGGATATTGACAATTCTTAATGCTTTGTTTTAAGATTTAAGCCATGACTACTACAAACATTCGCCCCTTTGCTTATTTCTACTGGTACCCCACTTCAGTGCGGTGCCTTTTTGTGTTTGCATGAAATATCGGAGGAAACTCCCCCTGCAAAGCAGAATGACAACCGCCCTTAAATACGGCGGTTTTTTATTGCCTGCCGCCGTAAGCACTGCCCGAATACACGACAGGAACCCTAAAATGACCGCCCTCGCCCAAATCCAAACCCGCCCTGCCGCCGAGCTGAACCGAATTCACCTGCTCACCGACGGCAACAGCCACCGCCCCGAGCTTTGCCCCGCCCAAATCGGCTTTAGCAAACCGCATCTGGCCAGCGAAGCGCTGATACCGCAAATCCGCACGGTGGCCATGCTGATTGCCGCAGCCCGCCATGATTTCAGCAGCCTCAGCCCAGAAACCTTCACCGAAGAAGCCGACTGGTTTGCAGCCCGCATTATTGTTTTGAACGCCCGTCTGTTTCATCTCGATATCACCCTTAAACCCATGCTCGCCGTTGCCAACCGGCGTGCCGAAGCCTTTGCCCGCCGCCACGGTCTACCCTTTGTGCCGGCGCAAATGCGCATGAGTCTGCACGCCGGCCGCCCCGCCAATTTGCTGATTGTAGAAACCGCCTGCCATTTAAGCGAAGCCGACAACCTGCTCGGCAACAGCCGTGCCCTAGCGGCACAAAGCGGCCTGCCGGACATGTTGCAACTGTAGTTTCTACGGCAGCTCCGTTGCAGGATAGCATGCTTTCCAAGCCCGAACCGGCTAGAATTGAGGCTACCTGAAAACAAGATTTTACCGCTTTCATCTTGCCTAAAACAGCAGCGGCAAACCCATCCACCGCAATATTCGGTTATAATCCGGCTTAAATTTCATCCGGCAAAGAACCCTATGAACAAAATGCTCCTCGGCCTAGCTGCGCTCACCCTGAGCGCCTGCGGTTTTCACCTGAAAAACAGCGCTAACAGCTACGACCAACTACCGTATCAAGCTTGGCTGGTAGACGGCGGCGAGTTGCAACAGCCTCTAGAAACCGCCCTGATCAACGCCAAAGGCCGCCCCGTTCCCGGGCCCCAGGCGCAAGCCACCGTGAGCGTACGCGACATCAACGCCCGCAAAGACATCCTCACCATCACCCGCGCTGCCCTGATCAACGAATACCTGCTTGTTTTGAATGTGCAGGCACAAGCCAGTGTGAGCGGCAAACCTCTTGGTGCACCGATGAACATCACCATCCAGCGCCGCATGGATTATGCCGACAGCGAAGTATTGGGCAAACAGGAAGAAGAAGCCATGATCTGGCAAGAAATGCGCCGCGATGCCGCCGAACAAATCATCCGCCGCCTGTCTTTTATAGAAGCGCAACCCTAATGCCGCAAATCCATGCCGAGCAGCTTTCAGGTAGCCTCAGCGCACCGCTACACGCTTTATACATAATTCACGGTGAAGAAGACTTATTGCGTGTTGAAGCCCTCGATGCCTTGCGTGCCGCCGCCAAACAACAAGGCTACCTGAACCGCGAAGTCTATACCGTCGACAACAATTTCGATTGGAACGAAATGCTCCAGTCGGCCAACAGCATGGGCTTGTTTGCCGACTTAAAGCTGATGGAAATCCACATTCCCGGCGGCAAGCCCGGCAAACCCGGCGGTGAAGCCCTGCAACAACTGGCTGAGCGCCTGCCCGAAGACACCGTGGTAGTGCTTGCCCTGCCCAAGCTGGAAAAAGCACAAACTCAAAGCAAATGGTTTGGCGCTCTAGCCAAACACGGCACCATCGTCGAAGCCAAAGCCGTGGGTACAAGCGCCCTGCCTCAATGGATACGCAGCCGTTTGGCACAACACCGCCTCGACATCGAAGCCGACGCACTGGCGCTATTTGCCGAACGCGTAGAAGGCAATCTTCTGGCTGCCAAACAAGAAATCGACAAACCCGCCCTGCTACACCCCGCCGGTCATTTGGTCAACATGGCCGATGCCGAAACCGCTGTGGCCAATGTTGCCCGTTTCGACGTTTTTCAGCTGGCCGGCGCCTGGATGAGTGGCGACAGCGTCCGCGTTGCCCGCCTGCTTGATGGCCTGGAAGCCGACGGTGAAGAGCCGGTATTGCTGCTGTGGACAGTGGCTGAAGACATCCGTACCCTGATCCGCCTCACCGCCGCGCTCAAACAAGGGCAAAATATCGCTGCCGTGCGCAACAGCCTTCGTTTGTGGGGCGACAAACAAACACTGGCGCCGATGGCCGTAAAACGCATCGCTGCGCCCCGTTTGTTGGCCGCTCTGCAAGAGTGCGCCAAAATCGACCGCATGATCAAAGGTGCCGAAGACGGCAATGCTTGGGCAGAATTCAAACATTTGGTCAGCAGCCTGGCCGCCTGATTTTACTGAAAACAACAACGAGCACACACACCATGGCAAAAACCTCAGCCTATAGCAAACTTGCGCTCATCCCGCTGCTTATCGCAGTTGCACTCACCGGCATTATCTATTTATTCAATGGCTCCCTGCGCCTCTCCGCCATCATCGCCTTTGGCACGGTATTGGTGCTACTGCTGATATTTGTATTGGCCATACCGATGCAACGGCGCGCCTTAGAACAACGCTTGGCTAAGTTTGACATCAACCTCAAATCCGGCCGCATCAACGAAGCCAACCTGCGCCGCATGTATCATTCCGGCGGCCGCGCGCAAATGGATGCGTTGATGGTATACCGCCTCGCCCACCGTTGCAGTGTGGCCGAAGCCAAAGCCGCCCTCGAGCAGCGTAACCCACGTTGAGGTGCAACATCCTTTTCAGGTAGCCTTCAAACCATTTACAATCAAATATTAATATCCATAATCCTGCTACGATGAAAACCGTTGAAAAATCCGTTCTCGTTTTACACTCCGCCGAACACATGTTCGAGCTGGTGGATAAAGTGGAAAACTACCCCAAATTCCTGCCCTGGTACAGCCAAACCGAAATCATCGCCCGCGAAGGCAACGAACTGAAAGCACGCCTGTTTATGGACTATTTGGGCATCAAACAATCATTTGCCACCCACAACCGCAACATCCCCGGCCGTGAAATCGACATGCACCTGCTCGACGGCCCGTTCAAATCTCTGCACGGCCTGTGGCGTTTCACCCCGCTTGGCGACGATGCCTGCAAAATCGAATTCAAACTGCAATACGAATTTTCCAGCAGCATTCTGTCCAAAGTTATTTCGCCCGTGTTCAACAGCGTTACCGGCAAGCTGGTCGACGCCTTTATCCATGAAGCAGACCGCCGCTATGGATAACATTACCGTTGAAATCGCTTATGGCACTGCCGAGCAACAATGGCTGCAAACATTAAACGTGCCCACCGGCACCACCGCCCGCGAAACAGTATTGCACAGCAGCATCGCCTCCGCCTTGCCCAACGTTGACCTGCACAACGTTCCGTTGGGCATTTTCGGCAAGGTCATCAAAAACGACACCGTCTTGCGCGCGCGCGACCGCATCGAAATCTACCGCCCGCTGCTGATTGACCCCAAAGAAGCCCGCCGCCTGCGCGTACAATCAAAAATTGAATAACCCCCCAAAGGCTACCTGAACTTTTCAGGTAGCCTTACACCAAGAAACCGCTTATTTATGTCTGCCATCAAACTCATCGTCGGTCTCGGCAACCCCGGTCCCGAATATGCCCAAACCCGCCACAACGCCGGCTTCTGGCTGCTCGACGAACTGGCTTGGGAATGGAAAGCCACATTCAAAGAAGAAAAAAAATACCACGGCGAAGTAGCGCGCGTTACCCGTAACGGCAGCGATATTTGGCTGCTCAAGCCCAATACCTTTATGAACCGTTCCGGCCAAGCAGTGGCTGCGCTGGCCTTGTTTTACAAAATCAAACCGGCAGAAATTTTGGTGGTGCACGATGAATTGGACTTACCCTGCGGCCGCATCCGCTGCAAACTCGGCGGTGGCAACGGCGGCCACAATGGCCTGAAAGACATCCAGGCTCGCTTCGGCACACCCGACTTCTACCGCCTGCGTCTCGGTATCGACCATCCCGGCGACCGCAATCTTGTAACCGGCTACGTGCTCAACAAACCCAGCGCCGACGACCGCCAGCTTATAGACGACAGCATTGTCAAATCCCTCAAGGGCCTGCCCCTGCTGCTGAACGGCGAATTCGAAGAAGCCATGCGCTTTCTGCACAGCAAATAAGCACACAACCAAGGCTACCTGAAACATTTTTCAGGTAGCCTGTTTTGAGCAAAGGGTTTCGGCATACAACCCACTGCCTTTTTTAATTCAAATCGAATAGTATTTTAGAAATCATTCTTACTCTCACTTGCTTTCGCAATAAAAATAACTGATAATAATTAATAATACAAATAAAAGCCATTCCTCCTGCACACACAGCATCGGTATATCGTCTAACCTCTCACCTTTCCGTTGCCTAAAAATTCTGAAAGCAGGCCGCCCCATGACTCTATTACCCCTTTCCCGCCTTACCAAAGGCGCCTCTGTACATATCTATTCCATCGAACCCAATGCCGTGTTCGGCCATCTCGATCCAGTAGTAAGCCGCCGTTTGGCCGACTTGGGTTTTTCAGATGGCATGCCGCTGATGCTGGTGGCCACAGGTTGGTTCGGCCGCGGCCCATTTGCCGTGCGCCTGGGCAACCAGTCGCAATTCTCGTTACGCGAAGCGGAAGCGGCCAAAATCATGTGCCGCCTGCCTGAGTAAGCCCTTATTTTTCAATTCGGTTCAGGTAGCCTTCCTGATACGCAAGGCTACCTGAAACAGGTTTTACCATGAATACCCGTTACTACGCCCTGGTTGGCGCGCCCAACTGCGGCAAAACCGTACTCTTCAACGCCCTCACCGGCTCGCACGCCAAAGTGGCCAATTATCCCGGCGTCACCGTCGACAAACGTGAAGGCGTGTTTAACGACGACGCTGCCGTGCGCATCATCGACCTACCCGGCACTTACAGCCTGCGCACCACCAGCCCCGACGAAGCGGTTACGCGCGATATGGTGCTGGGTAAACTTGGCCACCGCCCCGATGCCATTATCGCCGTGGCCGACGCCACCAACCTGCGTATGACTTTGCGCATGATGCTGGAGCTGAAAACGCTCGGCCTGCCGATGGTGGTATCGCTCAATCTCAGCGACGTCGCCCGTTCACGCGGCTTGCACATCAACGCCGCCAAACTGAGCGAATTACTCGGCATGCCGGTGCTCGAAACCATTGCCATCCGCAGCAACGGCACACGGGCAATACGCAAAGCCGTAGCGCAACTGCCGCACCACCCGCACGGAGATTTCAACGCTGCCGCCGCCGAACAAACACTGGAGCAGCTTAACAGCAACGCGCTCTATGCCGAAGTGGAACGCATTCTCGCCGAAGTGGTACACACCGAAATGGCGCTGCCCGCCTGGCACCGCCGTTTAGACGCACTGATACTGCATCCGCTGTGGGGATTACTGGTATTGTTGGTGATTTTACTGCTGGTATTTCAGGCGGTGTATTCATGGTCGGCACCGTTGATGGATGGCATCGAATATGGCTTTAGCCTGCTCGGTGAATGGATTGCCGCCACCCTGCCACCGGGCATGCTTACCGATTTGCTGGTTAACGGCGTGATTGCCGGCATCGGCAGCGTCTTAATTTTTCTGCCGCAAATCACCATTTTGTTCGCCTTTATCCTATTGCTGGAAGATTCCGGCTACCTGCCGCGCGCCGCCTTTTTGCTCGACAATATGTTGAGTAAAAGCGGCTTGTCCGGCCGCGCCTTCATCCCATTGCTATCCAGCTTCGCTTGCGCCGTGCCCGCCGTGATGTCGGCGCGCACCATCCAAGACCCGCGCGAACGGCTGGTTACCATTGCCATCACTCCGTTACTCACCTGCTCGGCACGGCTTCCGGTGTATGCGCTGATTATCGCCGCTGTGATTCCCGCGCACACGGTGTGGGGCATGTTCAATTTGCAGGGGCTAACCCTGTTTGCACTTTATCTGACCGGTATCGTTTCTGCCGGCCTCACCGCTTATGTGCTGAAAAAGCTGGCACGGCGTAGGGGAAATGTGCAGCAGTTTCCTCTGTTAATGGAGCTGCCCACTTTCCGCATGCCTAATTTCAAACATATTATGGTCAGCTTGTGGGATCGCGTGCAGGCGTTTCTAAAACGTGCAGGCACGGTGATTTTTGCCCTGAGTGTGGTGTTATGGGCATTAGTAAGCTTCCCGGCTGCTCCCGCCGGCGCAATCGGCCCCGCCATTGATTACAGCTTCGCCGGCACACTCGGCCACTGGATACAGCCGATTTTTGCACCGCTCGGTTTCACCTGGCAAATGTGCATCGCCATGATTCCCGGCATCGCTGCGCGTGAAGTGGTGGTCGCCTCGCTCGGCACGGTTTACGCCGTAGGCGCCGGCTCCGACACCGCCATGCAGCACGCCCTAATTCCCATCGTTCACAACAATTGGGGATTACCCACTGCTTTTGCCTTTCTGGCTTGGTATGTATACGCACCAATGTGCATGGCCACGTTGGCCGTGATTAAGCGTGAAACCAAATCCAGCCGTCAAACGCTGCTCATTGCCGGCTATTTGTTTGCATTGGCCTATCTCTTTGCCTTTGCGGTTTATCAAATTTCATTAAGGTTTTTTGTATGATTCAAAACATCATCGTCGCCCTTATCGTGGCCTTGTGTACGGCTTATGTATTGCGCAAATTCGTGTTCAAACGCAAAGGCAGCAGCCTGTGCGACGGCTGCGGCAAATGCGGCGGCAAGCAGGGTGGTTGTCATTGAAACCAAAAAAGGGCTACCTGAAAACCACAAAACACGTTTTCAGGTAGCCTTTACAACCATTTCAAACAAAATAAACATTATTTATCTAAAAATCGCTTGTTATAAACACAATAAAATGACATACTGAAAAATCCGAAAAGTAATGAACAACAACAAAGAAAGGAAATGTTTATGCAGCATCGCAGACGTCAAACCGTCTACCAGGCAGCGAAACGCGCGTTTAAGGCAACCCACCCCACACGCCCGCAACCGCACCCTGCTCCCACGGTTGAATATTAAACCAAAAGCAACACCGCCTCACGGCGGTTTTTGTTTGCCTGTCACCAACCCATGCATTAAAACGGTAATACCCCCATTTTTAATTGAATTAATGGGTAGAAAATCTAAAGCCTTGTTATTGTTTAAAAATAGGTGGACAACCATTTACTGACATATGAGGTCGTTCATGATTATAAAAGTACTGCCAGTCAGTTGTATAGTC
>RRZU012160630.1_pt1 | contig 14137 bp, 9 predicted proteins | sample 2165561 | NCBI WGS metagenome assembly RRZU01 (sample SAMN10456909, study PRJNA506462) | wastewater metagenome | isolation source: wastewater sludge | place: USA: Moscow, Idaho
ATTCCGGAACCGCAAAGACCAATCGGCTTCGTTCCCTCATCTCCGATAACATGGTACGAAGGTTCCATCGTCTCCGGATCGATCGTACATTTTTCAATCGCACCGTCGGTCGCACGCATACCACAGCTGATATCGCCGCCCTCAAAGGCCGGTCCGGCCGAGCAGGCACAGCTTACCATAAAGTCAGAGTTTCCAAATGCAAGCTCGCCATTGGTACCAAGGTCAATAAAAAGACTCATCTCCGGCCGGTTCCAGATCATGCTGACCAACGCGCCGGCAGTAATATCTCCGCCCACATAGCTTCCGATGTTCGGTGCCAGAATGATATGGGCGTCCGGATGAATCGCAAGATTGACATCCGATGCAAACAGTGAGTTTGTCTTAAAGAAGGCCGGAATATACGGCTCCATCCGAAGCGGATCTGCATTGATGCCCATCATCAGATGCTCCATGGTAGTGTTTCCGGCAATCGCCGCACGGTAAATCTGCTGACTGCTGATTTTCGCTGCGCGGCACATGTTGGAAATCATCGGGTTTAAGGTTTCTTTGATGATTGCATTCTGCAGTCTTTCATGGCCTCCCGGTTTCTGGGATTCAATGATACGGTTGATAACATCCGCACCATACCGGATCTGTCCGTTTCCGGAAGAGGCTTTTGCCAGGATTTCTCCGCTCAGCATATCCACGATCAGTGCAGAAACTGTCGTTGTTCCAATGTCGACAACGAGACCGCCGACAACTGCTTTTGCTTCCATTGGAAGCATATCGTATAAAAAGACGTCATTTGCCGTAACCCGGACGACACACTGTGCCTGAAAATGGGATTCCCGAAGGACATCCGGCATTTTTTTCAGTACAGAGTACGGAATCCGTACCCGTTCAAGCCCCGTCGCTGCCTGTACAGCCCAGGTTACTCTCTCGTTATCCGGCATCGTATCATCCAGAGTAGGCTCTTCCATTGAGATTGTAATCACCTGCATGCTGTTTTTCAATTCCAGGCCGGCGTCTGTAATTTTCTTTTTCGTATCTTCAAAAATTGCAATTTCACTCGGTGAACTAAGGTCTGCCACTTTCATGCGGCTCCGGTAAGCGGATGCAATGTCCGGCACTTCCACTTCAACATCGCCTTTGACGGTGCTGACGCACGCCAGTCTCCAGCCATTCTGATATTCTTCCTCAGAAATATGGCGGGTTATTTTGGAATCCAGCTCACCGCTCACAAGACGAACGCGGCATTTACCGCACGATGCGTTTCCGGAACACGGTGCATCGATCGGCACATTGCTCTTCTGCGCTACTTCAAGAAGGCGCTCACCCTCGGTTGCGTAGGTGACTACCGGTTCTCCTTCTTCAAATCGAAAGGTTACTTTTGCCATAATCTGTAAATCCCCCAGTCGTATATATTCTCCGCTTTTTTTATTTTTCCGCTTTTAGATAGAAAAACCCCTGATGGTGCCTCAGGTTTTCGCAAACGCTGCGGCACCATCAGGGGAAAACCTGCGAGATTTAAAGATTAAAGCTCCAGATAAGAATCTGCATACAGAGTGTTGCCTTTGAATACGTCACAGGATTTAATGGTCTCCATCAGTCTCAGGTCATTCGGGTTAACGATGGCGCTGGTCAGACCCTGCATCATAGCCATAGCTACAAGTGCGGAATCCATGATCGGACGGATGTTTTTCGGCATACCGTTGGAGTTGTTGGAAAGTCCGCCGGTAGAATTCAGTCCCATATCGCTGAACATCTTGATACACTCAAGAACTTCCATCTGTTTGTCCTGCATTCCTTTTACAACCAGGAACAGCGGGTCAAACCACAGATCTGTCGGCTCCATGCCATGCTCCATACCTCTTTCCAGAAGGGTCTGGCAGTACATCATACGCTCGTCGTTATCTTTTGCAATTCCTTCACCGTTGCAAAGTGCAATAACGATTGCATCGTTTGCAGCTGCAAGGTCAACGTACTCGATTCTTCCTGCAGCATCTGCAGAGTTTACGATCGGTTTTCCTTTGGAACGGTTGTATACAGAGATACCAGCCTCAATTGCTTTTTTGTTGGATGTATCCAGAGACAGCGGAACGTTGTCGAAGTTCTCCTGAAGAAGCTTAACAGCCCATTTCATCAGGTCTTCTCCATCGTTCTCAGCTGGTCCGATGTTTACATCAAGATAAACAGCACCAGCATCAAGCTGCTGTTTTGCTCTCTTTAAGATCGGCTCAGGATCTCTCTCTGTAAATGCTTTGTTTACAGAAGGTGCTGTTGTTGAAAGTCTCTCTCCAATTGTAACAAATTTTGCCATGTCAAATGTTCTCCTTTACATTTATAGTGGTGCCGCCCATAAGCGGCATACCCTTTTAGGGTCTTAAAGGCTTAAATCAGCCTTCAAGATCCTTTAAGAACTTCACAAGCTGTACAGCTTCTCTTGGTCCAACGATGATTTCCCATCCTGGAAGTTTTGCTTCCAGATCACCCTTCAGGACTGCAACCTTACCTGGGATTACCAGACGTCTGCTCTTAACATTTGGCTCTACTTTCTCTTTGAAGAATGTAGAAATACTGTTTCCGGAGAATTTTCCTGCTGCCCAGGATGTCAGTACGGATAAACCGCCGGCATCGTTGATAACAAGATTAAGCGGAACACCGGAACGCTCCAGCTCTCCAGATACAAGGAAATATGTAAGAGCGAAGTCAACAGTTGTAACAACAAGAGAATTCTCATCTCCACCGTTCATCGGGTAGATACCTGGCTCTACACGCATTGGCTTCTGCGGGTCAGTAAATACGTTCTGACGCAGACCATATAACGGAAGTGCCTCTGCATATGTCATACGCTCCATAACAACGATGGAACCGTATTTCATTGTAAACATAGCTGCCAGACCTGCCTGAAGGTGATAGTCACCACCAGCGATCTTTGCAAGGTTTACGATGGATGGATAACCGAATGTTCTGTCCTGATCCTTCAGAGCTGCACGACGTACCTGTACGGCATTGCCGAAGGTCTCTTTGATGTCAGCGCCTGTTACATCAAGTACCAGATTCTTGTTTCCAAGTTTCTCGATTGCTGCTGTAGTATCATATAACTCGTTAAGATCTTTGCCAGATACACCAAGAACAACACCAGCTGCTGTTGCAACTGCGTTCATAGCCTCATAGTTAGAAGCATTTGCTCCGTTTAATACCGGCTTGCTGTCTTTGCAAACCTCAAGGGCTGCTTTTGCGATCTCCGGATCAGAACATCCAAGGATCAGGGTACGTCCAAGAGCTGCTGCTTTCTGTACAAGTGCTACATATTTGTCAGCTGTTGCTTCTGCATCGCAGTTTACGTAAACGATCTCTGCGTACATTCTCTCACCGATACGGTCATAATCAACCTTCGGGATCTCAGCCAGTTTTGCATCTACAGTAGCGTCATCCATGCATGTGCAAAGCTCTACTGCATATCTTGTCTTGTTTACAAAGGTCTTCTCATGTCTGAAAAGAACGGTCTCACCACCAAGGGTAAGCTCCTCATCGCCAGTACCAATCTTGATCGTCTTCATTGGCGGAGCAGTTGCCTCGGAAAGAGATGCTAATGCTTCCTCAGACATATGTGGACACTGCTCAATCTTTAAAGCGCCCTGTGCAACTTTCATGGAGAAAGCCATACATGTCGGGCATCCACATTCCTTACAGTTTTTCTTTGGTGTTAATTTAAAAATCTGAATACCATTCAGTGCCATATCAATTTTTCCCTCCTAAAAATATTACACAAGTGCTTTGATCATCTTAGCGATGGTCTTTACAGACTCTGGATGTCTTAAGATAACTGCGTCAGATCCTGCTGCCAGGTCTGCTGCTGCTGTCATAACTTCCATGTCGATACCACGCTCATCCTCTGAGCCCCATTCTGGCATATCTTCCTCAGTTGCAACTGATTCCTTTACGCCCCATGTCTCAGAAGAAACTGGTGTAATAATAGGCATCTGCAGCATGTTATCATTCTGGGATAATGCTGCACCTTTGATACGGTCCATAGTGGAAACAACATACTCGTAACCATAACCAACGGTAGCTGTTCCTACGTTCATAACGATCTTCTTCGCATCAACACCTAACTGTGTTGTTACTACGTTCAACTGTTTTGCAAGGTTGATATCATCAGCGGACTCAGCGCCTACGATCTGGTTGTAAGCAAGTCCTGCTGCAGCACCGATTGCCTTGTAGTTTTCTTCCTTCTCAGACATCACGATCACGTTTCTGCCCTGAAGTGCCTCTGCAACCTTCGGAAGAAGTTCCGCATCCTTCTCCACATTTTTGCAGCCTTCAACTACTAATGGACAGTCGATTGCATCTGCAACCTCTTTTACGATTGCAATAAGTTCTTCTGTAGATTTGTTTACTCCGTTTGGATCTCCGCCTTCCAGGTTGAGTACAACGAAATCTCCACCTTCCATAGCTGCTGCTTTCTGAGCGATCTCAGCCATGGTGGTGCATCCTTCATAATATGCTTTGATTCCAGGTGCAAAGTCATCAAGTCCCATATCCGTGATCTCTACACCGATTTTCGGGCTGTTCTCGGTTGGTGCGTCAAATGTATAGAAAGGAAATGTAGAATTTCCTCCAATAGTAACCGCTTTATCGCCAGTTCCAACCGTAACAGTGTTGATCTTTGCGTTGAACTTCTGTGGTTTCTGATTAAATGGCATTTCTTAAAGCCTCCTTAAAAATTTGTAAAAATTATACAGAACCATTATACTACATCATCGGATCCATTGACAATGCAGGATGGTTATGTTCTGTTAAAAATGCAACAAGAACTTCCGGATCTGTGGCAACGGTCTCATCACCGATCATATCAGTGAAGTTGTCAATGCCATAGAGTTCTTTTGCAGTCTTATTGAGTCGCTCCGCCACGGTCTCTTTTAATTCCTTTGGCATCCATACGATACGCTCAATTCCGCCCTCTGCCTTCATGAATTTCTTGGATGAAATAAAGTGTTTTCCATGTCCCATAAAGCCTGGTGTCTGAACACCGCCGCCGGTCATGGAAGCCATCTCGGAGAACGTCATTCCAAGAGGTGTCATGCCTGCATACTCACGGTTTGCGATAACCACACCATTAGAAAATGGCTCAATACCGCAAATACACTCGAAGCATCCGCAGGAGGTCATAGGATCCTGCATGATGGAGTACAGAGTAACATGCTCCAGAGCACCCTGGGAATATTTCTTTACTGCTTCATCAACATCCTCGTAAGAGCCCAGATTTACATCGATCGGGCGCTCCTTGGTGATGATCTGACATGGGCCGTTTGGATCCAGTTCATTGGTTGCTTTTGCATCCAGCCATGAAACGGCTCCACAAAGTCCAAGTCTCTCCGGTGTTACTACGCAGACATGTGACGGAGAAAATGCCTGACACAGGATACAGCTGTAATAAACATCTACAGATTCATCAGTCAATGTCTCCAGACGTGCATCACGTTTGTCAAAAGTAGGGATTGCTACTTCATGACGCATTCTGGTACACTCATCCGGATCTGTATAGACAGTTACCTGACACTTATCTACAACAGCCTCGAACTCATTCTTTACCTGAGTGTAAAGAACTTCACCAAAGTGTTTTGCTCTGAAACCTGCTGCAAAAGCATCATTGCTGATACGGATACGGAACATATCCCTCTGTCCTGTGTGATATACACCTTCAATGCAGTTTATATAATTGTGGAATTTACGCTCGATAACCGGTTCAAAATCCGGCTGCATCTTCTTACCAGCTACTTCTACCACGTAGGCAAGGCTGTGCTTGCTTCCAGGTTCGAAGCTATCGACTTCCGGACCTACGACAGTAATCTTGTGATCCTCGACCTCGTTCATTTCCTTAGTCTGCACAAGCTCTACGCAGTCCACACGGGAACCGTCAAATTCCACACGCATATCTTTACGACGAATGATCTCACCTTCAAAGGCAGACGCAAATGCTACCGGAATATCCACCTTTGTGATCTTGATCTTGATTCCTCTTGCTTCAAGGGAAACCTTATTAAAGTCAGCAACGTTCGGACACGCGATCAGGGCTCCTGGTACTTCCACAATGTTCTCATCCTCATTGGAGATTACCGGGAAACCAAGCTTGATCGCACCAGCACCGGCTGCAAGAACTACATCATCAACAGGTTTGAAAGCATTTACAAATGCCGGAACCCTGTCTTTGGTGTATGTAAGAAGGCTTGCTGCATCGCCAGGTGTTACATTGCCGAAGATCAGTGCTGCACGAAGTGCAACAGATACAACGTGGATAACAGATGTTACGTCTTTTCCCAAAGGAACAATTCGTAAATTATAGCCCATCTTAAGACCAAGCTCCTGTGCCTGGTCAATGATACCGCCAACTAATGTTACCAGGATACCCTGTGCCTGATAGCTCTTGATCAGGTCAACACCTTCCTGTGCAGTCGGTGCGCTGCCAAGGATAACGGCTACACCAGGGATATCTCCTGTTACAAGCGGTACACCAAGCTCACGGATAATGGAATCTGCAAGATGGCCATAACAAGGCTCCTGATAGGGTTCTGCCCCATCAAGATACTTCAGTGCTTCAATAAATTCCGCACAGAGGGCTGTTGCTACACCTGACATAAGAGCATCATCCAGAGCATGCTCTCTTGTCATAAGAGATTTTACGACGCCAAGGGCTGCCTGCAGTTCTCCAAGTGTTTTGATCTTCACACCGGTTACTGCATAATAGCATGGAAGACAATATGCTGTGTGTGGAAATCCCACTGCCTTATCTGCACCATGCTGCTGTACAGCATCGTTTACGGCTTTTTCTGTTAGACCGTATACTGCATCATTACCGCTGAAAATTCTGTTAATTAACAATTTTCTGCATCTCCTTTTCTGTTAATCTTCTATCACAAACCATGTAAGGCTCCGCCTCTATCCATTGGTTTGCTGCTAAATAAATTATCAGATACAGATCATTTCATTCCGCAATCAAAATGATCTGCTTGTTCGCCCTCCGCAGCGAAACTATAAATCAGTATTCCTGCCGGAAATAGTGAATCCCGGAGCCTGTCTAAAGGAGACAGACTCCAGGGAAATTATCTCCATTTTGCAGCAGGAGCTGCTGGATAAATTACATCATCGGGTCAAGTCCAAGTGCCGGATGTCCCTTCTCTGTAAGGAATCCTACCAGAGTCTCAGGATCTGTAGCAACAGTCTCATCACCGATCATATCTGTAAAGTTATCGATTCCGTAAAGTTCTTTTGCAGTAGCATTTAATTTCTCTGCGATGAACTCTTTTAATTCTTTCGGCATCCATACGATACGCTCGATACCGCCCTCAGCCTTCATGAATTTCTTGGAAGCGATGAAGTGTTTACCATGTCCCATGAATCCAGGAGTCTGAACACCACCACCTGTCATGGAAGCCATCTCAGAGAAGGTCATTCCGAGAGGTGTCATACCTGCATACTCACGGTTAGCAATAACTACACCGTTGGAGAATGGCTCGATACCGCAGATACACTCGAAGCATCCGCAGGAAGTCATAGGATCCTGCATGATGGAGTACAGGGTAACGTGCTCCAGAGCACCCTGGGAGAACTTCTGAACCGCTTCATCAACGTCTTCATAAGAACCAAGCTCTTCATTGATCGGACGCTCTTTGGTGATCACCTGGCAAGGTCCGTTCGGATCAAGCTCGTTGGTAGCTTTTGCATCCAGCCATGAAACGGCACCGCAAAGTCCAAGTCTCTCTGGTGTAACAACACAAACGTGAGACGGGGAGAATGCCTGGCAGAGGATACAGCTGTAATATACATCAACAGACTCGTCAGTGAGGTTTGCAAGACGATCATCACGTTTCTCGAATGTCGGAATTGCAACTTCATGACGGATTCTGGTACACTCAGCAGGATCTGTGTAGATCACAACCTCACACTTGTCAACAACTGCGTCAAATTCGTTCTTAACCTGAGTATAAAGAACTTCACCGATATGTTTGATACGGAATCCTGCATCAAATGCTGCATGGCTGATACGGATACGCTGCATATCTCTCTGACCGGTGTGATATACACCCTCAATACAGTTGATGTAGTTGTGGAATTTACGCTCGATAACAGGCTCAAAGTCAGGCTGCATGTTCTTACCGGCAACCTTAACAACGTATGCAATGCTGTTCTTGCTTCCGTCTTCCATCTCGTCAACTTCCGGTCCTACAACTGTGATCTTGTGATCCTCGATCTCAGAAGCGTCACAGGTATGTACAAGCTCAGCACAGTCAACACGGGAACCATCGAACTCAACACGCATGTCTTTACGACGGATGATCTCGCCCTCGAATGCAGATGCGAATGCAACCGGGATATCGATGTTTGTGATCTTGATCTTGATGTCACGAGCCTCAAGGGAAGTAGCGTTGAATTTGCTTACGTCCTCCTGAACGATAAGGCTCTTCGGTACACGGAAGATGTTCTCTGTCTCGTTTGTGATTACCGGGAAGCCAAGTGCGATAGCGCCAGCTCCGCAAGCAACTACAACGTCATCCAGAGGTCCGAATGCGTTAACGAATGCCGGAACACGGTCCATTGTATATTTCATAAGTGTACCTGCATCTCCAGGTGTTACGTTACCGAAGATCAGAGCTGCACGAAGTGCAACAGATACAACGTGGATAACTGCTGTAACGTCTTTTCCAAGAGGAATAACACGTACGTTTGCTCCAGTGTTCATGCCAGCTTCCTTCACCTGGTCAATGATTCCGCCAACCAGTGTTACAAGAATACCCTGTGCCTGATAGCTCTTTACAAGTGCAACACCCTCTTCTACAGATGGAGCTGTTCCAAGGATAACGGCTACACCAGGGATATCGCCTGTTACAAGCGGTACACCAAGCTCACGGATCACAGCATCTGCAAGGTGGCCATAGCATGGCTCCTCATATGGTGTTGCTCCGTCGATATATTTCAGAACTTCGATGAACTCTGCGCAAAGTGCGGTAGCAATACCGGACATGAATGCGTCGTTCAGTCTTTTCTCTCTTGTCATAAGAGTTTTTACAACGCCAAGAGCCTCTTTTAACTCTTTTAAGGTTGTAACCTTGGTTCCTGTTACTGAATAGTAGCAAGGAAGGCTGTAAGCGGTATCAGGGAAGCTTACTGCTTTGTCTTCGCCATGCTGTGCGATGGCTGCATCAATAGCGCCCTCTGTTAATCCATAAACAGCGTCGTTTCCGCTGAATACTCTATCAAATAAAGTCACTGTAGTACCTCCTATTATTTACAGACTTGATTCGTTGTCTATCTTTTCTTTAATCTTTCTGATCTCAGATGTTACTGTCTCACTGAAATCATAGGGTGATTTACCCTGGCGGTCTGCGTCCATAACTTCTACATTGTAATGGATCATTCCAAGAAGATCTTCTGCCGGAATCTTGTTGCGGATAAATTCTTCATCCTCTTCGTTCCGTACTTTGTTGGCCACTACCTTAACCTGAGTAATGCCAAGATCCTTTGCAAGACGTTTTACGTTTTTGTAGGTCTGTACACTTCTTGCACCTGGTTCGATCACCACAATAAATTCGTCCATGCTCTCCGTGGTTCCCCGGCCCAGATGCTCCAGACCGGCTTCCATATCCATAATTACCACATCATCCCTGTGCACTACAAGGTTGCTGATGATTCTTTTTAACATGACATGTTCAGGACAGACACATCCGCCTCCGCCTGTTTCCACGGTTCCAAGGACAAGCAGCTTTACACCATTACAAACCTTTCCGTAGGTGTCCGGAATGTCGTCTACCTTCGGATTCAGTGTATAAAACTGATTCTGGCTGTTGGCTCCGGTACGCTCCTCTACCAGCTTACGCATCTTGGAAATGGGAACGATGGAATCTAAAGTCTCCTCATCAAATCCAAGAGCCAGTCCCAGGTTTGCGTCCGGGTCAACATCAGCTGCAAGGACCTTTTTCCCTTCATCTGCATATAGTCTGGCAAGTGTTGCCGCAAAAGTTGTCTTTCCTACTCCGCCTTTACCGGTTACTGCTATTTTCATAAGTTAATCGCGCCTTTCCTTCGATCAGATTCCGAGAGCGTCACGTTTTTCTTCGATTCTCGCAATCATAAGATCGCCTAATTTATCAATATCTTTCTCAACTGTATATGCTGCTTCTACCCAGTCACGTACACCCTCTGTAAGGAGGCTTGCAACCTCTGTAGAACCGGAAACATATGGGTCTACACCAAGATATGTATCAAGACCAGTTGCTACTACATAGTTTCCAATGGAAACTGCCTTCTCAGACATCCACTCAGGAGCACATCCTACTACTGGAAGCTGGGAAATGTTCAGTCCGGAATCCTTGGCAAGCTCAGAAGCAAGGATCAGCATACGGCTGATATCAACACAGGATCCCATATGTAATACTGGCGGGATATCTGCAAGCTCGCAAACACGTTTCAGACCAGCACCGCAAAGGTCTTTTGCAGCTTTGTCCATAAGTCCTGCACGAGCAGCTGCCTGAGCGGAACATCCGGAAGCGATGATCACGATATCGTTTGCGATCAGTTTCTTCATAAGTTCGATGTGAGCTGTGTCAGGTCTTACCTTCGGGTTGTTACATCCAACCATAGCAACAGCACCACGGATAACACCAGATGTAATACACTCAAGAAGAGGTTTGGTGGTACCAGTCTCGTCTACCTGAGAGTTTGTTACGCCGTCAAGTGTCTTAACGATTGCTTCTACAGAGTAACCAACAGTAGCTTTATGTTTCAGATCCGGGATATGTACAAGCTCTGGTTTTCTGTTCTTGAAGTTCTCACATGCAAGTTTTACGATCTGTTTTGCTTTCTCTCCTGCTGTACCTGCATCAAATTCAATGAAATCGGAATCTGGCATCTGGCAGATTGGAGAAGTTGTGATGAATTTTGTATGGAAGCATTTGGAAAGAGGTCCAAGTGCCGGGAAAATACACTGAACGTCAACTACGATTGCCTCACAGGCACCTGTCAGTACAACGTTCTCCTGCTGTAAGAAGTTACCTGCCATCGGAATACCGCGACGCATTGCAACCTCATTAGATGTACAACATACACCGGAAACAGTGATTCCCTTAGCACCCATGGATTTCGCATAGTCGATCATCTCTTTGCTGTCTGCATACTCACAGATCATCTCAGAAAGACTCGGGTCATGTCCATGAACAACGATGTTTACATTTTCTGCATTCATAACACCAAGGTTAGCCTCGGTATCGATTGGCTTTGGAGTTCCGAAAAGGACATCAGAGAACTCAGTTCCGCACATGGAACCGCCCCATCCATCGGAAAGACCGTTACGAAGCGCCTGACGGATCAAAGCCTCCGGTTTACTTGTGTTACCCATATGAGTCATATGAAGTGCACAGGAAACCTCACGGTCAATTGCTCTTGGCTCAATTCCAGCTGCATGCCACAGATCCTGTGTATGCTGAGGTGCTCTCTTAAGCCATCTGGAATATCCTCTGATCTTTCCGTATTCTTCCTGAGCAAGATCAGACATTTCATGAGCCAGATCATAGATGTCTTTACCCTCTGTCTCAACGCCCCACTCTTTTGCAATACGGATCAGCTTCTCAGGATCTTTTACCTGGTAATCGCCGCCCTCTTTTGCATGTCCAAGTGTGATACAGATCTCACGTCCGTGATCAGAGTGTGTAGCTGCGCCGCCTGCTGTGAAACGAAGGAAGTTTCTTCCTACGATACCATGTACATCGCATCCGCAGATACCTCTCGGTGCCTTAGGTGTAATACGGCACGGACCCATTGAACAGATTCGGCAACATACGCCCTGCTCACCGAATTTACAGTGTGGAGTCTGATTCTTAACACGCATCTGCCAGGAATCAGCGCCTACCTTTGCACCAGTCTCAAGAAGACGGGCTGTGGCAGCTTCGAATTCTTCCACTGTAGTTAATTTGAATTCACTCATTATTGACCTCCTCTAAGTATGTGTTACTTTTGATAAATTTATTTATATTCCGTTTTCCGGAACCCATCCCCTCCCATGGGATAAATACCTGACAAAAATTCCGCAGCAGCGTTCTTGCCTGCTGCGAATTATAATGCCATTTCTATCCTCTTATCACATAAACATGTGGGGTAAGGGGGACTTCCCTTATAAAACAAGCTTATCTACGATCTCACGAAGAGCCATCTTTACCGGATTATCTTCCGGAAGCCCTGCGGTCGGTTTACCCTCGCAGTCATACTCGTAAACAGTCTCATCCTGCGGCACTACGCCAAGAAGATGAAGACCCTGCTTCTCAATCTCTTCTTTGATTCCGTCATTCAGCTTTCCGCCAGGAGCACGGTTAATGATAAGGCCTACTGTATCCGGGTGCATATCACATTCTTTAATAAGCTCTGCAATACGACCTACAGCCTGTACACCTCTTCTGGAACAGTCGCTGACCAGAATCGCTGTCTGCATGGACGGAAGTACTCCCCTGCTGATGTGCTCCATACCAGCTTCGTTATCAACTACGATATAAGGATAATTATTCTGGTATTTGGCAAGCTGGGTCTGAAGAAGTCCATTTACAAAACAGTAGCAGCCTTTTCCCTGGGTTCTGCCCATAACCAGAAGATCAAAATCATCATCTTCTACCAGAGCATCCTCAAAACGTCTTTCAGCGTAATCCGCCTTGGACATTCCCGCCGGGATCGGATTCTCGCTTGCAAGCTCTGCGCGGGCAATTTCTTCCCTTACATCACCAAGTGTAGTCTCCACTTCTACTCCAAGAACTTCGTTCAGATTTGAGTTTGCGTCAGCATCTACTGCAAGGATCGGTCCTTTGCCTTTCTCGCAGAGATACTGGATCAGCATTCCGCATAATGTGGTTTTACCAACGCCGCCTTTACCTGCGACAGCAATTACATGTGCCATAATACTATCAATTGCCTCCTGAAAAATTTAAGTCAAAATCGATTAGATTAAAGTACAAAGTCCGGATCTGTCAATGATCTCGGATACATCTTTCCATTTATTCAAAGCATACAGATGGATGCCATCTACGCCGAGAGCGCGGTACTCGTCGATCTGTCTGATCGTGTACTCGATTCCCTCTTCTTTGAATCTCTTGATCTTATCATCATAGAACATATCAAACGGCTTGCCATCAGCATCTTTTGCTGCAAATGGATTCGGGAACAGCCAGTTTCTGGAGATGAGTCTGCAAAGCTCACGGTCCATTACACAACCGTTACGGGAAAGTGCCATATTAATTGTAGCGGACATGTCAAGAATTGGCATAACTCCTACGTCTACAGGCATTGTAACACCAGCCTCACGGATTGAATCCAGCCAGTATTTAAACTGCTCCATATCCCAGCAAAGCTGAGTCATGATATAATCGGCACCATTGTCCTGTTTCTGTCTCAGAACTGCAATATCAGCATCAAGGCTGCGGCATGCAATGTGTCCCTCCGGAGATCCTGCAACTGCGATTTCGAATTTGTCACCAAATTCGTCACGGACAAATTTAACAAGATCTGTAGCGTAGTTGAAATCACCGCAGGTTGTTGTTTCACCAAGCGGAATATCTCCACGAAGTGCAAGCATATGATCTACACCCTCTGCAAGGTACTGATCCAGCTGCTCTTTGATTCCCTCTTTTGTGTTCTTGATTACTGTGAAATGGGTAACCGGTGTTGTTCCGGCTTTCTTGATCATCTGGCATACTTCTCTGTTAGCACCAACGTTTCCGCCGCCTGCACCGTATGTACAGGAAATGTACGCAGGTTTGTATTTCATCAGATGATCGATCGTCCCAGGAAGGTTATCCATCCCCTTTTCTGTCTTCGGCGGAAATAGCTCGAAAGACAGAAGCATTCTTTCTCTCATTGCTTCTGACAATTTCATAATTACATACCTCCACGTATTAAGTAATTTTTATTCTAAAGGCATAATGCCTCAAGATCTGATAAGCATCACGGATTACTGAAGCAATCCGCTTTTGTTCTTCTGTATCAGCAGAAAACGTTACTGTACACTTTGTTTGCAAATGCACCTTATGAAACATTTCCACTGAACAGTAATCAGAAAATTCATGTCAGTCACATTTTACTTTAACGATACTGTTCGCAAGGTCTACCATAAGGATGGTTC
>RRZU011646614.1_pt1 | contig 14135 bp, 9 predicted proteins | sample 2165561 | NCBI WGS metagenome assembly RRZU01 (sample SAMN10456909, study PRJNA506462) | wastewater metagenome | isolation source: wastewater sludge | place: USA: Moscow, Idaho
CAGGGCTGGTCGTTCTGCACCGCCTCGATGAAGGAGTCGGACACCCCCACCGAGACGTTGAAATTGTTCCAGCGCCCGGGGGTGCGTTTGGCGGTGATAAATTCAAGCACGTCGGGGTGGTCGATGCGCAGCACGCCCATTTGTGCGCCACGGCGTGCGCCTGCGCTTTCTACCGTGGAGCAGCTTTGGTCAAACACATTGATGTAGCTGCATGGGCCGCTGGCGATGCTGGCTGTGCCTTTGACTTCAGCACCTTTGGGGCGTATGCGCGAAAAATCGTAGCCCACACCACCGCCACGGCGCATGGTTTCGGCAGCTTCGCGCAGGGCTTCGTAAATGCCGGGGTAGCCGTCATCGTCAAAGCCCTGAATGCCATCGCCCACGGGCTGCACAAAGCAGTTAATCAGTGTGGCTTGGATATTGGTGCCCGCTGCACTCATGATGCGCCCCGCGCCAATGGCACCAGCGTGCAGGTTGGCAAGGAATTTTTCTTCCCAGTGCGCACGAAGCTCGGGCGCTTCGGCGCTGGCTAGCGCCTTGGCTACACGCTGGTAGAGGTCGTGCGCGGATGTTTCGCCTGCCTTGAGGTATTTTTCAGCCAGCACATCAACGGTGATGGGCTGCTCTTTGAGCGCGATAGGCGTGGCGTTGGGCGTAGATGTGTTCATGGTGCTGCCTTTAAAGTAATTGTTTTGTCAGCAATTGCTGGCAAAACAAAGCAGGCAGCAACTGGTGCGCGGCCTGCGGATGAATTAAGAAAATATGCAGAAATAGCAAGCGTAAGCAGGCGCTGCGGAGTGCGTTTGCAGGCTGCTTTCAAGCTGCTTGCACACCATGAAAAGATGAAAATGCGCCGTAGGTACGGCCGATACTATACCGCTTTTTATGCGGCTCGAAACGCTATCGGTAGCGTTTATAAATAAATTTATCGCTAGATGTAGTGTTTCGCTCGCAATCTGGCAATGCTTGGTAAATTGCTTTTTTCTTCAGAAATATCATGCATTTAGCAGCCTGATTAGCTGCTTTTCTTGATGAGGTGCTTTTAAGCTGGCAGCTTTGTAAAATGGCTGAAAAATGTGCAGCGATGCCGCTTTCAGGCCGATAGCCGCGATAATTGCAATCTATGCAAAAACAACGAATTATTGTGGGCTTAAGTGGCGGCGTTGATTCGGCCGTCAGCGCGTATTTGCTCAAGCAGCAAGGCCATGAAGTGCTCGGCATTTTCATGAAGAACTGGGAAGATGACGATGATTCCGAGCATTGTTCGTCGCGGCAGGATTTTTTGGACGCTGCTGCTGTAGCCGATGTGCTGGGCATTGAAATCGAGCATGTGAACTTTGCCGCCGAATACAAAGACCGCGTGTTTGCCGAGTTTTTGCGCGAATACGAAGCAGGCCGCACGCCCAATCCCGATGTGCTGTGCAATGCCGAAATCAAGTTCAAGGCATTTTTAGACCATGCCATGCGCTTGGGCGCTGAAAAAATAGCCACTGGCCACTACGCCCGCGTGCGCCACAATGCGGCCAGTGGCTTGGTTGAGCTGCTCAAAGGGTGCGACTCCAGCAAAGACCAAAGCTATTTCTTGCACCGCTTAAACCAGCAGCAACTTGCTAAAACCCTTTTCCCCGTAGGCGAGCTGCCCAAAACCGAAGTGCGCCGCATTGCCGCAGAGATTGGTCTGCCCAACGCGAAGAAGAAAGACTCAACAGGCATTTGCTTTATCGGCGAGAGGCCTTTTCGTGAATTTTTAAACCGTTACTTGGCCAGCCAGCCTGGGCTGATTAAAGATGAAAAAGGCCGCACCATAGGCAAGCACATGGGCTTGAGCTTTTACACCTTGGGGCAGCGCCAAGGGCTGGGCATTGGGGGCGTAAAAGAAAAAGGCGCACAGCGCGGCAGTGGCGCGCATGCGCCGTGGTTTGTTGCGCGTAAAGACCTCGCCAGCAACACCTTGTACGCGGTGCAGGGGCATGACCACCCGTGGCTGCTCGCACACACATTGCAGGCGGGAAATTTAAGCTGGTGCGCAGGTCGCCCGCCCGTTGCGGCGCTGGCTGCGGCTGGCTTTAGCGCCAAAACACGCTACAGACAAAGCGACGCGCCTTGCGTGCCGCAGATGCTCGCCAATGGCAACTTGCAGCTTGATTTTGCCCAAGCACAGTGGGCAGTTACGCCAGGGCAAAGCGCGGTGCTGTATGACGGCGATGTGTGCTTGGGCGGCGGCGTGATTCAAGCTGCTTTGCCACAAGCCGATTAGCCGAGCGAGAGTAAAGCAGGCAGCACGCTGCATAACCCAAGCAGTATCCAAGCAGTATCCAAGCAGTATCCAAGCAGTATCCAAGCAGTATCCAAGCGGTATCCAAGCAGTATCCAAGCGGGTCGTGCAAACAAAGCAGTCGCAAGAGCCCAAGCGCCCAAGAGCAGCTTGTGCAGGGGATGTGCTTTGCATTGAAAGGCAAAGCCGCTGCCGCCATAGTTACAGCCATCGCACAGCGTTTGTAGCAAAGAAGCACTTGTATATAAACAGGCTATCGCTACAATGAAATTGCAAGGCGGGTGCAGAGCTGCATAGCGTTTGAAGGTGCAAGCACCCTCATGCACGAGATAGACAGAAAAAACCTTTTCCCCCAAGCCTCTATCGTGTGCTGCTGCGTCACGCGTAGCTGCGGCAGCGTTTTTTCAGGCATGGCAAATCCAGTGGAGCTTTTATGCAACCCCCCGTTTTAAAACCCGTTAATCCCAATTTTTCTTCAGGCCCATGCGCCAAGCGCAGCGGCTACCAAGTCTCCAAGCTGGATTTGAGCGCACTGGGGCGCTCGCACCGCTCGGCGCTGGGTAAAAAGCTGCTGGGTCAAGCGTGCAGCGAAACGGCTCGCATTCTGGGCTTGCCCGAAGGCTACCGCGTAGGCATAGTGCCTGCATCAGATACGGGGGCGGTAGAAATGGCGCTGTGGTCGCTACTCGGCGCGCGCGGCGTAGATATGCTGGCGTGGGAGTCTTTTGGCGCAGGCTGGATAACGGATGTAGTCAAGCAGCTCAAATTGCCCCATGTCACCAAGCACGAAGCAGGCTACGGCGAATTGCCCGATTTAAGCCAAGTCAATTTCGACAACGACGTGGTCTTTACCTGGAACGGCACCACCTCAGGTGTGCGCGTGCCGCATGGCGACTGGATTGCCGATGAGCGCAAGGGGCTCACCATTTGCGATGCCACCAGCGCCGTCTTTGCTGTGGACATGCCTTGGAGCAAGCTCGACGTTGTCACCTACTCATGGCAAAAAGTGCTGGGCGGCGAAGGCGCACACGGCATGCTCATACTCAGCCCACGCGCAGTAGAACGGCTTGAGAGCTACAGCCCGCCGTGGCCATTGCCGAAAATCTTTCGCATGACCAGCGGCGGCAAGCTCATTGAGGGCATCTTCAAAGGTGAAACCATCAACACCCCGTCCATGCTGTGCGTGGCAGACTATCTTGATGCGCTGGCTTGGGTCGATAGCTTGGGCGGTGTGCAAGCCACCATTGCCCGCTGCAACGCCAACCTGCAAGTGGTAGCTGACTTTGTTGCAGCCAACGACTGGATAGACTTTTTAGCCCAAGACCCCGCTACGCGCTCCAACACCAGCGTGTGCCTGAGCCTCAAGCTGCAGGCCGACCAAGTAAAGCAAGTGGCCAAACTGCTCGAAAGCGAAGGCGTAGCCTACGATATAGGCGCATACAAAGACGCACCAGCAGGCATTCGCATCTGGTGCGGCGCTACGGTAGAAACGGCAGATTTGCAAGCACTTATGCCTTGGCTGCACTGGGCTTATCACACCGTTAAAGCCGCCTGATAAGCCTTGGGCAACACGGGGCTGGCACAGTGTGCGAAAGCACAAGTTGGCGCGGGCAAACACGCGCCAAAGCCATACGGTAAGGCAGCACAAGCCAGCAGCAACCTCTTGTTTTTTCATTATTTGGATTTTGTTCAAACACCCACCACGAAAGCACACCATGCACAAAATACGCACGTACAACGCCATTGCTGTAAAAGGGCTGGAGCAATTCCCCCGCCAAGATTTTGAAGTAGGCAGCGAAACGCCCAACCCCGAAGCCTTTTTGCTGCGCAGCCACAAACTGCATGGCGAAGAAGTGCCAGCCAGCCTGCTAGCCGTAGCCCGCGCGGGCGCAGGCGTAAACAACATACCTGTAGCCGACTATGGCAAGCAAGGCATTGTGGTATTTAACACGCCAGGAGCCAATGCCAACGCCGTAAAAGAGCTGGTGCTGGCAGCCATGCTGCTGTCTGCGCGCGGCATATTGCCAGGCATTGCATACGCCCAGTCGCTATCGGGCATGGATGATGCAGCGGCTATGTCCAAACTGCTTGAAAAAGAAAAATCCCGCTTTGCTGGCAGCGAGCTGCATGGCAAAACGCTAGGCATCGTGGGGCTGGGTGCCATTGGCTCCATGGTGGCGAGCGCGGCACTGGCTATGGGCATGAACGTGCTGGGCTTTGACCCAGCCTTGTCGGTTGAAGCCGCGTGGCGCTTGTCTAACGAAGTGCAGCGCATGGAAAACTTGCATTCGCTGCTGGCACGCGCAGACTATATTTCCTTGCACGTGCCAGCCATAGATGCAACGCGCCACATGATTAATGCCGAAGCACTGTCAGCTACGAAAACAGGCGCAGTGCTGCTCAATTTTGCCCGCGAAAGCATTGTTGATAAACAAGCCCTGCTGCAAGCACTGGCGGCAGGCAAACTGCAACGCTATGTGTGCGACTTTCCCGAGCCAGAGCTGCTTGGGCACGCGCAAATCATTGCCATGCCACACATTGGGGCAAGCACGGCCGAATCTGAAGAAAACTGCGCGGTAATGGCAGCAAACCAGTTGGTGGACTATCTGCGCAACGGCAACATCGTCAATTCAGTCAATTTCCCCACCGTAGTCATGCCGCGTACCGAAGGCACAAGCCGCATCACCTTTATCAATCACAACGTAGCAGGCGTGCTCGGGCAAGTCTTGTCCATACTGGCCGAGGCCAAAATCAACGTAATCGACATGGTAAACCGCAGCCGAGGCGAGCTGGCTTACAACATACTTGATGCACAAGCTGCACCGCCCAGCGCCGTCTTGCAAGCCATAGCCCGCGTAGAAAACGTTATACGCGTACGCATGATTTAGCGCAAACAGGCAAACCCGCCAAACTCGCCAAACCCAGCCGCACCAACGCGCCACAAGCGCCCACAGCCGCAGTCACAGCCACGCCGCAAAGCCAAGAAAAGGCAGCGCAGCAGCATCACTGCAGCTTTGGGCGCTGCGCATTAGCCTTATACGCACAATGGCGGGTAAAATGCGCCACTTTCCCTATCTGCATCTTGCGCCCCATTTTCCTCTTATCCTATTGCCAGAAAGTTTTGCATGTTTGACTATGTTCGCAAAAACAACAAGTTATTGACCGGCCTGATGATGCTGTTCATCATTCCGTCTTTTGTCTTTGGCGGGTTTGAAGTCTATCGGCGCATCAGCGGGCCGGGCAACGGCGTAGCCAGCATTGACGGGCAGCCCATCAGCCAGCAAGAATGGGATGAAGCCCATCGCCATGACGTAGCGCAAATACGCGCCAGCCAGCCCGATGCAGATGCCGCCATGCTCGACTCGCCCTACGTGCGCTACGCAGCGCTTGAACGTTTGATTGAGCAGCGCCTGATTGCTGCTGCCATCCAAAAATTCCACATGCAAGTAAGCGACCAAAGCGTAGCGCAAGCACTCATGCAAATCCCCGAAATTGCAGCCTTGCGCGGTGCAGACGGCAAAATGGACGAAGCCAAATACCGCCAGCTACTGCGTGAAAACAACAAAACCCCCGAAGACTTTGAAGCCTTTGTGCGCACACAACTCTCGCAGCAGCAAATACTCCAGGGCATCAGCGCCAGCATGGGCTGGCAGCCAGCCGTGCTCTCGCAAGAAGTGCTCAGGCCTTTGCTTGAGCAGCGTGAAGTGCAGGTAAGCCTGTTCAAAGCGGCAGACTATGTCAGCCAAGTCAGCAGCACCGAAGCTGATGTGCAAGCCTGGTTCAAACAGCACGCCAAGCAATATGTAGCGCCAGAGCAAGCACAAATCGAATACCTGCTCCTTGACGAAGCAGCCATCAACAAGCGCCACCCGCACACCGAGCAAGACGTAAAAGCCTGGTACCAGCAAAACAGCGCACACTACAGCCAGCCCGAAACACGCCGCGCCAGCCACATCCTGATTTTGGCAGACGAAGCCGCAGACAAAGCCACGCTCGATGCAGCCAAGGCCAAAGCACAGGCGCTGCTCACAGAAGTCAAAGCCAAGCCCGAGAGCTTTGCAGCACTTGCCAAGAAAAACTCGCAAGACCCGGGCTCGGCCGCGCAAGGCGGAGATTTGGGCTTTTTCATCCGCGAGAAAATGGTTAAACCTTTTGCAGATGCAGCGTTCGCACTGAAAAAAGGCGAAATCAGCGAAATCGTGCAAAGCAAATATGGCTTTCACATCATCCAGCTTCAAGACATAAAGCCAGCCAACACGCCAGCCTTTGAAACTGTGAAAGCCAGAGTCACCCAAGACTACCAGCAAGAGCAAAGCAACTTGCACTTTGCCAACGATACCCGCGCCTTGGCTGAAGAAGTGAGCAAAAACCCGCTTTCTCTGAAAGCAGCGGCAGAAAAACTCGGCCTCACGCTGCAAACAGCCAATGGCATAAGCCGCCAGCCAGCAGCCAACGCACAAGACGTACTGAGCCACCCCAAGCTTCTCAAAGCACTGTTTGCCGCGCAGTCTTTAGATAAAAAACACGCAACCGAAGTCTTGACATTAGCCCCCAACCTGATTGCCGTAGGGCGCGTAGTTGCTTACACGCCAGAGCGTGCCAAAACGTACGACGAAGTCAAAAGCCAGCTAGCGCAAGACTATGTGCAAGCCAAAGCTGCAGAACTCGCACAAGCCGCAGGCGCAGCGCAGCTCAAACAATGGGCAGCCAACCCGCAGCAAGCGCAAATGCCCGCACCCGTGCTGGTGTCCAAAGCGCAACCAGCAGGTCAGCCGCAAGCCGTAGTAAGCGCAGCCATGCACGCCAACCGCGGCAAACTGCCCGCGTTTGAAGGCGTAAACATAGCAGGGCAGGGCTATGCGATTGTGCGCGTTAATAAAGTGCTCGAGCCCGACGCTGCCGCTGCCGCAATCCAGGCGCAGCAAGTGCCAGCCGTGCAACAGGCTTTAATGCAAGCGCAGTCATTGGCATACCTTGAAAGCCTGAAAAAGGTGCTGAACGTGAAAATCAACGTGCCAGCACCAGCTTTTCCCGCAAAAACAGACGCAATGCAATAAATTTTTATAACTGGCGCGGCGCAATGTGCCCGTAGCCAGTTATAATAATTTTCTTTTGGTGGCTGTAGCTCAGTTGGTAGAGTCCAGGATTGTGATTCCTGTTGTCGTGGGTTCGAGCCCCATCAGCCACCCCATATTGCCAAAGAAAGCCCGGCTAGCCCGGGCTTTCTTGTGCGCCATGTCTGCACATGCACACCTCCATTGAGACGACAATGCCCAGTCCTTCCAACTGGCATAGCGCATGGCGCACAATGTGCAAATGTCCATCTGTCGGCAACCTTGTGGAGCGTTCTGATGCAATTTTCCGCCACCATCCTTTTTAACGAGCAAGTCGCTCCTGGCTACTGGCGCATTCGCCTAAGCGCGCCTGCAGCCTTTGCGCAAGCCGAACCAGGCCAATTTGTCATGGTGCGCATTGCTGATGCGATTGAGCCTTTGCTGCGCCGCCCGTTTGCCGTGTTTGATGCTGGCATGCAAGACGCGCCAACACCAGCGGCACAACCCCAAGCCTGGTTTGAAATGCTCTACCACGTTGTAGGCACTGGCACGGCCAAGCTTGCCAGCTTGCTAGCTGGGCAAACGGTAGATATTCTGGGGCCGCTGGGCACGGGTTTTGTTACAGGCGCGGCTGATGAAGACAAGCTGCTAGTTGGCGGCGGCATTGGTCTGGCACCATTGCACTTGCTCGCAAAAAGCCTGCTGGCACAAAAAGCAACGGTACACCTGTTTGCAGGCGGGCGCAGTCGCGAAGACGTGCTGTGTTTTGATGATTTTGCCCAGCTTGGCGCAACATGCCACGTAGCAACCAATGATGGCTCTTTTGGCGAGGCTGGTTTTGTCACCGCGCCGCTTACGCGCTACCTCGACCAGTTGCAGGGCAAGGCCACTATCTACGCCTGCGGGCCTACGCCCATGCTACGCGCTGTAGCGCAACTGGCTGCTGCGCGCGATGTACCTTGCCAAGTTTCGCTAGAGGGTTATATGGCTTGTGGTGTGGGCGCTTGTTTGGGCTGCGTGGCTGAAGGCCACAACCATAGCCAGCAAACGCCAGATTTTCGTTGCGTTTGCACCGAAGGCCCCGTATTTGATTCCAGAGAACTGAAGTGGGAGTAGCACGCATGAAACCCAATTTGTCTGTCAATGTGGCTGGTATGGCCTTGCGCAACCCGATTATGACGGCCTCGGGCACGTTTGGTTATGGCGAGGAATTTTCGCAATACGTCAATCTCAACACCTTGGGCGGCATAGTCACCAAAGGCTTATCCTTGCGCCCACGCGCGGGTAACCCCACGCCGCGCATTGTTGAAACGCCTGGCGGTATGCTCAATGCCATTGGGCTGCAAAACGTGGGCATTGATGCGTTTATCGAGAAAAAACTGCCGTTTTTGCGCACGGTTGATACGCTGTGCGTGGCCAACTTTTTTGGCGATACCGTAGATGAATACGCTGAAATGGCGCGCAGGCTCAACGAGTTGCCCGAAGTGGCAGCGCTGGAGATGAACATCTCTTGCCCAAACGTCAAGCAAGGCGGCATTGTTTTTGGTAGCGACCCAGCGTGCGCTGCGGGTGTAGTAGCAGCTTGCCGTGCAGCGACCAGCAAGCCGCTGATTGTGAAACTCTCGCCCAACGTGACCGATGTGGTGGCTATGGCCAAGGCGTGCGCCGATGCAGGCGCTGATGCGCTCTCGCTGATTAACACCTTGATTGGCATGGCCATTGACATCAACACCCGCCGCCCTGTGCTGGCTAACGTTACGGGCGGGCTGTCGGGCCCAGCCATTAAGCCAGTGGCGCTGCGCATGGTGCTGCAGGTGGCGCGGGCGGTAAAGCTGCCTATTATTGGCATTGGCGGCATCATGAGTGCCACCGATGTGATTGAATTTATGCTTGCTGGCGCAAGCGCCGTGCAGATTGGCACAGCCAGCTTTATCACCCCAGGCATTGCCGAGCAAATTGTGCAAGACCTGCAAGCGTGGATGGTTGCCAACAAGGTGCAAGACATCAATAGCCTGATTGGTGCGTTAGAGCTGTAAAGGCAGATTTCTCGCGTGTGCTAGCTTGCAACGGCTTGTGCGAGATAGCCATCTGGCAAGCTGCGCCTTGTTTAAAAAACGTTAAAATCAGATAAAAGCCCGTAAGTCGCAAGATTTTCGGGCTTTTTTGTGCGTTTTGTTTTTGCGGTGAAATTTTTTGAAACACAAAAACCCCACCAAACCACGCGGTAGCGGCAAGAGCTTGCGCCGCAATCGTGCGATTGCTGTATCCTCTTGGGCACAATCAAAATCTCTCTGCCATGCACGCTGCTTGCGCATAAGCTGTGCAATAGGGGCTGGCAGGGTTTGTCATACAAGGACGGTGTTATGGCTGCTACAACAGATACTTCTCTTACTCCCGCGCACGACATGCAGGCCAAGCCTGATACAGACCCCCAAGAAACCCGCGAATGGGCAGATGCACTTACTGCCGTCATTGAGCACGAAGGTGCAGAACGTGCGCATTTTCTGCTTGAAAACCTGCTGGAACACGCACGCCAGCACAGCATAGACCTGCCTTTTTCGGCCAATACGGCCTATGTCAATACCATTGAGGCAGAGCAGGAAATGCGCTGCCCTGGTAACTTGAAGCTCGAAGGCAGGCTACGCGCCTACATGCGCTGGAACGCCATGCTGATGGTGGTGCGTGCCAACCGCCTTAATCCCGATGATGGTGGCGATTTGGGCGGGCACATTGGCTCGTTTGCTTCTGTAGCCAATATGTATGCGGCAGGTTTTAACCATTTCTGGCACGCCGAAAGCGCCGATGGTGGCAAAACCCACGGTGGCGACTGCATTTATCTGCAAGGCCACACCGCGCCCGGCATTTACGCCCGCGCCTATCTGGAAGGGCGGCTCACTGAGGAGCAACTTGATAATTTCAGGCAAGAAGTGGGCGGCAAGGGGCTATCGAGCTACCCGCACCCCAAGCTGATGCCTGATTTTTGGCAGTTTCCCACCGTAAGCATGGGGCTGGGGCCGCTTATGGCGATTTATCAGGCGCGTTTCCTCAAATACCTGCACGCACGCGGCATTGCCGATACTGCCAAGCGCAAGGTATGGGCGTTTTGCGGCGATGGCGAAATGGACGAAGTTGAAAGTCTGGGTGCTATCAGCGTGGCGTCGCGTGAGCGACTTGATAACCTGATTTTTGTCGTCAATTGCAACCTGCAACGGCTCGATGGCCCCGTGCGTGGTAACGGCAAAATCATTCAGGAACTCGAAGGCGAGTTTCGCGGCAGCGGCTGGAACGTGATTAAGCTCATCTGGGGCAGCAACTGGGAGCCACTGCTCGCACGCGATAAAAGCGGCAAACTGCGCCAGTTGATGATGGAAATGCTCGATGGCGACTACCAAGCCTACAAAGCCAATGATGGCGCTTTTGTACGCGAACACTTCTTTAACCGCTACCCCGAAACTGCCGAACTGGTAGCCCACATGAGCGATGACGAAGTCTGGAGCCTGCGCCGTGGCGGGCATGACGCGCAAAAGGTCTATGCCGCATTTGCCGCTGCTAATGCCCACAGTGGCCAGCCAACCGTTATTTTGATTAAAACCATCAAAGGCTACGGCATGGGCAAAGCGGGTGAAGGCAAAAACACCGTACACCAAACCAAAAAGCTCTCGGACGAAGATATTCGCAATTTCCGCGACCGCTTCAACATTCCCGTGCCTGATAGCGAACTGCACAAGCTGCCCTACTACAAACCCGCTGACGACACCCCCGAGATGCGCTACCTGCACGAGTGCCGGCAGGCGCTTGGCGGCTACCTGCCCAAACGCCGCGTTCGCGCTGATGAGCAGATTGCAGTACCCGCGTTGGAAACGTTTGCAGGCATTTTGGAGCCTACGGCGCAAGGGCGCGAAATCAGCACCACCCAAGCCTATGTGCGCTTTTTAACGCAACTGCTGCGCGAGCAGGAAATAGGCCCGCGCGTAGTGCCGATTTTGGTGGACGAAGCCCGCACTTTTGGCATGGAAGGGCTGTTTCGGCAAATTGGTATCTACCACCCGCAAGGCCAGTTCTACACGCCTGTGGATCGCGACCAGGTCATGTACTACAAAGAGCAGCACAACGGCCAGATTTTGCAAGAAGGCATCAACGAAGCAGGTGCTATGGCAAGCTGGATAGCCGCAGCCACCAGCTACAGCACCAGCAACCGCATCATGGTGCCGTTTTACACCTTCTACTCCATGTTTGGTTTCCAGCGCACGGGCGATCTGGCATGGGCGGCTGGCGACATGCAGGCACGCGGCTTCTTGCTGGGCGGCACCAGCGGGCGCACCACACTCAATGGCGAAGGCTTGCAGCACGAAGATGGCCACAGCCACATGCTGGCCGCCACCATTCCCAACTGCATCAGCTACGACCCTACTTTTGCGCACGAAGTAGCCGTCATCTTGCACCACGGCTTAAAACGCATGGTTGAAAAGCAAGACAACGTCTTTTTCTACCTCACGCTGCTCAACGAAAACTACGCCATGCCAGGCTTGGTTGCAGGCACAGAAGCCGAAATCATCCAAGGCATGTACCTGTTGCAGCCCTCCGCGCCCGAGCTGCAAGTGCGTGTGCAACTGCTGGGCAGCGGCAGCATTTTGCGCGAAAGCCTTGCCGCGCAACAACTGCTGGCGCAAGACTGGGGCATAGGCGCTGATGTGTGGAGCTGCACCAGCTTTACCGAGCTGGCAAGGCAAGGCCAAGACACCGAGCGCCACAACCTGCTGCACCCCACCGAAGCGCCGCGCCAATCGTTTGTTGCGCAGCAACTAAGCCGCACCAAAGGCCCCGTAGTGGCATCTACCGACTACGTAAAAGCCTATGCCGAGCAAATCCGCCCCTACCTCCCTGCAGGGCGCAGCTACCGCGTGCTGGGCACAGACGGCTTTGGCCGCAGCGACTTCCGCAGCCGCCTGCGCGAGCATTTCGAGGTAAACCGCCACTACATCGTAGTAGCCGCCCTGAAATCTCTCGCTGACGACGGCATGTTGCAGCCCTATAAAGTGCTTGAAGCCATAGCCAAATACGGCATTGACACCAGCAAGCCCAACCCGCTATACGCTTGATGCACCACCACCCCCGCAAGTGCTTACCAAGCCCCTGCAATTTGCCAACCCGGCAAATCCAGCAAACGCCCAAGCACACATGCTGGCTGCATACCACCATCAGCTAGCGTGGGCGCTTAACAGGAGAAACACCATGCCCCTGATAGAAATCCGCGTCCCCGACATTGGCGACATGAAAGACGTTACCGTCATCGAGCTTTTAGCCAAACCAGGCAGCACTATCGCGCAAGAGCAGTCGCTCGTAACCGTTGAAAGCGACAAAGCCTCGATGGAAATACCATCCTCGCACAGCGGCGTACTGCGCGAGCTTAAGGTGCAGCTTGGCGACAAAGTCAGCCAAGGCAGCTTGTTGGCCGTGCTTGAAACAGCCAGCGCCGATGCAGCAGCAACGACAACGGCAACGGATACAAACGCTCCAGCAAACGCACAGCCAAGCGCCGCACCCGCCGCACCCGCCGCCCCAGCGCCAAACACACCCGCCGTAAACACACCAGCCACACACGCGCCAGCGCCCACTGCCGAGCCTGCAGCCGCAGCACAAAGCAGCACCGCCGCTGTTGAAGCAGCCAGCGCGAGCCCTGCACCAGCCAGCACCGAGCCAGTCAGCACCGAGCCAGCAGCCTACGCCGCTGCTAGCGGCAAAACCCCACACGCAGGCCCAGCCGTGCGCAAATATGCGCGTGAACTGGGCGTGCCACTGGCTGAAGTGCAAGGCACGGGCCGCAACGGGCGCATCCTTACCCAAGACGTGCAAAACTTTGCCAAAGCAGTAATGGCAGGGCAGACACAAACCAACGCCCAGCGCAGCGCACAAGCAGGCATTGCCACCGCCTTGCCAGCAGGCGCAAGCACAGGCGCAGAACTTAACTTACTGCCTTGGCCGCAAGTGGATTTCGCACGCTACGGCGCAATAGAGCGCAAGCCGTTAAGCCGCATCAAGAAAATCAGCGGAGCTAATCTGCACCGTAACTGGGTCATGATTCCACACGTCACCAATTGCGACGAGGCTGACATTACCGCGCTGGAAGCCCTGCGCCTGCAACTCAACCAGGAAAACGCCAAAGCAGGCATCAAAATCACCATGCTCGCCTTTGTCATCAAAGCATGCGTAGCGGCGCTGAAAAAATTCCCCGAATTCAACGCTTCACTCGATGGTGACAGCCTCGTTTACAAACAATACTGGCACATTGGCTTTGCTGCCGACACCCCTAACGGGCTGGTTGTGCCCGTGCTCAAAGATGCAGACCAAAAAGGCATTGTGCAAATCAGCCAGGAGCTGGCCGAGCTCTCGCAAAAAGGGCGTGAAGGCAAACTCACCCCCAGCGAGATGAGTGGCGCGAGCTTTACTATCAGCAGCCTGGGCGGCATAGGTGGCACTACCTTTACCCCTATCATCAATGCACCTGAAGTAGCCATATTGGGCATCTGCCGCAGTGCCATGAAGCCTGTGTGGAACGGCAGCAGCTTCGACCCGCGCCTGATGCTGCCCTTGAGCCTGAGCTACGACCACCGCGTCATCGACGGTGCATCTGCCGCCCGCTTTAACGCCTATATGGGGCAAGTGCTGGCAGACTTCAGACGGGTGCTGTTGTAATACCCGATGAGCTATTGCCCTGTACCTGGTACACCTTGGTGCACCTTAGCGCATGGCAAACAGCTCTTGGTGAAAGCGCGAAGCAGGCCAGCCTTGCGCGGTAAAGTCGGCCA
>RRZU011263691.1_pt1 | contig 14134 bp, 8 predicted proteins | sample 2165561 | NCBI WGS metagenome assembly RRZU01 (sample SAMN10456909, study PRJNA506462) | wastewater metagenome | isolation source: wastewater sludge | place: USA: Moscow, Idaho
TAATATAATTCATCATTACGCTTTCCTTGTTAAAAGTGCCTGTAGTGCACCTGTTACATTTTTATCATACGCCAAAGATATTGCAGTGTTTGCAGGTACTTCTACAGCAAAATTGATACTCATTCTAGTAGGAGAAAAAATATTACGCATAGCTGATTCGCTACTATCATATACAGTAGTTACTTTAAATGGGGCAGACACAACTGTTTGAACAGTATTTCCATTTAATTTAAATGTAGCAACAGTATTAGGAGGGTTGCCCACATTAGGAGATTGATAGTAAGAACCACTAACTACTTCACCTCCAATAACCATTATTATTACTGGATAAGGTTGAGCTGCAATTGTCACAGACTTATCAGTAAATGGGTACATCTTGAGTAAATCACCCTCAATTTTTTCAGCTCTTACTGTACCTAAAAATGTCCCAGATTTAGCAGTTAAATTACCTGCAGAATCTACTACAAAATTTCCATCACCCAAATTCATACTTCCGCCAGTAAACATGCCACCGTTTATATTAGGTGAAGTAATAGTTTGACTGGCAGCAAATTTATTACCTGTAATTGTTCCACCCAATATTTTATCAGCAGTAACTGAGTTAGTAGCCAGATGCGAAGCTGATACAGTACCTGCTTTTATCTCATTACCTGTTATGGTTCCCGCAGAGAACGCGTTAGCGTACATAGAGCCTGCTTTAATTTCTGCACCAGTTATGGTGTTCGCAGCTATATTGGCTGCTGTGACAGTATTGGCTTTCAGTTCTGTACCAGTAATTGTTCCTGCCTTAATCTCATTACCCGTTAGAGTATTGGCTGCCACGTTAGCTGCAGTGATTGTATTGGCCTGTATTTCCTTACCTGTAATACTACCTGCCTTTATCTCATTACCAGTAATGGTATTAGCAGCAAAAGCATTGGCCCACATACTACCTGCTTTAATTTCATTACCTGTGATAGAACCATTAACTACTAGACTTCCATCTACCATTTTCATAACAGCTAAATTACACCATTCCATAGTGCCTATAAGATTTGAAGCTAAAACAAATACACGCATCTTCACTGCATTAGCAGGTACGGCAAACGTAGCACTGTTATTCTTCCAACCACTTGAATAGGAAGCCAGAGAAATGCTAATTGGAATAGCGTAAGTACTCTGTCCCGTTTGCAAATAGTAGTAAACACGAATCTCTACAGTACCCGTAGTTACGGGAGAGTAAGCCTTAATCAAATCCAAAGATATTTTATATTGCTCATCTGCTACTACAGGAATTCCTCCATCCTCTTTAGTATATGGTTCTATATGACTAAACATAGAAGCTACCACAGCTACAGTAGTAGAGTTAGAAGCATAGCGAACCACTCTTGTAGATGGACAAGTACTCACAAGCATAGAGTTAGCTCTATTGAGTAATGTGATAGCTGCTACATTATTACCAGGCAACCACATACCTGATAATCCTGCTTCCCAAAATGGATCAGGAATCAGGTTAGCACCAGTACCTATACGTACTTTATTAGCTGCAATAGAACCATCTATTACCATTTCTGGATTCAGCCCATTATTCAAGAAAGCAGCTTTAGTTATCCCCGCAGAATCTGCAATCAGGAACTTACTGGCTTTAACGATAAATTCAGATTGTTGAGTTACCCCATTAACACCTAAATTAATACCTGCTACCGCGTACTTACCACCTGCTATGGCTTCAGTAGTTACAGACCAATTAGCTTCAGCTTTGGATTCCAATAAATAGACATCAGTGATGTCTTCAAACTTATAAGCAGTAATACATCCGTAACCATCAGTACCTACATGGTTAATGAAAAATCCTGGCTTGATTTTATAGTCACCAAAGAAAGCACCATCATAGATAACTTCTTGGAAACTCCAACCATTAGTTAATCTCGGTGTTAAAGATATTGAACCATAGTCAACCTTACTGCCTGCACGTTTAAATGTGAAACCAAAAGTACCATTAGCTGTACTGGTTTTAAAGAACCAAGCAGACAGTTTGTACTTACGACCTGTTTCAATAATTATTTCTGTAGTTGAGTAGTTAAAGTCATTGCCTGTACCAGACCTGTAAGCAGTACCTATAGGAGAACTGGCTACAGGTATAAAGTTTCTAGATATATCTGTTCCTGTGTAATGGCTATACCACGCATCAGGATTAACCATGTCCCCGCCAGGCAACAAGCTTACTGTTTTATTTATATCAGCAATACTGGCTACCAAACGAGTATCCATAGATGTAATGGCAACACCTTGTTTGGCTACAGTAGCTTTAGTTGTGGTAGCCAATGCAAAAGCGTTAGAAGCCACAGAGTTAGCTTTATTGATATTCAGTGTCATTGCATCTGTTAAAGTTGCTTGAGCAATTTTGTAATTATCTAGACTAGCTGACACATCACTGGCTGCCTTTTCACCATTGAAAGGTTGTATAGTGGCATGGACAGTATTGAAAGCTGACACAATGGTTATAAACCATCCTTTGTTCCAGTAAGTATGTTTATGGTATTCCTCACCATAACTAGCGAAGAAATCTCTCACTCTGACTTTAGTATGAGCCCAAGCAGTATTAACTTCACCAATCCAAATACAAGCATTGTCATTAGCAGCTATACCAAACCTTACAGGTAAGGTTCTATTAGCAGCACCTGTACATGAAGCAGTAGTCTGCAACCATGAGTTAGCAGGCAAATAACTGTAACCACCTATCTCATAAGATTGTCAAGTGTTCGATGCGTAGTTATAAATATCCACTGTAAATTTAACCATTACAGCAGTTGGTTTCATTGGCAAGATTATCTGAATAGCCCCTGTAGCAGAAGGTGGTCCTGAATAAACACCCCCTACAGGATTAGGAACAACACCAACTTTATTTTCTGTGTATCCACTTAATTTATCCAGTAACTCTGTTTTCTGTTCAGAGATAGTAGAGGACATGGAAGTAAAGGATTCAGAAGTTGCGTTAGATAAATTAGAGACGGCCTTGTTTATCGTAGCAATGTCAGCAGTACTTTTAGAAGTTACTACTTCAATATCTTCAGGTGCAATAGACCAATCAGAAGCTTTATTACCTTTTTCTAACTTCATATTCTGAAGAATTAAACCAGAGTAAGCAGTACCTGATATACGCACATGAGCCACCACTTGAGCAGCAGTAAGCTTAGGCACAGCAATAGTACCCTCTACTTTGTAAACTCCAACTGTACCAACAGGAACACTGATGTCATTATAGATATTCAGAGCTGTAGTTAATCCACCCCCAGCTAACTGAATCCACACTTTGATGGCTCCAGTAACAGCAGTAGGGAATAACAATTCTGCAGATATACACAAGTTGCCCGCATAATTAAGCAAAACATCTGGAGCTGTAACTACAATACTGTTTAACCACCCAGTAGTAACAGCAGTTGCTCTATCCAATTTACTGTTCAAGAAGTAGTTTCGTCCACCTATGTACAGAGAATCCAGTTTACCCGTTACATCAGCTTGGTTGTTATTAACCGTAGTGCTAAGGGTGTTTATGGTTTCCGCAGTGCTCTTAGTGGTGTCAGACAGTGTTTTACTTACAGAAGTAATATCTGCAGTGTTTTTAATCACTGTGGCGTTTAAATCAATTAAAGCAGGTGACCAAGCAGAGCTAACACTACCTCTCTCAAGCATGATCTTTTCAACTACTGTAGGACGTGTACGAGCTGCATTAGGTGCAGCGTACAAGTTCACATAGTTATTATTGGGTGCAATTCTCCAAGTGAATGTAGCTGTGTAAACACCATTCACCTTGGTCTTAATGCCTGTAACCAGTTGAACAGAACCACCTGAGTTATGCAGCATGAAGTGTGTAGCATCAGGGGATAAGTCACCCCAGATAGTCAGTGTCACTTTCTCACCTTGAACTAAAGAAGCATCTGTCAGGAAGTAAGTACCCAAGTGGTAAGTCAGACTACTGATAGGTGTATCACTTAGCTTAGCCAAGTTACGTCCACCTACATACAATGCGTCTACCTTAGCTTGAGCATCAGCTTGCCATGTAGATTGCAGAGCAGTCTTAGCCAAACCACCTACAGCATCCTTAGTAGCATAGGTATTAGCAAAGGTATTGAGAGTAGTGGTGTTCTTCCCAATGGCAGTTTCATTCTTGGATATAGAATTAGCAAATGCCCCATTCTGTTTGGCCTGTGCATCTTTGAAATCACTCAACTCAGTAGAAATAGCACCAACAGCAGAAGCAGTCATCTCAATAAATGAAGTCAAAGGAACTGGAGCAGAGGCCATACTCAAACGGACATGCGCAGCACCTGCAGGACCAGTAGGGGTTTTAGCAGCAGTTAATCTAGGATACAGAGCACCTGAGATGTATGCCTTACTTCCGTCATACCAAACAACTCGGAAGTTGCCTGTAGAAGTATAAGTAGAGCGAAGCATGTAAACTACACTCTCAAACACTTCCAAAAAAGCAGTAGCTTTATGACCACTTCCAGAAATGAAGCTGCCATTGGTATCAGATACATGACCATCAACCATATCAGCTAACTTAATCATATTCGGATTGAGATTATCAATTCGAGTAGATAATGAAGTAAGACTGGTTGCTGTACTTGATTGATTAGAAGATACAGTACTAGCCAGACTCTCATACTTGGCATTACTGTCCTTGAACCCAGAAGTCATGGTGGTGTTCATTGTGGTGACAGTATTACTCAGTGTAGACACAGAGGATTCAATGATGCTTATCTTGCCCTTAGAATCATTTACCTGTGTTTCTGCTTTGGTAACACGTTCAGCCAATGCTTTATTAGCATCAGCAGATACTGTCTTGTATTCCTCAAGACTGGCTTTAGTTATACGAATGTCTTCCAGATAATCTGATGGAGCTACTGTCCAATCTGTAGCCTTATCCCCCAACTCCATCTGAGCTTTGCTTATCCATAATTCACCTACTTGGTTAGCAAAGTAGAACTCTGCAGAGATTTCATCTGCTGATTCCAGACTACCAACAAAGAAAGTTTTCTTGTAGCGAACATTGTCATCATCCAACACATTAAATAAAGTGTTGACGTTAGTAGTCCAAGCAGTGCCTCTACGCACACGCAGACGGAAGTACAGCAAACCAAAGCCTGAACCATTAGAACCGAAACCAGTGAATGACAGAGTTACTTTGGCATTGGATACCAAGTTAGCAAGGCTTTTAGACTTGAGAGAACTCAAAGCCCACAAACCACTACCAGTCTTGTTATTAGAATAGATAGAAAGTCTCTCGGCTTTAGCCAATGCAGTGTATCCAGTAGTTCCAGTGAATACCCAGTAACCTTTATCAAACAAACTATCATCTAGATAGTTACGACCACCTATGACCATGTTGCCTGCAACAGTATCTGTATAGTTTGTCCACTCAGCAGTCAAAGCTTCTCGTGCCATAGAGACTACTTGGTCTTTAGTGGCAGAAGTAGATTTCAATTCAGTGATACTGGCTTTGTTATTGTTTATCTCTGACACAGCGTTATCAATCTCTTGAGTGATAGCTTGCTTATCAGTAGCCTGTACCAACTTCATTGAATCAATCTGAGCATTCACATACAGGAACTTCTCTTCCCCATCCGTCAATGATGGTGTCCAATCAGTAGCCATAGTGCCTAGCTCAAGCTTCACTAACTTGGTTCGGATAATGGATGAGGTAGCATCAGATGAACCCTGATGAGTAATTAAAATACGGCCTTGTTGGTCTGTATTAATGCCAGTAGTAAATGTGTGCTTGAAGAACACGTATTTACCTGCTTCTGGTTTAAATACAAAAGACTTATCTTCAGTCAGGTATTTATCATTCTTGAACAGCAGCTCAACATTTTTCGTGTTAGAGCCTATCAGGATGTACCCAGACAGCGTATAGATAGTAGATGGGGCCAATGTACCACCATCAATCAGATACACCTCTAGAGAGCTTGGTTTGGTGCTTGTAACGAGCTTCTCACGCTCATCATGAGAATCATTTAATAGGTTACGACCACCTACCTGAATCTTACCTACAGCATCATTGATGTCTTTTGAGAATGTAGCTTTAAGTGAATTCTCTACTTTAGCAATGACAGTGGTTTCATCTGCATAAGTAGATTCAATATGTTTAATGGAAGCTGTATTATCAGCAACCTTGGATTCAGCAATCTCTATACGATCCGTCATGGCCTTGTTAGCAGTAGCCATGGTGTTACTGGTATCTTGGATTAAGGCTGTGTTGTCATCTACTCTGGATTCAGCCATTTCAATACGCTGAGTTAAGGCCAACTCAGCAGTAGCCAAAGCTTTGGTAGTGTCCTTGATACCTGCAGTATTACCATCAACAACTACTTGCATGGATTCAATACGCTCAGTCATAGCCATCTTGTCAGTAGCCATGGCAGTAATCGTATCTTCAATACGAGCTGTGTTATTGCCTACAGATGCCTCTGTAATCTCAATACGCTTAGCCATAGCAAAGTTTTCTTTTGCTACAACTTCAAATTTGTTTGAGATACCTGCATAGGAGTTATCAGTAGATGCTTTCAACTCTTGATACATTATCAAGTGCTCACCTGATTCTGTTTCCAGATTTTGTATCTTAGATTTCAAGCTATCAATTTCAGCTTGTAACAGAGCAGCCACATCTCGAATGTAATCTTCAATTAGCTTTCTGAGTTTTGCATCTTCATTCTTGGCAAACTCTTTAAGGGCTGACAATTCATTTAACAACCACAACTTGAATTTAAGAAAGTCATCCGCATTACTTACTACTCGTTCTTCAAGAAGCTTCAATGAACCGTCAAGATAGTCTATACGAGCATTAACCAGTCTATTCAATTCAGTTACATGATACTTATCAGCCTTGAGTTTATCCAAGTCACTTAACTGAAGAAGTACAGACTGGTAAGCAAGCTGCACTTGTGCCATAGCTGTCTGAATTGCAGCAATGTCATTAGCCTGAGCAGAAGCCAGTGTTCTTAAGTCTTCTACTTTTCTATCCAGTACATCCAATGAAATCTTCAGGTTTGGATAATCATCTAGGAACACCTGACAAGCATCACGCAATGCACGAAGCTCAGCCAACAGATTAGCTGTGTCTGGGTTATCAACTTGATCCACTACAATCAAATCTTCAATATTTAATACTTGGGTACTTTCAGGAACCAAGAACTTAAACATACGAGGAATACGACTACCTCTTAGGTAGTATTCCAAGTGGTAATAATTTTTAGATGGGAGTAACTCAATGGTTACTTTCCCATTCACACCTGTCTTGTAATGCTTTGGTTTATCAAGCACCACAACATTGTTCGCATCTGCGTAACTTAGTTTGATAGAGAATCCAGTTAGAGGAAGTATTTTGTTCTCTGCATCAAACAGTTGTACAACAATCTTAGTTGCATCCATAATTCAGCCCTCATTAAAAACTGTGCAAATTCTACATTGGTTTGGGCGCATCCGCGCCCTATCTTGGCAAATAAAGAAAGGAACCTTATGCCACAAATCTCAGCCCGTGTTATTGCGGATACCAAAAGCCCATTCACTGATTCACGTATTACGAGTATGCAGTTAGTGGGTATGCGTTACACTCAAGCTGAATTTCTGACTCATCGAAATTTCAGTCGAAGTGCTTCAAGCTCACGAGCTATTCCAACCATGCTACGTATTAAACAAGTTTGGTCTGACCCTGCTATGCCTGTGCATTGGGGTAAGAACCAATCAGGTATGCAAGCCCATGAAGAACTCAAAGGATTCAAGCTATGGTTGGCTAAGAAGTTCTGGCGTGTGGGTGCTAAGCTTGCTGCTGCTGTGTCTTATAGTATGCACAAGACTGGTATCCATAAACAGATTGCCAATCGCATCACTGAACCATTCCAGACTATTGACGTTATCGTAACGTCTACCTCTTGGGATAATTTCTTTGAACTGCGTTGCCATGAAGATGCTCAACCAGAGATTCGTTATCTGGCTGAATGTATGCGAGAAGCTTTGCTAGCCAGTAAGCCTGTGGTACGCCCTTGGCATTTGCCATACTTGTTGAATGAAGAAATGGAACAGGTTACATACGACAACTTTGATTATTGGGCCAAGATTTCATCTGCCCGTAATGCACGAGTATCGTACGCAAACCACGATGGTACAAATCCAGAAGCTGCAAAGGATATTGGATTGTTCAATCGTCTGGTAGGCTCAGAGCCTCTACACGCTAGCCCTACAGAACATGTGGCACTGGTTACCTCAACTAACCAAGTCATTCGTGTAGACTGCTTTAATGGCACTGGAACACGCAAGGTATTCTCAATACCCTACACCAATAAAAATTTTGGTGGATTTACCCAATATCGCCAAATTGTTGAGACAGGTTGGACACAATCTATCCCAATGACCTCATGTGGAATTTCCCGCATGAAAACCATCAGCACACCTAAACAAGGTTTTCATAGTGTGTGCACTTCTTTAGGACTTATTAAATGAATCAAGAAAAATCCCCATTAGAAGCAGCTTTTGAAGCTAACGGTGTGAATGTTCTTACAGGCCCAGAAGCAGTAAACTTTTTACGTCACATGGCTCAACAACATGCAGATGTTCAGAACAACCCATTCTTTCAAACAGGCGAAGCAACCAATGCTCATTCTTCTCATGCTATGGATTTATTAAACCAAGCTTCTATTGTGTTGGAGCAACGTGCAAAGTTGCGTGATAAACCAGATGGTGAACGCGTATTTGCTAATGTGGCCCAAGCCTACAATGCTTTGTTTGGCACAACCATGACAGCCTCGCAAGCAGCCATGTTCATGATGCTACTAAAGATAGCTCGCTCAGCTAATGGTGAATACCATGCGGATGACTATGTGGACATTGTTGGGTACGCCGCCTTAGTAGGCGAAGAAGCCTCTAAAGAAACTCGTAAAGTCTAACTAGAACACCTTAGATCTAGTTAGATCTTCATAGGGCTTCCGATATAATGGGAGCCCTTTCTCATTTTGGAAAATCAATGGAAACTAAATTCACCAACGTCACAGGGATACCTACCTCTGTAGCTGCTTGGCTTGTCTATGATGATTATGACTATGTACCAGGCGAAAAAGAAATCTCAGTAACCACCTTACTGAAACCAGTACGACAACTAATCTTGGCTAATCGCATTAAGAAAGAAGCCACAGCTAATGTTGTGGATTTAAGTGCCTTGGTTAAATCATCAATAGGCAATGCCATACATGGAAGTATTGAACATGTATGGAAAACACCTGAACTGCTTAAAGCATCTCTTAAAGCATTAGGATGGAAGCCTTTCCTAATTAACAAGATTAAGGTGAATCCAACACCTGATGAAGTAGCCATGGGATGTATCCCTGTGTACATGGAAGTACGTGGTAAACGTCAGATAGGTGAGTACACCATCTGTGGGAAATTTGATGCTGTGCTAGATGGTGTCATTGAAGACTTCAAATCCACAGGCACATACACCTACACCAAGCAAACCAATGCCATTAAGTATATTCAGCAAGGTTCTATCTATAAATGGATCTTCCCTGAAATCATCACCAAACCAACATTGAACATTAACTATCTGTTCACTGACTGGTCTGCCAATCGTGCCAAAGGCTCGAAAGACTATCCACCAAGCCCAGTGTATGTTCAATCATTCACCTTGATGGATACCCAAGAAACAGAAAGATTTATCGCCAATAAATTAATGCTTCTTGAAAAATATGCAGATGCCCCACAGGAAGAAATTCCTGAGTGCACCTCAGAAGAATTATGGCGTAGTGATCCAGTATGGAAATACTACACCAAAGAGGGTAATGCCAAAGCTACCAAGGTATTCAATAACCATGCAGAAGCAACTATGTTCTTTGTGGAGAAAGGTAGTAAAGGAATTATCCGAGAGTTTAAAGGCAAAGCGAAAGCTTGTAACTTTTGTTCAGCAGCAGTGATATGCGAACAACGTGCACAGCTCGTTTTAATGGATGAACTTCAATAAAAGGAAAAACAATGGACTTGTCTAAACTTGAATACCACAAAGCTTCCGAAGAAATTATTAAGGTACTTTGTGACAAAGCACAGAATGATGACCCAACATTCTTTCGTGGCTTATTGCCGTATTACTTAGGTGTACTGGCTTCAAACATGCACGTTAAAGTAATTGGATGGGAACGTGCAGAAATCCCAGTAAACATTTACTCAATCAACTTGGCCCCATCAGGTACAGGTAAAGGTCATTCATCAGGCTTGATTGAAAACCAATTGATGAAAGGTTTCCGAGATGTATTCGAGGGAACCATCATGCCTATGACTGCAGAAGAGAACATGCGACGTATTGCTGTACGTCGTAGTAATTCAACAGGCGAAGACTGGGAAACAGTTGAGCTTCCTGCATTAGAGAAAGAGTTTCGTGTATTGGGCAGTTACCCAATGTTCTTTGACTCTGGTAGCTCACCTGCTATTAAGCAATTGCGTAACAAAATCCTGATTGCTAACTGTGGCAGTGTCAATCTACAGATTGATGAAATTGGTGCAAACCTGTTAGGCCAAACAGAAGCATTGAACTCTTTCTTAGAGTTGTATGATATGGGCCGAATTAAGGACAAACTGATTAAGTCCAACTCAGACAATGTACGTAGTGAACGCATTGATGGCTCAACCCCTGCCAACATGCTTTTGTTTGGTACTCAATCAAAACTGTTTGATGGTGGTGCTACCGAGAAGAACTTCTTCGACTTCCTTGAAATGGGTTATGCACGAAGAGGCATATTCAGTGTAACCAGTAGAGCATTCACTGATGGTGAACAAGACATTGATGCAATCATTGCCAAGATGTTCAATGCTGACAATGACACATTGATGGACAGTGTTACTGAACGTATCACCAAACTGGCTGATATGTCTCAGTTGCATCGTCAGATTCAATTACCTCTTGAAGCCTTACGCATGCTTGTACAGTATCGTCTCTATTGTCGTAAACGTGCTGACAGCTTCAATAACAATGAAGCCATCTTACGTATGGACATGGAACATAGATACTGGAAAGCCATCAAGCTTGCAGGTGCTTACGCATTCTTCGACATGACTGCTGAGATTACTACTGAGCAGGTAGGCAATGCTATTCGCCTCATAGAAGACTCAGGTGAGTACTTAAAGGCCATGTGCACCCCAGACTACCCACACATGCGTTTGGCTCGCTATTTGGCTGAGAGTGGTGAAGAGAAGTCACAATCTGACATCATGATTGATTGCCTCTGGTTTAAAGGAAGCAAACAACAGAAAGCAGAAACCATTGACTTGGCTATTGCTTGGGGCAGTACTAATAACATTGTTATCAAACGTAACTTTGTAAGTGGTATTGAATTTTTGAAAGGCGAAACCTTAAAGGCTACAAACCTGAAAGAATTAATCTTTTCATTTACCAACAACCCTGACATGACTTCTGGTTACAAGAATGTATTAGGTAACTGGGAAAATATGGCTGACCTTACCTCACGCTCTGATTTGCACTGGCTTAATCATCACACAACAGCAGCAGGTTACCGTAACGAAGAGAACATGCTTGCAGGCTTCAACATGCTTGTATTGGATATAGATGGTACTTACCCTATTCCTGCATTCCGCAACATCATGAGTGACTTCAAGTACTTCTTGTACACCACTAAGTCACACAAACCTGATGCACATCGTTACCGTGTAATCATTCCTATCAACTATGAGTTGAAACTTAGCTCACAAGAATACAAGGAGCTTATTCATAACGTATTTGAATCACTGCCATTTGAAATAGATGAAGCAGGAGACCATCGTTGTAAGAAATGGACTTCATTTGTATCAGCCAGTAATGGTGGTGGTTGTATGTTCAATCCTAATGAGGGTGCAGTGTTGTTTGACATCCTGCCTTTTATTCCTAAAACCAAGAAGAACGAAGAGCGTAAGGAAGCCAATAAGCAATGGGCCAATACTACAGCTTTGGAAGCTTGGTTCTTACAGAACACTGGTAATGGTAATCGTAACCATCAATTACACAAGTACGCCCGTGTATTGATGGATCGTGGCTTCAAAGCTAATGAAGTACGAGATGGTTTGCTTGATATGAATAGCAAGCTTCCAGACCCAATGCCTGAAGCAGAGATTGACAACACCATCATGAAAACTGTCAACTCTAAGATTTAACCATATGGGCACTTCGTGCCCTTTCTCAGAAAAAAGAAAGGTATCTCAATGTCTGAACAAACAGTGGTATTCAATGGCAAGTTTAATGCCAAGTCAGTATTGGTTGCGGGTAAGCCTGCCTCTGGTAAGTCTGCTTCCCTTATGGGAATTGACAACCCACGAGTACTGTACTTGAACTGTGAGAATGGTAAGTTATTGCCATTCCGTTCTAAGTGCAAACAGGTAGTGGTAACAGATCCACTACACATCTTTAACTTCATCAAGCAAGCTGAGGAATCAGGACAGTTTGATGCAGTGGTTATTGATTCATTAACATTCTGGTTTCAGATGCTTGAATCCAAGTATGTGATTGGCTCTAAGAATGGTTTGAATGCTTGGCAATCTTTTGCACAGTATTTCCTAACCTTGATGAATGACTATGTAGCAGACAGTAAAATGGCATTCATCTTCTTAGCTCACACCAAAACCACCTACAACGAAAAAGAATTGAAAGACGAAATCTTTGTTCCCGTTAAAGGTGCATTAGCCAACAATGGTATTGAAGCATTCTTCACCACTGTATTACACACCCGTGTAATGGACGTGAACCAACTGCAAGATACCAACGCACTATTAAACATCACAGATGAAGACCGTGCTCGCGGTGTGAAATATGTGTTCCAAACATTCATTGATGCAGGTACAGTTGGCTCTCGTATTCGTGCACCAATGGGTATGTGGTCTTTGCCTGAGAAGTTCATTGATAATGACTTAGGTAAAGTGATTCACCGTATCAATGAGTACTACTCAGATGGCGAAGAAACAGTTTCCTGATCTGACACAAGAGCTCTTGTATGAGGTGTTGAATTACAACCCTCATACAGGGTATTTCACTTGGAAAACTAAGAAGTATTCCAAGACAGTTAAAAGGGGAGCTATAGCAGGAACCTTAGATAAAGCAGGGTACAGAGTAATAGCCCTGTTTGGTAAAAGGTATTTTGCACATCACTTGGTATGGTTTTATGTTCATGGCGTTTATCCAGAGAAACAGATTGACCATGTAAATCATTCACGGGATGATAACTCCCTTTCCAATTTGCGTGAGGTAACTCACGAAGAAAACTCTCGTAACAGAGGGATAAGCGTAGCCAACTCATCAGGTGCTCAAGGAGTCTTCTTTGATAGACGAAGACTTAAATGGAAAGCTGAGATAACACTTAACAGAAAGAAAGTGTATCAAGCATTCTTTGAGGACTTTGATGAAGCATGTGCTGCAAGAGAAACCAAGCTCATTGAATTGGGCTTTCATGAAAACCACGGAAAGTGAATTATGGGATTATTTGATAACGTACAAAAGCCAACAGGCGAAGTAGCAGAAGCCCCTGAGTTTAAAGAATTGACCTCAGCCATTTATGATGCAGTTTTACAAATGGCCTTGGTAGGTAAATCCGACAAAGGTGCATTGTGGATTGAATTGCATTACACCTTACCAACTCAAGGCAATTTGAAAGTTCACCATCGTGAATACATTTCAAAACAAACTGGTGAATTGGTTTATCAGAAAGATGGTAAACAGTTCTTCTTACCTGGCTACGAATACACTGACCGTATGATTCGTATGATTAGCCAACAGTTTACCTTGGGCCAAGTATTGGCTGACGAAGCCAAGTACTTACAACCAATCAAATATCAACGCCGTGACTTCAAAACCAAACAAGACGTTACAGAAGACGGTGTTGCTATTGTGGCCTTGCACAACAAACCTTGTCGTATTGCTTTGCTTTGTGCCAAAGTAAATAAACAAGCTCGAAATGAAGCAACAGGTGAATACTACGACATCAATGATTCTTATGTTGAACGTCGTATTGTGGAAGCTGTACAAATTGGCACTAACTTGAATGGTAAAGAATTGGCTGCAGGTATTAAATCACCTGAATGGGCTAATGATTGGGAAGCAAAATACAAAGACCAAGTCAAAAAAGAATTTAAA
>RRZU011853027.1_pt1 | contig 14134 bp, 11 predicted proteins | sample 2165561 | NCBI WGS metagenome assembly RRZU01 (sample SAMN10456909, study PRJNA506462) | wastewater metagenome | isolation source: wastewater sludge | place: USA: Moscow, Idaho
TCATCCAGTCGCTGACCTCGCTTGAGGATGACCTGTCGGCCAATGCGATCGAGCAATATGTCAGCCGGTTGCGCAAGCGGCTGGCGCCTGCCGGGCTGACGGTCAGGACCGCGCGCGGCATCGGCTATTTTCTGGACCGGGCCGAAAGGTGAGCCGCCGCCCGCTTTCCCGCCGCCCGTTTTCGCTGCGCCGTCGCCTGCTTGCCTGGCTTTTGGTGGCGACGGCGGTGCTGGGGACGGCGGCGCTGCTTGATCCCTGGCGCGAGGCGGTGCGCATGGCGCGTGTGCTGTCCGACCGGGTGCTGGCCGGCTCGGCGCTGGTGATCGCCGAACGCGCCTCGCTGGATGAAAACGGCCAGATCGCCATCGACATCCCCTATGGCGCGCTGGAAATGCTGAGCTCCGCCGCGCAGGACCGGGTGTTCTATCGCGTCGACGGCCCGCCCGGCCATGTCGTGACCGGCTATGCCGACTTGCCGACTGCCCCCGCTCCGCAAGGCGGCGCGCCGGTGTTCACGGATGGCGAGTTTCGCGGCACTCCCCTGCGGTTGGCCAGTCTGGCGCGCGGGGCCTCGACCGGGATCGACGAGGTGCCCTTCGTCGTCACCGTGGCCGAAACCACTAATGCCCGGCGCGAACTGACCCGCGCCATCCTGATGCGCTCGGCCTTGCGGCTGGCCCTGATGATCGCAGGCGCGGCGCTGATCGTCTGGATCGCGGTCAGCGTGTCGCTGCGCCCGTTATACCGGCTGGGCGACGCGATTGCCGAACGCAGCCCCGATGATCTGTCGCCGCTGAAGATACCGGTGCCCAGCGAGGTGCGCGGGCTGGTCGGCACGGTCAATTCCTTCATGCGGCGGCTGAAATCGGCGCTGGACGGGCTGCGCAACTTCACCGGCAATGCCGGGCATCAACTGCGCACGCCGCTGGCGGTGGTGCGCACCCAGCTTGCACTGGCCGCCCGCGCCGGAACGCTGGCCGAGGCGCAGGCGGCCGCGCATAAGGGCGACGCCGCCGTCGCCCATGCCGAACGCATCCTTGCCCAGCTTTTGCTGCTGGCCAAGGTCGATGCCAGCGAGGGTGCCAAGCCCCGCGCGACCCTCGATCTTGCCGCGCTGGCCCGCGACGTGACCGCCGAGCATATCCCCGAGGCCGCCGATCTGGGCATTGATCTGGGCTTCGAGGGCGAGGGCCCGCTGCCGGTCCGCGCCGAGCCGCTGCTTCTGGCCGAAGCGCTGCGCAACCTGATTTCCAACGCCATGCTGCATGCCGGGCGAATGCCGGTGGTGACCGTGCGGGTGCGGGGCGGCGGCGCGCAGGCCATTCTCGAGGTCGAGGATAACGGCCCCGGCATCGCCCCCGGCGCCCGTGCCAGCGCCGTCAGCCGATTCGCGCGCGGCCAGACCGAGGGGCCGGGCATGGGTCTTGGCCTGCCCGTGGTCGAGGAAATTGCCACGCTTTTCGGCGGCCATCTGGTGCTCGATGACGGGGACGAGGGGCGCGGGTTGCTGGCGCGGATCGTGTTTCCGGCGGCGACGTGACCACGCGGTGATTTTCCGGGCCGCAATTTTTGCACATCCCCCAATCAGGGGACTTGCAATACGGGGTGATTCTGGGCATTTTAGCGCTGTTCGCGCATTCGTGAACACAGTTTGGTGGCCGGGACCCTCTGGCGGACGTGGCGGCACGTTCGTGATGTCGGCACTGATCTTTGACCAGCCGCCTGGAACTTTATCACATGACGCAAGCTAACGGACCCCTTGGTGGGGGTGCTTCGGGCGGTGGTGCCCAGCGTTCGATGATGCACTATTTCAAATGGGCCTATATCGTCACCATTCTGGGCCTTGCCCTTGGTGCCTTTCTGGGCTGGCAGTCGACCGGCACCGTTGGGGGCATGCTTTCGGTCTTCTTCATCTGCGCCGTTCTGGCGGTGCTGGAAATCTCGCTCAGCTTTGACAACGCCATCGTCAACGCCAACAAGCTGAAAGACATGACGCCGGAATGGCAGCATCGCTTTCTGACCTGGGGCATCGTCATCGCCGTCTTTGGCATGCGGATCGTGTTTCCGCTGCTGATCGTCGTCGTCGCGGCCAATATCGGGCCCTGGCAGGCGATGGTGCTGGCGGCGACCCAGCCCGATGAATATTCGCGTATCATGCATGACGCGCATCTGCCGATCGCGGCCTTTGGCGGCACCTTCCTGATGATGGTGGGCCTGAGCTTCTTCTTCGACCATGAAAAGGACGTCCACTGGGTCCGCCTGCTTGAGCGCCGGATGCAGAAATACGCCACCATCCGCGGCATCGAGGTGGCGCTGGTTCTGGTTACCGTGCTGATTTTCTCGAGCTTCCTCGACCCGGCAGAATCGCAGGTTTTCTTCAGCTCGGCGATCTGGGGTCTTTTGACCTTCCTGCTGGTCGAGGTTCTGGGCGGGCTTCTGGACAGCACGCAGGAAACCCTGAAGGCAGGCGCCAAGGGCGGTCTGGGTGCGTTCCTTTACCTCGAGGTGCTGGACGCGTCCTTCAGCTTTGACGGCGTGATCGGGGCCTTCGCGCTGACCCATAACCTGTTCGTCATCGCCATCGGTCTGGGCATCGGCGCGATGTATGTGCGCTCGATGACGATCATGCTGGTCGAAAAGGGCACGCTGGCGGAATACCGCTTCCTTGAGCATGGCGCCTTCTATGCGATCATCGCGCTGTCGATCATCATGTTCGTGCAGCCTCTGGTCCATATCCCCGAGGTCGTCACCGGCCTTGGCGGCGCGACGCTGATCGGGATTTCGCTGTGGTCCTCGATCCTGTGGAACCGCAAGAACGGCGGGGCCGACGCGCAGCACTAAGGCACCAAAACCCCTTTTGCGGCCGCCGCCCCGACCGGGCGGCGGCCGTTTGCATTTCACGATCCGGGCGGTTCCGGGCTAGACTGGGATGGCGCGCCACGCTTGCCGGAGTTTCCTTTGTCCACATTCGCCCCGCTTTTCGCCCTGATCGCCCTTGTGTTTCTGGTCCTGCTCTGGCGCTGGCGCCGGGGGCCGGGCCTGCGCCGCGCCGGCACCGGGCTGGGCGCGGTCATTGCCGGGGCGCTGGCGGTGATCTCGCTGGCGCAGCCCGCGCGCGATTCGGCCGAGGACGTGCAGGATTATTACAGCCAGCGCCGCGCCCCGCCGCCGCAGCCCTTGCGGGTCTTTCATCTGGGCCACAGCCTTGTCGGGCGCGAGATGCCCGCCATGCTGATGCAACTGGCCGGTCAGGGGCATGATTACGCGCTGCAACTGGGCTGGGGCACGACCCTGCGCGCGCATTTCGAACCCGAGGTCGAGATCGCGGGCTTCGATCAGGAAAACGCCACGCCGAAATATCGCGATGCCCATCAGGCGCTGGCCAGCAGCGATTACGACGCCTTTGTGATGACGGAAATGGTGCGGCTCTCGGACGCGATCCGCTATCACCAAAGCCGCGATTACGCCGCGAAATGGGCGGCCGAGGCGGCAGCGGCCAATCCCGAGGCGCAGATATTTCTATACGAAAGCTGGCACGCGCTGGATGATCAGCCGGACTGGCTGACCCGCCTGCCCGAAGATCTGGAAACCATGTGGAAGCCGGAACTGCTGTGGCCCGCCGCGCGCGCCGCGAAAAAGCCGGTCTGGCTGATCCCCGCCGGGCAGGTGATGGCGCGTCTGGTTTCCGAGGCCGAGGGGCAGGGCGGCATTGCCGAGCTGAAATCCCGCAAGGACCTGTTCGCCACCACGCCCGAGGGCAAGCTGGACCCGATCCATCCCAATGATCTGGGCATCTATCTGGTGGCGCTGACCCATTATGCGGTGCTTTACGGCAAAAGCCCGGTGGGCCTGCCGCATCAGCTCCAACGCGCCGATGGCAGTGCTGCCACCGCGCCCTCGCCGGAACTGGCGCAACGCATGCAGGAAATCGTCTGGGAGGTGGTGACGCGCATCCCCGAGACCGGTGTGCCGGCCACGGGGCTCTAGCACCTCACCAGAACAGATGCGCCTCGTCGATGGCGCGTCGCCAGAAGCCGTCGCGGTCGGCCTCGGGCGCCCAGCCCAGCAATTCCTTGGGTTTGCGGTTGTCAAAGGCCGAGAGATGCCCGCGCGATTTCCAATCCGCCCGCGAGGCGGCCTTGGCGCCCTTCTTGCGCAATGCGTGGCGCTTCAGCCCCTGTTTCAGCGCATCCACCGCCCAGAGCGCCGTCAGGTTCGAGCCGGCGACCCGCAGCCTTGCCCCCGTCCGCTCGCGGATGGCGTCGAAGTAATCGCGGCCCGAAAACATCGCGTCGCCGATCAGGTTGAAGCTTTCGCCCAGGGCCTCGGGGCGGGTCATCATCAGGATCAGCCCGTCCGACACGTCATCGGCCAGAACGAAGGGCAGGATATTGCGGCCACTGCCCCAAAGCCGCACCGCGCCCGCGCCGTGCCAGCGCCCGATGCCCCAATGCTGCAACGGCCCGCCATCGCCCAGAACGATGCCGGGGCGGGCGATGACCAAAGGCAGGCCTTGGGCCGAGAGCGCGATCAGCCGCTGCTCGCCCTCGGCTTTCGACCGGGCATAGATATTGCGCGAGGCCATCTCGCCGAATTCGGTGGCCTCGGTGATGGTCTGATGCGGGGCCGACATGTCGTACGAGGCGATGGTGCCGGTATGGACCAGCCGGCCCACGCCCGCGCGCAAGGCGGCGCGGCCGATGCGCTCGGTGGTGGCGACGTCGTTTTCCAGCGCCGCCTCCCAGCTTTTGTCGGTGGATTTCGCCAGATTATAGACGCAATCCATGCCGGTCATGACCTCGGTCAGCCCGTCCTCGTCGCGCAGGCTGACGCCGACGGTCTCGACATGGTCGGCCAGATCGGGAAACGGGCCGCCCCGTCCGCGCGACAGCACCCGCACGTCATGGCCCTGTTCCACCAGCCGCCGGGTCAGGTTGCGCCCGATAAAGCCGGTGCCGCCAATGACCATGACGCGCGGCTGCGGCGTGCCGGTGGGCCGGGCGGGAATGCTGGGCAGGCGCGGCAGTCGGTCCAGCGCATCGGTGATGCCGGCCATGACCGTCCGTGCCGAGGCGGGGGCAAAGCGCGGATCGGGCGTGCCGCTGCGGATGCCCTGATAAAAGGCCGCCACGGTGTTGCGAAAGCTCAGCCCATAGGGGCTTTTCTGGTTCAGCGACGCCGCCTGCCGGACGACATTGCGCAGGCCCTCGCGCAGATGCGCGCCGGATTTCCCCAGCTCCTTGATCAGCGGGTTCATCACCAGATCGGCGGTATTGTCGCGCGTCACCACCAGCGTATCGGCGGCATAATCCAGCCGCGCCATCGCCGATGAGCCGCGCAGACTGACCGAGCGGTCGTCAAAGGTTTCGACCAGCGACAGGGCGATGGTCACATCGACATTGCCGGCGCGGGCGATGATGCGCCAGCTTTGCGGGCGCTGCTCGCCGCCGGGCAGGGTGATCCATTGGCCAAGGCTGACATGCTCGATTTCCAGCGGGCCGAAAAGGTCGGTGGCCAGCGAGAAGGGATGCGGACCCAGCTCCAGCAGCAGGTTCTGGGTCTGGCGCATCAGCCACAGCGCATAGGGCCCCGAACGCAGCGGCACCAAGGGCAGCGACCAGTTGATCTGCGCGCTTGAGACGACGCCCAGATCGCCCGCGTCGCGCAGCCGGCGCAGTTTTTCATATGAGGGCAGGCCAAGGAAATTGTGGCAGGCGCCCAGTTGCCGGCCCGCGGCCTCGGCTGCGGCGGCCATGTCCTCGATCTCGGCCACGCTCAGCGCGACCGGCTTTTCCACCATCACATGCAGCCCGGCATTCAGGCATTTGACGGCCAGATCGCGATGCAGGTTCGGCGGGGTCAGGATGTGGATGACGTCGCAGACCTGCGCGGCGATCATCTGGTCCAGATCGGCAAAGGCCTGAATGCCATAGCTGGCGGCCAGCGCCTCGGCGGCATCGCGGGCGGGGTCGCAGACCGCCACCAGTTGCGCGCCCGGCGTGGCGCGGATCGCATCGGCATGCCAGCTGGCGATGTAGCCGGCGCCCAGAATGGCCACCCGAAGGTCCGAAGTCATGACAAAATCCTATTTATACTCGATAATACGCATGTCATCGCCTGTGCGGCGACGCCGATAGTAAGTCAACATTCCTAAAAGATTAGGAATCTTGGCCAAAGTCAGCAAAGCGGCCTGTTTCAGGGCCATCGGCTGGCCGGCAAGCCCGCGCCATGTCTTCCAGAAGGACAGCGCGTAAAGCCCCAGCACCGCCAGCGAAATCCAGCCCGAGGTGAAAAGCCCGAGCAGGAACACCAGTGGCAGCACCAGCCCATAGGCCCAGACCCGCAGCCTTTCGCGCCGGAAATGCGGCGGATGCATGCGCCCGACCTGCGCAAAGCCATGGCCGGCCCGCATCGCGCGCCGCCACCACTGGCCAAAGCGGGTCATGGCGGCGTCATGAAGCGTCATCTCGACCGGCAGGCGCTCAAGCTTCCAGCCGGCCTCTGCCAGCCGCAGGCAGAATTCGTCATCCTCTGCGGCGATCACCGTCGGGTCAAAGCCGCCGGCCTTCCGAAAGCCGGCGACCCGCACCATCATGTCGCCACCGCAGGCGCTGATCGGTCCGGCGGGGCGGCGCCATTCCACCTGACACATCTGGTTATAGACCGAGGCCAGCGGGTGATTCTCGGAGCGCCAGCCGGTCACCAGCCCCAGATCGGGCCGCTCGGCCAGCGCGCTGACGCCGGCCGCAAGCCAGCCTGGTTCCACCTTGCAGTCGCCATCGACGAATTGCACCAGATCCAGCTCGCCCCCGGCCAGCAGCGCCTCAAAGCCCGCATTGCGGGCGCGGGCGGCGGTGAATGGCGTGCTTGTGTCCAGCTCGACCACGGTGACGCCAAGGCTGCGGGCAAAGGCTACGCTGTCATCGCCCGAGCCGCTGTCGACATAGACCACCCGCGCGCAAAGCGGCACCAGCGAATGCAGGCAGGCCTTCAGCCGGTCGCCTTCGTTGCGACCGATCACCACGGCGCCTAGGGTCGGGCGGGTCATGCGGGGTTCCTCATCAAGGGTTGGTGCAGGCTAACCTTGCCGGGGCGCGTCCTGTCAATGCGCTGCACCGCAGAACTGGCGAATTCGTCAGGCCGGTGATGCGCGCAGGCTTTCGCGGGCAAAGGCCGCGATCAGGTCGGTCTGGGTCACGATGCCGATGATGCGCGGCCCGTCCAGCACCGGCACCGCGTCGCAATGCCCCGATGCCAGCATCGGCAGCAGTGCCCCCAGCGGCGTGCCCGGCGCGGCGGTGGGCGGGTCGGTCTGCATGATCTGGCCGGCCTGCGTGGGCTGGTCGGCGCGCCCCTCGAACAGTCGGGCCATGGCGGCGATCAGGCGGTGGTCATGGCGAAAGGCGTCCTCTTGCGCGCGGCGGATCAGGTGGATCTGAAAGATCACGCCGCGAAAGATGTCGCCCGCCTCGACCACCGGCAGCGAGGTGAAATCATGCTGGCGAAAGATCCGCGCCACCTCCCGCAGCCGCGTGTCGGGGGCGACGGTGACCAGATCGCGCGACATGATGTCGCTGGCGGTCAGCGGGCCGGTGCGATGGCTGGCGGCCTGCAATTCGGCGGCGCCGATCAGCCGCGCCAGATCCTCGACCCCAAGGTTCAGGCTTTGGCGGTAACGTTGCAGGATGTCGCTGAGTTCGTCGCGGGTCAGGCCCAGCCGCTCGATCGGCGCGGGATCGGCAGTGCCATGGGGGCCGGGATCGTCGAACTGGCGGAACGGATAGTGCCGCCCGGTCGCGCGGGCATAGATCATGGCGATGGCGACAAGGATCAGCGTTCCCGCCAGAACCGGCGCCAGCACAAAGCCGAAACCCAGTTGCAGGGTCGCCTCGGGGTTCATGGCGGCGGTCATGGCGACCGCGCCCGCCGGCGGATGTACGGCGCGCAAGGGGATCATCAGTGCCACCGACAGGCCCACGGCCAGGGCGATGCGCAGCGCCGCGTCGGGGATCAGCATGCAGGCCAGAACCCCGACGAATGCCGCGGCGCAATTGCCCACCACCGCCGACCACGGCTGCGCCAAGGGGCTGTTCGGCACCGCGAAAACCAGCACCGAGGTCGCCCCGAAGGGCGCGATCAGGTAAAGCCCCAGCCTCTGGTCGGCCGAGGGCGACAGAAGGAACAGCCCCGCCACGCCCAGCCCGATCAGCGCGCCAAGGCCCGCCCGCAGCGCCTCATGGCCCGAGCCGGGGCCGATGGCCGGACCCAGCGCCTGAAGGATGCGGTGCAGCACCGGGCGGGTGGGGGATGTCATGGCGCGTTCTCCATGTGCCCGGGAATTGGGCAGATGGCGCGGCTTTAGGCGCGCGGCCGGGCAGGTTGCAAGCCCGTTCGCGGCCGGATCCGGTTATTTTCCCGGTTATTTATAGCGCCCGCCGCGCTGAAGCACCTCGATCTGATAGCCGTCGGGGTCGGCGATAAAGAAGAACCGCGCGATCACCTGCCCGCCGGGGGCGAAGTCGACCAGCTTGCGCGGGGCAAGCCCGGCGGCGGTCAGGCGCGCAGGTTCGCGGTCGAGATCATCGACCGAAAAGGCCAGATGGCCATAGCCGTCGCCCAGATCATAGGGCGCGGTCCGGCCCTTGTTGATCGTCAGTTCCAGCTCGAATTCCGTTTCCGGGTTGCTCAGATAGACCAGCGTGAATTCGGGAAAATCCAGCCGGTCGGCCACCTCAAGCCCGAAGGCCTCGCGGTAAAAGGCCAGCGAGCGGGCCTCGTCCAGAACGCGGATCATGCTGTGGATGGCTTTGGTCATGGTCTCTCCCTGGGGTTTGTTTTTCGGGGTCAGCCCAGCCGGGCAAAGGCTTCCAGCACGGCGCGTTCGGACTGGTTCAGGTAATCTTCCAGCAGTTGCGCGGCGCCGGGGGCATCGCCGCCCTCAAGCCGGGCAAGTATCTCGGCGTTGCGGCTGATATAGGGGCTGTGCAACTGTTCGGGACTGTCCAGCAGGCCAAAGGCCAGCCGCAATTCGGCGATGATCTGGGTAAAGAAACCGATCAGGCGCGGGCTGTCGGTCAGCGCGACAATGGCCGAGTGAAACTCCATATTGGCGCTGCCGACGCCCTGCCAGTCGGCCTTGGGATGCAGGGTCTCGGCGCGGGCGACGGCGGCGCGCATGCGGGCGACGGCGGCATGGCCGGGCCAGGCCTGCGCCAGAGCGGGCACCTCGATCAGCCGCCGCACCCGATAGATGTCGAGAATCGAGGCCATCGAGGGCGTGGCGACAAAGACCCCGCGATTGGGTTCATGGCGCAGGATGCCTTCGCGCGTCAGCAGCCGGAAGACCTCGCGCAGCGTATTGCGCGAGATGTCCAGTTCGGCCGCAAGCTTGGCCTCGGACAGGCGCTGGCCGGGGCGCAGGGCGCCGCCGGTGACGCGGGCGCGCAACTGGCCGGCCATGTCCTCGGCAAGGCCGGGGGCGGTGGTCGGTTTTGCTGCGGCCGGTGTGGTCGCGATCGGTGTGGTTCCGACCGGGGTGGCGGATGCGGCAATCGGTGATTCGGCTTTGGCCTCGGCCATCGAAATATCCTTGATGCTCTGCCGGACTGTGGCGCAGCCCTGCCGCCACGGCAAGCCGCGACGGCGGAATCGCAGGGTGATTCGGCCCAATGGTTGATGCTGTATCGCGGAATAAAGGGACAGATGTTGCCGCATATGCCTGTCAATTCAGCATATAGTCGTATCTTGCCATATTGATTACTCAACAATTTATGACAAACTGTCAAATTATAGTTGACTGATTGTCGCACCTGCCGCATGGTCGAGCTATTCCCGATACGCACTCCACCCTTGCAGCAGGAGCATGACAGATGGCCGAGCCCGTCTCATCCCCTTCGGCCGCCACTGCCGCCGCACGCGGCGGCTTTCTGGCGGCCATCTTCCTGATGGCGACCTCGGCCATCGGGCCGGGCTTCATCACCCAGACCGCGACCTTCACCGCCAAGCTGGGTTCGGCCTTTGCCTTTGCCATCCTGGCCTCGATCGTGATCGATTTCGTGGTGCAGCTGAACATCTGGCGCATCACCGCGCTGACCCGGCGCAATGCGTCCGACACCGCCAATGCGGCGATTCCGGGTGCGGGCTATCTGCTGGCGGTGCTGGTGCTGATCGGCGGGCTGGCCTTCAACGTCGGCAATATCGCCGGCGCCGGGCTGGGCCTGAACGCCATGTTCGGGCTGGACCCCAAGATCGGCGGCGCGGCCTCGGCGTTTCTGGCCATTGGCATCTTTCTGTCGCGCCGGGCCGGGCTGCTGCTGGACCGCGCGATCATCGGGCTGGGCGTGCTGATGATCGGCATGACGCTGGTCGTGGCCTTCACCACCAACCCCCCGGTGGGCGAGGCGCTGCGGCAGGCCATCATGCCCGATGTCATTGATTTCGCGACCATCACCACCATCGTCGGCGGCACCGTGGGCGGCTATATCACCTATTCCGGCGCCCATCGCCTGCTGGACAAGGGCCTTGTGGGCGAGGAAAATCTGGCCGCCGTCACCCGCGCCTCGCTGACCGGGATCGCGGTCACGGGCGTCATGCGCTTCGTGCTGTTCCTGGCCATTCTGGGCGTCGTCGCATCCGGCGTGACGCTGGACCTGTCGGGTCAGGCCGCGAACCCCGCCGCGCAGGCCTTTGCCCATGCGCTGGGTGAAGGGGGCATGCGCATCTTTGGCGTGATCCTGTGGGCGGCGGCGATCACCTCGGTCATCGGGGCGGCCTATACCTCGGTCAGCTTCCTGACCGTGTTCACCTCGCTGGACGATCGCACGCGTGGCATCGCCACGGTGATTTTCATCTTTTTCTCGCTGCTCGTCTATGTCGTCATGGGAAAGGCCCCGGCGGCGATTCTGGTCTTTGTCGGCGGCTTCAACGGTCTGATCCTGCCCATCGGCCTGAGCATCTTCACCTATGTGGGCTTTGCGCGTCCCGACCTTATGGGCGGGCACCGCTATAACCGCCCGCTCTTGATCGCCAGCGCCGTGGTCTGCGCGCTGACCTGGTATATGGGCTGGAAATCGGTGGGCACGATCTTTGCCTTTCTGAACGCCTGAGCCGTCACCGCGGTGGCCCCCGGGCCACCGCCCGTCACCCCGGAGGAGGAAAACATGACCCGTGCAATCGATCTGAACAGCGACCTCGGCGAAGGATACGGCGCCTGGAAGATGGGTGATGACGCCGCGATGCTGGGCATTGTCAGTTCCGCGAACGTCGCTTGCGGCTTTCACGCAGGCGACCCGCTGACCATCCTCGCCACCCTGCGCGAGGCGGCAGCGAAGGGCGTCGCCATCGGCGCGCATGTCTCCTACCCTGACCGTGTGGGCTTTGGCCGCCGTCCGATGGACGTGACCCATGCCGAACTGGTCGCGGACGTGATCTATCAGATCGGTGCGTTGCAGGGGCTTTGCGCCGCCGCCGGCACCAGCGTCACCTATGTCAAGCCGCATGGCGCGCTTTACAACACCATCGCCGGCGATGCCCGGCAGGCGGCTGCGGTCATCGATGGCATCAAGGCAATCGATCCGACGCTGGTGCTGATGGGGCTGGCGGGCGCGCCGATCCTTGCCCAGGCCCGCGAGGCCGGGTTGGCGACCGTGGCCGAGGCCTTTGCCGATCGCGCCTATACCCCCGCCGGCACGCTGGTTTCCCGCCGCGAGGCAGGGGCCGTGCTGCATGACCCCGACCTGATCGCCGCTCGGATGCTGCGCCTTGCGACCGAAGGCGTGATTGAGGCCGTCGACGGATCCCCCCTGCATCTTTCGGCCGACAGCATCTGCGTTCACGGCGACAGCCCCGGCGCGGTCGCCATCTCGGCCCGCATCCGCGAGGTGCTGATCGCGGGCGGCGTCTCCGTCCGCCCCTTTGCCGGTGCGGGCGCATGAGCGGGCTTCCTGATCCGCAGGCGGCGCGCGACGCCCGGCTGGCCTGCCGGCAGGGCCCGGCGCGGCCGACCTCGGGCATGGCGCCGGGGTTCACGCAATGCAACATGATCTCGCTGCCGCGCGACTGGGCATGGGATTTCCTGCTCTATGCGCAGCGCAATCCGAAACCCTGCCCGGTGCTGGACGTGACCGATCCCGGCAGCCACCGCACGGCGATGGCGCCCGACGCCGATCTGCGCACCGACATCCCGCTATACCGCATCTGGCGGGATGGCGTGTTGGCCGAGGAAACCCCTGATGCGACCGCCGCCTGGGCCGAGCATCCCGATCTGGTCACCTTTCTGATCGGCTGTTCCTTTACCTTTGAAACGCCGCTGCAACAGGCCGGGATCGAGGTTCGCCACATCGCGCAGGACCGCAATGTGCCGATGTATCTGACCAACCGGGACTGCCGCCCGGCGGGGCGGCTGCATGGCAAGATGGTGGTTTCCATGCGCCCGATCCCGGCGGACCGGGTGGCGGAGGCGGCGATGATTTCGGGCCGCACCCCCGCCGTGCATGGCGCGCCCGTCCATATCGGCGCGCCCGAGGGACTGGGCATCGCCGATCTGGACCGCCCCGATTTCGGCGATGCGGTCGAGATCCGGGCCGGAGAGGTGCCGGTTTTCTGGGCCTGCGGGGTGACGCCTCAGGCGGCGCTGATGGCCTCGAAGCCGCCTTTCGCCATCACCCATGCGCCGGGCTACATGTTCATTACCGACATCCCCGAAACGCGTTGGCAGGTGTGACATGCGATTTCTGCCCATCGGACCCCGGACATTGCTGGCCGAACTGGCCGATCTGGACGAAACGCTGGCGCTGTTTGACGCGCTGAACGCCGATCCGATCGCGGGCGTGGCCGAGATCATTCCCGCCGCCCGCACGCTGATGATCCGCACCGCGCCGGGCGTTCTGGCGGATGCCGCCTTGGCCGGTCAGATCACCGCCCGCCAACCTGCCCCCGGCACGCCCCCCGTCGCCCGCGCCACCGAGACGGTCGAGCTGCCGGTCATCTATGACGGCGAAGATCTGGCCGATGTCGCCCGCCTGATGTCGCTCTCTGAGGCCGAGGTCATCGCCGCCCATCAGGCCACCGCATGGCAGGTGGCGTTCTGCGGCTTTGCCCCGGGCTTTGCCTATATGACCTGCGACGACGCGCGTTTCGACCTGCCGCGCCGGCCCTCGCCCCGGACGCGGATCCCGGCGGGTTCGGTCGCCTTGGCAGGGCGGTTTTGCGGTATCTATCCGCAGGAAACCCCCGGCGGCTGGCAGTTGATCGGCCGGACCGAGGTGCCGATGTGGGACCTGACCCGCGATCCCCCGGCGCTGCTGCGCCCCGGCGTGCGCTGCCGTTTCGTGCAGGGCGCGGGCAAGGTCCATCCGTCTGCGGCGATCCCGCAGGCGCATCCCGATCAGGGGCTGCGCGTCGTCTCGACGGTATTTCCGCTGGTCTTTCAGGATGATGGCCGGCCGGGTCAGGGCGGGCAGGGGGTCTCGGCCTCGGGCGCCTTGGACATGGGGGCGCTGCATCGCGCGAACCGCGCCGTGGGCAACCCCTCGGGCAGCCCGGCCTTGGAAATCACCCTGGGGCCGGTGCGCTTGCAGGCCGACCGGCCGATGGTGCTGGCGCTGACCGGCGCGGCGCAGGCGCAGGTCGCGGGAGAAACCATCGCGCCCGGCGCGGCCTTCGCGCTGGACGCGGGCGATATGGTGCAGATCGACCCGCCGCAGGCCGGGATGCGCAGCTATCTGGCGCTGCGTGGCGGCTATTCCGTCGCGCCGGTGCTGGGATCGGCGGCCACCGATACGCTGGCCTTTGTCGGCCCTGATGCGCTGAAATCCGGCGCGGTGATCGCGCCCGCCAACCACCCCGCCGCCGCCGTGGGCCTGCCCGAGGATCAGCCCGAATTGCCGAAGCCCGGCGATCTGGTGGAACTGCCGATCACGCTTGGCCCCCGCACCGACTGGTTCACGCCTCAGATGGTCCAGCATTTCCTGACCCAGGAATGGCTGGTCACGCCGCAAAGCAGCCGCGTCGGCATCCGGCTTGAGGGGGCGCAGCCGATGACGCGGCCCGATGCCAACGAACTGCCCTCGGAAGGCACCGAGACGGGCGCGATCCAGATCCCCCATTCCGGCCAGCCGGTGCTGTTTCTGGCCGA
>RRZU011905541.1_pt1 | contig 14133 bp, 26 predicted proteins | sample 2165561 | NCBI WGS metagenome assembly RRZU01 (sample SAMN10456909, study PRJNA506462) | wastewater metagenome | isolation source: wastewater sludge | place: USA: Moscow, Idaho
AGGTCCTTTTACTGATACTTCAATAGTTTTCATTCCATTTTCAATCGCTTCTTTTGCAGCAGCTTCTGCAGCCATTTGTGCAGCAAAAGGTGTTGATTTACGTGAGCCTTTAAAGCCTAATGCTCCTGCTGAAGACCATGCGATTGCATTTCCATGCACATCAGCTATCATTACGATTGTGTTGTTAAATGTTGAACGAATATGAGCAACTCCATGCTCGATATTTTTTCTTTGACGTCTACGCTTACGTGTCTTAGTTTTTGCCATTCGAATCTTTTCCTCCTATCTCTGTGAGATACTTATTTTTGACCTTTTCGTGTTCGTGCATTGTTTTTAGTTTTTTGTCCGCGCACCGGTAATCCTCTACGGTGACGAATACCACGATATGATCCGATTTCCATTAAACGTTTGATATCTTGGGATACTTCTCGACGAAGGTCACCTTCAATTTTCAATTCGTTTACTTCTGCACGGATTGAATCTAATTGTTCGTTAGTCAATTCGTTTACTCGTATGTCTTCTGCTACTCCTGCTGCTTTTAACACTTGTTGAGCAGTTGTTTTTCCGATTCCATAAATGTACGTTAATGAAATTACGATATGTTTGTCTCGTGGAATATCTACTCCAGCTATACGTGCCATCTATTGCACCTCCTGCTTTTTATCCTTGTCTTTGTTTGTGTTTCGGGTTGTTACAGATTACATGTACTCGACCTTTACGGCGAATAACCTTGCAATTTTCACACATTTTCTTTACTGATGGTCTTACTTTCATTTTTTTAAACCTCCATGAATATCAGGAATTCTTTATTTATATCGATACGTGATACGGCCTTTTGTCAGGTCATATGGTGACATTTCAACTGTTACTTTGTCTCCAGGCAGAATCCGGATGTAGTTCATACGAATTTTGCCAGAAACATGTGCAAGAATTTCGTGCCCATTTTCAAGCTCTACATTAAACATTGCATTGGGTAATGTTTCAGTAACTGTACCTTCTACTTCAATCATATCTTCTTTTGCCATGTCTGGATTCCTCCTTTAATGTCCTCAAAATACGGTCTGTCATTCGAATAACTGTCTTCTTTTTAAAGAAAACACTCATAGCATTATACCATACCGCTGTTCATGTTTCAACGTTTAGTCATTTAACAATTCTTGGATTTCAGCAAATACTTCTTCGTGATCACGGTTACCATCGAATTCGACTAAGACATCTTCATCTTGGTAAAACTTCACTAGTTTTTGTGTTTGCTCTTCATTCACTTGAATTCGTTTTTCAACTGTTTCAGGTTTGTCATCTTCTCTTTGATAGAATTCAGTGCTACCACACGTATCACAAACACCTTCTACTTTCGTAGGGTTGTTTAGTTTATGGTAAGTTGCACCACACTCTGAACAAATATAACGCCCCGCTAAACGCTCCACTAGAACCTCTTTAGGAACATTTAAGTAAATAACAGCATCTAAGTCTCTACCGATTTCTTGTAAATTCGCTTTAAGTGCTTCACTTTGGTTTAACGTTCTAGGATAACCATCTAGTAAAAATCCGTCTTTTACATCATCTTCTTGAAGTCTTTCTTTTACAATGTTATTCGTAACTTCATCTGGTACTAATTCACCAGCGTCCATATACTTTTTAGCTTCTAATCCAAGAGGGGTTTCATTTTTTAAAGCAGCCCGGAACATATCACCTGTTGAAATATGTGGAATATTAAATTCCTTAACAATACGTTCAGCCTGTGTACCTTTTCCAGCTCCTGGCAAACCTAATAAGATTAAATCCATAATTATCCTCCCCAAGTCATGAAATTCATTCAATTATTTACTGTTGTCAGTCATGTACTTTGGCTTATAATCATAAATAAAGCCAGTGTAACTTGTTTTACTTAGTAGACCTTCCAATTGATTCGTAAAGTCTAATCCAACTCCGACGACAATTAAAAGACTAGTTCCACCAAGTGCTAACGCTGGTATGTTCCAAATAGATGATGCAAGATTCGGAAGAATTGCAATTATAGCCAAGTATAATGCTCCAACAGTACTTAAACGTGTAAGCATATAGCTGATATAATTTTCCGTTTCATTACCTGGTCGAACACTCGGAATATAAGCATTTTGTCTCTGTAAGTTTTCTGCGACTTTCTCAGGATTAACCTGAATAAAAGCATAAAAATAACTAAAGAGTACAATTAATACGATATAAAATGTTAAACCAATTGGTTCTTGCATATTGAATAGACTATTCGTTATTTGGAACCATCTTGCATTTTGACTTCCAGAAGCAAACAATCCTAATATAATTTGTGGAACCATCATAAATGAACTTGCAAAAATAACCGGTATCACTCCAGCTGAGTTTACTTTTAATGGTAATACAGCATCTTCAGAGGATACGGCTCTCTTTGAATAACGAATCGGAATGTTCCGACGCGCATTCTCCATGTAGACAACAAATACAACCAGTAAGACGAAAACTATTGCTAGAATTAGCATAAAGATGGACGATTGAACAATCTCATCTCCAGCATTTCGTATTTGTGTATTATACATATCAACAAGATCACGTGGTACACGAGCAACGATACCGGAAAAGATAATTAGAGACGTTCCGTTTCCTATACCTTGTACAGTTATCATTTCACCTAACCACATAACAAACATTGTTCCAGCTGTCATTATAATAGCAATTTTAATGTACGTAGCTAAGCCTGGATTTACAACTAAATCAAGCTCTGCAAGTGCATTAAAACCAAATGATATAGCTAGTGCTTGTAAAAAAGCAATAAAAATTGTTAAGTAACGAGTTGTTTGATTCAATTTACGACGTCCAACTTCACCTTGTTCAGACCATTCTTTTAACTTTGGAATTACATCCATTTGTAATAGTTGAACAATAATTGAGGATGTAATGTATGGGGAAATCCCCAAAGCAAAGATCGAATAGTTCTGAAGCGCTCCACCACCGAAGGTATCTAATAAATTAAATAGCCCCGATTGAGAGAGGTCTTGAATAGCAGTTGCGTTTACTCCAGGAACAGTTATATACGTTCCAAAACGAAAAACCAATATCATACCAAGTGTAAAAAACAATCGGTTACGAATTGATTTCTCTTTCAACGCACCTTTCAACAATCCGATCATTAGATCACCTCTATTGATCCTCCAGCAGCTTCGATTGCTTCTTGAGCAGCTTTGGAGAATTTATGCGCCTTAACTGTCAACTGACGATCGATTGAACCTTTTGCCAATACTTTAACACCTGATTTTACTTTACTTACGGTACCTGTTTCTAATAACAATTCTGGTGTTATTTCAGTACCTTCGTCAAACGAGTTTAAAGTATCTAAGTTTACAATCGTATATTCTTTTCTGTTAACGTTTGTGAAACCACGTTTTGGTAATCTTTGGAATAGTGGCGTTTGACCACCCTCGAACCATGAGAATGGTCCTGGTGTGTTTCTAGCTTTTTGACCTTTTTGTCCTCGTCCAGCTGTTTTACCATTACCAGATGAAGGTCCACGACCTACACGGTTTCTTTTCTTGCGAGATCCTTCTGCCGATTTCAATTCATGTAATTTCATGATTATTGGCACCTCCTTTTATAAAACTATTATTCGTTAATTTCTTCCACTTCTACTAAGTGTTCAACGCGTTTAATTGATCTACGAGTGTTGTCTGTATCCGGAACAACTACTGAAGAGTTAATTTTTTTCTTTAATCCTAAAGATTGCAAAACTCTATGTTGGTCCTGTGGACGACCAATCAAACTTCTTCTAAGCGTAACTTTTAAGTTTGCCATTGTGTCATCCTCCTTAATTTAATAATTCGTCTACAGATTTGCCGCGTAATTTTGCAACTTCTTCTGCTCGTTTAAGTTGTGAGATTCCCTCAAGTGTCGCACGAATCATATTGATTGCTGAACTCGAACCTAGTGATTTTGAAGAAATGTCTTCAACACCTGCTAATTCAAGTACCGCACGAACTGGTCCTCCAGCAGATACTCCTGAACCGGCAACAGCTGGACGTAACATAACGCGTCCTCCACCGTGTACACCAATTACTTCATGAGGAATTGTTGTATCAACAAGTGGAACTTTAATTAAGTTTCGTTTTGCATCTTCTACTGCTTTACGAATAGCTTCTGGTACTTCTTGAGCTTTACCAGTTCCCATTCCAACGTGTCCGTTACGGTCACCAACCACTACTAAAGCGTTAAAACGTAGATTACGTCCACCTTTAACAACTTTTGTTACACGGTTGATTTCCACTACACGATCTTCTAAGTCTAATACCGATGCGTCAATCTTTGATACCATTCTATTTTTTCCTCCTCTGCTTAAAATTCTAGTCCGTTTTCACGAGCTGCTTCTGCTAATGCTTGTACACGACCATGGTACTGGTAGCCAGCACGGTCAAAAACAACTTTAGTAATGTTATTGTCTTTAGCACGTTCAGCAATCAGTTTTCCAACTGATGCAGCTTGTTCAACTTTAGAGCCTTCTGTCGAAACCTCTGTATCTAAGGTAGATGCACTTGCTAGCGTTACACCCTCTACGTCATCAATTAATTGAGCGTAGATGTTTTTATTTGAACGAAAAACGTTTAAACGCGGGCAATCTGCAGTACCAGAAATTTTGTTACGTACTCGTTGTTGTCTTTTCTTACGTGTTTTATTTTTATCTGGTTTTGAAATCACAATGTCACCTCTATACTAATTTCTAGTTTAATTTTTTGCGAAACTCTCTTTCGAACAAAGTGAATAATCAAAAGTTTGCACGATTGATTATTTACCTGTTTTACCTTCTTTACGACGAACATGTTCGCCTTCGTAACGAACACCTTTTCCTTTATAAGGCTCTGGTGCACGAATCGCACGAATATTTGCTGCCAATGCTCCTACAGCTTCCTTATCCGCACCTTTAATAATAATTTCAGTGTTTGTAGGAACTTCTATTTCAATTCCTTCTGGTGTTTCAAATTCAACTGGGTGTGATAACCCTAAACTTAAAACTAACTTGCTACCTTGCATTTGTGCACGGTATCCAACACCGATAATCTCTAATTTTTTAGTGTAACCTTCTGAAACTCCTACAACCATGTTATTTACCATTGATCGAGTTGTTCCATGTAGTTGACGTACTCTTTTACTATCGTTTTTACGTGTAAAAGTAATAACGTTATCCTCAACATTTAATTCAATATCTGAACTCAACTCACGTGAGAGTTCCCCATTTTTACCATTAACTGTAGCTGTTGTACCATCTAACTTAAATTCAACACCTTCAGGTAATTCAATAGGTTGATTTCCAATTCGGCTCATTATTCGCACCTCCTATATTAAAAATTTTACCAAACGTATGCTAGTACTTCGCCACCGATGTTTTTCGCGCGTGCTACTTTATCAGTTACGACTCCTTCTGAAGTTGAAATTAATGCAATTCCTAAACCGTTAAGTACTTTAGGTACTTCGTCAGCTTTCGCGTAAATACGTAAACCTGGTTTAGAGATTCGTTTCAATCCAGTGATAATTTTTTCGCCATTTGGACCATATTTCAAGTTAATACGAACAGTTCCCTGTTTAGCATCCTTGATATAGTCAACGTTTTTTACAAATCCTTCTTCTTTAAGAATATTTGCAATTTCATATTTTAAGTTTGATGCAGGTATCTCAACTGTTGAGTGTTTTGCATCATTCGCATTACGGATTCTAGTTAATAAATCCGCGATTGGATCCGTCATTCCCATTACATAAGCCTCCTTATTTCAAGTCTGTCTGTTTTACCAGCTAGCTTTTTTCAATCCAGGGATTTGTCCTTTATGTGCTAATTCACGGAGACAAATTCTGCAAAGTTTAAATTTTTTGTATACTGAGTGAGGTCTACCACAACGTTCACATCTTGTGTATTCTTGAGTAGAATATTTAGCTGGTTTCTTGTTTTTCTCAATTAAAGCTTTTCTAGCCATCTTGAATCAATTCCTCCTCGATTCTCTATTTTTGGAATGGCATTCCTAATTCAGATAGTAATGCTCTTCCCTCTTCATCCGTCTCAGCAGTAGTAACGATTACGATGTCTAATCCACGGACTTTACTTACGTCATCATAAGAAATCTCAGGGAAAATTAATTGCTCTTTCACACCTAAAGTGTAGTTTCCACGTCCATCAAAAGAGTTTTTGCTTACTCCACGGAAGTCACGTACACGAGGTAATGAAACAGACACTAATTTATCTAAGAAGTCATACATACGCTCACCGCGTAATGTTACTTTTGCACCGATTGCCATACCTTCACGTAAACGGAAGCTAGCAACAGATTTTTTAGCTTTAGTCACAATTGGTTTTTGACCAGAGATTAATGTCAATTCGTTTACTGCATTTTCTAAGTTACGAGTATTTGAAACTGCATCACCAACACCCATGTTTAAAACAATTTTATCAATTTTTGGAACTTCCATAACTGACTCATATTCAAACTTGTCCATTAATGTATTTACAATTTCGTTATTATATTTTTCTTTCAAACGATTCATCTCAGAGATATCCTCCCTTCTAAACTATTTTATAAAGTGTTTCCAGATTTCTTAAAATAGCGCACTTTTTTTCCATCTTCTTCTTTAAACCCAACTCTTGATGCTTCACCAGTTTCTGGATCAACTAATTGAACATTTGAAGCAGCGATTGGTGCTTCAACTTCTACGATTCCGCCTTCTTGACCGAATCCAGTTGGCTTAACGTGCTTTTTGATAATGTTCATACCTTCAACAATAACTTTGTTTTGTTTAGGTAAAACTTTAATTACTTCACCAGTCTCACCTTTATGGTTACCAGCGATAATTTTTACAGTATCTCCTGTTTTTACAAACATTTCGTGCACCTCCTTGTATTCAATTCCTTATTATAGTACTTCCGGTGCTAACGAAATAATACGCATAAAGTTATTATCACGTAATTCTCTTGCTACCGGCCCAAAAATACGTGTTCCACGTGGTGTTTTATCTTCACGTACTAAAACACATGCGTTTTCGTCAAACTTGATGTACGAGCCATCTGGTCGACGAACTCCAGTTTTTGAACGTACAATAACTGCACGTGCAACTTCGCCCTTCTTGACAACGCCACCTGGTGTAGCTTGTTGTACAGAAACAACAACTTCTTCACCAATATTTGCATATTTAGCGCCTGACCCACCGAGCACTTTGATTACTTTAACAATACGTGCACCAGAGTTATCAGCGACTTTCATTTTACTTTCTGTTTGTAACATGTTAGAGTCCTCCCTTCACAACCTCAAGCAAATTCCAGAAGATTATAGAACGATAGATTCTTCCACAATGTCAACTAAACGATAACGTTTTGTTTTAGACAATGGGCGAGTTTCCATAATTCTTACTAAATCTCCATCTTTTGCAACGTTGTTTTCATCATGTGCATGTAATTTTGTTGATCTATTAATTCGTTTTCGGTATTTCGTGTGTTGTTTACGAGAAGAAATTTCTACAACGATTGTTTTATCCATTTTATCTGATACAACTCGTCCAACGTAAACTTTTCTTTCATTACGATCTGTCAATTTATTGCCTCCTTTTTTCTTTATAAGGAAATGTCAATTATGCTTCTTGAGCAAGTTCTGCTTGACGTAAAACTGTTTTTACTCGAGCAATATTTTTTCTTACTGTTTTAATTCGCGCAGTATTTTCAAGTTGTCCTGTCGCTAATTGAAAGCGTAAATTAAACAATTCTTGTCTATAATCCGCTTCTTTTTCTAGTAATTCCTCAGTGGATAATCCTACTAATTCTTTAGCTTTCATGCGAGTCACCACTTTCTTCACGAGAGACAATTCTCGTTCTAACTGGTAGTTTGTGTGATGCTAAGCGTAGGGCTTCGTGAGCTACTTCTTCAGAAACTCCACCAACTTCAAACATGATTTTACCACGTTTTACAGGTGCTACCCAGTCTTCTGGAGCTCCTTTACCTGAACCCATACGAACACCAATTGCTTTAGCTGATACTGGTTTGTGAGGGAAAATTTTAATCCATACTTTCCCGCCACGTTTCATATAACGAGTCATTGCGATACGTGCCGCTTCAATTTGACGACTTGTAATCCATTTTGTGTCAACTGCTTGTAGTCCGTATTGTCCAAATGCTACTTCTTTACCGCCTTTAGCTTCTCCACGCATTTTTCCGCGGAACTGACGACGGTATTTTACACGTCTAGGTACTAACATCGATTATTTTCCTCCCTTCGATTCTTCTGCTATTTCTGGAAGAACTTCTCCTTTAGAAATCCATACTTTCACACCAAGTTTACCGAAAGTTGTATCTGCTTCAGCATGTGCGTAATCAATATCTGCACGAATAGTGTGTAGTGGAACTGTTCCTTCTGAAAAGCCTTCTGTACGAGCCATGTCTGCTCCGTTTAAACGTCCTGCAACTTGAGTTTTAATACCATCTGCTCCAGCACGCATTGTGTTTTGTAGTGCTTGTTTCTGCGCACGACGGAAAGCAACACGATTTTCTAATTGTTCTGCAATATCTTCTGCTACTAATTTTGCATCTAATTCCGGTTTTTTAATTTCTATAATATTAACATGTACTCTTTTACCAGTTAAATTATTTAATTGAGTTCTTAGCTTGTCTACTTCTGATCCGCCTTTACCAATAACCATTCCTGGTTTAGCAGTATGGATAGAAATGTTAACGCGGTTTGCTGCTCGTTCAATTTCAACTCGAGAAACAGAAGCGTCTGCTAAAACTGTATCAATATGCTCACGGATTGCTAAGTCTTCGTGTAAAATGTCTGCAAAGTCTTTATCATCTGCAAACCATTTAGCGTCCCAATCTTGGATAACGCCCACTCGCATACCGTGTGGATTAATCTTTTGTCCCATTTTGTTTAAGCCTCCTCTTTCTCTGATACCACGATTGTGATGTGGCTTGTTCGTTTGTTAATTCCTGATGCTGCACCTTGTGCACGAGGACGGAATCTCTTAAGAGTTGGTCCTTCGTTTACGTATGCTTCAGAAACGTATAAATCTTCTGCGTTTAAATCATAGTTATGTTCTGCGTTAGCTAATGCTGACATAAGAACTTTTTCTACTGGCTTCGCTGCACCTCTATTTGCGAAACGAAGGGTAGAAATAGCTTCGGCAACACTTTTTCCTCGAACTTCGTCCACAACTAAGCGAACTTTACGAGGAGCAATGCGTACAATTTTAGCTGTAGCTTTTGCTGAAGTCACTGTATCTGCCATTTTTGTTTCCTCCTTTCACAAATTAGAATACAGAGGTAGTTTTCTCTGTTTTTCCGTGCCCACGGAATGTACGTGTAGGTGCAAATTCACCTAATTTATGTCCTACCATATCTTCTTGAATATATACGGGTACATGTTTACGGCCATCATATACTGCAATTGTGTGTCCAACGAAATTCGGGAAAATTGTTGAACGACGTGACCAAGTACGGATTACTCTCTTGTCATCTCCCATTTCACGAACTTTTTTCATTAAATGATCATCGACGAAAGGTCCTTTTTTCAAACTGCGTGCCATGCTTACCCTCCTTTTATTTTTCTGGGTTCTAATAATTATTTTTAAGTTTTAATTAACCGCGTTTTTTCTTACGACGTCCACGAACGATTAATTTATCTGATTTCTTGTTACGACGAGTTTTCTTACCAAGAGTTGGTTTACCCCATGGAGACATTGGACTTGGCATACCAATACCAGTTTTACCTTCTCCACCACCGTGTGGGTGATCATTAGGGTTCATAGCTGATCCACGAACTGCTGGTCTCTTACCTAACCAACGATTACGTCCAGCTTTACCAATTGTTACTAATTCATGTTGTTCATTACCTACTGTACCGATTGTTGCACGGCAAGAAGCTAAGATTAGACGGTTTTCACCTGAACTTAAACGAACAAGTACATATTTGCCTTCTTTACCTAATACTTGAGCTGAACCACCAGCTGAGCGAACTAATTGTCCACCTTTACCTGGTTTTAATTCAATGTTATGGATTGTAGTACCTACTGGAATGTTTGCTAATGGTAATGCATTTCCAATGCGGATATCTACGTCTTCACCTGACATAACATCTTGTCCAACTTGAATTCCTTTAGGTGCTAAAATATAAGTTTTTACACCATCTTCATATTGAACTAAGGAAATGTTTGCTGAACGGTTTGGATCGTATTCGATCGTTTTTACAATACCTCGAACTCCGTCTTTTTGACGTTTGAAGTCGATAATACGGTATTGATGTTTGTGGCCTCCGGCTTGATGACGGGTTGTGATTCTACCTTGGTTATTACGGCCAGCACGTTTTGGATTAGGAACTAATAAAGATTTTTCAGGCTTGTTTGTAGTAATTTCTGAGAAATCTAAGCTCGTTTTATGACGTTGACCATTTGAAGTAGGTTTATAAGTCTTAATAGCCACTTTTTTCCCTCCTTAAGAATTTCATTACTTGTATTTTTAAAGCTAATATATTTAAAGTTTAATTATCTATTATTCATCATTGTTTTCGCCGAATAAATCAATTTCAGCTGAAGCTTCTGTTAAAGTAACAATAGCTTTTTTACGGCTCTTTTTGAAGCCGCGGTATTGTCTCATGTTACCCATTGTCTTTGGCTTACGAGCAGTATTTTGGATGTTAACTTTTTTCACGTCTACATCAAAAATTTCTTCAATAGCATGTTTAACATGCGTTTTGTTTGCTCGTGGGTCAACGATGAATGTATATTTTTTCTCGTCCATGTCGTATACAGATTGTTCTGTAATTACCGGACGTAAGATTACCTCGCGTGCATCCATTACTGAAGAGCCCCCTCTAGTTCATTTAGAGCTGTTTGAGTAACTAATAAGTAGTCATGTGCTACTACATCTAATACTGAAACGTTGTCTGAAGAAACAACTTTTACATTAGAGATGTTTCGAGCTGATTTGAAAATATTTTCGTTTGTATTTTCTAATACTAACAATACTTTCTTATCTACTTCTAAGTTGCTTAAGATTGCTCTAAAATCTTTTGTTTTTGGTGAATCTAATTCTAATTTGTCAACTACGATCAATTCGTTGTCCAATACTTTTTGTGAAAGGACAGATTTGATAGCTAGACGACGAGATTTTCTTGGTACTTTATAACCATATGATCGAGGAGTAGGTCCAAATACGACTCCCCCACCACGCCAAATTGGTGAACGTGAAGAACCAGCTCTGGCACGTCCTGTACCTTTTTGACGCCATGGTTTCTTCCCACCACCGCGAACAGCACTTCTATTCTTTACTGCGTGTGTTCCTTGTCTTAGACTTGCTTGTTGGTTTGTAACTACATCAAACACTACATTGTTGTTTGGTTCAATTCCAAAAAGCTCATCATTTAAAACGACTTCTCCAGCCGTTGATCCATCTTGTTTAAATAATTCTACAGTTGGCATGTGTCAAATCCCCCTTCCGATTAATTTGCAGCTTTAACTGCTGATTTGATTTCAACGAATGATTTTTTAGCACCAGGAACATTTCCTTTTACTAAAAGAACATTACGTTCTGCATCTACTTGTACGATTTCTAAGTTTTGAATTGTTGTTTGAACTCCACCCATTTGTCCAGGTAATTTTTTACCTTTACGAACGCGTCCAGGTGTTGCTGCTGCACTCATAGCACCTACTCGACGATGGAAACGAGAACCGTGAGATTCTGGTCCGCGAGATTGTCCGTGACGTTTGATAGCACCTTGGAAACCTTTCCCTTTAGTGATACCTGTAACATCTACTTTTTCACCCTGTTCAAAAATTTCAACAGTGATTTCACTTCCAACTTCAACCTCTCCAAGCTCAGCATCGCGAATTTCCTTTACGAAGCGCTTAGGAGCGGTATTAGCTTTTTTAACATGACCTTTTTCAGCTTGATTAGACAACACTTCACGTTTGTCATCAACACCTACTTGAACTGAGTTATAACCGTCTGTTTCAACAGTTTTAACTTGTAATACTACGTTTGGTTGCACTTCTAATACTGTAACAGGAACTAATAGCCCTGATTCATCAAAGATTTGTGTCATACCAACTTTTTTTCCTAAGATTCCTTTGGTCATGAGTACACCTCCATTTAATTTTAAGTTTTCGATTCTAGATCGTTTATTATAAGTCTTGGGCATTATCTGCCTTAGTTACGAGTTACGTTTAACTATTTTATAGTTTGATTTCGATATCTACACCTGATGGTAAATCAAGTTTAGTTAATGCATCAACAGTTTTTGGTGTTGGATTAACGATATCTACTAATCGTTTGTGTGTACGCATTTCGAATTGTTCACGTGATGATTTGTATTTATGCGGTGAACGAATTACAGTGAATACTTCACGGTCAGTTGGTAATGGAACTGGTCCAGCAACTGATGCACCTGTTCTTTCTGCTGTATCAACGATTTTTTGTGCTGACTGATCAAGCACTCCGTGTTCATATGCTTTCAAACGAATACGAATTTTTTGTTTAGCCATGATTGTCCTCCTTCGCTTATTTTATAATAAACTGGCTCAATGAGAATTTCCATGACGCTCGTTCATGGCAACGCGCCCGAGCGTGTCGCAACCTCTCACTTCATTGCCTCATTTTGTATCTTTAACTAGGGGTTAAACTGCTGACTAACAATGGTTTAACTTGTCTAGTTCGAACTTTTGCATACAAAAGCCCCTTATTAGACACATTGATTAGTATACTATGGTTTCCGTGATGAATCAAGTGTTTTTTCAATAAATTTCATTTTTTTAAAAAGGTTTTTTAAAAAAATACAATCTCCAAAAAATATTACCTGAATTGAATTAACAATTTGATTTAAAAAAAGAAATTTATTTTTAAAATTCATATCTATTTAATTTTAAATCCTCTTATTTTATTATGTACGATCGGTTTTATATTCTCACTAATTTTTTTGAGGAAAGTTCGTTTAGTTCTTCAATTAATTTTTTATATTGGTTTCTACTATATATAATAGACTCTCTTACTATTCTTATTTAATACTAGTTGAAAACATTAAAAAAAACCTCACCACTTATAAAAGTAATGAGGTTTTTATTAATTAGTTTGTAATGCTGATTGTTCAAAATATTCTATAAATAATTATAGAATTTCTGTAACAACTCCAGCACCTACTGTACGTCCACCTTCACGAATTGTGAAACGTGTACCTTCGTCAACAGCGATTGGCGCGATTAGTTCTACAGTAACTTCAACGTCGTCACCAGGCATTACCATTTCAGTTCCTTCTGGTAACTCTACAACACCTGTAACGTCTGTTGTACGGAAGTAGAATTGAGGACGGTAGTTTGAGAAGAATGGAGTATGACGTCCACCCTCTTCTTTAGATAGAACATAAACTTGTCCTTTGAATTTTGAGTGTGGGTTAATTGAACCTGGTTGAGCTAAAACTTGTCCACGCTCGATGTCATCACGTGTAACACCACGTAATAAGGCTCCAATGTTGTCTCCTGCTTCAGCAGAGTCTAACAATTTACGGAACATCTCTACACCAGTAACAGTTGTTTTTTGAGTATCTTTGATACCAACGATTTCAACTTCGTCACCAACTGTAACTTTACCTTGCTCAACGCGACCAGTAGCAACTGTACCACGACCAGAGATTGAGAATACGTCCTCGACTGGCATTAAGAATGGTTTGCTGTCATCACGTTCTGGTAATGGAATCTTGTCAACTTCAGCCATTAAATCCATGATGATGTCTGCATATTTTTCATCGCCTTCTAAAGCTTTAAGCGCTGAACCAGCGATTACAGGAATGTCGTCACCTGGGAAGTCATATTCAGATAATAATTCACGAACTTCCATTTCTACTAATTCTACTAATTCTTCGTCGTCTACCATATCTAATTTGTTTAAGAATACAACAATGTATGGTACACCAACTTGACGTGATAACAAGATGTGCTCACGTGTTTGTGGCATTGGTCCGTCAGCTGCTGATACTACTAGAATAGCACCATCCATTTGTGCTGCACCGGTAATCATGTTTTTAACATAGTCCGCGTGTCCTGGCGCATCAATATGTGCGTAGTGACGGTTTTCTGTTTCATATTCTACATGAGATGTGTTAATTGTAATTCCACGTTCG